>Ga0163109_10000232_pt1 | contig 44757 bp, 39 predicted proteins | sample CRUFie1St13metaG_FD_108704 | JGI IMG/M metagenome (GOLD analysis project Ga0163109, IMG submission 108704) | Marine microbial communities from the Costa Rica Dome - CRUD Field 142mm St13 metaG | ecosystem: Environmental > Aquatic > Marine > Oceanic > Photic zone | place: Costa Rica: the Eastern...
ACGGCTGGGATTTCCACCGCTCCGCCAGCACCTGAATAGCCCGTTATGGTCGCTTGGCTGCCAGAGACTGAATATGTCCAATCCCCAGAAGTCGCTCCCAACAAAGTCTGATGGGCAGAGGTAATAAAAAGGGCGACGAGCAGAACCAGTGGTGCTTTCATTAATTGATCCCTGCCGAGGCTTGCTGAGAAAGGAAAGCCCTTTTTGAGATAATAGGCTTTTATGTGTCTGGGAGGAACCCCATTTAGCCCCCAATCTCCTTTCCCTATTAAGGGGGGGATGAATGGGGGTACCAATTTCTTCTTCGGTCCCGGAAACCCTACCTCAACCTAACTTCATGATGAACATTAAGAGAGCTAGTATACAATGGCTACTAGGAGGTGCACTCTCCGCAATTCAGTAGAAGGATTAAGATTTAGAAATTGCGAACGGTCAATACATGTAACAACCGCATGAGCAGGGTTAGAGTCCACCGGGTTTGACGTAGCGAGCTTGCGAGCGAAGAAGGGACATAGGCAGCTTGGGTCCGCACAGTGCTGATCAGCATCAGGCAATCATGAACCACCTCTAATATAAAAAACTCAAGTGCTCGCATGTAAAAGTGTTTTTTGTGTTCCGATGTTTCTGACGAGATGAGTTCTGCGACCGCTTGTGGTAATAGTTGACCGCCGCTGAGATTATCCTGTTCGAACGAGGCGAGGTAGGTTAAGGAATCGTTTTAGTGAAGATCACATTTCTAGGAACTGGTACATCTCAGGGGGTACCCGTAATCGGATGCAGTTGTCCGACTTGCGTGTCGACCGATCCGCGCAACACGCGCTACCGGACGCATGCCCACGTGGAGATTGGAAATTTGAATATCCAAGTAGATGCCGCTCCTGAATTCCGGATACAGGCCCTTAAGCACTCAATACCGAAAATTGATATGGTCCTGCTGACCCATGGGCATGCCGACCACATTCTAGGGATGGACGACTTAAGACGCTATTGCGATATGCGTGATGGGGAAGCTCTTCCGGTCTACACTAACGAAGAGGGGGAACAGCGGATGCGAAGTATATATGGATACGCTATACGGAGAAAACCCAAGGAGTACGGCTATCCTGCATTTTCCCTTTTTCGGATGCCTTCGAGGCTAGATCTGCCGGATGGAGTGATTCATTCGTTTAATCAGAGGCATGGAAAATTTGAATCGCTTGGTTTTGTATTCATAGAACGATTCACAAGCAAGAAGCTCGCCTATTTTACCGATTGCGATTCCGTGAAGCAAAAAGCTATCGAGCGGGCGATGGATGCTGACTTGGCCGTGCTTGATGGGCTACGCTTTAAGGCCCACAAATCGCACATGAGTGTCGAGCAAGCGATCGAGGTAGCTGATAAGATAGGGGCGAAAAAGACCTACTTAATCCACATGACGCATCACGTGAATCACGCTATTGCTGAGACGAAATTGCCGGGAAAGGTTCGATTCGCTTACGACAATTTGGTGGTTGAGCTTTGATAAGACTTATTGGAATGGATTGATTCGGCCAACCGGCGTAGACTTCGACTGATCGTATCTTGCAGAATCGTGTCCAGCTGAGTCTAATTTACCGTTATCGGAACGACGACTTCGGAATAGCCGGGGATCGTGATGAAGAGGCTTCCAGATCCTGGGGATGCTCCTTGGACCGGAACGCTCGTAGAACGCTGGCCGGCTTCAATTCTTACGAAATCCATAATGACGCTATCAGGAATGTCCGTGTGAACGTCTATCGAAAGACCACCTGGAGGAGCTTCTTCGGGAATAGTGAAGACCAAAAGACTGGATTGTCCTTGTGCGATCGTCGAAGGTTGGAGCCGTACACTCACCCTTGAAGAGTCGATTCTAAGCGTTCCCGCGATAATCTCACCGCTGATACCCATGACTTTCACCGCATAACCGCGACCCTCGGGCAGTGAAGGAACGTAGAAGGATAGTGAAGTAGAGCTGTCAAAGCGGGTAGCTGCTGGAGTGTCTCCAACCAGAATTTTGTCGGTCTGTGTGAATCCTCTGCCAAGGACGGCTACGCGTGTGCCAACGGGGGCCCGGTTAACTTCGAGTTCCACAGTGTACCGATTCTCGATAGAAAACCGGTTCAACTCAGTGACTATTTCCTTAGTCGTAGCACCATTTTCGGTTTTGAGGTCGTAGTGAACGAGCATATAGAACGCAGCCTCACTACGACCGGAAGGCATGCGAAAATCGTACTCAAAGAGGCTAGTACTCCCAGGAGTCAGACTCATGGGGTGGACTTTACCGTCGATCACGATTTGCGGCCTCAGACTTTCTTTGATAACGGAGCTATTCTTGACCTTGATCTGAGCCGTGATGGTGTAAACGTTCGATGGGTTTGCCTTCATGGTTGAAGGTGTCAGGTCGATGACGTTTATATTACACCCTGCCATCGTGAGCACGAGCGGCATGAGCAGGCAAATGAGCCAGTTTCTATGTGTGGACTTGGATGCTGAGGTATCCATGATATTGAGTCGGTAGACTAAATTAGGCCTTGAATTTCGATTAGATTAGAAGTGTCAGTGAAGCACAAAGATCATGCAATCTGGGTTAAAGGCAACTGTAGAGACGAAAAAAAACGAATTGAGCAGTGAATTCCAGCCAAAATGGTGGGGTAAGACGTTGGGACTATACGTTCATGTACCCTTTTGTGCCACTTCTTGTGACTTTTGTGCCTTCTATCAAGTGCAGGGCGATAGGGCTGGAATTAGGGCTTACCTCGAAGGGATAGAGGAAGAAGCGGCTCAAGCAGCGGTAGCGGGGCAAGAGTTGAGAACGTGCTTTTTTGGGGGCGGAACCCCAGGTTTGCTAAAGGCTAAAGATTTACAGATTCTTTGCGAAACAGTCAGACGAAATTTTCGAGGATCGTTGGCTGAATGGACTGTGGAAATGGCTCCCTCAACCGTTAAAATCGATAAATTGAAGGTACTCAAGGAACAAGGTGTCACTCGGATATCCATGGGAGTCCAGAGTTTTGACGATGCGTTGCTGGAAAAGCTGGGTCGACAACACAGTCGGAAACAGATCCTGAAAGCCTATGACCTGATTCGTGAAGAAGGATTCGAAAGCGTCAATCTTGATTTGATTTTCGCAATTCCGGGACAGAATGAAGCGAGACTCAAAGAAGACATTCGGCAAGCGGCCCAACTCGGGCCGGACCACCTCTCAACCTATTGTCTGACCTTTGAGGAAGACACAGCCCTTTTTGTTCAGCTCTCCGAAGGAAAAGTCGCATTGGATGTGGAGTTGGAAACGTGCCTTTACTTGACCTGTTGGGAGGAACTGGAACGGCTGGGGTATGAGCAGTACGAGATCTCAAACTTTGCAAGGCGAGGAAAACAGTGCCTGCATAATGTTAACACTTGGAAGATGGACCAGTGGATTGGTCTGGGGCCATCGGCAGCGAGCCAGTTCAGGGGAAGGCGTTACTCAAATGTGCCGGATTTGGATCGTTGGTTAGAAGGCGTAAAAGCGAACCATCCCAATTTGATAGACCAGTCCGACCTTAATGAGGCACTCTTACTCGAAGACGCTCTAATTTTTGGGCTGCGAATGAGCGATGGGGTAGACTTGAATGAGCTTCAGGAACGCTTCGGTCGGAAGCTAACCCGATCGCAATCAAAAACGATTGAAGCGTTGGAATCAGATGGAAAACTGCGGAAAAGCGGGGGCCGCATAAGGCTGACTAAAGCCGGAAGATTGTTATCGGACGCCGTCGGGAGGACTCTAATGGTTTAAGGCTTGCCCCCAAAGAAGCCGTTAACGTTATAGGAAGATTTGAATGTTGAGGGAATTTTTTAGAGCTCTTCCATTAAGAGCAGTTAATGAGAGACGTTTCGCCTCACGTGCGTTATTGCCGCCGGTTCTGAAAGGGTTTTATTACGTCTTTGTTGAGATTTACGGTGCCGACCTGCCCGAATTAGTGAATAATCTTAGAGGTAAGAGCATTGAAATTTAAAACAAGATCAGCGGCTAGCCTCATTGTTGTGCTCCTGTTATCCGTAAGTTTGTCTGCGTCAGAAAGAATCGGAGACCACTTCTGGCCCACTCCCAACAACGCTTTTGTAAAGGGTAGGACCTTGGCTCACTTCGTCCAGCCTACTGAATCTGGGAAGCTGAATTCCGCTCTTTGGGGTTGCGTTCGAAATAATGGCACCCGGTTTCACGAGGGGATCGACCTGAAGGCCACGCAGAAGGATAGCCATGGCGAGCCGACCGATTCGGTTTTTGCTTTCGATAAAGGGATCGTCCGCTATGTAAATTTAGAGCCTAGGCTCAGCAGCTATGGAAGGTATATTGTAATCGAGCATCTGCATTGGAGTCCCGGTATGGTTACTTTGTATGCTCACTTGAGTGCAGTACCAAACGCCATTAAATCTGGAGTTGAGGTAGCAGGGGGACAGCCAATCGCCACGATGGGGCGCTCAGCGAGTTACACAATTCCGCGTAGTCGTGCTCATTTACATTTCGAAATCGGGCTTTGGCTTGGGGGAGAGTTTCAAAGGTGGTACGACGAGCAGCGGTTCGATGATCTAAACGATCACGGTGAATTCAATGGGATGAATATAATTGGGATGGATGTTTGGGCGATACTGCAGGCATTAAAAAGAGGAGAAGTAACCAATGTCGTTGAATACGTAGCGGCCGAACCAGCTGCGGTATCAGTGAACCACTGGGACCCGCAGATTCCCGATCTCTTGCAGGTAAACCCCGACCTCATGACAAACTATGTGATTCCTGAAAACCACGAGGGTTGGCGTATCGATTTTTCGGCAAGTGGACTACCCTTGCGTTTTGAGGCCCTTTCTTCGAAAACCCGATCTTCGAGCCGAACGACGATTCAGGCAGTCAACGAAAGGGTGGCTAGGTCCCATTCGTGCCTGGGTCTAATCAGCGGGGGCGGGACACCTGCAATCGGTGCGAAGCTTAACGGTATCCTGCAGCGGTTGTTTGTAGACTAAGCCCTGTCCGCTGATACTTTTAGAGTTGGTCGAACAAAAGAGCCTGCTCGGTTAAAAGCGAAGTCAGGAAATTGATTTCTTGAGCCGGTTATTCAGCTGGTTTGGTCTTTTTGAGGCCGACTACGCGGTCACCCGTTTTCCATTCACCGCGTTTGCTTAGTAGTTCGACGCGCTCGAATCGCTTGAGCACATTGCGTTTTACGGCGGAGCTGCTGGAAGATTTGTAGCTAGGATGCTGTGACATGGCTTTTTAACTAGGGTCTTTGTTACGAAAGCGGAGGAAGTTGGACGCTTCTTTTATCCAGATCAAGTACTTTTCGTCTACTTTTACCGCTTCTGTTTCAATCCACTGATGAGTATGGTAGGGGTGGAGCTCATTGATGCGGGTCCGAGCTATTGGCAGATTGCTTCCGAGAATTTTTAGCCATAACCGAAATTCAGTGGTGCTGCACCGCTCTCCATCCCAATTGTAAATGGAAGTAGTGGGTCCGTCGAGTTGTACGCAGGCGGCAATTCGCTCGCTTACGAAGGCATTGGCGATTGCAAGCCCCTCTGCTTCTGTTGGGACCGTCGTCCAGCAAGTAAAAAGTGGATCAGTTTTATGGGAGTCCTCGGAATCTGGTTCGGTCATTATAGCTCAATAATCTCTTGACCCGCTAGTGCTTCAAGGTAAAAGGCAGAATTCAGCATACCAAAAGGAGATATCTGCTTTGAGAGACGATTACATAAAAGAAGCCCGAAAGGTCATCACTGATCCGAATATTTTAGTCAACGTTGTGTCGCGTCGCGTCAAACAGCTACGACACGGAAACCGACCACTTGTTGAGTCACTAGAAAAGCTGAACCTTGAAGATATCGCCCTGCGAGAAATAATTGAGGGAAAAATAAATTACGAGATAGGCGAAGAAGCTTAATCGTCACGACGAAAGGCGACTCACTGGATACGCGGCGGGAAACTGTCGCGTTTTTTGTAGGTCGGGACCGATCTATCCGGATGGATTTGTGAATTGATGGCTGGCAAAAAACAGAACAAGTCCAATGTGCCGAAGGAGATTCGTAACGCCAAAGCGAGACGGGACTACTTCGTGGAGGATATTTTTGAAGCCGGCATCATTTTGACAGGTACGGAAGTGAAGTCGTTGCGGGCGGGAAAAGCCTCTTTAAACGAGAGCTTTTGTCGATTTGTTAAGTTGGATTTATTCATATGCGGATTCCACATAGACGAGTATGCTTGGGGAACGATGAACAATCACATCCCTCGTCGTGAGCGAAAGCTGCTGCTGCATCGACACGAGCTGCGTAAATTGAAAAAGCAGGTCGAGTCAGGGGGCAAGACGATCGTCCCTCTGCGTCTATATTTTAAAGAGGCACTGGTTAAAATCGAGATAGCGGTCGGCGTTGGTAAAAAGCTTTTTGACAAGCGGGAAGATCTCAAGAAGAAAGCCGTTATGCGGGATGATGATCGGTCTTTTAAGTTTCGTCGATAGAGCCACCTAATACTCTATTTTTGTATGAACGAACAAATGAAAATCGCCTGTCTTGACCTAGAGGGGGTTTTGATTCCAGAGATCTGGACAAATCTTGCTGAAAAGACGGGTATCGAAGCGCTCAAGCTCACTACACGCGACATAGCGAACTATGATGAGCTAATGGGAAAGCGGCTCGAATTGCTGGATGAACACGGATTGACGTTGAAGGATCTTCAGGAGGTAGTAGCTACGATGGATCCACTGGAAGGCGCTCGGGATTTTCTGGAATGGCTGCAGGACCAGGTTGAGGTGATAATCCTCTCGGACACGTTTCGCGAGTTTGCTATGCCTTTGATTGCCAAACTAGGGAATCCGACTGTGTTTTGCCATTCCCTTTCCGTGGATTACGAAACGTATCGGATTAAAGACTACGTACTCCGACAGATTGACCAGAAGCGAAAAGCGGTGATTGCGCTGAAAGGCTTGAACTTTCGTGTGCTGTCCATGGGAGATTCCTACAATGACCTGAGTATGCTTGAGGAAGCGGATGCTGGAATTTTCTTTAAGCCGACCAAGAAGATAATAGAAGAGTTTCCGCAATTCCCGGTTACCGAGAATTACCAAGAGTTGAAATGCCATCTATGTTCGGCACACGGTTTTCGCCGTTAGCACTATAACGACCAAGGCCGAATTAAGGTCCGGCTCAATCCCATGTTGCACGTCGTATTGTTTCAGCCAGAGATTCCTCAAAATACCGGAAACATTGGCCGTACTTGTGCCATTTCCGAGTCTCGCTTGCATTTGATTTATCCACTTGGGTTTGAAATAAGAGATAAACACCTGCGTCGAAGCGGAATGGACTATTGGCACAATCTTGATATCCGGCATCATGAGAGCTGGGAGGCGTTTAAGAATTCGGCTGACGGACCGAAGCGGTTATTTTTAATGACGACGAAGGGGGCTAGGTCTTACTGGGATGTTGCATACGAGGATGGAGACGGACTTGTCTTTGGTAGAGAAGGTTCGGGGGCCCCCGATTGGATGCATGAAGAGATTGGGGAGGATCGACGCGTGTTAATTCCAATCTACAACGATACCCTGCGATCCTTGAACTTGGCTACCAGTGCGGGGATTGCCGTTTATGAAGTGATGCGACAGCTCAAGGGCAATCGTTAAGCTCATAAAAGATCGTTTTGCCCAATAGCCATTTTTACGCAAAAAGGATTGAACGTAAAGACGTCTTAGCTTGGAGACATCATGCACGGATTGCAGTTGCCCAGACATTGAAGGATAACGATCCGAGAATCGAAATCACTTGAGTGGTGCACTCTCGATTTGAACCGCTGGTTCGTGCATGCACTGTCGTCGATCGCACGGTGACCTTTTATCGAGCGAGGGGTACTGCGGAATTTGCCAATCTCTGCATAAACTGAGACTTTATCGGTTTATTTTGGTTCTCGACCTGCAGGGATTGGCTCCTAGCGGGCTAACGATTTTCCTTAGCAAGGTGCTTCGTGAGGTGGGGTGAAGCGACGCCCTGGACGGGGCGATATTATTCGAGAAATAGTTGGTTCCGTTGCCTCGAAGAATCGGCTGTGCCCATCCGTTCCACATTCTGATGGAGTTTTGCCGTGTATTTGGTTTAGAGACCAAATGCAGGGTTGTGGTTAAGTTAAGTTTAAAGGATTCGTCAGATCTCGGAATCCCACAGGACCATAGGATCGTCGAGATCGCACCCGTTCTAAGAATTCCGAAACGGTGCGATAAAAATGTTGGGCGGAGACTTAACATCGGTGTCCGTAAATAGATTAATCGAGGAGTTATCTCGACGATTCTAAGGGTGGAAAGACGCTCTCTCTTGACTTTAGTGGGTACGCAGCGTTGAGGAATGATGATTCGAATTTCTTTAATGAATGATTGATTTAAAAATATTACGAGAATCTCCAGAGGCGGTACGCAGCGGAATATTAAAAAAACGCAGTGACTGCGACCTCGATGCGGTGCTCAATGCGGATGGGGAACGGAGGAAGCTCATCGTTGAGGTTGAGAACCTCCGAGCTGAGCAAAAAGCCGCTAATTCAGATGTGGCTCAGATGCAGAAGGGAAGTCAGGAGTTTATGGAGAAGGTCGGCTCAATGAAAGCGTTATCAGCTCGAATTAAAGAAAGCGATGGTGTGTTGAAGGAGTTGGATGCGGCATGTAGCGATCTTTATCTGAGTGTACCGAATCTTCCTCATGAATCAGTTCCTGAAGGCAAGAGTGATGCCGATAATGTAGTTTTCAAAAGCTGGGGTGAAATTCCGAAGAGTAAATCGTATCACATTCCTCACTACGATTTTGATTGGCTAGAACAAATACTCGATTTCAAGCGCGGGACGAAGGTAACGGGTGCTGGATTTCCCTTTTTCGTGGGTGATGGGGCGAGACTTGTGCGTAGTCTAGTCTCGTTCTTCCTCGATCAAGCAAACGAAGCGGGAATCCAAGAAATGGCGGTTCCTTTTTTTGTCAACGCCGAGAGTGCAACTGCGACGGGCCAGCTTCCAGACAAAGAAGGGCAAATGTATCAAACTGTTGAGGACAGCCTTTACGCGATCCCGACCGCGGAAGTACCCTTGACCAATTTTCTGCGGGATGAGATCTTGGATGAGTCGGAGTTGCCAATATACCGTTGCGGTCATTCGGCCTGTTTTCGGAGAGAAGCGGGTAGCTACGGGAAAGACGTGCGGGGATTAAACCGGGTTCATCAGTTCGATAAAGTTGAAATCCTTAAATGGGTGAAGCCAGAGTCCAGTTACGACGAATTGGAAAGCCTGCGAGATTACGCGGAGAGCTTGCTGCAAAAGCTGGAGTTGCCCTACCGTGCTCTGCTAATGTGCGGAGGGGATATGGGTTTTTCCCAGACCAAGCAATACGACTTGGAAGTTTGGGCGGTAGGTCAGCAGCGTTGGCTCGAGGTTTCCAGCTGCAGTAATTTCGAGTCGTTCCAATCACGGAGAGCTCGTATCCGCTACAGGGACCTTGAAACAGGAAGAAATGAGTTCGTGCACACGCTCAATGGGTCAGGTCTAGCGATTCCTAGGGTGTTTGTATCGATTTTAGAAAATGGCTTGCAAGAGGACGGAAGCGTTAAGCTGCCAGATGTTCTTGTTCCCTATATGGGCAAGGACCGGTTGGTGAAAGTGTAGGATTTTCTCGATTGAAAGGATCGTTGGTAAGTGGATTGGATTAAGGCTAGAAGGTGTCTGAGATCCAACGTGGGTGTTGATTGGCTGCCGAAACGAATTTGGGAAGCGATCGATAACTCTGAGCGATTATACATAGCCTGCTCTGGGGGTCCTGATTCTGTATTCTTAACCCTGTTTTTCTCGACCGAGGAATTGAGAGATCGATTGACCGTCTTGCATTTCAATCATCGGTTGCGAGGGGAGGAATCTGATCAGGATGAGGTCTTTGTTCAGGAGCTTTGCTCGAGTTTGGGGTTGGCTTTTCTATCGGACTCGTGGGAACGATCCGACGGAGGTGGCCCTGTTTCTGAAGAATTGGCTCGGGATGCGAGAATGGGCTTCTTTGCGAAAACTATTGGGAAGCACATCGTTGATTCGTTGATACTAACCGGGCATCACGCAGACGATGTTGCGGAAACTCTATTGATGAGACTTTCCCGCGGGAGCGGCTTGCAAGGAATTTGCGCACCTAGAGAAGTTTCTCAAGGCATTGATGGATTGTGTTTTGCTAGACCACTCCTCAAGCTCCGAAAAGAAGAAATCGTAAAGGGACTTTCCGACGCAAAAGCGACTTGGAGAGAAGATAACAGTAACCAAACGGATCAGTTCTTCCGCAACCGACTGAGAAAGAATGTAATTCCTGCATGGGAGGAAGCGGCGGAAAGAACGGTCTCAGGAGGGGCTTCGATGTCGCGAGAACTGCTTGAAGAGGATTGGATCGCTTTAGAACAATTTTTTGAGCTAAAGTGGGGAGAGATTGAAATTAAAGAAGGTGTTATCGACTGGGAACGTTTGGCGAAAGAGCCTCGTGCGATTCAACGAAGGGCACTTAGCCGGCTTGTTTCCGCGGGCTCGAATGCTCCTTTGGCTAGTCAGGCCATGGAAAGGGTCCTTGAGTCGATCCGATGTTGTAAGTCCTTCAAGGTCAGCATTGAGCACGGACGCTGGATTGTAGGCTCAAGTGGTGAAAAGGTATGGATTTCCAAAATTGGGAAAAACGTTGATTGGAAATCACAAGCAGTTCCGGAGGGTGTTGCAGTGTATTTTCCAGGGGGAGGAAAGTTACTAGTGCAGGAGGTTGAGATCGATGGTGAAATCCTTGACAAGGTCAGATCAGGCGATTTTTCCCATAATGATGTTGTTTACCTTTCACTGAAAGCGAAACAAAGACTATTCGTTGGGGTCAAAGTTTGGGAGCCGGGAGATGCTTACCATCCTATGGGGAGAGAATCGGTTGTTAAATTAAAAAAACTTTTCATTGACCGAAAAATTGCACGACAGGAGCGCAGAACGAAACCGATCATAACAGCAACCGACGGTGAAATCCTTTGGGTGCCAGGATTACCACCTAGCAAAAACTACCAATTGTCGGAGATTGCGACTCGTGCCTTGCAATTGACTTACGAAAAATGACGATACAAGATTCTTTTTTACAGTTAGCTTAATGTCAGACCCATCAAAAACACCTAACCGAGGCCAAAACGGAAAAAACCAGCCGGATCGCTTTCAGCCCAAAGTTATCATTATTTGGCTGGTGATCTTTGGTGTGATGGCCGTTTTGTGGTATCAAACTGATAAGAGTGGCACGGCCAACGAAATCCCAATGTACGATGTGGTGATTGCTACTGAGGAAGGAAGAATCGAGTCTGGGAAAATATATCCGAATCCAAACGGCGGGCTCAATTATTATGATGTCGTTGGCGAAATCAGAGTGGAGAATGATACGGCTGAAGGGGGTTTCCAAGTCGTGCCCTTCAAAGCAGATGGCAAGCTGGGGGACGAGCAGTACGAGACTTTGCAGCGCTCGAAAAAGTTTGAGGAGAATGAGTCGAATACCTTTCTACCTCAATTGCTGGCGGGGTTGATTCCCTTCCTTCTCATCATAGGGATTTTGTATTTTTTGTTTGTCCGGCAATTAAGAATGGCGGGTCGTGGGGCATTGAGCTTTGGAAAAAGTAAAGCTAAGCTGCTGACACGTGATAAGGACAAAGTTACCTTCAAAGAAGTTGCCGGTTGCGACGAGGCGAAGGAGGAGGTGAGCGAGGTTATCGAATTCCTTAAGGATCCGAAAAAATTTCAAAAAATGGGTGGTCGTATTCCTACGGGTATCCTTATGGTGGGCCCTCCGGGTACAGGGAAAACGTTGTTGGCAAAAGCAGTCGCTGGAGAGGCAGAGGTGCCGTTTTTCTCAATTAGTGGATCAGACTTTGTGGAGATGTTTGTCGGTGTAGGTGCAAGTCGAGTGCGTGACATGTTTGAGCAAGGACGTAAAAGTGCTCCCTGTCTGATTTTTATAGATGAAATCGATGCTGTTGGGCGTCAAAGAGGAGCGGGACTCGGCGGCGGAAATGATGAGCGCGAGCAAACTCTGAATTCTCTTCTGGTCGAAATGGACGGTTTCGATACAACTGAAGGTGTAATAATTATGGCGGCAACCAATCGTCCTGACGTTCTCGACAAAGCGCTGTTGAGGCCTGGTCGTTTCGATCGTGAAGTGGTAATAGGATTGCCGGATCTTCAAGGCCGAGAAGACATTCTTAAAGTTCACGCTAAAAAAATAAAGCTAAGTGAGAATGTTGATTTGGAGAGCATCGCGCGGGCAACTCCAGGGTTTGCGGGGGCTGATCTCGCGAATCTGCTAAATGAGAGTGCCTTGACGGCTGCTCGAAAAAACAAAAATCAGGTCGAGATGATTGATATCCACGATGCCAAGGACAAAATTTCTTTCGGTCGTGAGCGTCGTCAGCTGATGGACGAGGAAGATAAGAGGATGACCGCTTTTCACGAGGCGGGTCATGCACTAATTGCAGCGTTGCTCTACAAGACAAAAATCAAACTCTACAAAGTGACGATCATCCCCCGGGGTCGAGCCTTGGGTTTAACGATGAGCACCGCGACTAAAGACATTTTAGGCCAATCGAAGAAGGAGCTCCAAGACGATATTTGCATGGCTATGGGGGGCCGAATCGGTGAAGAAGTTGAGACCGGTGACTTCAGCAATGGTGCGGCCATGGATATTAAGCAGGCTACAAATATCGCCCGCCATATGGTGTGTGACTGGGGCATGAGCTCGCTAGGACCAATCGCGTTCGGGGACAATGAGGAGCATTTATTTTTGGGTAGGGAAATAAGTAAAACTCACAACTTAAGCGAAGAGACAGCCAAGCGAATTGATGAGGAAGTATCCAACATCATAACGGGTCAATTTGATAGGGCTAAGAAGCTTGTGGAGGATAACCACGAGGCACTTAGGAAGATTGCGGAATCGCTCCTTGAGTATGAGACGATCGAAGGGAAGCATGTTCAAGAGATCGTGGAGTTTGGTGAGATTCGCTCGGAAGTGATCTCAACAAAAACGGAAGAGCTCAAAAACGAAGAGAAAAAGTCTGAGGAAGCCACCTCGGAAGAAGTAAAAAGTGAAAACGAAGAACTTCCCCCAGCAGTGGGTGGTGCACAGGCGATCGCTTAACCGTGCTGTATGATAGTTTTGGGCAGGGGTTTTGAGCGTTGAGGCTCGAGACGGTATTGTCTATAGTTATGCCGCATCGATGGCTTTTAAAGTTCGCCCTTGTCCTAGTTTTTTACTCGGTATTGCGGAATGCAAGTTAAGCTATCAGATTTAGGAATGCGTCAAAGGCCTTCCGATATAACTCGGCTGATGACGTTCGCTTTGAATCAACCAAACATGCTTAGTTTGGCAGCTGGATTTACCGACAATGAATCGCTCCCTATTGAGGACATACGCGAATTGGTAGAGGAGATTGCTGATTCAGGTGCCAAGGGGAAGACGACCTTGCAGTATGGGACTAACAAAGGAAGGGACCGCCTAAGGTCTTTACTGGCAAAACGTATACGTTCTTTAGATACCATTCATGAAAGCCAACTAGATGAGAAAAACCTTTTCATCAGTAATGGCTCCCAACAGGCCCTCTATTTAGCAATCCAGACTTTATGTGACCCGGGAGATTACGTGCTAATCGAGCAGCCCACTTATTTCGTGTTTCTAGAGATATTGCAGGGATTTGGAGTTAACGCGGTAGCCATGCCAATGCGGGAGGATGGAGAAATTGATCTAGCTGGACTCGAGAGATTGTTATCACAGTTCGAATCCAACGGGAATCTAGACAAGATCAAGGCTCTCTATCTTGTTTCCTATTTTTCAAACCCGAGTGGTCATTGCGTCTCAGAAAAAGTGAAGTCGGATATTGGTAGTCTACTTAGCCGGCAAAAAGCGCCAATTGCCGTTATCGAGGACGCCGCGTATCGCGAACTGTATTACCAACATCCGTTTGAATCACGGAGTACTGTGGTGCTTGAGTCCTTCAATCAACTGCCGGTATTGTACACGAGCACGTTGACAAAGCCTTATGCTTCGGGTCTTAAAGTCGGGTATGCGTATTGTTCCAACACCAAATGGCTAAACTCGATGTTAAGCGTTAAGGGAAAGCAGGATTTTGGGACAGCAAATTTTGCCCAGGCAATATTGGAATACGCATTGGCAAGTGGTCGATTTGATACTCATTTGACCTCTCTTCGAGGATTGTATCAATCGAAAATGGTCACATTGCACGAATCCCTTGGCGATTCGTTGAAATCTCTTGGATGGGAATGGGAGGAGCCCAAGGGAGGTTTGTATCTCTGGCTAAAGTCCCCAAACGAAATGCGGACGGATGGGGAATCGCAGTTCCATAAATCCTGCATTGAGAATGGAGTATTCTATGTTCCAGGGAATTTGTGTCATCACGGAAACGAGATTCGATCTCGAATTCGGTTAAGTTTTGGCTCTTTAAACTTGGCGGATATTCGAGAAGCAGCAAATCGGTTTTTAGCGGCTGCAGAGTCTATGGCGGTATCAGCAATCACTTAGCAGGCGATTGGGCTTGATAATGGGTGTCCCACTAGGTAGCAAGCGCCCTTTGTAATGCCGGACTATAACGTAACACACCTGAATCAACTGGAGAGCGAGGCGATTTTTGTGCTTCGGGAAACAGCTGCCCAGTTTGAGAAACCTGTACTGCTGTTTTCAGGTGGAAAAGACTCGATCGTGATGATCCATTTAGCTCGAAAAGCATTCTGGCCGGCTCGAATTCCATTTCCGCTTTTGCATATTGATACGGGGCACAATTTTCGGGAAACAACGGATTACCGCGATAATCTTGCGAGAGACATTGGAGCTAAATTAGTGGTTGGTTCCGTTCAGAAAGCAATTGATCAGGGCCGGGTGATTGAGGAAAAAAGTCAGAATGCGAGCCGCAACGCGCTTCAAATCCAGACTTTGCTGGATAGCCTAGAGGAAGGTCAATATGACGCTGCACTAGGAGGAGGGCGCAGAGATGAGGAAAAAGCCCGAGCTAAGGAGCGGTTTTTTTCCCATCGAGACGAGTTTGGTCAATGGGATCCTAAGAATCAACGCCCGGAACTTTGGAATATCTTCAATGGCAGAATGACTGCAGGAGAGCATTTCCGGGTATTTCCTCTCAGTAATTGGACGGAAATGGATGTGTGGCAGTATATGAAGCGCGAGAGTATCCCGCTGCCGAGCTTGTACTTTGCTCACGAAAGAGAAGTCGTGATCAGAAACGGAACGATGCTAGCGGTTTCTGAATTTGTACAACCCCGCGAGGGGGAAGCCATTGAAACCCGTAGAGTTCGTTTCCGGACGATGGGCGACGCAACCATAACCGGTGCGGTTGATTCAAACGCGGACACGATGGACTTAATTATAGAAGAAGTTGCTGCGGCGATAGAGACCGAAAGAGGGAACAGGGCGGATGATAAACGGAGTGAAAGTGCGATGGAAGACCGGAAGAAACAAGGCTACTTCTAACTGAGGAATTTTTAAGAATGACAACAGAAGAGAAATCCACTGTTAGCGGCTATTTGGATATGGACTTGCTGCGTTTTACGACAGCTGGCTCAGTTGATGACGGAAAATCTACTTTAATAGGGCGGTTGCTCTATGACTCGAAAGCGATTTTCAAAGACCAGCTTGAGGCGATTGAAAAGACCAGTGAGCAGCGGGGTGACGAAAATATGAACCTCGCACTTCTCACGGATGGCTTGAGAGCGGAAAGAGAGCAGGGAATTACGATCGATGTGGCTTATCGTTACTTTGCTACTCCCCGGCGAAAGTTTATCATCGCAGATACTCCGGGGCATATTCAGTACACTCGAAATATGGTGACCGGTGCATCTACGGCGAATTTGGCTATCGTGCTGGTAGATGCGAGAAAAGGCGTCATCGAGCAAACCTGCCGTCACTCTTTTATAGCGAATTTGCTCAGAATTCAGCATGTGGTCATTGCGATAAACAAAATGGATTTGGTTGAATGGAGCGAAGAGCGTTTCGACGAAATCAAAGAAGAGTTTCGAAGGTTCGCTTCGCGACTGGGCAACATCGTAGACGTGACCTTTATTCCCATCAGCGCCCTTCAGGGGGACAACGTCGTAGATAAATCTGAAAATATGCCTTGGTATCAAGGTCCCTCGCTCTTGTACCACCTCGAAACGGTCTATATCGGATCAGACGAGAATCATGTGTCTGCGAGGTTTCCTGTACAGTGGGTTATACGTCCTCACAGTGATGAATACCATGATTTCAGAGGCTATGCAGGTAGGATTGGAGGGGGCGTTTTTAAACCGGGTGACGACATCGTTGTACATCCCTCTGGCTTTGGGGCGAAAATTAAGGCGATCCATACGATGGACGGAGAGTTACAAGAGGCCTTCGCTCCATTGAGTGCGACAATTACTTTGGACCGGGAAATTGATATCAGCCGGGGCGATATGATTGTAAAGGCCAACAATCCTCCCGAAGTTGGGCAGGACATTGAGGCAATGGTTTGCTGGTTCAGTGACAAGCCGCTTAATGGGAGAGGGAGATTTATCCTTCGGCATACGACGAAGGAAACAAAAGCCATCATCAAAGATGTTAAATACAAAGTCGACATAAACACGCTCCACAAGATCGAGGATGATCTTGAGTTTCGTCGTAATGACATTGGTCGAGTTTCGCTGCGAACCGCTGCTCCACTTGTCTATGACTCGTATAAGGTGAACCGAACCTCTGGCTCATTCATACTGGTGGACCCCTTTACAAACGAAACGATGGGTGCGGCTATGATCATCTGAGACCCTAGCACTGTTGGGGAATTGCCAGAAAGGGTATTAATGTTTAAAATCTCTTCCTTAGATTCCCTATGGACGGTAATGACTGCAAATCGTCGAAGTTGGGGATTTACCTATGACTATTGAGGAAGTGGCAAGACGGCTTAAATGTTCCGGTGGGTGTAGCTCTTAATCGATGCGGACTGTCCTCAAGATGCCGAGGGTCGCATCAACATTAGGGATTTTATGTTGTTCCAGTTGTCTAACATCTATCGGATTCGAGAATTGGCGGGCCTTTCCCCAAGAGAAAACGTTGGGAAGCCGTTGGATCTACGTCCCAATGTGAAAGCGATTTTAACTACCCAGTAAGCATGGCTCCTGGCACGTTCGACCGGAAGTAGTGTGAATTAGGGGGTGAAAAAGGGTCTATGACAAGATGCGTACCTTTGAATAAATATAGGAATAGAAGGAAGCGAAATATGTAATATCTGTTTTTTTTGGTGTTGTGCCAGATTGAAATGCTAGTCTAGCTACTCGTGCTAGAGCCATAAACTAAGTAATAACAAATCGATGAACAAAAAAGTGATTGCTGTAATTATGGGAGGCGGTCGAGGTTCACGGTTGCATCCCCTTACGAAAGAACGCTGTAAACCTGCGGTCCCGCTAGCAGGAAAGTACCGTCTGGTCGACATACCGATCAGCAATTGCCTGAACTCTGAGATAAACCGGATCTATCTCCTGACTCAATTCAATACTGCATCTTTGCATCGGCACATTCAGGAAACCTACCGGTTTGACCCCTTTGGAGGGGGAACCGTCGATATACTTTCAGCGGAACAGACGGAAAAGGGCGACAGCTGGTATCAAGGGACTGCCGATGCGGTCAGGCAAAATATCCACCACTTTGCTAATGGTGACTATGACTATGTTCTCATCCTGTCGGGAGATCAGCTGTACAGAATGGATTTTCGGGATATCCTCGAAGAGCATGTTGATTCGAAAGCGGACGTAACAGTATCGGCGATTCCGTTTCCCGTTTCCCAAGTAGAAGGCTTGGGATTGATGAGGGTCAATGACGACCTTGAGATTTCGGAATTTGTGGAAAAGCCAAATGACCCGAATGTCATTGACGGTTTGGCGATTTCCGAGTCCATCGAGTCAGGACTCAAAACCAAGTCTGGCGTTGAAAAACGCTGCCTAGCCTCGATGGGTATATACGTTTTCAATCGCAACACAATGGAAGAGGCTTTGAGCGGCGATGCTACTGACTTTGGCAAAGAAGTTATTCCGGGATTACTGGGAAGCTGTAAACTCAATAGCTATGTGTTCGAAGGTTATTGGGAAGACATTGGAACCGTGAAGGCATTTTTTGAAGCGAACCTGCAATTGGCGGATCCCTTTCCAAAGTTCAACTTTTTTTCGGAAGGAAACCCGGTTTACACGCGGGCACGCTATTTACCAGCTAGCAAAATAAACCGATGCTCAATTAACCATGTCATCGTTGGCGATGGATGCATTATCACGGATTCCTATTTGAAACGCTGTGTAATCGGAATTCGTTCGACTTTACGGGAAGGGGCACGATTGGAGAATGTAGTTATGATGGGGGCGGACATATTCGAGAGTGCTGATGATCGAGAGCGAAACCGGAGGGAAGGAATCCCGGACATAGGGGTGGGAATGAACTGTGAGATCAAAAATGCTATCATAGACAAGGGGGCCCGTATTGGACACAACGTTAGATTGGATCCTGAAGGGAAGCTCGATGGGTATTCTAAAGATGGAGTTTTTGTCCGAGATGGAGTGATTTGCGTCACCAAGAATGCGATTGTTCCCGACAACACAGTAGTCTAGCTTCTATGTAAGAAGCGGTTGTTAGTTCGTATAGACTGTTCTCAATACGAGCAGTTTGGTTGCGGATATCCAGTTTGGATTTCAAGCAATTTGGATGTTGAGAAAGAAGTCGTTTACTTCACTAATTTGAGGCATTTTGAAGTGTCGTTCATCGTCGATTTAAGCTGGGGTTTGACTCTACCTTTTTCAGGCAGTGTTGGGGCAGCTTCAGGAGCTGGAAAAAGAGAAGTCAGAAATTATATTGGCTCAGGCGGCCTCTTAGTCGAAGAATCAAGGGTTTTAAGCAGTTATATCGAAAGCGGTTTTCAGACATTATTTCATGCTTGCTGGCCGAATTTTTCTGGGCTTCCAATGACGGGGCTTTGGCGTTTTATCCTGTAATTTAGTTGGGGATCTACTTTTTTGATTCGTGTCCGATTTCGCGTTGCCCTTTCGGCCGGTTTTGTTGCGTTGAGATCTTCTCTTACGACTGGGAGGCCGACTATTTGTACTCTGATTAGGGTGTGATCGATTATTTGAGCGAGAGTGAAGGGGGGGCGAACTGGACAAGCGTTCAATTTCTAGATTGTCGTCATCCTCTCTGTACTGAAAAAGTGGTATTCGTTTTTTTAAGAGCTTCTCGATTGCAAAAAGATATTCGGATTCTGTTTCGGAAACAAGCGAGATAGCTTTTCCAGACAATCCAGCTCGACCGGTCCTCCCTATTCGATGCACGTAGTCTTCCGGGATGTTTGGCAATTCGAAATTAACAACATACGGAAGGGAAACGATATCAAGTCCTCGAGCTGCAATATCGGTGGCGACAAGTACGCGTACTTTATGTGCCTTAAAGCTAGCGAGTGCCTTCTCGCGGGCTGATTGACTCTTGTTCCCGTGTATTGCGAGTGCGGTAACTCCGTCTTTGTTAAGCTGCGTTGTAAGTCGATTTGCCCCATGTTTGGTTCGAGTGAATACCAGAACCTGACTCCATTTTCCCTTCGAGATCATTGAGGATAAAGTTGAGCGTTTTGACTTTTGCCTAACTTCGAAAGCTTCTTGATCCACGCGGTCTGCGGTCGCATTGCGAGGGGCGACTTCTACCTCGACGGGCTCTGACAAAATGGTGTCCGCTAGCTTTTTAACCTCGCGGGAGTAGGTTGCGGAAAAGAGCAGGTTTTGCCGTTTTTGAGGAAGGAGCTTGAGGATTTTTTTGATGTCGTGAATGAAGCCCATATCGAGCATCCGATCCGCCTCGTCCAATACAAGGATTTCGATGGCGGATAGGTTGGCTTCTCTCCTTCGGCAGAGATCGATTAGCCGACCCGGGGTGGCGACGATGATGTCTAGTCCTCTACGTAATGCTGTTACTTGTGGATTGAATCCAACACCGCCAAAAATCACAGCGGACTGGAGGTTCAGGCGTTTTCCGTATTCGGTTATGCTCTGGTGGACTTGGGCAGCTAGCTCACGAGTGGGAGCTAGAATTAGTGTCCTGGGTCGCTTTGTCTTAAATTCACTCTCGGCGAGTATTTGGAGAAGAGGTAACCCGAAGGCAGCGGTTTTTCCTGTTCCGGTTTGAGCTCCTCCGATGACATCCTTTCCGGCAAGGATCGCTGGAATTGCCTGAGCTTGGATAGGAGAAGGTTCTGTGTAGCCTTTAGCCTTAACCGCTTCGGTGAGTTCAGAGCGTAGCCCCAGTTGTGTAAATAACATAAGATTCGTGGACTTGTTCTCGAGCTCTACTAATATGACCTAAAGAAAATGAGCCCGGTTCTTTGCAGACGCATCCCAGATCTTAACTAATGGACGAGGCCCACCAGCATTTTGCTAATGGGCCTCGATGGGTGCAGGGCTTGGATTTGAACCAAGGACCTTCAGGTTATGAGCCTGACGAGCTACCAGACTGCTCCACCCTGCAACACGGTGAATAATTACTCTCCGGTCTGGCTAAACGAAGAGGGCCGAGAGAATCTAAATTAGAAAAGCCTTGTCAATGTCATTCGATTGGAAAAACGGAAAATTGTAGCAAATTACCGCTTGCCAACAAGGGGGCCACCCCTACCTTTGTCGCTTTTCTAAAACCTGTACTTTTGTCGTAAACCATTAAATTAACGTCCAAGGTGTTTTAAAGCCTGCACCCGCTCTGGGTGTAATGACGTACTGCATATGAATGTTGAACTAACTGATCTGCTCGAAGCAGGTGTCCATTTTGGGCACCAAGTAAAACGCTGGAATCCGAAGTCTAAAAGCTTCGTATTTGATCATCGCCAAGGGATTTCGATCATCGATCTCTCAAAAAGCTATAGCGGCCTCCAAGCGGCCAATGATTTTGTTGAGGAAGTTGTTTCCAAAGGTGGAGAAGTCCTCTTTGTAGGGACGAAGCGCCAAGCTCAGGATGTTATTCGCGAAGTAGCGGCTGATTGTGGCATGCCATTCTGTGCGAGTCGTTGGTTGGGTGGCACTCTTACCAATTGGCAGACGATTACTCGAAGTATCGCTAAGTACAAAAAGTATCAGAAGATGGAAGCCGATGGCAGCCTATCCAAGCTGCCCAAAAAAGAAGGCTCAGCGATCCGCCGTGAAATGGAGCGGATGAACAGAAATTTTGAAGGGATCGTGAAGATGGAGAAGCCTCCTGCGGCAATGGTAGTGATCGACGTTAACTACGAAGACATTGCCGTTGCTGAAGCGAAGCGGTGTAAAATTCCGGTTGTTGCTTTGGTTGATACTAACTCGGATCCTTCACTGGTTGATTACCCAATCCCTGGCAACGACGACGCGGTTAAAGCGATTCGTATTATCTTGGAGGTGATTGTAGAGGCAGTACGGTCGGGACTTTCACAAAGGCAAGTGCACCAGGAAAGTGCCGGAGTTCGAAAACCAGTCGCCTTAGCTGCTGAAGAAATGGTACCGGAAGAGAAGGTTGCGGCGCCGGCTGCTGGAGTGGCCGCTTCGTTTTCGGTTCCAGTGGTTGAAGAAGCTCCAGCAGTCGAGGAAGTTGCTGCCGCGTCTGAAGTGTCTACTCCGGAAGTGATGCTCGAAGAGGCCCCAGGTATAAAGTCCAAGGAAGAAGCAAAGCCTGTGGCAGCGGAAAAGGTTGCACCGGAGGCGGATTACGGTGATGAATTGGAGGACAACAAAAGCGAAGCTTAACTTTCTTCCCCTTTAGAAAGTTATCAATTTAGAAAGTATTCGAATGACTATTACAGCAAAACAAGTAGCAGAGTTGCGTGGCCAGACAGGAGCGGGTTTAATGGACTGTAAGAAGGCATTGACGGAATCGGAAGGCGATCTTGAGAAAGCGGTTACGATCCTTCGTAAAAAGGGGATGGCATCGGCTTCGAAAAAGGCGGGACGAGCCACCTCTGAAGGTCTAATCGAATCTTACATTCACCTAGGAGGAAAAGTGGGTGTGCTAATCGAAGTGAACTGCGAGACTGATTTCGTCGCCAAAACCGACGACTTCAAATCTTTTGTGAAGGACCTTTGCCTGCACGTCGCAGCCGTGAATCCGATTTGTATAAGTCGCGACGAAGTTCCCGCGAATCTGATAGAGAAGGAACGTGAAATAGCTGCTTCTCAAGCGGAGGGGAAACCACCGGCGGCAGTGCAAAAAATCGTGGAGGGCAAGTTGAATAAGTACTTCGCAACGGCGTGCTTGCTCGATCAGCCGTTCGTTAAGGACGGGGAAAAGTCGGTTCAGGATATTCTGAATGAGCAAATTTCCAAGCTGGGTGAAAACATACAAATCAATCGGTTTTCTAGATTCCAAATCGGCGAAGAGAGTGAGGAATGATCAATCTTTCTAGCTTGAATTTTGAAAAGTGATCTAGGTGCCGGGGTCGCTTTTTTTAGGGGGACAGGTTTTTCAACACTTATCGGCGTATCTTTGAGTGTTGGATGCAAGAAAGCCGGCATCTTTCCTGCCGGCTTTTGAATTAAAAATCATCGTCCAAGGGACGAGGTCGGTATTCTGTTCGCAATGTACGAACGAAGTACGGGGTTTGTAGTGATCTCGAAAAGTTTTTCAGTAGGCGTATTCTTAAACTAGAGAATGACATTCAGCTTAGATTTAATGGGATTTCCGTAAATCATAGTGTGTTTAATTTTCTTGTCCTTCGTGGCTTCCAAAGAAAAACCTTCCAATGCTTTATGATAAGCGTCTCTAACGGAAGCGTGCAGAACCTGACCTTATTCATCGAGAATGAGCTCAACGCTGGCAGACCCTTTAAATTTGGATTCTGGGAGTTGCTCCGGGAGTTCTGGCAATCTGCTTGAAACAATAATGGGCTACGGATCCCATTTAGTGTAGACGTCCGCTTTTTCCGGATGGGAATTTGCCGCTCGGTGATGGAAGTTTGGCTTTGAGTATTGGAATCAGCGATATCACGAATGACTTTCGATGCGTCGGAAACTATAATTTTAATGCTTTTGCCATTGGCTCGATGGATTTCACCTTCGATTTGTTTTCTGTAAGAAAGCTCATAGGACTCGGAGGAGAGTTGGAAAGAGCCTGCGATTCCATTGGCAAATAATGAAAGATTTCGTAACAACTAACTTTCTAAACAGATTGCTGTATTGTATTTTGTTATTTTTAAGCTGACTTTGTATACCGAATCACAGCGGATAGGTTAATTGATTCGTAAGCTCGTGGCTATACTTTTCGAAAAGTACCTATCCTAGATTGAGCAAGCAAGTTCGAGGAAATATCTGTCTGATAGGTAGTCGGCTGGATTAGACTTTCATGCTCAGAATCTTTGGATTGAATCTTGCGTTGGGGAAAACGTTTTCTTTGATTCTTATTCCAAGACGGAGAAGTGCCAGAGTGGTCGAATGGGACTGACTCGAAATCAGTTGTAGGGGTAACTCTACCGGGGGTTCGAATCCCTCCTTCTCCGCCATTAATTAAAATAATTGGATAACAAGTACTTATAGATTATAAGTAACTTATAATCCCCCAAATGGTACACATAGTGGTACACAGTTCGCCGAAGTCCGGGATTGTTCGCTCTTTATTAAGTAAGGCTAACTTGTGATCAAACACAGTCAAAAAGACTGATACTAGCTCCATCTTCAAACGGGGCATACCCACAATTCAAGGACTGGTAAGGAAGCGGGTTTCGAAATCGCGTTATCGAAATCCATTATAAACATAGCCTGCAAAATATACGTGTATTAGTAATTTTAGGAGGGTAACGCCCTCTCTTTAAAATGCACTGAGAGGCAGCTTGAGGCACGTATTCTGGTAGGAATTTGGAAGGTCGGGAGAGGGGGTCGGACAGCAATTGGGATGTTAATTGGAATTCATCAACTGCCCCGAGAAAAAAATTCCCATCAAGGGCTTCTGAAGCTGAGAAACCCTTATTCCAGCCTTGGCTTAGCAAAGGCTAGAGCCAAAACATCCATTCCAAAAAGCGTTGCTGTGGAGCCTATTCTCGATCGGCAGTCATACGGAAAATGTTGCCCTCAGCATCGATTTGTCCGTCGAAATAATCTTCTTCGAAAGTGCCAGAGACTTTAATATTGTATCCGCCGCTCCTGAAATATCCACGCACTAATCGGTTCCCAATTATTTCAACTTCGGTTAAATTGAACGTGTTAGCTGGACTTCTCATGGTGATTTTATGGGAATCCGCTTTGGCTTCTATGATGAGTACACCTTTCGGTTCACCGTAGGGTAGGTTAAACAATTCGTAGTTCCACTTGCCTAATGTAGGATCAGTCGTATCGACAATAGTGGCACAGCCATATACTATCCCAGGTATTAAAAGGACCAAAATCCGCAACATTTCCGTTTTTGTCATCTTCGCTACCTCATATCAAGCTCCTTTTCCAACAATTAGGCTATTCTCCTTCATCCTACTTCCTCTGGGTCTAACACAAGTGGCTTTCTCCCACTCAAGCCGTATCGATTCAAGGAGGGAAATTAGGATCAGAAGGCAAGAGCGTATGACTACCACAATCAGAGCACTGCTCCAAGAGCCTCCATTTCTTGATATCATAAACCGTATATAGAAAGTAAATACAATGAGTAAAATGCTGAGAAGTTGGGGGGTAGGACTGAGGTGACCAGGTTCGACGACACTCGCTGCGGCATCCTAATAAACACCCATGCCATTGAGGTGGACTTTGCGTACAAATGAGCGGAGGTGATTGGGCAGAATCTTAATTACGTGAGACAGACAGCCAAGAAGGCTTGCATTGTTCTTGCGCTTAAAGACAGGGGTGACGAGAAGCACTCGGAGAGGCTAACTAAGATAGCGAGACAATACAGGTCGGGTCGGCTGATGAAGGCACAGGCGAGGTGTTGGTGAAAGTGTATGAAATTACTCATTAGCAAACCCTAAGCTGATTCGGTTGAAGGAGCTCGGCCTGAGCCGTTTTTGCAAGTGTGAAGAAGTTTCAAGAACTTCTATGCAAGCGTCTCTTGTCAACTCATACACTTTCGATGTGGTTGGGATGCAAGGGAGATCATGGGTAGAACTTGCTAAGTTTGACTAATTCAAAAAAACTTTCGCAACTAAAACGATTCCTATGCCAAGCGAGGATAGACAGGAGAAGCACGTCTATGCTTGTAAACTGATCCGATTCGACCCTTTTATATTTGTATATTATGGAATTCTTATTTTGATATCGAGAGCGTGCGTGATGAAATACCCCTTTTTTAACTTTATTGTTTGCTTGTTTCTTCTGAGCTCCTCCATTTTTTCGCAACAGAGTAGGGAAAGAAGAGCCATTCCGTCGGATGAAGAGGTGCAGCAACGAGTTCCGAATGGGGTTACATTAATTCCGAATCTTGTTTATCGAGAAGGACATGATCGGTGGAAGCTTGATCTCGCGATGCCGAGCAAGCTTGGGGATGAACCGAGACCGGCGATTGTATTCATCCATGGCGGTGGTTGGCAAAATGGTGATAAGCGTGCTTCTGGTTTTTTAAACCCTGCACTAAGCTATGCTGAAAAGGGGTATGTGTGCATCACTACCAACTACCGTCTAACGACTAGGGAACGTTGGCGAATAGACCATTGTATAGCGGATGTGAAAAACGCCGTAAGATGGTTAAGGGCAAACGCTGACAAATACAATGTAGACCCGACTCGCATTGGTGCCACTGGCAATTCAGCTGGAGCTCATCTTTCTGCAATGCTTGGCATCTGTCCTCCGCAGGCTGGTATGGAGGGTAATGGTCCCTACAGCGATTACTCGAGTACTGTGCAGGCCGTTGTGGCAAGTGCTACGCCAACCAGTTTTCTCATACCGATGAGTGAGCGAGGGCGGGAGCGTTTTGAAGAGTTGGAGACATCAGCAGATTTAGGTATGAAAGAGCTACGCAAAAGAATCTCGCCGATAACTTACGTTTCGGTCGACAGTCCACCCTTCTTGCTTTTTCACGAGGAATCTGACCGTACTGTTGGCGTTTATCATTCGGATACCTTTGTCCAAGCTTTGCGGGAGGCGGGTGCCAAAGACGTCAATTATGTGCTCTTTGGCGATGGCACGGGTCATGGAACTTTTAGGCAAAACATCGACCTGACGGAGCCAATGAGGGAAGCTTTCTTTGCGAGAGTGTTGAAACACGGTCAGTGATGGAAAACAGACTAGTTTTCAGGAACTATTAGTAAAAGTAGCTATACACAAAATGTGTCGTACAATTAGTCGAAGGTCCTTATTATGAGTAGTCCGTGGAATCTTCCGGACAAATTCTGTAGTAAAACTACATTCAGGGCTTCTTGTGAAGGTCTTTCAAAACGCTCTGTGCGGAAGTAGCAGTTGCTCTTTTTGGAGCTAGGGGAGTATTGTTCCGTAGTGGCTAATCTCGTTGTTTTATCGGCATGCAATGCTTTCTAAAATGAGTAGGTATCCGCAAATTTTGTGAGAGAATGAAACCCCATGGTTTTAACGCAGATCGCAAAATTGCCAGTCGATGGCAAAATGGTCTGGAAGATTAGCCAAGGAGGGAAAAAGGAAATAGAATTAAGAGGGGTAAGCATAAATTCTAAACAAAAGTAGGGCTGAGTTTTAGAGTACTGAATACAACGGGATTCAACGGTGCAAAGAAGTTTAGCACTCTACACCAACTGCGAGACTCCGAGCATTTCTGTAAATTTTTTTCAAACCGGCGTTGATGGGCGGGACGCACTAAATAATTGAGGTCGGAATTGAGGAACTTTTGGAAATGAGCAAGAGAAACAAAAAGAAACCTGTTGATCAAAACTTAAGGTTCTGGCTGTGGAGCGTTAATTAAAGCACATGGCCGACATTCCTTTCTGGGGCAGTGAATGGATTTCCACCCATTTCTTCGGTTCTGCAAATCGTAGGGCTAGGCCGGTCCAACCCAGAGTAGGGCTCTTCGCTTCTTTACTAGATCATCTACGATGAATATTTCTCTGTTGTCAGTTGTATTAAAGGGCCCCGTGTAGTTTTTTGCGTATCGAAAATTCGCTTATCTAGTTTCAGCGATAAATCCAACTTCAATTTCAGTCAGGGTTGGCCCGAGCAGCAGTTTTGCGATAGAAAGTTTTTCGAGTTTTGGCTTCTCTTTAGGCTTTCCAGGAATGGGCTATAACGGGTGGATGGTCCTCTTAGTAAATTTCAATGCTTTTGTATGGAGGTGTGGGAATCCATACTCCAGATATAAATTTTAGAAAGGGAAGAAGCTAAAAAATACCAGCATTTACCGTTTTGCACTAGCCCGATTTTGCTGAAGCACGCACATATACATCCAAACCGCTTATAAGCAGTGCTCATATTTTTTTGGGGGTTCGAGCTAAAGACTACGCGTTTTAGGTATGGTGATTTTGGCAAAAAAGTAATCCTACTGCTGTAGGATTACTTAATTTAGGAAACTAAAAATAGGGTAGCCATTGAGGCTACCCTTAAAATTTCGAGTCGGTTCTTTTACGGTCTACGGATTGAAATCCATACGCTGCGTCACTCGGACTGCCACAGGTTTGCCTCCTTTTTGAGCAGGGGACCATTTGGATCTCATGATCGACTCGATCGCGGGTTGATTAAACTCGCGGTGGGAGGACTTCATCACCCTAGGTCGGAGGACCTTTCCCGAAGCATCGATGACCCACTCAAGCTGTACCCAGCCACCGATTTTCGCCTGTTTCAAGGAGTAGGGATAGTTGGGGTCGACTTGGAAAAGGGCTCTCGGGAGTTTGTCTACATCCCGGAGGTCGAAAATTTCCATATCGCCCAAGGCGTCTATGCCTGCATCGAAATCTCCAAATCCGAAGTCGCCCATAGCATTTCCTGAACCTGGGTTCAACGCCATTTCCAGCTGGCTAAGAGTCATGGGGGGAGGAGGCTCTTCAACTTCCGGCTTTTCGAGCTCTTTATCCTCTTCAGGGGGAGGGGGGAGGTCTTCAGGCGGCGGCGGAGGCGGCGCTTCGCTAGCGTCGCTTGTTGACACTTGTTTTGTGTCCATGTTGATTTGCCCGAGAATATGCATCATCGGGAGAACAAAGAAGATAAATGCCGTGAATAAGAGTCCAAGGATCAAATTCGCGAAGGGGTTTCCGTCTTGGTTGGATGATTGGTAATTGGTGCTCATAAAGAGAAATGGGGTCTTGGCATCTCTTAACCGGTCGCTTTGTGGCTAAATTGTTGCAGGGTTATGCTCTCAAGGCGGACGAGGAAACTTTCATAATCGATGATTTTCTGCCGCAAAAAATATATTACGAAGTATCCGGGAATCGCAAGGCAGAGACCCATTTGAGTCGTAATCAGGGCTTCGTGGATACCGCTTGCGACTACATTGGTGGTGCTTTCGGAGCCGCCGAGCGAAATCCCGTAGAATGTCGTTAGCATCCCTAGAACCGTTCCAAGCAGACCCATGAGCGGGGCCGCGTTTACCAAGATTGTCAGCATTGTGATATTCTGGTTCAGGCGCGGCATTTCGGCTGTTCGGATTTCGGAAAAACGATTTTGGATATCATTTAGATTTTCCACGCCATCTTGGGAATATCGAATGATCTCGCCTACTTGGCCCTCGGCCTTATCCGAGTCTTGCACCCATTTTTCGCAATCCTTGATAGATACTTTGCTGAAGTGGCCTCTCAGAAAGAAAAGAAACAACCGGGCAGCTACGTAAAAGGCTAAAAGCCCCAGTATGAAAAGAGGGATCATAATCCAGCCACCGGAGGACAGAATTTCTATCGCTTGATCTAGATAGGGTTTTTCTTTCATTGAGGTAAAAAGTAGGTTGGGGCGTGCAAAATCTAACGGGAATTCCGTCCGCTGAATCGCCTATTCAATACGGTGACAGAGAAGGAATTGTGAAATAGGCTTTCGCTTATCGAGTCAAGCGTATCCCCATGAATTTATACGAAGAGTTCGCGGAAGGAGGTTAAAGCGAAGGTTTAAAAACGAGAATATATTACAGTTGTAGGAATAATCAGCATCATTTCAGTTAATTTAAGGAGCGGTTTGTGCAAAGCGTGCACAGGAGGATGGTGCACAAATTCCGAAGCGATCTACTGTCGCCGGTTTCATCCCAGTTCCAGTACCTCGCGGATCGAACTAGGCGTGAAATTTGTGCGAATTGCGACGAACCTAGTTTTTGGATTCTTTTACCAAACAGACGCAGCATTTCGATGCCGTTTAGAATCGGAAGTAATAGTTCAAAAATAACGGGCAAGGGTTTTTCATCTTAACAAAGCTTGAGACCCTCTTCTCCGTTGAAGGCTTTCCCTACCACGGAGGTGCCGGGAACGCGATGGGTCATGCTGTTAACTAGGTCCCATAGCATTATCTAGTCTTCAATCACAAAATCCTCGTTTGGGCTGTATTCATATTTCGGCAAAGAGCCGCCACTTGCCCAACCAATAGAGGGGTTATCTTGTTATGGTCGGCTAATTAAACTCGAAGATCAAGCTAGCCCGTCATTATTAATAGGGTGGGTTTTGTAGGCATCGCTTCCTTGACGAAAGCGAAATTCGGGTAAGGAGTGGTGTTAAGCGGGTTCGTGCAAGTGTTTCATAAGGCAACCTTTTTTGCGAAGACTAGAACGTATCAATTTTTCAGAAAGGGTTCTGCTTTAGTTTTGAGTGAAGGAAGGTGTCTGACTTCTCTGTCTTGAAACAGAGTGTATTTCTGGTCATTGACGGTTTATTTACTGAAGGATGTTCTCTAAGGGTAAAAAAATTCAGCTTTTTGCCAATACTAGGCTGTTTAGGTTTGCTTCAAGTGAATATCAGGGTATCGAGAGAGTTCTATGGCTAAGAGTTCATCAAATAAAAAGCCCAATGCGGCATTCATGAAACCCGTTACTCCAGATGCGGCTCTCGCAGCAGTTGTTGGGGCAGCGCCACTTCCCCGAACTGAATTAACAAAAAAGCTCTGGGAATACATCAAGTCGAACGATTTGCAGAACCCCTCGAATCGTCGAGAGATAATCGCCGACGCTAAATTGAAGAAGGTATTCGACGGTAAGGACAAGGTTTCTATGTTCGAGATGACGAAACTAGTCTCTGGGCACGTATCCAGCTAGTTGGTTACACGTTTCGTAATTTAATGAGCCCAAAGCCGAAAGGCTTTGGGCTTTTTTAGTATTCAACGACAACTTTCAGCTAGGGGCTCAATCTAGTATTTCTGAATATTTGGTTCGCTGACGTTACTCTCTTTTGAACAGAGTGCGATGAATTCAGCAACAACGGAAAAATAATCGGAGGCAGAACTCTGGATAACCTTGGCTTTTCTGACTCCGAATATTTTTTTGGCAAGAAAATGAAACCCAAGCCTTTTGAAGGGAAGTGAGTCGGTTACGTACGCTTGTTCTGAGGATCAAAGGTGTAGTGTGCGTTCTCGGCAGAGTGTATCAGGAACTGGCACCGTTAATCTTGCCGAACATGGGATGAATTTTTGTCAACTGAACATAGGTACATATGACCTAGGGTGTATTTCTGTTTTAATAGACACCAGCCACACTCTAGTTATTGAATCTGTTCACGACACAGGCTCCGCTGCAGCCACTCCTTGGAGTAGATGTATTTGCACTAGCTGCTTCTTTGCCAAGACTACGATAGGATGTAACCTTCAGAAGTCCTTTGAGACAACATTTTTCGGGGGCAGCTATCTTAAGTATGCGATCAAAGAATTAATCTAATCGCGATCCACTGAAGCTGATTTTACGCTGACCACTAAGCTCTCCCACAATGTCATCTCCATCAATGAAAGCTTTGAGATCAAAAGAATAACCAATAATGGTAAAATTAGCAGTTACAGAGCCATCAGATTCAAGGACTACGTTTTTGCTTGGTGCCTCGCCTGTTGGAGTAATGACCACACCCGAAAATCCTTCCCTCGCTTCATTGAACCGTAGTTCCGAATTCTCTTCCGCTCCTCGCCACGGGTTAACATATTTGATAAGGAAGTTGCTGCCGAGCGGTTCTTCGTCCGCTTCGAGGATTCGGGCTGATTGAGGCTCAGCTACTTCATGTACAGTCCGACAGCCAGCGAATGTAAGGCAACCGAGGGCGAGTAGGATGGTAATTGGTCCTATCGAATAACCGAAACAGAGATTGTCTAATAGGGCGACAATTTTTTCTTGGGCTAGCTTGTGCATAATAATTGCGATACGAACCGCCCCCATGACCCCTCCCAGTTGGGGTGCTTCAGTAAGATCAGCTGTTGCATAAGACCAACGTCAGAGTACCGGCAGAATGCCATTAGTGGCAGCTATTTGGCTGTTTGCAATTATTCTATCGCTTAATTATATAAACTCAAGCGTCCTTTAAATTTGATGTATTCTAATGAATGGCTGTCTTATGTCTACAAACATCTCCAAGGTACTAGTGTTAAACCGCTGGTGCTAGTGGCGGTTGAAGATGCTTAGTGACCTGATTGTGAGTACGGATACAATCGCAATTTGTAGATGATACCGCTGAGAGTCTGCAGATGCATTACTCAAACTTAATTCCGTATCGGTCTATTGACGCACCATCTAGCTCTCTTAGGTTGGAGTAGCCATTGAGAAGGTCAATCTTCGCCTGTAGCTCGTCAACCTTAGACTCGTCCATTCTTTGTTGGGCTTCAAGAACTCGTCTTCCAGTGCTAAGGCCTGCGTCGAACTTAGCCTTCTCCATCTCGAATTCCTCAGCGCTTAAGCTTGTAGCTAATTCCTTAATACTAATTCCATCGATTGCTGTGGTTACGTTTCGAACTGCGATTCGAGTGTCCCGAAAAAGGCGTTGCCTCTCGCGCGAGGTGCGGGCGTCTTCCGTGTCCAGCTGTATTTGGGCTTTGATGTAATTGGCCTTTTTTTCATTTAAGCCCCAGGGAATGTCTAGGGATAGCGACCACTGCCAATTAAAGCTTTCCATCTCGGTGACATCGTCGTAGGCCCCTTTGAGATTGCTTTCAAGTCCGGTAAGGGAATAGTCTCCATTCAAGTTAAGGGATGGAAGCCGATTTCTTTTAGCTCGTCTAAGTTCAACTTCCCTTTGGATTTTTTGGTTTAGTAGTGTGAGATAGCGAGGGGCATTATCAATAACCCTGGAGAACGTATTTTCCAAATCTGGAGCTGTAGGATTTGCAACGTCCGGAGCCTCTACAATGATTTCCTTGTTAATCAGTGAGTCTTCACCGAGGATGGTCAGCAGGTTGTCCCTAGCGTCCTCCAACGACTTCTCAGCTCGCAACAGGCGATCGGTCGCATTGGCAACACCGACCTCCGCCTGCAAAACATCGAGACTGGTTGCTATTCCGGTTTCCATCTTCATCATATTTTCCCTTAGAAGGGTTTCAGCCAGTTCGAGGGCTGCCTGACGTACCTCCAGTTGCTCTTGGGAAAAAGCGAGTGAGTGATACGCAACTTCCGTGTCATTGATAATTCTTAGAACGGTGGCTTGAAAGGCGTATTTTGATTGTTCGAGCGACAGAAGAGAAAGCCTTTTTCTCGCTTTGGTGACTGCCGGCCCATAGCCGCTGAGCAATGGCTGGCGAATGCTTAGAGTAGTGCTCGCATTGTAGCTTGGGTTGATCGTGCTATTTGTTGAATTAGAGAATCTTCGATTTAATCGTGTGCTCAGCGAGAGCGTTCCTCCACTGATAAAACCTTTGGAGACGGTGGCTCGCGTGCTTTGGGCATTGGATTGAGGCTGGGCAGCACCGTCGAGTCTGTCGCCAGATCGGACTTGGGTATTAAATCTATCGGAAGTGGTAATACCAAAAGAGGGCTCAAACTCGGCTTTGGCAATTTCTACATCTTGTGCGGCTCTTCTTGTCGTGTTTTGGCTAATTCGAATATCAAAATTTCTGTTGAGGGCGATTTGGATGCACTCTTCGACTGTTAGCATTTCACCAATAGCTATGCCGGAACTGAGAGAAATAGCTCCTATTGAGGCCGCGATCCTAAAAAATCGTCCCATGGCCTTTTGATTAACAGAGTTGGAATGTATCATGTGTGCTCTTTGATTAGTGCAGAGGCTTCTTGTTTCGACTTGAGTATAAGACTGAAGACAGTGACGAAGGCTAGTAGAACAACGACTACCCAGTATCCGTCAGCCACTCTTGTCGTTCCAGTAAATAGGTTTGCGGCTTCAGTGGTCTGAAACATGGCCCCGATCCCTTTAATTGTGAAGACCCATCCAGCATGAAGGGCGACATTTGCCCATAGATTGTTTGTGATTAAGAACGCTTGATGCAGAACAACGCCCACGAGGAAAATCGCAGCGAGGTAAGTAAAATCGAAATGTGTCACAAGTGCAGCTATTGTGCTGAACGCGATGTTTAATCCGTCTGCAAATCCAATGTCAATTGGAGGTACCGATTCTAGTGAGGTGGAGGAAGCCTTAAAATGAAGAATTGCGAAGAAAACTGAAGAGGCGATCATAGCTGGAATGGGTTTCATTGCTGTGTAAAACATTCTGAATACAAGTCCTCGAAATACGATTTCCTCGAATAGCCCAATAAGTAATCCGGCTAATATTGCATTGTGTAGATTGGATAGAAATTCTCCAATTGCCAACTCTGGTTTGAGCTCAATCGCATTGAGGGCGTATGTGCCTGCGTAAATGAGCAAGATCATGCAAAAACCATATATAAACCATTTTGATGCCGTGCTAGCGAATGGTTTGGTGAAGCCGACTGCTTTGAAAGAAGTGATGCGGCATTGCCAGAACAAATAGGGGAGGAGGCATAATACGCAGAGCCATCGTGCTCGATCAAAATATTTTGGATACGGCTTGTTTGCCAGGTACCCGTTTGCCTCTGGGTCGAAGTAATGAACAATGTGCCAAGCTATAAGACTGACAAATACTGCGGATACGAGTGATCCGAAGTAGAGCAGTGCGAGTAGCCAGAGTCCTTTGGGTGAGTATTCTCGTACGGATAGTCCGTATAGGGTGTGTCGCTCGTTGCGGATCATGGTTGCATGTAAGGGACGCTAAGCTCGATGCAATGAAAAGAAACATGTTCTTGCACACACGAATCGGGAGTAAGCTGCGTCTTTGTTTCTTGTCGTTTCTCGTATTCTCCTTTTCCAAGGAGCATGTATACTTGAAATTCGACTGACTTCGCTTTGGAAGCGGACGGTTATTCTCAGAACTTTAGTTTTAGGAGCGGATAGCTGATGAAACTTCTCGATCGCCTGCCCGCACCTCAGGCATTTTACCTTTGCTTTTGAGTCTTTTTCGACGCGAATCTCGACCTCTCCGTGACAAAGGTTGCAGCGGCCAGAATTAGGTCTGAATCGCAGCAGCTGCATAATTTGGTGTATTGCTAGTTTGCAGTTGCGAGACCGCTTCGTGCAAGCTCGTCGTTTGTCACTTTGCTAATGTATTGAGAAACCGAATACTGGTAGTAATTGCTCTTAAGTGCTTCCATACGTGTCGTATATTCTTTATCTTCGCTTGTGACTTCAGGAATCTCTTTTTTAGTGACTTGGACGATGTACGCCTTGTCCTCACGGATGGTCGCGTCGGAGACGCCATCCTTTTCTAGTTCCGAAGCCGAGAAAATTAGTCCAGCATCGAGACCTTCAACGGTGTCACGTCGTTTGAATTCGTTGTATTCTGAGACTGTTAGTCCCCTTGCCTCAGCTTCAGCTATGAAGGAGTCCGGATCAACTGCCTTCAATGCGTCAGCGAGTTCTTGCCCTTTGCTGGACCCAAGACGACGTGCCTCGTCCTCCGCATAATCCTCTCGAACTCGGGGCTCTACAGTTTTGAAACTCGGAACGAACTCTTCGTTCTCACTTTCGAGGTAGATTACAAAAGTGGAGTCCCCCTCAATCACAGGCTGGGAATATATATGATTTTCAGTTAGCTGGAAGGACAGGGCGATAAGGTTTTGACTCCAGTTCAATCCGATGGGAGTTTCGTTCCGAGCGAATGGTGTGGTTCGTTTTGTCTGGTAGCCTCGCTTCTCGATAAGGGCCTCGATTTGCTCGATAGAAAGAGAATCAGTAGTGCCTAAGGCATTATCGGCTTCCACAAGGGATAAGGCGAGATTCTCAGCCTTTGTTTGCCCGATTTTTTTGGCTTCCTCTAGCTTGAAATCGAACTCAACTTGGTCACGGGACTCTAAAAAGGTCGCTGGCTCCGTTATGGGTGCAGCAGGCTCAGCTTCGGGGTCTTCGCTTGGAGGAGCTTCGACCGTCTTTGTATATTTATTACTATTGAGAGCAAAGTAGTCTAGAAGGTTCTCCTCAGTGACTTCCACTTCCGCGATGTGACTAAGGGCTGCAAACTCGACGAACGAAATCGTGCGACGGGTGGGGGATGCGTAACGAAAGCTGTTCTGGACGTAGAATTCTTCCAGCTTCTCCTCGGAATAGTCGATTTCAGGGGAGAAGTTAGCAAAGTCGTACTCGGCGACGTTGACGGACCAGACGGTCTGGTCGAGAACGAGATCCTGAATGACTTCAGACTCTAAAACGAATCCCGGACTTGAGAGTCCATCGAATACCTTGTTTACGCGATAATCATCGGCAATAATCGAAGAGAGGGCACCTTCCGATATATTCCCTGAGGCCCGAATCTCGTCTCGAAACCGTTGATAGGCTTCGCGGCTGAAAGTCTGGTCGGGCCCTTGGAACATGCCCAGCTGTTGGATGTGCTCTGTCAATTGTTCGGAATTCGGACCGGGAATGTTATGAAGATCGGCCAAGTGAAGGGCTGCAGCCCGATTGAAAGCATACTGCGTGAGTTGGTCCTGATTCAGTGGCGCTCCTGTGATTAAGGCACTGAAGTAGGCTGCATTAAAAAACTCCTGTCTTTGCGAATCGGTTGAGAATTCGTTTCCAAAAAAATGGACACTCCGATCTTGGTTTCGTCCATCTCCGATTCCCGGTGCCGCCCCTATCGTAAAAACGAATGCGACAATTATCACTGCTAGTAGAACGATGAAGAGAACACGAAAGTGTTTTTGGAAATTGGTTTGGAGCCAGGAAATCATTTTAGTACGTCTTTAAAGGAACGGGTAAGTTAGGATTGGGCCTTCCTCTGTCAATGGACAAAACGCCAATGTTCTTACCGAAACGATTGAGCGGATAGGTCTTGGTTACTTGAGAAAGCAGGATAATCCCGAGGAGCGCATCTGCTACACCAAAAAGGATATAGAGCGTTCTTGCTATTTGGATTGCGTTGGCCGTTTTCAGCAGATCGTAATCGAGGAAGGCCATCGTGACAGTGCTTCCCAGCACCAAAAGGGTGGTGAAGCGAAGGCCAAGTTAAGATGATTGACCCCATTTTTCGAATGGGGACTTAACGTTTAGGTCATCGCCTTCGCACCCCTCAGCTTGGAACAACTGGGTTTGGACTGAAATGCTCCCTTTCTCAACTCCCAATTCAGATCGCTTAGACTTTTTGTCCGATGCTTTCTGCTCTTCGGTTTTCTCAAGCTCGGTTCGTAGGGTTTGCTTTTTTCTGGAGAAACAGGACGCCCATCAGTTCCCCGCTTACCCTGATTGTAATCCACTCTTCCTTGTCGATGTCGTAGAAATGGGCTCTTGTCGAGCTTGCCCGCTTTGATATACGAAGAGATATGGTCGAGTTTGCTGGCAACGCTAGCCTTTTAATCACCCTCCCTGCTAATATAGCACTTGAATATAAACAGGCATTCGGGCTTAGGAGGCGTGCGACTTGAGTGAAAATTCAAGGAAAGGGGAGTGGGATTTCCTGCGAATGGGATCAAGGATTGGCGGAATCCGCTTTTCCGGTTTAATTCGATTGTTTTTTGCGAAAATCGAGGACGCTAAACCGGTTTAATTTGATTTGGTCATTTGGGATCCTAAGTCTACATGCGGTCTAGGGTCCTAATACCCAGAATTGAAAGACCGATTTTTAATGCCAGCAATGTACGTGAGCAGAGGATCAGGCGTCTTGATTGGACGCCTTCTTCCTCCACAATCACTTTGTTCGCACTGTAAAATGCACTGAAGGTACCTGCCAGCTCGTGGAGGTAAAGGCATAGAATATGAGGACGAAGGGTTTCGATCGTCGTCTGAAGGGCACCAACGAATTCTACAATTTTTCGGGCCAGCGCAATCTCCTCATCGGTTTCGAATGTAGATGCTCGTTTTTCAAGACCCTCCTTCTGGGGTCCCTCAAGCTTTCTAAAAATGCTTTTTATTCGAGCAGTCGCATAAAGTAAATAAGGAGCCGTATTGCCATCAAAAGAAAGAAGTTTGTCCCATGAGAAAACATAGTCGCTGGTCCGGTTAGGTGAAAGGTCTGCGTATTTTATGGCACCCACTCCAACGGTCTGGGCGATATGCTCGAGTTCAGCGTTGCTTAAATCTGGATTCTTTTCTTTGACAACCCCGGAGGCCCTCTCGATAGCTTCGGCAATCAGATCCTTAAGACGAATGGGATCGCCGGAACGGGATTTAATGGGCTTGCCATCTTTCCCCGTAATTTTCCCGAACATGACATGATTGAATATCGGACGTTTCCGCCCGGTCCGCTCGAACCACTTTGCCGTCGTTAGATCCAGCTGCTCGAAATGGTCTTTTTGACGATCATCTGTCACGATTACGATACGGGTTGCATTAAAGTGTTCGTGGCGATAGAGCATGGCAGCCAAATCGGTAGTCGCGTAGTTACTCGCTCCATCGGATTTGCGTATAATGAAGGGCTGTTTCGCATATCGCTTATGCTCTGAGTGAAAAACGACCAGTGCACCTTTGCTTTCTTCTGCGAGGTCTGAATCAGACAGCTCGTCGTAGACCTGTTGTACCTTGTCGTGGTAGAAACTTTCGCCAAGGTAGCAGTCGAAGGTTACATCGAGTTGGTTATATACCTCTTTGAGACCGGCGATGCTTAGCTCGTTTACTTTTTCCCACAAAGCCATTGCTCCGGGATCCTTTGCTTGGAGTTTTACGAGCTCTTCGCGGCATTCGTCGAGAACAGCCTCGTCCTCTCCGGCGAGCTCGCTTCCAAGCTTGTAGAGGCGTTCGAGCTCTTCGAGGGGATCTTCGGTCAGGGCACTCTCAACTACGTGCCGTTTGTAGGCAAAGAAGAGTTTTCCATACGGCGTTCCCCAATCGCCAATATGGTTGTCCCTGGTAACTTTGGCTCCGCAAAACTCCAGCAGTCGGCAGATCGCTTCCCCGATGACGACCGAGCGAAGATGGCCAACATGCATTTGCTTGGCAGTGTTCGGTGATCCATAGTCAACGACCACGTGTTCACCGGGATAGAAACGGGAGGCAGATTCTTTAAAATCGGATTCAGTCGCGAACGCAGCCAACCAGTCGGAATAAAACTGGGGCTTGAACTTAAAATTGATGAAACCAGGTCCTGCGATGCTCAGGTGAGCCACAGAGGTCAGTGAGTTATCCTTTTCAAGGGCTGTAACCAGTTTTTGAGCAACTTCGCGAGGATTCATTTTCAACCGTTTTGCGTAAGGTAGGGCACCATTGACTTGAAAGTCGCCAAAACGGGGATCCGCAGGTCTAACGTCGGCGGAGAACATCTTCGTATCCAAACCTGCGGCACAAGCGGCGACATTGGCGCTGCATTCTAGTTTTTTTTTGACATCAAACCATTCGTACATTGGAAGGAGGTATAAATCGGCGTTGTATTGTGCGAGCAAGCTTCGAATGGAGTACCGAAGCAAAAGTAGGTTCTTTAGATCACTACACTGAAAGGAGACATTCGCCAATCACGGACTTTGTGTTAGCTAAATAGATGAGCGTTCATCTTAGGGAATTGGGCGAATTTGGGGTCTTGACACGTGTGGCATAATAGCGGCTTCATAATTGGCCGGGGGCTCGGGCTAAGCGCACTTTGTGATAAGTTTTAACCTCGAATTCGGCAGATTTGAAACCGTGTTGTGCGACTTGGTATGCTTGAGCAAAACTCCTGCAAGCCGTTGTCATTCAATATCCCGATGCATTAACGACTATTTTACACGATTGATAATGGTTAGAAAAACCTTAAGCACCCGCAGATTCATCAAGCCGAGCTACGCTTACCTCATCGAGAAAAAGAGAGATGGTCAGGAGTACACCAAAGATGAGATTAGGTACATTGTAGACTCCATTTTAGACGGGGAAATGCCTGATGATCAAATGGCCGCGATGGCGATGGCGATTTTCTTTCAGGGAATGTCAGCCCAGGAAACGGCTGTCTTGACTGAGGAGATGATGCTTTCAGGAGAAGTCATCGATTTATCGCATATCGCGAAGCCAAAGATCGATAAGTACTCGACTGGTGGTGTTGGTGATAAAACGTCTCTTGTTTTAGTACCTCTCGCGGTTGCTAGCGGCATCGTGATTCCAATGATGGGGAGTGTTGATCAGGATTTCGCCGTGAGTGCTTTAGACAAGCTCAGTGCTATTCCTAGTTTTAATCCGGAAATGGAGATCGGGCCGTTTATTCAGCAGCTAGAGCGAATTGGTGGAGCAATGGTTCGCCAGAGTAATGAGTTGGCTCCTGCGGATGCGATTCTTTATGAACTACGTAAAAAGACTGCTACTATACCTAGTCTCCCTCTAATTACGGGAAGCGTTCTTTCTAAAAAGTTGGCAGAAGGTTCTGAAGGATTAGTGATCGATGTTAAGTGGGGAAACGGATCTTTCATTCGCGATCTGGAACAGGCCAAGCAGCTCGCTCGTTCCATGACTCGTGTGGGTCGCTCCATGAAGCGTCGCTGTGTAGCTCTCGTAACCGATATGAACCAACCACTAGGCGATACTGTCGGAACCGCGCTGGAACTAAAGGAAGCGATTCAGCTACTACGTGGAGAAGGTCCCGAAGACTTGCAGGAGCTCGTCCTGAAGCTGGGTATGGAAATTGTCCGACTCGCAGGGGTTGCTGGATCGACGCTATCTGCAAAGCAAACGGTACAACGCCACATTGAAGACGGAACCGCGCTAGCGAAGCTCAAGGAGATCGTCGCGGCACAGGGCGGTGATACTAGTTATATCGATGATCCTGAGAAGTTTCCAACTGCACAGCACATTCGAAAACTGCCGGCTCCAAAGCGCGGATACGTTCACACCATAAACGCATCGCAGATCGCCAAGGGGGTCCACCTTCTTGGGGCTGGAGCGGATGAAGATGGAAAGATCGATTTTGCGGTCGGTGTATCGGAAATCAGAAAGGTTGGTACCCAAGTTAAGCAAGGCGAGCCACTGATGATGATTCACTACAACGACGAGGCGAAACTTGAACAGGCACTAGAATATTTTAAAGCGGCGTATCGACTCGCTCCCAAACGACCTACGCCACCGCCTCTCATCGTAGAGCGTGTTGCTTAGGAGTCATGTTGTAGGTCTTATCGTACTGGTAACACCTGCGAAGTATTGAAAAGTGCCACCAGAAGGTGGAGACGTTCGTTTCGTAAAGGGATTAGAATTAAGCTGGGTTTTCAGCTTCTTCCGGAGTAGCTTTTGTCGCTTGTGTTTACCTTGATTACTTCTCCCTCTTTGATGAAAAGGGGGACTTGGATTGTTAGCTTTGTCTCAAGCAAGGCCGGCTTTTGCACGTTGCTGGCGGTGTCGCCCCGAATACCTTCGGGAGATTCGATTACTTTTAGTTCCACGGTCGAGGGCAAAACTAGCTGAACCGGGTTCCCGTCAACAAAGAGAATTTCGTATTCGGTATTCGGAACGAGAAAATTGACCGCATCCTCAAGGATATCGGGATCCAGCTCTATCGAATCATAGGTTTCGAGGTCCATGAATGAATAGACGCCTCGATCTTCATAGCTGAATTCCAGATTCTTTCTCTCAGTCATCAGCACCTCAACTTTTTCTGTGGACTGGAAACGGACGTCCGCAGAGCGTCCTGTGCTGAGGTTACGCATTTTGGTTTGCACGACGGGCTGCCCTTTTCCGGGAGTCCGGTGATGAGATTCCATAATGAGACAGGGATTACCGTTATAGTTGATGACGTTGCCTTTTCTAAGGTCTAATGCGATTGGCATAATTGTATAATTTTTTAAGAATGGTCGAGGTAGACGCTTATGGGGTTGCTGTCAACAAGAGGGTTTTTGAGACGGAAACCCGGAAATCTCCGTGCTTGTCATTTTTGGTTAATGGCGCCACAAATCATCTCCCATGAAGCAACGCTCCCTCCTGAGAGAGGTTACTATCAATGGTCCTGCTCTACATACGGGTGATAATTCTCGGCTTACGTTGAAACCGGCGCCCGCAAATCACGGAATTGTGTTTCGGAGATTGGATCTGCATGAGAAGCCAGAGTTTAGGCCACATATTTCGCAGGTGGGTGACTTAGTACGTAATACGACCCTGAATGTAGGCCATTCGAAATTGCATACGGTCGAACACGTCATGGCCGCTCTCCATGGAATGGGGATAGATAATGTCGAAGTCGAAATGGACGCGAGCGAACCGCCGATCATGGATGGCTCCGCTCGGGGCTACGTAAACATGATATTGGAGGGGGAACCCGTCGAGCAGGAAGCGGACCGAGAACATTTCGTATTAGACAAACCGATCTCGGTTTCGAAGGGAAACTCTTCACTCATAGCCTTACCCTACGATGGATTCAAAGTAACCTGTACGTCGTCAGATGATCGTGGAATCCATACTCAGCATCTTTCAATCGATATCGATCCAGAGGTATTTTCGACTCAAATAGCCGCCGCTCGGACATTTACCGTTTTTGAAGATATCGAAGAGCTGATTAAACTCGGCAAGATCAAGGGAGGCAGTCTAGAGAACGCTATTGTCCTAAAGGGTAACAAGATTCTCTCGAAGGAGCCATTACGCTTTGAGGACGAGCTTGTGCGTCACAAGATTCTAGATGTTATCGGCGACATATTTCTCCTCGGCAAGCCGATCAAGGCGCATCTCATCGCGGTGAGACCTGGGCATGCTCTCAATTCAGAGCTAACGAAGAAGCTTTTTGAACGTATGGAGGAACTGGAAAAGGGCCATGCTAAGAAGGTTTCGAAAAAGAAGACGCTGGTCATTGAAACTGAGACGGAACTCGATATCCGACGCGTGCTCGAGACGTTACCTCACCGTTACCCCATGTTGATGGTTGACCGTGTCATCGAGTTTCGAGGGGACGATGAACTGACAGCGATTAAAAATTGTACTATCAATGAAGAGTATTTCCAGGGTCACTATCCGGGTCAGCCTATCATGCCTGGAGTGCTGCAGATCGAGGCCATGGCTCAGGCAGCGGGTATCCTTATGCTTCGCGCAACTAAAAACGAGGGAATGACGGCGGTTTTTATGAGCATAGATAAAGTGAAATTCCGGAACAAAGTGATCCCGGGCGATCAGTTGAAAATTGATGTAAAGCTTACTAAAATCATGAGAGGCAAGATTGGCACCGCGGTCGCGACTTGCACTGTGGGTGACAAGGTTGCCTCGTCGGGAGAGCTGAAGTTCATGCTCGTTGATAAAGAGGCAGAAATCTAATAAGATAGGACACCAAGAATTAGGAATTATGACGGGCGAAATCCATCCCACTGCAATTGTCGATCCCCATGCTGAGCTTGCTGAAGGTGTTTCCGTAGGAGCTTATTCGATTATTGGTCCTGGGGCGAAACTGGGGCGAGGAACCAAAATCTGGCATCAAGCAAGTATTTGGGGAAACACCACGATCGGAGAGTATTGCGAGGTTTACCCCTTTGCGAGTGTAGGTATGAAGACTCAAGATTTGAAATTCGAGGGTGGCAAATCAGGTACTGTGATAGGCGATCGAAATGTGATTCGCGAATACGTATCTATTAACGCGGCTACGAACGAAGGAGAGTATACGGAAATTGGCGACGACAACTTGTTCTTAGCATACTGCCACGTCGGACACTGTTGCAAAATTGGGAACCATCTGATCGCCAGTAACGGCGCGACATTTGCAGGCCATGTGATTGTTGAGGATCACGTGGGGATTGGTGGTGGAGGTACTGCCATTCACCAGTTTTGCCATATTGGTCAGCACGCCTTCATTGGAGGCTGTGCAAAAGTAGAGCAGGACATTCCGCCTTTTATGTTGGGAGATGGACACCCCGCGAAGATTAGGATCTTCAATAAGATCGGCCTAGAGCGAAATGGTTTCAATTCCGAGCAACTATCCGTGATCAAGCGGATTTTCAAAATATTCTACCGAGACGGATTCAACCGGCAGCAAGCACTCGCCGAATTGAAAAATGGTGATATTTCCGGCTCAGAAGAAACGAAAGCCTTTATCGCATTTGCGGAGTCTAGTGAGCGGGGTCTGGCAGGCGGATCCTGATTTTCAGCCAGACGGCGATGGCGCCGTTCATTCGCGTGAACATCACCATCAAGTAAACAAAGGTTTTTACTTTGTCACTTCAAGGACCTAAAAGATTCGCCTAAGGGTAACTTGTAGATATTATGGCATATACGATTGGAGTAGATTATGGAACGAATTCGGTGAGAGGTATCGTGGTTCGATGTTCAGATGGAGCGGAGATTGGTACGTCGGTTTTTAATTATCCAGCTGGAGAGATGGGGATTTTGCTTAATGCCAGCGATCATAACTTGGCTCGTCAGCATCCTGGAGACTACTTGGCGGGGCTGGAGTTCACGGTCGTCGGAGCAGTCTCCGATGCGAAACAATCCGACCCTGACTTCTCGGCAGACGCGGTAATTGGAATTGGAGTGGATTCCACGGGTTCCAGCCCCATTCCCGTCAATCAATCAAATGAGGCTCTCGCTATGAAGCCCGAATTTCAAGGAAACTTGGCTGCGGAATGCTGGCTTTGGAAGGATCACACGAGCGTTGAGGAGGCCGCAAAGATAACGGAGTTGGGTCGGAAGCATCGGCCTCACTATTTAGCGAAGTGCGGGAACACATATTCTTCTGAATGGTTTTGGTCTAAGCTGTGGCACTGCCTAAATGTTGCTCCAGATGTATTTGATGCTGCGTACAGCTGGGTTGAAATTTGTGATTGGGTGCCTTCGATCATGGCGGGTGTGAAGGATCCAAAGGAGATCAAACGCGGAGTTTGTGCGGCTGGACACAAGGCATTCTATGCGGATGATTGGGGAGGTTTGCCTGACAAGGAATTTCTATCGATGTTGAATCCCAAAATCGCGGATCTGAAAGACCGGTTGTATGAAAAAGTCTACGACGCCTCTGAGAAAGCGGGTGAGCTATGTAGTGAATGGGCTACGCATTTGGGGCTTCCAGAAGGGGTAGCCATAGCAATCGGTGAATTCGATGTCCACTACGGAGCGATTGGAGCAGGAGTGGATGAAGGAACCTTGGTCAAGGTGATTGGGACTTCGACTTGCGATTGCGGTGTCGTCAAAGCGGACAAGGAAGTTGCGGACATCCCTGGAATTTGTGGTATTGTAAAGGGGTCTATTCTGCCCGGCTACTATGGCATTGAGGCGGGACAGTCTGCGGTAGGAGATATATTCTCCTGGTTTGTCAGCCATGTCTGTAAAGGTGACGCGGATACGCATATCGCTCTGACTAGGCAAGCAGAGGCTTACAAACCAGGAGAGATTGGTCTTCTCTCGCTAGACTGGAACAATGGAAATCGGACGATACTCGTCGATCCGCTTTTGACTGGGCTGTTGGTGGGACAAACTTTGCACACTTCCCAAGCGGAGATTTACCGAGCATTGATCGAAGGTACTGCCTTTGGAGCAAGGATGATCTTGGAGCGTATTGAAAGTTTCGGGGTGCCGGTGAGTCGCATAGTCTGTGCAGGAGGAATCGCAGAAA
>Ga0163109_10000234_pt1 | contig 44686 bp, 37 predicted proteins | sample CRUFie1St13metaG_FD_108704 | JGI IMG/M metagenome (GOLD analysis project Ga0163109, IMG submission 108704) | Marine microbial communities from the Costa Rica Dome - CRUD Field 142mm St13 metaG | ecosystem: Environmental > Aquatic > Marine > Oceanic > Photic zone | place: Costa Rica: the Eastern...
AGGAAAGCCGAGAACGGTTTCCGAGGAACGCCTTACCGACGTTACTTGCCCAAAAGAGATGTTGCTGCCGGCACTTACTGTGGCTCCAGAGGCGTCTTGATACGAGGCGCCAATGGCATGAGACGCAGGTTCGTTTGTCGCGTCGAGGCCATCAAATAACAAAGCATATATGCCGTGTCCCATAAGCAACAGGCCGCTTACGCCGTAAAAACCTAGGGCAACGAGAAACTGTCTAGGGTCGTCATCGAGGCTCTGAGCTACACCACCAGCGAGTCCGATACCTCCAGACAATGCGAGGTTGAGATAGTACCCCCAGGTCAGCTCTTCTTTTTCTTCGGTGTATTCGAATTCGACTTGTTGCGGGCTCGGGCCGACAATGTTGCTGGGGGCGTCTTTCCAGATGTTGGCGTTGGGTGGAACGGCATTAATTTGAACCACCTCTTTGTGGTTTCCGACTGTGACCGTTCTCGTCATATAACACCCCTGCAAAGTGGCCGAGGCGAATAGGCTAGTTATGAGGAGGCTGAGTGGGGCGCGCGTCTTCATGGCTGCGTTCAGAGTGACAAAGTTTGAATCTGAAGTCGAGCTTTAGCTGCGGCGAAACGCTTGAGTTTTGCGACAAAAAACTAGTTCTTCGCGAGCTGTGGTACGAGTTTTTCGAAAGCTTCGAGCCGTCACACTGGCACCAAAACTCGCAGCGCATCTGCCATGTTTTGGAAAGGGCGAATTCTCGGCTCACTAGAACATGGTGCCGTTTGATTCTGCTTCTGGGGCGGGGGCTGACGGTTGGGTGGCCTGGGTTCCAGCGAGTTGAGGGACCAGTCGCTCGAAAGCGGTAATCAGAGAATCTTGGTCGCAAGCAACTCGGTCTTGGACGGCATTTTCGGTGGTGGATTTTCGTAGGTCATACAAAGTGATTGCGACGATACACTTCTGACCAAATTTACTAAGCCTAGTGGCCAACGATTTCTCCGCGGCGACTTCTTTACCGATGTCGATTTGGCAGCTTTCATCGTAGCAGGCGTCATAGGACTGTGCCTTTTGGGCGGAGAGCGCCGCTTTGAGGTCTGATTTAGGCACTGTTGCGTAGCGTTTGGTGTTGGTCAAAAGAGTAGTCAAATATGCTGTAAGGTCCGCGTTTTGCTCGCGTGTCAGCCGCCGTGATTTCCGAGTATCCTGAATATCGAAGACGGCCACCACGGACTTGGGTCCTTGAAACACGGGTGCAGCGGGCTGGACAGGCAGTGCGGGTGTCAAATTTCTATTCGTCGTTGATGGAGCGCCCGTAATCGTGTTTGGAGCGGACTGAGTTACCAGGGCCTGTGCGGCTTGTAAATTAAGGGTGACCTGCTGATAGCCCAGGTTGAGCGCTTTCTTGGGAACCACGTATTCTTTGGCAACGCCAGGAAAGCCGAGAACGGTTCCAGGCGAAGTTGTCACGGCCGTGACTTTGTCAAAAGTTATCGTGCTGCCTGCATTTACACTAGTCCCAGAGCTGTCTTGATACGATGCACCAATTGAATGCGAAATGGGAGACGTTGTTGTTTTATCCGACAGTCCGACGAGCAGACCGTATATCCCGTGTCCGACAAGCGAGATAGCTCCAGCTGAAGCGTAGCCGAGACCCACTGCAACGCCATCACATGTCTCACACCTCAACGAAACTTCACTTGCTTCTATTAGACCACCTATAGCAACCGCTGCGGACACTGCGAGGTTCAGATAGTAACCCCAGGTCAGCTCTTCTTTTTCTTCGGTGTATTCGAATTCGACTTGTTGTGGGCTGGGACCAAGAATATTGCTGGGGTTATCTTTCCAAATGTTGGCGCTCGGCGGAAAGGCATTAACTTGAACCACCTCTTTATAATTGCCGACTGCGACTGTTCTCGTCATATAACACCCCTGCAAAGTGGCCGAGGCGAATAGACCGGTAATGAGGAGGCAGAGTGGGGCACGCGTCTTCATGGCTGGGGTGAGATTGACAAAAACTGAATCCAGAGTCGAGCGCTAGCTTCGGCGAAACGCTCGAATTTTGCGCTAAAAGCTAGTTCTTCGCGAGCTGCGGTACGAGTTTTTCGAAGGCTTCGAGCAATGAGTCGACGTCGCAGGGGACTCGGTCCTGCACAGCATTTTCCGTGGCGGATTTTCGCAGGTCGTACATGGTCATTGCGACGATGCACTTTTTGCCGAGTTTACTGATTCGGGTCGCGAGCGATTTTTCGGCCGCGACTTCCTTGCCTATTTCGATCTGACAGCTTTCGTCGTAGCAGGCTTCGTAGGATTTGCTCTTTTGGGAAGAAAGTGCGGCCTTGAGGTCAGCTTTTGGAACGCTGGCGTAGCTTTTGGTGTTGGTCAGCAGGTTAATCAAATAAGCGGTCAAATCAGCCTTTTCTTGAACGCTGAGTCCTTGTTTTTTTCGAGTGTCCTGAATATCGAAGACGGCCACGACGGGTTTTGGACCTGCCTTCATCGAAGCCCCCGAGGCACCGGCCTTCGAAGATTGTATGGATTGTTCGGGAGGGCTGGCTGGCGAAGTTGATGCGGGCGGCGGCTGTGTTTTGGGCGCAGTGACGGCTGCGGTGCCCTGGGGTGTTTTTATCTTCAGTGTCAGTTCAGGAATATTTGGTTTCGACCAACTATCAACTTTTGGAATCCAGGCTATATTTTTGAGGTTCTCAATATTGTATTGCCTGTGTTCTACTTCCCCTGAATCATGAGCTTTCAAGGTCGTCGCCCAGCTCTCTCGTTTTCCGGATGTTGTATCTAAGGTTGCTCCGACATCAACTCCTTTTGAGAATTCAAGCTGGCTGCCTAGTTTAGGAAGGAGCGCAAGTGCATGAAGAATGGTCCCCCCAACACCGGAGATCAGCGCTGCGGTACTAAAATCGGATACAAAGCTTCCAGACTCGTGCGGAACTGTTGTAGCAATACCTAGGCCGGCACCCGCCAAGCCCAACGAAACGAATAGAGTCGTGAAATAGCCCCAGGTTAGCTCTCTTTTGGTTAACTTTTGGGTGAACACAACCTTCTGTGGACTAGGGCCGAGCACGTTCCACGTTGAGTCTTTCCATATTTGGCTCTGTTCTAACCAAAACTTTGGCCGTGCTCCGTGATACTTCCACGTTCCGATACATATAACACCCCTGCAAAGTGGCCGAGGCAAATAGACCAGTAATGAGGAGGCAGAGTGGGGCACGCGTCTTCATGGCTGGGGTGAGATTGACAAAAACTGAATCCAGAGTCGAGCGCTAGCTGCGGTGAAACCAGGTCCAAGCCGCAGCGAGAACCGGGTTTTTGAGGTTCCGAGTCTACAAGACGCTAAAAAACCGAAAAATCCCCTAGAATCGCGCTTTTACTCGCAAAAAGGGCTTTGACCTAACCGGCCATCGTCGAGTACTAGGAGACGTGGGCATTTACACCGATTATTTGGACGAAATCGAAACCCGGAAAACCGAGGGTTTGCATGCAAAGCCGATTGAGGACGCAGATCTCGTCGAAGCTCTCATCGCGCAGATCATCGATACTGACCACGAACATCGCGCCGGCTCTCTCAACTTCTTCATCTACAACACACTCCCTGGGACGACCAGCGCGGCTGGAGTCAAGGCGAAGTTCCTCAAGGAAATCGCGCTCGGTAAGGTCGAGGTCGCGGAAATTACGCCCACCTACGCGCTAGAACTGTTGTCTCATATGAAGGGTGGACCATCAGTAGAAGTTCTTCTGGACTTGGCGCTCGGTGATAACGAAGGCATCGCCAAGCAAGCGGCCGAAGTGCTCAAAACCCAAGTCTTCTTATACGAAGCAGACACGGACCGGCTTGAAGCCGCCTACAAAAGCGGCCACGCGATCGCTACGGATATTCTGCAAAGCTACGCGAAGGCAGAATTCTTTACTAAGCTTCCAGATGTTGAAGAAATTATCAAAGTGGTTACTTACGTAACGGCGGTGGGCGATGTGTCAACGGACTTGCTCTCGCCAGGCAGTGACGCGCACTCGCGCTCTGATCGTGAATTGCATGGCCAGTGCTTGTTTGAGCACGACAAGGAAAAGCAAGAGGTCCTCAAGGGACTCAAAGAAAAACATCCTGACAAGCGCGTGATGTTGGTTGCAGACAAAGGCACTATGGGCGTGGGCTCTTCGCGTATGTCTGGCGTAAACAACGTGGCACTTTGGACCGGTATTAAGGCCAGCCCATACGTACCGTTTATCAATATCGCGCCCATCGTCGGCGGCACCAACGGTATTTCACCGATTTTCTTGACTACGGTCGGTGTGACCGGCGGCATCGGTATCGACTTCAAAAACTGGGTCAAAAAGGTTGATGAAAATGGCGAAACCATCGTGGACGAAGATGGCGAACCGATCTTGGAACAGGTGTTTTCCATCGACACGGGCACCGTACTGACGATCAATACAAAAGAGAAGAAACTTTACAACGAAGACGAGAGCCAAGTGCTTAGCGACATCTCAGCGGCCCTGACGCCTCAGAAACTCGAATTTATTCGCGCCAAGGGGTCTTATGCGGTTGTATTCGGGAAGAAGCTTCAGACCACTGCTGCGGCTATCCTGGGTATCAAAGCACCGGTGGTCTACGCGACTTCGAAAGAAATCTCACACGAGGGCCAAGGCCTGACCGCGGTCGAGAAGATTTTTAACAAAAACGCTGTCGGCACCACGCCGGGCAAGACGCTGCACGCGGGCTCAGATGTTCGCGTCAAGGTCAACATTGTGGGTTCACAGGACACGACCGGTTTGATGACCTCACAAGAGCTCGAGATGATGGCGGCCACCGTGATCTCTCCGACGGTTGATGGTTCGTACCAGTCGGGTTGTCACACAGCTTCGGTGTGGGATGCCAAAGCACAGCGCAATATTCCTAAGCTAATGAGCTTCATGAATAAGTTCGGTCTGATCACGGCCCGTGACCCGGACGGCGAATATCACCCAATGACCGACGTGATTCACAAGGTACTCAACGACATCACGGTCGATGACTGGGACGTGACCATCGGTGGTGACTCTCATACGCGTATGTCTAAGGGCATCGCTTTTGGTGCGGACTCTGGAACCGTGGCTTTGGCTTTGGCGACGGGCGAGGCCAGCATGCCTATCCCACAGTCGGTCAAAGTGACCTTCAAAGGTTCACTGCAAGACCACATGGATTTTCGAGATGTGGTTCATGCGACTCAAGCGCAGATGCTCAAAGAGTTTGACGGCGAAAATGTGTTCCAAGGTCGCGTGATCGAAGTTCACATCGGAACGCTCCTCGCCGACCAAGCTTTCACGTTCACTGATTGGACGGCAGAGATGAAAGCCAAGGCTTCAATCTGTATTTCGAACAGTGAGACGCTTATCGAATCCTTGGAGATAGCCAAAAGCCGTATCCAAATCATGATCAATAAGGGCATGGATAACGACAAACAAGTTCTCAAAGGCTTGGTGGCAAAAGCCGAAGCGCGCATCGCCGGAATTCTTTCGGGGGAAAGACCGACCTTGAGCCCTGACGCCAATGCCAAATACGCTGCCGAATTTGTGGTCGACCTCGACCAAATCAACGAGCCGATGATTGCTGACCCTGATGTCGAAAATGATGACAGCTCGAAGCGCTACACACACGATACCATTCGCCCGATAAGCTACTACGGCGGCGAAAAGAAGGTCGATCTTGGGTTTGTGGGCTCGTGCATGATTCACAAGGGCGACATGAAGATTATTTCTCAGATGCTCAAGAACCTCGAAAAGCAATATGGCACGGTCGAATTCAAGGCGCCGCTCGTGGTTGCTCCACCGACCTATAACATCGTGGACGAGCTCAAGGCAGAGGGCGATTGGGAAGTTCTCGAGAAATACTCCGGCTTTGTTTTTGACGATTCATCTCCGAAAAACGCGGCACGCACCGCGTATGACAACATGATGTATTTGGAGCGGCCTGGCTGCAACCTTTGCATGGGGAACCAAGAAAAGGCCGAGAAGGGTGATACGGTGATGGCGACATCAACTCGTCTTTTCCAAGGCCGCGTGGTCGCGGATAGTGCAGAGAAAAAAGGTGAGTCCTTGTTGGCGTCGACTCCAGTGGTTGTCCTTTCCACGATTCTCGGTCGTACACCAAACATTGATGAATACATTGCAGCGGTCGATGGCATCAAATTGACTAATTACGCGCCTCCGGTGGAAGAGGACGCCCAGATGCAACCAGAAGGCGGGCTTCCGGTCCTTCCGTGACCTCTTGTTTCTAGCGACTGCCTTGAGCCCTCGTCAATTACGACGTGTGTGCTTGAATAAAGGCGAGGGTGCGACGGGCATAATCATCATACATTCTATGATTGCTGCGCATGATGCGGAGCTGCTGAAGAACCTCTCTCGCTTGGATCCTTGGCTGTAGGCCGTTAATTACGGGATAGTTGGTCGGGGATTTTGACACGGTCTCCTCAATGTCATTGCCGTCTTGTAATAAGTAGCCTCGTGCGTCGACGTGATTGTTCATCCGCAGCTCCTCTGCGATGGCTTTGCTGGTGGCTTCGTCGATTCCGCCAATTCGAACAAAGCGCTGATCGTACATGGGCGAGGGTCCATGGCTGTATAACTCGGTCGCAATATTTCGAGCCTTGAGTGCCTCGTGGTTTCTGGCAGCCTTCTTATTATCGACTTGTTCGTTATCGTCTTGTTCGCAAAGGTACCAGGCCGTCGGCGTTTCGGTCGCTGCTGCAACCTGTTCACTTCCACTTGCGCAATATACAACCGCGGCGTTCAGGTTGAGGGCACTACCAGCGACGAGCGAGAAAGCACCCCCATTAGACATACCAATGATAAAATTTGGGGTCCCTTGGGGAATAAGCTGACGACTCACGAATTGCCGGACGATGCGTGTTAGATTGGCGAACTCAACATTGTCCGCAGTCATCGAGGTATTCCATCGAATCTTGTTGTTGCCGTCTTGATCTCCAATGTCCACTTCTTCGGCGTCGGTGGCCCAAACACCGTAACCCGCTTCAACAAGAACGCGAGCGATGTACCCAGCCTCAATACTTTTGATAATGTCCCCGCTGCCACCGGTTCCGTGCGTTATATGAACAAAGCCGATCGGATTTGGGGGAATGAAGTATCGAACTGTTTTCGAGCGATCGCGGCCATCGAATTGCTCCTCAACGAGCTGAAAGGATGTGCTCTGCAGTTCAGCACTGAGTGTGATATTCCTCGATGGCATGACAAAAGAAGTATGCCACTCGCCGGTGTCCGGCAAAAAAGCAATGTCACCAGACCATCCCATAACCACTTGCGTTCTTGGATTATGATTCGACCAAATGTGAACCGTAGAACCTGCTTCATACGTCCTACTACCAAAACCATTCGTTATGGTGACTTGGAAAGTCGTCGGTGTATTTGCATCCGAGTCACTCATGACTCCCGCATCGGCTAAACTGGAGGCATCCACAACCGCTTCCGCATCAATCACCAAAGAAGCGTCCACAACCATTCTTGCGTCTTCTGATGATTTTGAAGAGGACGTACACGCTGAGAACAAGAGAGCGGTCAAAAGGCGTAGCTTGTGATTCGCAAATTGATACACCCTCGAAGATTAGCTTTCTTGCTGTATGGGGTCAACGTCGCCGGAGAAAGACACGGTAAACCGATCATACAAAATAGGCATCTCATCATGGACTTAGAAATGCTGTGTCGTACAGCGCTGCCCTAGCTTTGAACTCGGGGGAAGGCTTTTCAAGAAACATTGATGCAAGGATATGACCCGAGGAGCGATATCAGGTATTCTCATTGGGTCGGATGTGCCTAAAAGCTCGTAGCTATGACTGAGAACCGCTCGTCAGCGAGATGGTTTTCCAGGGAATTCTGTGATGAACATGAATAAGAAAATCCTTCTGAGCATGATTTGCGTGGTGCACGTGCTTGATTCTCAGAAGGTTAGTGCACAACTTCCTTCGAACACGCTTTTTGTTCCATTGTCTGTTGATGTGAGTGAAATCAAAAAAAAGCTCCACTCTGAAACGCGTAAGTTTGAAAGGCAACTGGTACAGCCAGTAAACCTGCCAAAGCTCTCATTCAATGTATTTCAATGGACAAACGGTTGTGTCGCTCGGCTGCAAGCCCTTGACTTATTCGATCAGAGAGAACTCCCCCCTGCGGTCCAAAGAATCGAATGCACTGCCGCAGACGCATTATCCTCGATCACAAACTTAGTTCCTCGTGTCTTGCGTAACGCTTTTTTGCTCCAACCTTCTCATCAAATAGACAATTCTGTTTCAAATTCCCACTTGTCATTCGGCGATAAAGCATGGGGAGGTGCGTGTCTGCGAGGAGACTTAAGGGGCTGCATACATGTTGCCCGGGCATATCGCGATGGGATTGGGGTAAAAAAAGACCAGGCAATAGCCGCACTTCTCTACCAGCATGCGTGTCGTCACGGGGGCCTCGCGGCCTGTGCGCAACAGTATTTTCATGGCTCTGGTAAGCCTGAAAACCGAGATCGTGCGATGAAGCTCTACCGGGCCTCTTGTACTCGCGGCGAGCAAATTGGATGTTTTCTTCTGGGTTTGAGGCTAACGGCGATAAACAAGAAAGAAGAAGCCAGTGCACTATTTAGAGAAGCCTGCGCGAATTACGAACTTGGCGGATGCAGGCAGTGGACACGGCTCGTCTTATCGCAGAGAAATGCTGATACGGCTGGACTGCAAAAGAGTGAACAAGAGATTTTACTGGGAATGTCCTGCGTAGGTGGCCATCGACATGCTTGTATTGATTTGGGGCAATTTTACTACCAAAACAGCAAAAGCAGTGAAGATAAAGCAAAAGCAGTCGAGGCTTTCAAAATTGCCTGTGCGCAAAGTCTTTTGGCAAAAGGATGCAGTTTGGCGGGAGACGTTCTGATGGAACAAAAGCACGGACGCAAGGACGCTGAACCCTTTTACGTCCAAGGCTGCCGCCTTAATGAAGGATACTCATGTATGAAGTTGTCGCGCCTTGAACAAGATCCGAAGATTTCGAAGCGATACCGAAAAAAAGCGTGTCAATTAGGCAAAAAGACAATGTGTAAATAGAACTCTGAGGCTTCGACATTCTACTTCGCTTTTGGAGCTACGCTCGCCTGCATCCGCGTTATGAACTGCATGATTTCTTGGGCCCTCGGGTCTGTCGCAGGAAGATGCGTCGCCAATCTCAGATGAACAGCAACTCCTTCCGAGAAGGCTTGACCCAGAGTCCCGATGTTTTGCGCAAGTATTGTCGGATTCAACATTTGCTGTTCAATTGGGGTTTGCGTGGTGGCCGCGAGAAAGTGACCTATAATGATGGTGTTCAGCTCAATAAACCGGTCGGCAAGCCGAGGAAATAGAGCTTTGTTGTTCTGGTTTTGCTCGAGGACCGGATTCATTTTTAGGCGCATCTCCAGGATCTTCTTGATTCTTTGAGGAGTAAGCATGCTGGGAGCTTTTTGGGAGACAAAGTCGTGATACATCCTCGATGCTTTTTGTAGGTTGAGTATATTCTTTTTCGCTTCAGCGTTATTATTGAAGACGTTGTTTGGGGACACTTCAGCTTGCTTTGTTTTGCGGCGCACAGATGAAGCAGATGAAGGCTGGCTTGCGCCCGCCGCTGCAGCTGTGCCGCTCGTTTGATTCTGTGATTTTGGAATTTGGCGAAGTGCCCGACCCATTGACTGCTGAATCTCATCTTCCCAGCAAGCTCCCGAACTTTTGTACTTTTGGCTGAATTCTAGGTTTTTTCTTGAAGATATGGACAGGGAGACCTGGCAGTTGGAGCCCTGTCGGTAAATTTCGCTGAGTAGAATTTGATCTGCGCCGATCTGTTCGACGAGAACAGCAAGACAAGAAGGCTGGTCACACCTTTGGTTCATGCCTTTCTCGACGGCTGTAATCAGCGATAGCGTGTCTACTTGCGAAGGCACCTCGACTCCAAATCTTTGTTTGGTTTCCTTGATCAAGTATTTATGAAGGGGTTTGATCTTGGAAGCGCTGAGCATTGCGCGATTCTTGGGCTGCATGACGAGCCAAACTTCAGCTTTCACACTCTGCGGGCATAGGCCGATTGCCATGAAGCAGAAAAAGCTCAGTATTCTCGGCCATAAAGTATTCATGGGTGAAGGATAAACAGCTTGTCTGGTTTGCTGCAAGTGTGAGGCGTACCTTCCCCTTATCGGTCAGGAAGCCGGATACAATCTTGTTCAATGACAATACGTCGATCTTTATACAGTTTGCCGATTGCCTTTTTGAAGGCCTTCTTGCTCATGCCAAATTCTCGATAGACGACCTCGGGAGGGCTCTTGTCGGATACATTGATTCGTCCACCCGCAGCGATGATGCGTTCAAGAATATCACCAGACATTCCCTGGATTTTGCCGTAACCCGGTGCTTGAACGCTGAGGTCAATTTGTCCGTCATCTCGGATCTTTTTGATGTATCCGGTGCTGGTCTGGCCAACCTCTAGGTCGGTATAAATATCGCTACGATGAATCAGACCAACGGCGTAATCGTTTATCAGCGCAAACATCCCCAGCTCTGATTCTCCAGTAAATAAGAGTTCGACTTCTTGTCCTCGCTTGAATTCATCAGGGTCATAGGACAGATATCGAGAGAGACGCGTAGAGGCGACCATGCGCTCCGTTTTTGGGTCGACAAAGACAAATACGACACAGGATTGACCTTCGCGTAGCGGAAACTGCTGCTCCGAAAATGGAACGAGAAGATCCTTTGGAATTCCCCAGTCCAAAAAGGCCCCAATTTGAGTCACTTGTTTGACTTGAAGAACCGCAATCTCGTCGGCCAGTGCAAGAGGACGGTCTGCTGTGGCAATAATCTTTTCGTCGTTGTCGACGTACAAAAAGACCTCGATTACGCTTCCTAACTCGGGGTGAATCTTGTTCTTGCTTCCGGTCGCGAGCCATAAAGGCCCCCATTCACCGCCGTCGACGCATACACCGTTATGATTGGCTTTAATGACCGTAAGGTCGTGGCAGCGGCCGAGTTCAAACATTGTGGGAACATGGGCAGTCGGGCTCGACTTGTCCAGTTCGTTTCTCCGCTGGGACAAAAAGGCTCTAGAGCTCAGCCAAAATTCGCGCTTTCGCCGCGTTGTAGTCCTCGGTTTCAATGAGACCTTGCTCTAAAAGCGTCTTGAGCTGAGTCAGTCTCTCGGCGGGTTTCGCGGCTGAGGCGCTTTTAGGGGCCACAGAATCGTCGGAAGCCTCCTCTTCATTTATCTTGTCCTTCTTGAACTCTGACTTCGCTTTCGTGGCGGCGGCTCGGTACACAGCCTTTATATCCTCGGAGGATAGCTCTTCGTCTCGTTCGAAATAAGACTTTGCGACTGCACCGAGCGCTTTGGTTGAGGCAAACATCAAAGGAGCCGCGACTATGCCACCAAGGCCTGGAATAAACAGTTTTGCGGCCGTCGTGGCGGCCCGACTCCCAACGAGAGACAGCCCGACCGTAGCGCCCACTCGCATCACCAAGCGAGTCGCCGAATCGCGGGTAATATCCTTATCGTAAATATTGGCCAGTGCAGTCACCATGCCCACGTGAATCGGCATTACCCCGAGGACTTCCGTCCCTGGAACGGGCACGAGCGTCATGGCCGCGGCTGCGTATCCGCATTTATCCGTGAGTTCGACCGTTGCAAGCTCTCGCTCTGAGGGTTTGAACGTTCTTTTCATAAAGTATTCCCAAACTGACATATTGAATAATGAGCTCCTTATATTGACAGTACTAAGCACAACGCGCGACGCGTCAAATAGGTCTTTGCTTGGGCACTCTTTACCTCCTGGATACGAGCTTCTCGCCTATCATGACGCCACAAAAGCCATCGGCACAAAAGCGGAACATCGAAAGTGTAATCATTGCTCAAGCGCTGCGTCTAAAGATGACGCACAGCGGCGACACGGGACAGTGAATTGTCGTGTGACAAGCACTGGACATTCGAGAGCAAGACAGGCATGGCGGCCTCATGGTAGCTCTTTTATTTCCCGGTCAGGGTAGTCAATCGATTGGAATGGGTAAGGCTCTTTACGACACCTACGATGTTTCAAAGCGTACGTTTGAGGAAGCAGACGACGCTTTAGGCTTCAAGATTTCTGACCTATGTTTCGCGGGCGACGAAGATGCGCTAAAGCGCACTGAGAACACGCAGCCTGCGATCTTGACGACAAGCATCGCTGCGTACCGAGCATTTCGTTCGCTGATGCCAGACATCAAAGCAAGCTTTGCGCTGGGACACAGCCTGGGAGAGTGGTCTGCCTTGACCGCAGTGGGTGCACTTGAGTTTGCGGACGCCGTAAAGCTCGTACACCAACGTGGCCGGTTCATGCAGCAAGCAGTTGCTGAGGGTGAGGGGGCTATGAGCGCAATTATCGGGATTGATAAGGCACCGATTGTCGAAACCTGTGTGAGCGTTAGTGAGCGGGGAGACGGTATTGTGACGGCTGCGAACTTCAATGGGCCGGCTCAGACAGTCATTTCTGGTTCCGCGGCGGCCGTTGAGGTGGCTGAGAAAATTCTCAGTGAAACTCACGGAGCAAAGGTGACTCGCTTGGCTGTGAGTGCTCCTTTTCATTGTCCTTTGATGGAACCTGCGGCCAAGGGGATGAACGAATTGCTTGCGGACGTGCAGGTGGGTGAGATGGAAGTTCCAGTTATATCGAACGTTGAAGCCACGGCAAACCAAGATTCCGGAAGGGTTACCGACCTTCTTGTGAAGCAAATTACGGGGACCGTGCAGTGGGTCGCGTCGATTCAACACCTTGTTGAGTCAGGAGAAACGGTCGGCATTGAACTGGGCTGCGGTCGAGTTCTTGCGGGACTCAATCGCCGAATCGACCGCTCGCTTAAAATGCACAAAGCTGAGGATCCCACGTCCCTAGAAAAAGCGGTGGCTGCTTTAGGTGCTTGATTAGCTGTACTGGGCTAATTCTTCCCACCGGGCGTAGAGTTGCTCGACCTGCTCTCGAGCGGCCTCGAGCTCATTGACCTTCGCGGATACCTCCGGGCCGAGGTCCCGCAAGGCTTCTGGGTCATTCAATAATTCTTCAAGCTCTGAGACTCTGGTTTCAGCTTCAAGAATTCTTTCTTCCATACCCGCAAACTCTTGCTCTTCTCGATAGGTTCGTTTCGTTTTCTCGGAAGTTTTCTTCTTGGGAGCAGGTGTCGCTTGGGGGTTCGGGTTTTCACCGGCCAGAGGAGATTTAACTTGAACTTCAGCTTTTAGGTCTAGGTATTGAGAATAGTTGCCTTCATAAAAAGTAATCTTGTGGCCCTCGAAAGCGAGGATCCCCGTGGCAATGCGATCGAGAAAGTAGCGATCGTGACTGACGACCAGTGCACATCCTGGATACGTGACAAGTGCTTCTTCGAGGACGCGTAAGCTCGGAAGGTCAAGGTCATTGGTCGGTTCGTCAAGGATGATGAGGTTTCCCCGGCGACAGAGGTGTTTGGCCAAAACGGCGCGACTCCGTTCTCCGCCTGATAATCCACTGACTTTCATCCGCTGGGACGCGCCGTCAAAGAGTAGTCCCTGCAAGAAACCCTGAATGGGAACGGCGTCTTCTCCGACGAACACGAAATCGCCGTCTTCACTGACGGCTTCAAGGAGTGATTTCTCTGGGTCGAGGTCGGTCCGTCCCTGATCCACATAGATGATTTCCGTATTGGGACCACGGATGATTCGACCTTTCTCAGGGTGGAAGTGCTCCAATATGAGCTTGATCAGCGTACTCTTGCCCGCGCCGTTGGGACCGACAATCCCGAGTCGGTCGCCTTTCTTCATGATGAGGTTCAGGTTTTCGAAGAGCTTCTTTCCTGGAAAACTATGGCCCACGTCGACGAGCTCCAAAATCGTTTTCGAAATCCGAGGAGGATAGGGGATTCTAAATTTGGTCTCGCTCAGCTGCGCTTTTGGCGCATTCGCCATGACTTCGTCCAGTCGATCAAGTCGCGCTTTTTGCTTGGTTGTGCGCGCAGGGGCCGTCTTTCGCGCCCATTGAAGTTCCTGGGTGATGGCTTTTTGACGGCGTTCCTCCGTCTTGGCTTCAAGCGCATAACGCTCGGCTTTCGCCACCATAAATGCCGTGTAGTTTCCGTCATAATGAAACATATCGCCGCGATCAATTTCAAGTAATTGAAAGACAGTACGGTCCAGAAGATATCGGTCATGACTGACCATAAGAATCGCTCCTGGATAGTCAGCGATGGTCTTTTCAAGCCAGTCAATGGCTTCGACATCCAGATGATTTGTAGGCTCGTCAAGAATTAATAAATCTCGTGCCTCTGTCAGCGCAACACAAAGCGCGAGTCGTCGACGTTCGCCCAAAGACAAGGAGGACACTTGACGGTCCTTAGGTGGTACACGTAGCGCGGACATCGCGGCTTCCGCGAGATGTTCCACGTTCCACCCACCCAGTTGCTCGAGCCGGTCTGTGAGCTGGGTTTGGTGTTCAAGCAGCTCCTCAAGCCTTTGCGAAACCTCAGCGCCGGCCTCTAGCGCAATCTGCTCTTCTATCTTTGAGAGATCTTCCAGTACTCTCTGATGCGCTTGCAGACCCTTAGATACAATGTCTCTAACCGTTGCGTCTTCAGGGAATTTTGGGTCTTGTTCCACAAAAGCGATGCTCAAACCTTTTTTCCGCATGATTTGACCATCATCCGGCTCCTCAGATTGCATCAGGATTCGAAGCAGGGTTGATTTTCCGGAACCGTTGGCACCGATGAGTCCAATCCTATCTCGCGCTTGAATCGAAAAAGAGACGTTATTCAATACCGTCCTATCCCCGTATCTCTTTGTAACTTTATGTACAGCAACAAGACTCATGCAGCATTTTCTTACTAACGTTCGGAACGGAGGCTGTCGAGTGCCATCTGTAGTTCTGAAGTACGATCAGGTATGCTTAGATTGTGGCAGCCAAAAAACTCAAAGTCATTTACGAGCGCTCCACGATGACACCGGAACTTGGGGAGGACGGAACAGTATTGTCGGGCAGTCTGTATCCACCCTCAAGCAATCCCTGTTCAAATTGTCAGGCCGTCTGCTGTACAAGCAGGATTGAAACTTCGATCCCAGACATGGTTGATTTCTGCTTTGGTCTGGGGGTCCCATTTCACACGGCCTTTGAGCTGGCCGAAAACGGTTTGAAACCCTTCGAGCTTGAGGAAGGTCCGCGGATTTTTGTGCTTCAGCGTAGCGATGACGGATATTGCCGGTTTTTAGGTCGATATGGAGATGAATTGAGATGTGGTGTTTATGGTCTGAGACCAGCAACATGTCAGCTCTATCCATTTACCTTTCGAACAGAAGATCAGAGGATTGGCCCAAAACTCATTCGATGTCCTGTACCTTTCGGCATTAAACCAGACCTCAAGAAAGAAATGACGCGAGCAGCAACCAAGGCACTGACAGATTGGGCTCTACACGACGCCCTTGTGAAGCGTTGGAAACGAAAGAAAAAAAGGTCGCTAGACCGATTTCTGCGCTTCTGCGTCAAGGAAGTCTATGCTCATCGGGGTCAAGAGCTTCCAAACTTAGATAAATCGGTCATGTTTTCTTCCCTGAGCAGCAAGGAAAGGGCCTTTCAAGACTCTGTGGAACGTGGTTTTTTCTAGGAACTTCGAGGGTTTAGTAAAAATCGAAACTCATTTTAGGATGTGTCTGGCTTGAATGTCCTTCATGCGCTAGGACAGCCTCAAGATGGATATCTCGAATGAATTGAGACAAAAAGCGGCGAATGCGATTCGCTTCCTTTCGATTGACGCTGTGAATAAGGCAAACAGCGGTCACCCTGGAGCTCCCATGGGTATGGCTGATATTGCCGTGGTTTTGTGGGCCGAGGTCATGAAGTTCGATCCCAAAGCACCGACCTGGCAAGATCGTGATCGCTTCATCTTGTCGAACGGGCATGCATCAATGTTGCTTTATTCGATGCTCCATCTTTCCGGCTATGAAGTATCCATAGATGACATCAAAAACTTTAGATGTCTGCACTCTATAACGCCTGGACATCCAGAGTACGGGATGACGCCGGGTGTAGAAACGACGACAGGCCCACTTGGCCAGGGCTTTGCTACAGGCATAGGTATGGCGTTGGCTGAACGTATGGCCAAAGCACGCTTCAATCAATCAGGTGCGGACTTCCAGCCGGTTGATCATTATATCTATGGCATTTGTGGTGATGGCTGCCTGATGGAAGGTATTTCTGCCGAAGCAGCTTCCATCGCAGGCCAGCATGGACTGGGAGAACTTATCTACATCTTCGACGACAATAAGATTACGATTGATGGTTCAACAGATATCAGCTTCAACGAGGACGTAGAGAAAAGATTCTTAGCGCACGGGTGGGACGTTTCAAAAGTGGATGGTCATGACCAGGCGGCGATCAAAGCGGCCGTTGTCGCGGCACAAAAAGTAACCGATAAACCTTCGCTCATCATGGCCCGAACCCACATCGGTTTCGGTAGCCCCAACAAGCAAGATACATCTGGTGCACACGGTTCGCCGCTTGGAGCGGACGAGGCACAACTTACCCGCGAAAAATTGGGATGGTCCGAAGAGCCGTTTTCTATCCCTTCGGAAGTGTACGAGCTTTTTGCCGCCGCGGCGAAGCGAGGTGCGGAGGCCCGAGAGAAGTGGTCGACGGACTTAGCGCAGTGGAAAGGACAATCCGATTTGGGTGCTGCTTGGACGGCTTTGTTCGAAACGGAAAAAGTCGAAAATCTATCTCGTGCAGTTCTCGATGTCATGGAAGAAAATGATACCGCGGCGACTCGCGCATTATCAGGAAAGGCGCTCAATGCCATCGCGCAAAAACTTCCTGGCTTGGTTGGCGGTTCAGCGGACTTGGCGGGCTCAAATAAGACGCAGATCAAAGGCTCTGAGTATTTTAGCCAAGAAGCGCCTCAGGGAAGAAATATTCACTTTGGTGTGCGAGAGCATGCAATGGGTGCGGCGGTTAACGGGATGGCACTCTACGGTGGATTTGTTCCCTATGGTGCGACGTTCCTCACTTTCAGTGACTATATGAGACCGGCTCTCCGTTTGGCAGCACTCATGAAAATCCGTTCTTTGACGGTTTTCAGTCATGAATCTGTATACCTTGGAGAAGATGGACCTACTCATCAATCTGTGGAGCATAATTGGGCGCTGCGGATGATTCCTGGTCTTTACAACTGGCGCCCCGCAGATGGGACCGAAACGGCGATGGCCTGGAGTTACGCCGTGCAAGAAGGTTCTCCGGCACCTCATACCCTTATGGTTACTCGCCAAGGGGTGCCTAGTCTTCCTCGCACCGAAACCTTCACAGCAACGGACGTTTGGAAAGGTGGCTATGTGATACGTGATGCCGAAGATGCGGACATCACAATTGTTGCCACCGGCAGTGAGGTAGATGTTGCGTTGAATGCGGCGGAGCAAGTTCAAGCGAATGGAATCAAAGCGCGCGTAGTATCTATGCCGTGTCTAGACTTGTTTTTAGATCAGACGAAAGAATATCAGGAGTCAGTTGTTTCTTCTGCAATACCTTGTGTCAGCATTGAACTTGGTCGAACTCAGCCTTGGGCGATGCTAACGGGTCGCGATGGACTTAACCTTGGTGTGGATACCTTTGGTGAAAGTGCACCTTGGAAAGTTCTTCGTGATTTCTATGAAATGGTGCCGGAAAAAGTGGCTGAAAAAATCCAAGCTTGGTTCGCTAAAAAGTAAGCTTTTCGAGGACCAAACGCCTGATTTCTTTTCGGGCAATTTTGCCTGAGTCAAGCAAAGGAAAACTTTCGAACTGGAAGTATGCCTTAGGGCGTTTGAAAGTGGCTAGGCTCGCCTTGGCGTCCTCTACGAGCTGTTCGGAAGAGGCTGTGCCGCAGTATGCTGCGACAACTCTTTCGCCCCACTTGTCATCTGGAACCCCAAAAACGACTATGGCCTCTATCTCAGCGTTGCGGACAAGAACCTCTTCGACTTCATGTGGGGACACATTTTCGCCGCCCGTGATGATCAGCTCTTTTTTTCGTCCTGTGACGTAAATCCAGCGGTCTTCGATTCGGCCGAGGTCACCCGTTGGGAACCAATCGTCTTTGCCACGAGCTGGGAAACCGTAGTAACCGCTGAATAACATCGGTCCACGCACCATGATTTCCTCGTTTATAACCTTTGCTTCAACACCATCGAGAAGTCGTCCTGCGGCTGGTTTCTCTGGCCATTCACCGGATGAAACGGGATATGTCGCAATTTGGGAAGACGTCTCCGTCATGCCGTAGGTAGGTAAGATAGGCCATCCATGACCAATTGCTTCGTCTCTAAGTTTTGAAGGACAGGGCGCTCCTCCGAGTAAAATGCTGCGCACCGATGAAGGCGCCGTATGCTTACTGATTCGCTGCAGTTGCGTGGGAACGAGTGAAAGAATCGTGGCTCCAAAGTGTTCAATCGAGCGACGAACGTCTATGCCGACAATGACGGGCTTTCTAGCGATTAGGCACCGCGTAATGATAGATAATCCTCCAACATGAGCCAAGGGGAGATTGAGCAACCAACGGTCGTTTTCCTGCCAGCCAAGATTACGTGTATTTGCGCGCGCAGAAGCGATGAGTGCCTCATAGGAAAGAATGACGCCTTTCGGGGTGGATGTTGTTCCCGACGTAAAAAGTACGGCCGCTGCATTTGATAGTTCTTGTTTTTTGCAAACGATGTTTTCACGTTCTTGGCGAGTGAGCGCGGAATGCAACAGAAAAAGCGTGCGACCCATTTCGAGTCCGCTGTAGATTCGAATCAAACTTGTTAGATCGAAGCCGGGAGCAAAGGGGTCTGTGTGGTCTTTCTGTACATGGATCAGTTGAGAAAGCTCTTTAAAAGTATACTCCCGATCCTCGAATATTAATGCTGTTCGGTTTGGACATTCAATCGCTGCTTCATGAATGGAGAGTGGTCTGTCAGGCATGAGTAAATTCTTCCCAATCATCCATATTTGTATGGTCTGTAACCTCGGGGAGGGAGTAACCGTGATACTTAAACCACGCGTTTAGACATGAGTGATTAGCCAGTCCATGTTCAACCTTTGTAAGATGAGCCGCAAAAGCAAGAGTTGCGCGATGAGAGAGGCCACCATCAAAACAGTGGGTGACAATGCAAGACAGATTGTTTTTTTTCGCTTTTAAAAACCACTCGAAACATTGGCCAATTCCTCCGAGCGTCATAGGTTTCAGTACTAACCCGTTCACACAAGAAAGAGAGAGAAGAGTTTCTGCTTCTGGCTGGCGGAGACTTTCATCAAGGAACACAGGAATATTTTCGGTTGCTAATGACGGGAGCTGTGGTGTGGGGACCGGCTCTTCAAAAGCCGAGACAGATAGTGCAGAATACGCTTTTGCTTCGCTTAGGCTCAGCCGCTGGTTGGCATCAATTCTGACTGCAAGACCGCGTTCGCTTGCGGCCTGACAGAAGCGTTTGGCCGCATCCAAATCTCCTGGACCAATTTTGATTTTAATTGTTCTGGAGCCCTCTGCCTCTTTGAACTTCAGGTCCTGCGCTAAGCTTGAAATTTCGATACTAGGATTAGAGCAATTGGTTGGGAGATTTAAGTAAGCACTCCAAGCCTCAAAATAGGTGAGATTATTTTGCTGCCGAAACAAGTCTACAATGGCTTGTTCAATCGCGAATTGAGAGGACGGTGATTGAAGTCGGCAAAGAAGAGGGTGAAGATCCTTATAATGGCAAGTGGCAGATAACGGAAAGGCTTCGACGAATCTTTGAAGTTCTTGCTGCACATCATCATAGGTTTCGGAACTGTAATTAGGGAGGGGCGCGGCTTCTCCGCGTCCTACGTAGTCAGAATTACGCAGGCGGACTTCTATGAGTTTGCGACCGCTCAGGTTAAGTGTCCCCAGCTTTAGAGGTGCGGTGAGAGGTATGTCATGCTGAACGAATTCAGCTGATTCTACAGAGACTTTATTGCGCGTTACCATTGGCGTGCTTGCGTCCGTGAAGGCGCATGTGGCCCTTTTGAATGCCTTCGCCGGCAAGGGCTCGTAGTGCGGCGAGATTACTCGCTAGCCCACAGGCTCCAAGAATTACGGCGAGTTCTTGAGCACTTGAAATATTGAGGAGTTCGAAGGCGGCTTGGACCCCAGGATGGACTTTTTTGATGCCTCCTACCGTTGCCACGGCCATAGGGAGTTCAATTTTGCCGTGTAAACATTCGTCTTCGCCCAGCTTCCAGATGGCAAGAGGTTTGATTTGCCCACTTATGGCTGCATATCCATGGGCTCCGGCTTCGATAGCTCGCCAGTCCTGCCCAAGCGCGACAGCAGCTGCATCTATTCCGTTCATGATGCCTTTATTATGAGTTACCGCTCGGTACGGGTCTAATTCGGCAAAGCGGCTGGCTCGATAGATTGCGTGCAAGAGTTCTTTTCCACCAACTTCATCGGCGGTTACTTTCGCCGTCACGTTAACAAGTCTCCGGGTGGCCAGGTTGCTGAGAATGCGTAATCCAAGTTGTCCTCCCGTGAGCTCGTGAATACTCGGAGCCACGGCTTCTGCAACGGTATCGACCATATTCGCGCCCATAGCGTTTCCAACATCGACGTATACATGGACAACGATGAGGCCCAGATCGAGGTCAAGAACACGTACCTCCAGATCTGTACACCCGCCTCCGCGAGCGACCATTTTTGGGATAGCTTCGTCGCCGACTTTCAAGAGGGATGTTCGATGCTCTTCAATACGTTTCGCGGCAGATTCTGGATCATCTATGCCATCGAGCTGAATCTGCGCGGTCATCACAGAAGCACTTGCTTCACCGCAAAACCCGCCCGAGGGTCGAATCATCTTTGCGGCAAATGAGGCCGCGGCGACGACAGAGGGCTCTTCCACTGCCATTGGGATGAGACGGTCAATGCCATTCACGGTGAAGTTCAAAGCGACGGAGAGAGGTAGCCCTTGCACGCTGACGACGTTTTCGCTCAGTAGGTCAGCGACGCTCGTGGAAAGCACTCCGCCATCTTTTAGGTATGATATCGAATCATCTGACAGGAGCCCTGTCTCGGACAGGCCGCTCAAGCGATCTTGAATGGACTTCCGGTAAAACCCGGGCATGCGACTGTTGCTTGATGAATCTGCGACGCTCATATCCTACCCAAAGCAATGCCTCGAAAACACCGAACTACCAAGCAATAAGTGCCGGCCATGAGACGATTTTTGCCTATGACGCGCTCATGTTTGATTTTGCTCATCATAGATATCCGAAAAACGTTTCGTAAATTGCCGTTCTTCCTTTGATAGCAAGCTTGGTTCAATCAAGCGTCGGTCTATGGGGCTGAAGGTCATAGGTTTAACCCTTGAAAACCCTTTTCGGCCAGGCATCTTCTCAATCGTACATAGGTTTTCAATACGGATACCGCCAAACTTGGGCAAATAAACACCGGGTTCAATCGAGAAAACGTGACCTTCTTCGACCGGATGACTCGCATTCGGACCAATACGTGGAGGAAACTCGTGCACATTGATTCCGATGCCATGACCAGTGCCGTGCTTGAAGTCTAAGCCTTTTTGCCACAACGGAGCGCGAGTGATTGCATCAAGCTGGTATCCACGAAATCCGGTAGGCAACACGGCTGACATACCTGCAATGGCGGCTTTTAAAACCATTGTGAAATAGTAGCGCTGTTCGTCTGTTGCCTTGGCTCGCGGAGAGTCCACGAGGAAAGTTCGAGTAAGATCTGTAGCGTAGGCTTCATCGAAATAAGCCCCGGTATCGAGGAGCATAAGTTCACCTTGTCTAATAACTCGAGTCGAGTTTTTCGGGCTGTAATGAATCAGCGCGCCATTTTTTCCAGCGGCGCTTATGACGCGAAAAGAGAGACCTTTTGCACCAGCTTTCATAAATTCTGTTTCGACATGTTGAGCAAAGTCCCATTCGGTCACTTTTTTCCCGGCAACAACTTTATTACAAAGCCACCGAATGCATTGGTGAACAACCGTATCTGCACGCGAAAATGCATATGACATCGCCCGAATCTCAGCTTTGTTTTTCTTCGCCTTTATGGGGGCGATTAAATCGGGTACCAGGACCGACTGGACCCCAACTTCTTCCAACAGGTTATTAGCCCACACGGTATTTTGATGTTTCGTGGTGCCGACTCTTGCAGACTTTTTAGCAAGCATGGCGAGTTTCCTACGAAATCCATCGGCATCGACAAACTGTATCCCAGGTCGACTTTTTTGAGTGAAACGGTCCCATTTGGCTCGATGTACATGTAAATAGACGACGTTTTTTGTGACTAAGGCCAGGCTTCGAAAGGTGGCTTGAAAAGGCATCTCGAACGCTCTTAGATTAGTGATATACGCAATGGCGTCGAGCTTTTGAACAAGAACCGCGTCAACAGAGTGTTCCGCGAAAAGAGGCTTTAGAGCATTGAGTTTGTCTTTGACTGTTTTGCCTAATTTTTTCTCCGAAACAATGTGAAGTGGATTCTGGGAGTCTTCCTCTACCGCGAGTGGCCGTATCTTTGTTACTAGCGAGTTGGCTAAACCTTTCAAAACGCACTTGTCGATCAGTGATGCAGTCAACCGGTCAATCTCTAAAGGTGTGTTTCGGCGACAGTCATATCCAACAACGAAAGTTTTTTTCTTCGACCTCTTGCTGAGGCGATTGATAAGGACACATACTTGTTCACTGATCGATGTGCCGAAAGGAACTTTTTCTACTTCAATGAAACTCCCTTTTACCTCCTTTTCGGCCTGCACCCAGTACCTTCCATCTACGACGATGAAAGCCGTTTTTGATGTGATTACTGCGTCGCCCATTGAACCAGTGAAGCCGGTGAGCCACATCCGTAGAGAGTCTTCTGGCGGAACATATTCGTTTAGGTAAGGGTCACTAGACCGGACGATGAGCGCATCCAGGCCGCAATTCTTCATCTCCTTTCGGAGTTGAGCAATTCGGGTGTTGATATGAGACTTAGCCACGTGTCCAATCAAGACCAAGCGGTCTGTGTTGGTCAAGAAAGACTGATAAAGGAACGAGACATCAAATACTAAATTATCGCCAAGATGGGTCGCTCGGAAGATGGCATTTGAGACACATCCGCGCATTTTGTTTTGAGGCCAAGCCTCCTTTGAGTCGTTGTGGATTGGGTCCGTGTGGGTTTCGACCGAGTCCACCTCTGCGCTCTTTTGACATGTGGCAGGTCAAACAGTATTGCTCCTGATGGCAACTGGCGCACGCCCGGATATTGCGTTGTGCGTGGAAACCGTGAAAGTTTCTGCTGTTTTTTCGCCCAATCCAATCTGGTCCCATAGGGTGGGGTCCCGTGGCTCGATTTGTTTCTGGGTTCACACGCACTGTGCGGCGAGTCAGTGTCTTGGTGACATTTTGAATCGTGGCGACCCCACTTCGCACATGACAGTCTAAGCAAAAACTCTGGACTCGATGACAGCTTTGACAACGAGTATCGTCCTTCTTTGCCGAGATATAATGCATCGAAATCCAGTCCCCGGGGTGATAGCGCACGTCTCGAGCAACGCCGTTATGGCAGCTCGCACAGTAATCCTCTTTATGACAGGTGTCGCAGTATGATTTTTGACGTTGAGCCGCCACCGCATGGTCGTCTAAGAAATTCGCATCATGGATTGCATAAGAGTGCAGCCGATTAGGCTTGAGTTGGCCTTCACGATATTGAGTGACTACTCGACCAGAAATGTCTGAATAATGGCAGGTGGTACATTCAATCGAGGCACCGCTCTTCATGTGGCAGTCCACGCATTGATCCATGGTCGGGAAATCGTCTCGAGTCGCCAAGGTTTTCTTAGGGACATTTGCATGGCAGGCGAGGCAATCCAACTCCGCATTCGAATGAACAGCATGCGAAAAGATAATGTTCGGCTTGGGTATGTGCATGGGTGAGACTTCACTTGCAGCAACACTTCCAGTGACGCTTAGGTCGATATCCTTGTGGCATCTGGCACAGTCCTTTCTAGAAGCCGGCTCATCCTCATCACCTATCCACTCTTCGTGGCATCCATCACACCCATCGTGACCAGGAATATCACGATCAGAAGAGCGCTCGGATTCAGAGATGTCTTCATGGCAGAAATCGCAATCTAAACCTTCGCCCGTGGTTTTTTTGGCCTCGTCAGGAACTCGTACATGATAGTCATGATTGAAAAACAAGGGAATAGTTTGTCGCGGAAAAATAACGGTGTCGGGTCCGCCTTCAAAAATGACCGCGCCACACAGTCCAGTCGCGCCAAGTAAAGCAAGAGCGAGTAGAGTCCTAGTACGAATCATTGATAACGCACCTCTACTGAGCTAAAGACTCGATAACTTCCCTCTAAATAAGAACTGAAGTTTTTAATGATATTCCCGCGAAAAAAGACGTTGGTAAATACTTGCCACCGAACGCCGGCGTCCAGACTGTAGCTGCGCTCTTCCTCCTGCACCTCACCGTAATCTGCGCGCTCAAACCAGTCATTTTGAAAGCCCGTGAAGGCAGCCCTAAGTGTCGTACGTAAAGTATTTTCGTCGAGTAAATTTAGGTGTCCAAATACCTCAGCGCGACGGAAGTTCCCGCCATAAGCAATATTCCCGCCTAAATTTGTCGCGGCTTCACCGTAGGCGCCAAGTCCCCATTTAGGCCTTTCGAAACGGATGCCACCACTCGGACCGTGGCTTCGCGAACTCCCTAAAAAAGATTCAGCGGGCTCGTAAGGATTATCAGGATTGTCGAGATAGCCTACGACCGTGGGTCCGCCGTACATATGCTGGAAAAAGTAGCCTGCTTCAATGCGAAGGGATTCCGTGAGCCGCCAATCAAACTCGGTTCTAATGCGATCGTATGGAAAAATATTGAAGATATTGAAGATAGAATCACCAGCAAATCGCGGAAAAACACGGAAATATTCAGCGGCCCAATGAAGGTAACGACTTGGATTATAAGCGAGGCCCGCACGAGCTTGATCAAGTGTTTGAAATAGGAAGTTCCAAGTGCCTCGAGCGTAAAGATCGATATCGACAGGCCGAATCACATAGCCCACTGAGCCAGCGAGAAGTACTTCTTGGAGGCCTATTTTTCCAGCACTTGCATCAGAAATCTCTATTGCTTCTGGTTGATCAGCAGGTAGACCAAGTACCTCAATGGGATCTGAACGTAAACGAAGCTCATGACGGTAGGAAAGGGCGAAGCTTAAGTCTTGCCCGACTTCACCGCTATACGCGCCTCCAATCGCAAAACTTGGTCCGTCGGAAAGTTCGATTCCGTCATTGATGTAAGGGTCTGAACTTAGGAATGCGCCAAACGGAACGGCTCGTCCGGCGTAAAGTTCGAATCGGTGGGCTCGGCCGAAACGTGCGGTAGCTTTTATTCCATCTAGACTGTACCAGTCGAGTTCATCAAGAATCAGTTGGCGTCCAAATCTTAGATCGAGCAAACCCGTTATGACATTTCTCCAGTCTAGATACATGTAGTCGATTTGAAAATCTAATGTTTCGTCGCTTGGACCAAGTTGCGATGGTTCAAAGTTTGAACGCGGATAAGAAGTCCCAAAGTCATGCGTGTAACGCAGGGATACTACAGTTCGAATATTATCGTTTGGGCCAATACCATAGACCCTTCCATCTAGAACTTGGTAAAAACGATTCAGGCTACGGTATGTTCTCGTTTCTTGCGGATCGAACAATCGCAGCTGATAGGCGTGAAAAACAGTGCGCGAAGAAAGCGAATATCCAGGAGCGGCGGTCGCGTTCGGCACGACTGCGCAAAATAGCGCGAGCAGTGCTAATCGAAGAACAAGACCCACCCAGGAGTTATATACTGAAGCGTGTCGGGGTGCCAGGACTTTGGTTGAACATCTCGTAGGAGGATGTTAGAGAACAGGCCCTGATTCCGATACGTGACATCAACCCTCGGGTCCGAACACCCTGGGGAAATTATTCACTCATCCTTCTGTGCGTTTGTATATTTATTGTCCAACTTAGTGCATCCAGGAATAGCTCTGTGCTCCTGGATAAATACGGATTTATACCGGGTAACTTGACCGGTTTGTTTGAAGGAGGGACTTTTGAAGATGCATCAAGTTTAGGTCTTGCACTTCTTTTGTCGCCATTTTTTCACGTTGGCTGGGTTCATATCGGAGGGAATCTACTTTATCTAAGAGTTTTTGGTGACAATGTGAATGATGCTCTTGGGCATTTGCGCTATGTCTTGTTTTTTATTGTTGGCTGTGTTGCTGGCAATCTCGCCCAATTTGCCTTTGAACCGATTAGTTCACGGCCGATCATCGGCGCATCAGGCGGTATCGCTGGTGTTCTTGGCTTCTATATTACAACCTTCCCACGAGCCCGCGTGCTCACACTTTTTCCCGCTCTAATTGTCCTAATGTTTATAGAGGTTCATGCGTCCGCTTTTATAGGCGTTTGGTGTTTACAGCAGTTCCTTAATGGTTTTCTTCTCGTGACCGACGGTACTTACCAGGCCGATATCGCTTGGTTCGCGCATATTGGTGGATTTATCTTTGGGGTTGCGGTGGCGGTAATTATTCGCCGGAAGCGTCAAAGGCAAGTTGCTTAGGTCGTACTTTGTTCCTGTTTTTCGCGCACGAACTCCACAAGATTTCCAACATATGATTCAAAACGTGGGCATCTGATACCCGTCCCCTCGAGGGCATCGGCCGTGTTCCCAGAATGGTAGAATGCCATATGATTAAGGTAGTCGATGATTTCTCGACTTTTAGGTGCGAAGCGTTCGACGCCGGGTATTCGAAGTAAGGCTTTTGTTAGGCTGGGGGACACTGAGTACTTTGAGATGGTGTTCCCGGATTCTTCCGCCACAGCATCATAGACACCACGTACTGACAACGGATTTGGATCACACAAATGAAAGGTCTTTCCTACTGTTTCGGGCCGATTCACAATGACGTGAACCGCGTCGATAACGTAGTCAACCGGGACCAGATTAAACGGAGCACGCCCCGAGCCGGAGAGGGGTACACGCGTACCTCCTGTCGCGAGCAAGAGACCCAAATGGTAAATCTCATCATAGCGGTCAATCTCTCCTGTTTGGGAATCACCCACCACGCCTGTTGGGCGAACTATCGTGACAGGAAGGTCATAACTTGCTCGACGAACCAATACTTCAGCTCGGTGTTTGGTTGCTTCATAGATATTTCGGAAGCCTTGCCCTGACTCTAATTCCTTCTCCAGAATTACACCGTCCCGATCACCGGAAACATAAGCACTTGAGAAATAAACAAAGCGGTCTAGCGATGCGACGCTACGCGCGAAGGATAAGATGTTTTTTGTTCCATAAACATTTACTTGTTCAGCTAGATTTTTCTGGATGCGTAATTCGTGGATGGCAGCGAGATGATAAATCTCGGTTGTGCTTGCAACAACTGACTCATACTCTGGACCCGACATGCCCAAATCCATTGCAGTTATGTCACCCTCGATAATCCGAACACGTTTCGAAATTCCTAACTCAGGTCGCATCTCGTTAATTTTACCTACCACCTCATCGGCTCTCGCCCTCTGGTGAGATTCGACGAGCAATGTGGCCCTCAAGTCGGTGTCTGCCGAGAGCATTTTTTGAGTTAGACGGCGCCCCAGAAATCCTGGGAATCCAGTCAGAAGCATGTTTCTTTGGTAGCTCATGATCCTTGTTACTCCTTGCCCCTCCAACTATCCCAAACTTTTTCTACTTGTGCCCGTGTCTCTTCGAGAGTGCGAGAGTTATCAATCAGGTAATCAGCTTTTTCTGCCTTCAAGTCCAGACTCATTTGGGCGGCCAATCGTTGTTCTACCTCATGCTTTTCCAGGCCATCCCTTTTCATGACTCGCTGAATTTGTACTCTTTGAGGAACATAAACGACAACAACGGCTGAGAACATTGACTCTAGTTTGCTCTCATATAAAAGGGGTACATCATACAAAACAATGGACACTTTTTCGGCGACTAAGTGCCGGAACGCCTCTTGCGCGAGACGTTGCACTTCTGGATGTACGATGGCATTGAGCTGCTGACGCTTTGATTCATTAGAAAACACGAGCTTGCCCAGAGCTGTCCGGTCCAGGCTACCATCCTCAAGGAGGATATCCTGTCCGAACGCTTCGGTGATTTGAGTAAGGCCAGGGCTGTTGGGCGCAACTGCAAGTCTGGCGAGCTGATCAGCGTCAACGATCTCGGCTCCCATGCTCTCAAAAACCCCAGCAACCGTAGATTTTCCTGAGCCGATACCACCGGTGATTCCCATGATTTTAGTCATTGTCCACAGCCTAGCGAGACCTGGCTTGACTGACAACGCACACAGGGGAGGCTTACGCCAAGTGTATTATTTTCTCTGTGTTTTACTGGCTTTTTGGGTTTAAGCGAGCGCCCTGGCGTCTGCCCGATTGTCGGGATCAAAGCAATGAAATCATAAATGCCAAAGTTGTCTTACGGTGGCCTGTTCTTCCGACCTCACTCTATTCTTCGGCTTTCAATGTGAATCAGGCCATGGAAGATGGGGCGTTATTCGCGGACGAACGAAATGAGAAATAAGACGCTCGCAAGATTGAAAGGGCAAAAGGATAAAACTCCGAGAACTTACGAGGAATTCCATGGTGACACTACCCCAGGACTGACAAAGTTGACTTTGAAGAGAAAAAGAAGCTTATAAGACAGTGGGTGGAAGCAGTTCCAGCAAAAATTTAGAGAAAGTGAAAACTGACAGTCAAAACGTGATGCAACGGCTCTGGCTTTTTCTTGGTTCAGAATCGTGTACAGGTCTCCTCGTTATATTGTTGTCTCTCGTGGTTCTCGTCGCGATCATCGTTCCACAAGGGCAAGAGGCACTTGATATCGCTGTGTCTTCGCAAGCCTCAATGCTGCATACGGCAGCGAGATGGGGCTTCACGGAAATTTATCGCTCAGCTTGGGTGCAGGCGCTGGGCGTGCTTTTCGTAGCTAATGTATTCGCGATGTTGTTCGACACCTTCCTCGCGCAAAGGCATCGAGTAGAAACATCCCTTGAGGCGCCAGCATCATCGCCACTCCAAGCTGAACTTAGAGCTAAATTCCCTGAAAAAACGATGCAACACGTACGAGGCGCATTCTCTTCTGTATTCGGCCTGCCTGAGTCCGAGCAGATAAAGGACGATCAAAGTCTGATAGTGTATCATTCGGCTCGAGATTTCCATTGGCGCTCTATAATAAGCCACTTTGGTTTGGCGGCGGTTTTGCTGGGTGTGGGCATGTACTCGGTGAGCTTTGACCCCACGACTGTAAGCCCCAGAGCCATTCTGAAGGTTACGGACCCAATATCGGGCTCAAGCGGCGTATTCAATTTGCGGGCTGGTGAATCGAGAAAGTTTTTCAGCTATCCTGACCAATATTTTGTACGTTCTTATAAGCGCGCAAAGGATGATCTCGGACCTGCAGTACTGATTGAGAAGAGACGCCAAAAGGCAGAGAGAGGAGAAAGCTTTTGGATTTATCTGAATGCGCCGGAGGGCTTTGATCGGAGACACCGCCAAGGGCAGGTTGACATCAAGGCAATAAAACTAGGTCGCACGCCTCTGCCTGGTGTCGGGCTCATTAACTCACCCGTTATTCTGCTGATCTTGGGTGGAATTGCGTCAATTCTCGTTGGACTACGGCGAAGTCGGGAAAGTGGCGGTACTGTATGGATTTCGTTTCGAAAAAGGACGCTAAAGCTTGCGGCAAGGCCCAAGGTGAGGGGAGATCGCCGTTTCATTCAAGATTTCGATCTTTGCGTAGAGTATCTGCGAAAGAATATCGAGTGAGTGGGCAGAACTAATTACGTCTTAGCCACCAGACTACAAAGTAACTTAGAAAGCCGACGACAACACAAAGCAGACCAATCGAGAAGGTGACAACTCCTTCGTATTTGGCGGATGTCTGTTCTTTTTTATCTTTGGCAAGATTGTCACCGTACGCAACCGGGGATGTTCGACCTTTTGATTGAGCGTGGGCATTATCGGCAGTTACGGGTGAAGCAATCATGTCCTCTGGGCGCAGAGTCTCCTCTGTAATAGGCCTCTTAGACCGGTCAATCGCTGTATCGGTCATCTGAGATGAAGAGTTTTGTTCCGTTTTATTTTTTGGAGCGGAGGAAGGAGTAATTTTTGCATTATCTCTAATGATGGTCTGCTGCACAGCCTCCTGATTGATATCTTTCATCCTTGGGCTTTTTTCATTCGTCGAGATTGCTTCTCCAAACTTCGTGACGAGAACGCGCCTCCTTCGACCGATTCTTAGAGAATCTGACTTGAATCCGGACCGTTCTTCAGTCTCGCCATGTCCTAGTGCTATCTCGTCATTTGAGTGGTCGTTAATCGTTTCCACGTTCTCCGAGTCATCGAGAAGAGTAAATTCACTATCACGTAGCCAACGAGTGAGAGTTTCGTTCGCCAGTGTTTGAACGGGGGCTGTCTGAAAATGGGTGGTGAGGTCGATATTAGAAACAACAGTGGTGTCAGCAGCATCACTATTGAAGCTATCCTCCAGATGAATTTCAGCGATGCTTCGTAATCTTCGGGCAATCTCCGACATATTGACAAAACGGTCTTCTACTTTCACTTGAAGGCAACCACGAATAATTTCAAAAAGCGACGATTTAGTTTGCGTAGAAAATCGTGGTTGCAATCGAAAGGAGCGAAATTTTCCGGACAATATGGAATTAATGAGTTCGGTTGTATTTTGAGCATGAAAGGGCATCTGTCCCGAAAGGACGTAATAAAGAGTAATTCCGAAGCACCATTGGTCGACTTTGGTCCCAACCATCACGGATTTGTCTTCCCAACGTTGGAAACATTCGGGAGGTAGTCTGCCAATTGTGCCGACCAAATATCCTGCGGCCGTGCTTTCCAAGGCTCTTGATTCTGAAAGTTGTTTTGCGATCCCGAAATCGATGAGTTTCACTCCATAGTAATGCGAATCACCATCTTGAGACTGATTGAGAAAAATATTTGAGGCCTTGATATCACGATGAATAATTTCCTTGTTATGAAGAGCCTCTAAAGTGTCCGCGATCGCGGCCATAACTAGAATGAGAGGAGTTAGAGGTATTTTTGAAATCCAAACAGCTAAGTTATTTCCATACAATAGTTCCATAGAATATCCGAGAAACGAGTCTTCAAGATGTACTAAGGGTTCATGAATCTTAACAAAGCCCGGATGGTTGAGACTCTTGAGCAACTCTACTTCAGCCAGAAATCGGTCTGCCACACTTGGTCCGCTTGTGCGATTCGACTCTAAAAGGAGGTTTTTATGCAGCACTTTGACCGCGACGTGGCCGTGAACTGGATGTCGGGCCTTCCATACAGTCGCGAAACCGCCTTCCCCAAGCTTCTCTTCAATCTTGTAGTCACCGACCTGAAGTCCGCTTTTGATCATAGACGCTCTCTAACTTCGTCCTTCTTCACGCGCCTTTCTCCGCGCTTCGGCGCGTTCCCATTCGCTTTGTACAGACGATGTTCCCAAATGCCAGCCGAGTGCAAATCCAATGGCCAAAATGAAGGGGATATAAAGAAAATGTCCGTAGGTCATGACGAACTCTTTTGTGTCTCAATCTTGTTTCTAAGGAACTCACGCTCTTCGGAAATTCGTCGATGTTCCCGAACAAGAAAGAACAAGTATCCGATGAGGAGGGTGAATATTGAGCCATAAGAAACTGCAACCAATACGTTGGCATTTACTCGCTCGGCTCGCTTGTCTTTTCCCGCAATGGGTTCGAAACCAGGAGGTGCTTTGGGCTTCGAGGTCATCGACTCCTCAATGGTTGGACTTTGCGATGTCGTTGCCGTTGTACTGGTCTGCGCCCAGGTGGCCTTAGCTTGAAGGCAAATTAAAAAAATGAACAGAAGACGCATCATCATGATTCGACCCCTAGTTCAGCAGCATGGTGATACAGTGAGTCTAGCTCACCACGACGATGTCCCAGCCGGATACGACTCCACATTAGCGTGACAAAGAGCACAATGAAAGCAGCTACGCAGAACCAGAGTGTCTCACTCATCTGCGGAGCGAGGTCACCTTTGGCCACAATTTTAGGGGGATGGGTTCCTTTCCAAATATCGACAGAATAATAAACGAACACCGAGTTGACGACCGCAAAAACTGCAAGACCCGAGGCAATCTGCTTCGAGGACGGACCTGCATAACCTCGAACGATCTTACATGCAACGAGCGTCAATACTAATACGAGACTTGAGGTGAGTCTAACATCCCAGACCCAGTACGCACCCCAGGCCTTGCGCCCCCATAAAGGCCCGGTGATTAGGACCATTGCTCCAAACAGAACTGCCAATTCTACGGCAGCGTCGCCAATCACATCCCATTTATCTTTGCGTGTAATAAGGTAGCCGATACTCCCGACTGCACAAACAAATGTGGCCAGGAACATAATCCAAGCCGCTGGTACGTGAAAATAGAAGATCTTTTGGACGAATCCCATCACTTTTTCTGTGGGAGCGTAGTAGAAAGCCATCCAAAATCCCCGGCCGAGCATTCCTATACTGAGTGCAACGCAAAGCCACAGGCCTATCGGTGTTCTACTCTCTGGTTTAGTTGACTGCATTGTTTTGTCCATACCTCAATTCTAATCTATTAGTAGTGGCTCGAAAATCCAAAATGAAACCACAATAAAAACAACGTCAAAGGTAAACAGAATACGAGCCCATAATTCGAAATCTGAGACCGACATCTCCGGCTGTAAAATGGCCGTAGTTGCTTTGACTCCGCCCATTATCACCGGAACAATGACGGGATAAATGACAATGGCCAGTAGAACGTCACGGGTTCTCGCTCGTAATAGGCTGGCAGCTAGCGCGGTTCCCACAACCCCGTAACCAAAGGTCCCCAAGCCCATAATTACGCCAAGCCTCCATAGTTGAGTAAATTCGAGACTTTGGTTGAAGAAAATCACTACAGCGGGCACGACCACCAGCTCAACAACAAACATGAAAGAAACGATGCCGAGTAGTTTGCCCAGAAAAATAGCCTGTCTTGGCATCGGACTTAACAATAACGCCCGGATGCAATCACCTTCTCGCTCTCTCTCAAAGGCACGCCCGAGCCCTAAGGTTCCTGAATAGGCTATAGCAACCCATAGTGAGCCCGCAGCAAGCGCGTATGCGGGCAGATCTCCTCGATAAAAAGCAAAGGCTGAAATAAGAACGATGAGAAGCCCGAAAAAACCCATCGTCAACAAGATCTCCTTGCTGCGGAACTCTGTTTGCCAATCTTTTTGTGCGATCGCAAACGCGCCTTTGAGAATGGTTGCTACTTCGTTCATGCTGTAACCTCAGCATAGGTTTCACGTAATTCCCCTGCGGGGACGGAGTGTTCCAAGTAGAGCGCCTGTTTGCCACGCTTTAAGATTAGAAACTCATCACCCAACTCGGCCGCTACATTCAGGTCATGAGAAATAACCAATGTGAGACCATCTTTTGCTTTGTGCTCGTTAACGACGTCCATCACAATTTGCGTTGATGCACGATCAAGCCCTGTGAATGGTTCGTCGAGCAATAATAGGCGAGGAGAGCCAATGAGGGCCCTGGCCAAGCCAAGCCGTTGCAGCATCCCTCGAGAGAATGTGTTAACTGGCCGTGTCATACTTTGCATCAAATCGAAGCGCTCGAGGAGCTCTTCTGCTCGGCTTTGAGGCTGCGTTACGCCGTAGAGTTTCGCAAAGAAAGAAAGGTTTTCAAGCGCAGTGAGCTCCGCGTAGGTCATGGACGAATGACTCAGTAATCCAATTGCGCCACGGAAGTCCCCGGCTCGTTGTTCGGCTGCATCACCGAAAATTATTTGACCACTGGTCGGACGAGAAAGTGTTGAGAACAACATAAGCAGGGTCGTTTTTCCCGAACCATTCGGTCCAAGTAAGACAGCCGTTTTTCCTGGTGATAGCGTCAAACTCACATTGGCGAGCGCCCTATGTCTCCCATAAATTTTACTTACAGATATAGCCTTTGCTGAGTCAAAGTCTGCGGCTGCAAGATTCATGATGATGAGGTTCCTTGCTCGAGGTCATGCTGACGCATAGTTGCGGCCAGTTCTGTGAGAAGGGCTTTTTGACGACGCTCAAACTGTTCCTGCTGAATAACGTTTTGCTCAAGGTCCTCAGATAATGCATTGAGCGCATCGAGCAGCCGCGTCTTGCGAGCGGAAGCTGACATGATGTTATGCTGATAGATCAGGGGGGTTGATGATGAAGCAGGCGTTTTTCTGAGGAGAGAAAGACCCATCCATAGTAAAATCAGCACACAGGATGCTAGGGTTAGGTCGCGCATCCAAGTTTGCTTGGTCGGAAGTCCCGAGATATCGACTTTCATCTCTTGCCCCGTCGCAAAACCGCTCAGGTCCCAGATTGCGAAGACGATTCCGTTAAGGTCTCGCGTTCGTTTCGACACCTTCACAGATGCGTTGAGTTGAAGCCCTGGCATGTTTTCCATGATCATACGGACTCCGCCCATTCGAAAGGCAAAGTACTGTTGAATATCCGCCGCGCCGCCCGACAAAGGGAGTTCATAAGATAGCCCAAGGTCATGCTCTCCTGGCTTGAGCGGAGAGTCTAACCTCAAAGTAGTACCAGAAAGGCTGAAAGGCGCAGAGTTCTCATCGAGTCGAATTCGTCGTGATCCAGAAGGGAGAGCAACCTGGAATAATTCTGGGGAAAGTTGAAATGAACCTTCGTTACGAAAACGCCAGCTCTCCTTCGCTCGAAGTGCGTCATCGCCGAGTTCATAGATCACAGTGAGCTCCGCATATAAGTCGGTAATATTCCCTCCAACAGGAGAACTGGGCTGACTGGCCGGTCTGCTGGTCGGACCAGCCTGCGCGATCGCTAAACTCAAGAACAATCCAAGCGCACTCATCGTCAGCATGAACTAGGCCCTCGATTCAAGCGCGCGGCCGCACCCTATACAAAACCGAGCATCTTGAGAATTTTGGGTGTTACACGCGGTGCATGCTCCCATGGCGACCTGACTCCTTTCATAGGAGAAAATCGAGGGATGTGCCGGCGGATGTTTTACTGTGTGACCGGCTTCTGTGTTTTTGGGTTTGGCGATTTCCCTTTGAACCGTAGGGGCTTCGTCTGCCGCAGGAGATGTGAGACCTGCCACTTGCTTTGCCGCTTCCAACCATTTTGCATCTTCATTTTTGATACGTTTGATGACTTCAATCGCTCTCGACTCGGCAGAACTGCGGAGGACTTCGTAGTCAGCCACGTCGACTTTGCCCGCTGCATAATCGGCCTTCAGTTCTTTGAGTCCCTCCGTAAGTAGCTTTTTTTCTCTGAGCAAGGAATTTCGGACCTCGTCGACGGCGTCGTTTTCTACTTCTAAACGTGGGTCATTTAGGCTCGTCAACATGCGCCACACCGACTGGCCCGTGAAGGCAAACGCGCCGGCACAGAGAATGAACAAGAGCGTTGCGAATAGACCATAGTTTTCACCGAAAATGGCTATAATTATACCGACCGCAATCGAGAATTCGACAAAGAGTAACCATCTCTCATTTGTTCGCGAGCGCTTTGCGGATGCTACCCAAGGCATTTTAGTCTAGGTCCTCTAATTCGCGTTCGAGCTGCTCTCTGGCTTCGTCGTCGTCCGTTACGGGGGGCAAATTACTGTCCTCGGCTTGCTCAGTCAGTGCTGTCACCGTCGAGGGCTTTGCAGCGAACCTAACACCAAGGAGAAGTATCACGACGAAAGCCACCATAGCAACTGCGTAAGGTAGCGCCCACGCGGTAATCGCGAATCCTTCGTTGGGTAACATTGCCAGGACCTGGTCACCATAAACTTGCCGGTATATCTGGATGATCTTTTCCTTAGAATTGCCAGCAACCACGGCATTGACGAGAGAGTTTTGATGCTGTTTTGCCCAACCACATTCGCAGTCCGATATTGTTCGCTTTGGGCAGGTCCCGCAGAGACAGACGACTTCTTGGCCAATTTCTCGTGCAAGTGCAGCGTGCTCGGCCGTATGCTCATGTTTTGTGGCCATCGACACGCCAAGGACTCTCGCGGCGAGATCCACGGCTTTACCTTTCTCTTCACCAAGGGCGCTGTCGACAACGGACAGACTTGCGGAGGTAACAAGGAAAGCCAAAACGGCGATAGTTAGCCCTAACCGCCGTTTCTCTTTCTTTTTAAATGCCACAGGTATGTCCTAGGTTACTGCGAGTACCAGGGCAAGTATACTCAAGAGGAAACTGGCCCATCCTGCAGACAATCTCATCCATTGGCGTTTCGGAGCATATTTTTCGACCTTAGAGGTCTTATTCGGCCAGACAGCTACTGAGAAGCCAAACATAAGGAATGCACAACCAAGCCATACGAAATTGACGAGAGGATTAAACTTCAATTGAAGAGAGGCTGTATTCGCCTTGGCGTCGTAAGCGCCAAGCACCAAGTAAACGTCGCCAGCGATAGAGATGTACTTGTCTACCTCCGTTGTGACTTGTTCCTCAGGTTTACGATAAAACCACTTTGCGGGGGTCAAGGTCCCCAGCTTTTCGTTCGTGCCAGTTCGAAACAGTGAAAGATGCGCTGTAACGGCATTTTTCTGACCATCATCTTCAAATACTAATCGATCGAATTGAATGTCGTAGTTGTTGATCTTTACCTTTTGGCCTTGCGCCATAATCTGCTGTTTTTCTTCTTTGAACGCCTCGCCCGCGAATCCGACGAACATAAGCATCACGCCAAAATGGACGATATATCCGCCGTAGCGCCGTTTGGCTCTCGAGGTAAGAGTTATAAACGCTGCGAACAGCGCTTCGTTTGACCTCTTGGCGCGAATTTTAGTCCCTCGCCAGAACTCCTGAACGATTGTTGCGGTCACGAACCCACATAACCCGAGCGTGATAGCGGCGTATCCTTCCCCTGAAGGCAGATAAGAAGGTGTGATGAAGGTTGCGGAGCCATACACGTGAATAGAGAGCAGAATGGCTGCACCAAACGTGAGAATTCCGACAGAAGCGGGCGTAACAAACTGATTAAATACTGTCCGTGCAGTTGATTTCCTCCAGGATAAAAGTGGGCCGATACCGGTCAAGCAAAGGAGTAATAGTCCGACAGGAATCATCCACAGGTTGTAAAATGCTGGGCCTACATTGATCTCCTTGCTTGTCACCGCTTTGAATAACGAGGGGAAGAGTGTGGCGAATGTGACCATGAACGCGGCAAAGAGAAGCACCCAGTTGTTGATCAGGAAGGCGAATTCTCGGCTCACGACCGATTCCAATCCTTGCTTCGCTTCGAGGACTTTCCAACGATAAAATATGAGAGCGACAGAGATGGCTAGAGTTACAAAAAGGAACGATAAGAAAAAGTCGCCAATATCTGATTGTGCGAAAGCATGTACAGACTCAACAATGCCTGAGCGAGTCATCATCGTCCCGAGCAACGTGAGTATAAAGGTTATGACGATCAGTAAGAGATTCCAGATTTTGAAGATGCCGCGACGCTCTTGAACCTGAATAGAATGGATAAATGCCGTTCCCGTGAGCCAAGGCATGAAAGCGGCGTTTTCAACTGGATCCCACGCCCAGTATCCACCCCAGCCAAGCTCTTCGTAAGCCCAAAGACCGCCGAGGGTCAAACCGACAGATAAGCATACCCATGCGACTAGGCACCATCTCCTCATTGAATCGATCCAAGTATAGTCAAGCTTACCGTGGGCTAGGGCACCAATGGCAAAACAGAACGGAATCGTCCATCCGATATACCCAAGATACAATGAGGGCGGATGAGTCACCATATAAGCATTTTGCAGCAAAGGATTAAGACCACGCCCATCAGTTGGAGCGGCTCCCATATACGTCTCGAATGGGTTCGTTACGGTGATGAGGAGGCTCATAAAAAAGAGGGTGACCCACATCATTGTTACGATGGTGTAAGGCATGATTGCGCGATTGCGATCTCCCCGGTTCTGGTAAACTGCAATGGCCGCCCAAATAGACATCACCCAAACCCAAAAAAGGAGAGAACCGTCTTGGCCACCCCACATTGCAGTCGCCTTGTAGAACAGTGGCATTGATCGATCGGAATAATGTTGGACGTACTTGACCGAATAGTCGCCGACTACAAAAAGGTAAATTAGAATGAGCGAGGCACACGTCAGGAGCCCAAACACCGCATAAACGCCTTGCTTAGCACTCTCTACCAAGCGGTTCGAACCCTTGTGATGGCCCACAACTGCTGCGGCAGCTGTGTATACGCAGATAAGTGTAGTGAGAAGAAGTAATACGTATCCGAGTTTTGGCATGAGCTAATAAGTCCCCTTATTTTTTTCCGCGGCTTCGTACTTCGAAGGACATTTCGCCAGCAATTCCGTTGCTACGAACGTGCCGTCGTTTTGGAGAGTCCCCGTTGCAATAACTTCGGCATCATCTTTAAAGGTATCAGGTGGAAAGCCCGTATACCGAACAATGACGGATTTATCTGCGGCCTCGGGGTGTTTCATCATCTGGGGGATAGGCTTAACGCTGAACTGATATTCTTGCGTTCCGGGTTTTTGAAATATGGAGTTTTTGACCACATGACCTCCTAGGCGAAAACGTTCTCCCTGCAAAGAAGCGCCCTTCGCGATAACGACATCCGCAGGATGAAAATATTCCATTTCCTCACTCATCGTGTTGGTGATCAGGTACGTCAGCGACGTACCAATCAGTGCAACGGAAAAGAAGATCTGTATTACGTTACGCGACATGTGACCTCGTACGTCTAACCAGCGTACCCGCTGCTTGACAATACCTTCGCATACTGCCTCAAGGGCTTAGTGTATGCCAAGTCCAGAACAAGTTGGAATCGTTATTGATTCCACCTTGGACATCTCTTTGAAATTACCGTAGAGCAAAATTGTCAACATGCACTCAGAATTCATCACTTCTGCGGCAAATGCCGCGGGTTTTCCAAAAACAAATCTTCCGGAATTCGCGTTCGTTGGCCGATCGAATGTTGGCAAAAGTTCCCTCCTCAACAAATTGGCCCGCGCAAATATCGCCCGCACCTCAAAAACTCCCGGTCGTACGCAACTCGTAAACTTCTTTAAGGTCCGTGGCGGCGACTTTGAATTCGTCTTAGCGGACCTGCCTGGCTACGGGTTTGCACGTGCGCCACGCCCCGTCCGAAGATCATGGTATACCCTGCTAGAGACCTACCTTACTCAGCGGAAGCCTTTACGCGCTGTCTTACAACTGGTTGATTTGCGTAGAGAAATAGAACCGGAAGACCTAGAAGTCCATCGTTGGTTGGCCGGGAGCAAGGAAAATGTTGAGGTCGAAGGTCTAGGTCACAGAGTGATCTTAGTGGGCACTAAGGCCGATAAACTCCCAAAGTCGAAACGGAAGCCCAAAATTCAGTCGCTGGCAGCGAAACTTGCGATTCCGCGGAGCAATACACTTGTGTGCAGTAGTCTCGACCAACTTGGAGTGCAAGATCTGCGTGACCGCCTGATCATGATTGCCGAACAATAAAAGTCTTGTATTCACGGCGAGATGCGCTCTCAGCGTAATGTTGAGCACAAAATAGAATCGAGAAAAGGGCTCAAGTCCTTCGACTTTCTGAAAAACACGCTGGACGAATGCTGGTCCAAGTGAGAAGAGCCTACTCATATGTGCGGCAATTTCAATAAGTTGGGTGCAGTCGCGTTCGCGGTTTTTGCTCTTTCTACTGCGCAACCTTCTGAGGCCCAAAAAAAGCCCAAGATCCTAGTTCTACCTTATCAGGCGATTGGCGAGGGTACCTCCAATGACATCCTTGACCAAACCACTAATTTGGTTGGTGCCGAACTTGAGTCATCGGGCGTTCCAGTACTCGAAGGCTCAGACAGCATCCAGAAATTGGGCGGGTCTAATTCTGGCGCAAGTGGGTCCAAAAAAGATGAGGGACCAAAATTTAACGCCGAAGCGAACGACAAAGCGCTAGAAATGCTTTCTAAAGGCAGAACCTTTCTTGAGGATCAAGAAATAGAAGACACGATTCGGGTTTTGAAAAAAGCGATTCGTTACATGGACGGGAATGGTGAATCGATAAGTGACCTTGCTATGTTATCAGAGGCTCACATTTTGTTGGCGACCGCCTATTTCCAAGATGGCGAAGAAGACGAAGCTGACGATAATTTATCCAAAGCAATTCATTATGCGCCGCAGAGGAAACTCAGCCCGAGAAAATATCCTCCGATTTTCATCCGGTCGTATGAGCGAGCCAAATTTAATGTACTGCGCCGTCCAAGAGCACGGTTAGAAATCAAATCGGGCAAGAATGCACAAATTTTTCTTGATGGGCGTCCTATGGGTAAATCGCCTCTGTTACTGAAAGATGTCTTGCCCGGGAATCATTGGGTGCGTGCACAAAGTCCGGGTGAAGATCCCATCGTAAAAAGACTTTTGGTTCGTTCGAGAAAAACCATTGCCGTCAATCTCGGTGAAGCCGATGGAGCTGAGGCTGCCTCCGCGCCTGCCGAAACCTCCGGATTAGTGGGTGCCGTGAGCATCAACGAAGTGACGCGCAGCCACGTCGCGCAAGTGCAAGCGGTAGGACGGAAAAGACGAGTGGACTTCGTATTGGTGGGAGGTATCAACAAGTCACGGACTGCTTATAACGTCCATTCGGTCTTGGTAAACGTAAAAACCGGAGATGTTGGTCGTCTAACGTCGGTGGCTTTCGATCTTGATTTGCTCACCGCGCAAATAGAGGTGTACAAGCTCGCTGATGATATCCGCGAACAATGCCAGGGTGAAGATCCACTGAACAAGAAGATTACTGCTGCTAAGTTCCGATTAGACCCTAAATTAGACCTCACATCTAAACGAAGTCGAAGAGCCGTTATGGCGGGAACGCAAGCGGCGAGAATGCGGACAGTCGCTGCTGCGCCAAGACCGATGAAAGCGCCGGCCGCGTCTAATTCCATTCCTCCTCCACCGCCGACGCAAGTGGCGCGCAATGATTCCTCTTCTTCCGGTGGGCGTAGGCCGTTAGCCTCTCCGAAGTCTGAGGAGGATATTTATGGCTCTAACCCATCTTCAATTGTCCCTAAAGACGAGACGAAAACGATCGCGGCGCCTCAGAAGGAACGCGTTGTTCCAAAAGACGAAACGGACGATCTTCCGAAGGTTCGCACGAAAATTGCGACGGAAGACAACGAAGATAAACCATTTCTTCCAAGAAAAGATTCCTCAATTTTCAAAAGACAAGCGCCCGAAGAAGAGGAACGGGGTGACTCTATGTGGTGGATTTGGGTCGCCGTCGGAGTAGCCGTTGCTGGTGCGGGAGGCACAGGGTTGTATTTAGGCCTCAGCGATAGCTCTAGCAGTGAAGGGGAGCTGACAATCCGGTGGTAAATCCAAGAACCGTTTTCTTCGCGATATCTGTGACCACTTTGTTTGGTTGCTCGGACCCAGTAAGCGTAGAAGTCAACATCGTGCAGCCATGCAACCAGGAGCCTCTGAAACAACTCGACTATCTTCGCTTTGTTCCGATGGGACAGGATATAGAATCACGAGACCTCACCTCGGTCTATCCTGTTGAGAAACCTCTTACGTCACCGATACCGCTGCCTCTTGTCGGTGACTTCCAACTCGTCGTCACGGGACATCGTATGGACTATACTGAACCTACCGCTGGTATTGGTGTCTCTCCAGTTATCGACTTATCCCTGGCGACACCGACCGCGCCGGTAAACATAAATGTTCCTTTCGGCCTTGTTGATGAATTTTATAAGACAACAAATTTGGCTGAACCAACAACCTGCACTGAAATGAAAAATCCGCGCTATGGTGCTTCAGCGACCTATCTCCCCGAGGTTGGTAAAGTACTCATTGTCGGAGGGATAGCTCTAGGACAAGCGGCACCGAAATATCGTCGAGCGATTGAAATGTTTGATCCGTCCACCGGCTTGTTTTCGGAGGTAGGGGAGCTAAAGCTTGATCTCGCTCGCGCTTTTCATCGTGCAGATTTGCTGTCTGATGGACGTGTTCTCATTACGGGTGGTGTAGGCGAAGATGGTATCCAAACGGTCGCTCGTCGCACTGCATTCACAGTCAAACCGAGAGATAACTCAGACCGGGTAACCGTGTCTAACCCCGTGAATATGCGTAAGCCACGAACTGGTCATACTACGGTGGCTCTTCAAGATGGTCGAATCCTTCTCGTGGGAGGACGGCAATTAAATCCTGACGCAATTTCTCCGGAAGATCATTTCTATCTTGCGGACGTGGAAGTATACGACCCGGTGGATGGCCAATTTATAAGCCCTGCGGACCCCCAAACGGGAAGCCTCGTCGAAATGACTGTCCCACGCTACGGACATTCAACCGTTGGTCTAGGAGACGGAAATAGTATTTTTGTTGCCGGAGGTTTCAATCAGGATGGCCCTCAACGTTCGTTGGATATCCTCGAGGTTACAGGAGATGAGATCACGATTACCGCTACGGCAACCATGCAAGCTGCGCCTATTTTTCATTCAGCTCTAAAAGTATCTGCCGATACTGTGCTACTTTCCGGTGGATATCTTCAGACGTTAGATGCCGATCCAAGAGGCCAAGTAGAAATTACCACGGTTTCGAATTCGCAAAAGACGGTAGAGATGTGGCGATTCGCGGCATTATTTGCGGGTGGTCCGAGTCAGCTCACGCGAGTATGCGATGATCAAATGAGCAGAGAACGCGGTCACCATACCTCGGGTATTTCTGGTCGTCGAGCCGTTTTCATTGGGGGACACACGTTGACGGGGGCGACCACGAACACGGCGGAATCAGTGTATTTGGTGGATAATATTGGTGGAAAATGTTTCGCCCAAGCACCCACTCTCATCGGAATGTCTGATAGTCGGGCAGGGCACTCTTCGACCGTCTTACCTTCGGGTGAGCTTTTGCTGATGGGAGGCATAACTCAGAGTAACGACTCCACCCAGTCTTTGACCTCCAGCGAAATATTCTCACCTGCAAGAAATTTAGTGGAGTTCAAATGAAGTTTTTAGTGAGTAGACGGAATATTCAAACTACGCTCTCGATGGGACTGTGTTCACTGTTCGCATGCTCTGAGGCTCCTCAGATTGAGACGACTCTGATCAATCCTTGCAACCAGGTCGGTCTAGACCAAGTTGACTTTCTAAGATTCGAGCCTCGAGGCACAGGCATTGATTCTCAAGGCCTTAGTTCCATCCAGACAACAGATGCAAAACAGTCTCAGGGGTTGGTCCTGCCGCTCGTTGAAGACTTTAGTCTTCTCGTGACCGGACATGTCGGTTCGCACGAAAACCCAATCGCTGGGATAGGTTGGTCCATTCCGAATGATACAACCACAGCACGTGAAATACTCTCCGTGAAGATTCCTTTCGCTCTCGTTGATCAATTTTATCGAACGACAGATCTCGCGAATCCAATCAACTGTACTGAAATGCGAGTTGCAAGGACTGGTGCGAGTGCTACTTATCTGCCCGCGAATAAGAAAGTGCTTATTGTAGGCGGCGAAACTATTGGTGACGGACTGATCGAATATCGACGTTCTATCGAATTCTATGACCCAGCCACGGGCCAGTTTGAAATCATTGGCGAGTTGCGTGCTGGTGCCCAGCGCGCATTTCACACGGCAACATTACTCGACGACCAACGTGTTCTCATTACCGGTGGAGAAGCAATAACGAACGCGAGTAAAGAAGCGCTCGCGTCTGCCTTAGTTATATCAATCACACCGGAGGGGAGAGCTGTATCTGAGGTAATCAGGATGCCTGAACCACGAACCGGTCATCAGGCGGTGAAATTAGCAGATGGCCGCGTTGTGTTGATTGGGGGACGTGTACTGGTCGCCTCGGGCCCGCCCGACGAGACCCGTCACACTTATATTTCCAAACTGGCCGTATTCGACCCTACATCCAATGGCTTCTTGTCATTCGGATCGGAGGGACTCTTAGGCCCCGAAGAAACAAGCAATGCTCGGTTTGGTCACAGCGCGACATTGCTCGCTTCAGGCCGCGATATCTTGATCGCCGGTGGATATAATAAAAATGGCGTCGTACGAGAGTTCGAAATGCTGTCGTTCGCAGAAAATCAAGTAGCCGTGAGTGCTCCAAATAATGGACAGACTCAAGCAGCGGTTGGTCCTATCTTTCATTCGGCAACCCTCATGCCGTCTGGGCAGGTTATGTTTGCGGGCGGTTACGATTCAGTCGCAGAAGCGGCACCTCAAGGGCCTCGCCCGATTAACTCAAGTCGCAAAGTCGAGATTTGGGAATATAACGCGACCCAGAACTCGGTTCTCAAACTTTGTAGTGATGACATGCAGGAAGAAAGAGGTTTCCATACGGCGTCGGTGGTCGGCTCTCAAGCCTACTTTATTGGTGGTCGGCTCAGCGATGGCATTCCTACAAATCACACTGAAGTTGTTGGCCTCAAGGATTTGACCGGTGGCGCGACTTCCTCTTGTTTTTCTGGTCCGAGCCGAATCGTTACCATGTCATCACCCCGAGCCCAGCACACTGTTGTAGACCTCCCCACGGGAGAGATCATGATTGTCGGTGGGAAACAACACGAACTGGGAGACGATTTTGGGACGTCACTCGCAACGGTGGACATCCTATCTCCATTTAGGCAGCCATAACGATTACTTCGCGGTCTTCTTCTTCGCGGTCTTCTTCTTCGCGGTCTTCTTCTTCGCGGTCTTCTTCTTCGCGGTCTTCTTCTTCGC
>Ga0163109_10000235_pt1 | contig 44667 bp, 37 predicted proteins | sample CRUFie1St13metaG_FD_108704 | JGI IMG/M metagenome (GOLD analysis project Ga0163109, IMG submission 108704) | Marine microbial communities from the Costa Rica Dome - CRUD Field 142mm St13 metaG | ecosystem: Environmental > Aquatic > Marine > Oceanic > Photic zone | place: Costa Rica: the Eastern...
TGGACGCACTATAAAAAGACTGAGGGCAAAAATAGATAATTCGGATCAACCTCCCAGTATCTCTGGGTAATCATTGTTAATCTCAGTAAGTATCTTTATCGACTGATCAAGGTGCAGTCCTTGACTGCCTACCATTAATTTTTAAATCTGGAGGAATTGGTGGCATTATTATGGGATCTACAAAATCGGATCTTCTGGAACGGGTTGAAGAGTACACAGACGAATTCATCCTCAAATACTTGGAAGCAAACATGGAGTGATTTTTAAAAAAGCCACTCAACTATGAAAAGAATATCGATAGTATCCATCATTTTAGCTGCCCTCTTATTAGCAGGGGAGGTTGGATACAACTATTGGATAAACACGCCCCAATACAGTCTAATTCAGATACAAAAATCTGTTCATGAAAAAGATAGGTTATTGTTTGATAAGTATGTTGATACAGATGGAATCATTGAAGAGTTAGTTGATGACTTATCAAAATTTTTTATTGAAGAAATGGATACTGAAGAAAGTTCTGAAAGCTCTTTCTTTGATTCAAAGAATCTTGCCGTAGGCCTCGTCTCATTATTCAAGCCAGTGATAGAGAACCTAATTGAAGAAAGTTTTGATGATTTCTGGGAGGATGAAGTTGAAACAATAGAAAATAAGGAAACAGAATTGGATCTCAACAACACTTTAGAATCTTTCCGAATGTCCTATCTTAATAGAGCAGGAAAGATAGCAGAACTTGGACTAGAAGGGAAAAATCCTGATTCAGGAGAGTTGCTAAAAATAGAATTTAAACTCAATAAGATTGAGGATCACTGGCGCGTGACGCGCATATCAAACTTAGAAGAGTTTTTAAGTCAAAACATGGATGAGGCAGAGGAATTTATCGGCTCCATAGCTCCATTTTAGAAGAACTAATTATTTCTAGAACCTAGCTCGCCCATACTCTCCCTAGTCTTAGCTAGCGTCTTCTCATACTCTTCCTGAGTAACAACACTCCTAGTAAACGTTGTCTCTTTCTTACGCTCTTCAACTCGGTGAGCTTGCTCTGAACTCCTTCCAAATACTGAAAATGGATATAAAAAATAAATAATACTAGTAAACGAGCTAGCATATTTTACTAACTAATCAACTTAGGGTCGGCTGCTGGCATACCGCGGGCCATTTTCTGTGCTTCGGCGAGTTAATCAGAGGTCATTTCTTTGGCGATGTATAAACGGGTGTTCAAGGAAAACGAATTATTGAGAAAGCAAAATGGCACCTTTTAGTTGCCAGAAAGTGCAATTATCCTTTCGATTGTTTCCATCAGCTTTGGATTATCACCCTCCGCCATATTCAAAAAGGTGCTGATTAGCCTACCCCTACCTCTGATCAAGTTTTCGAACTCAATATCCTCAATGAAAGCTTTGTCGACTCTCGGATCACTTATGCCCAGATGATATGGGAGAGGTATTCTTTTTGATAGAAATGGTGTCAGACGCTCAATAGCAAAATCTTCCGCTCTTTTTTCCCTTTCCTTGTAGTCTGATAGAAGACTTTCCCAAAGTATTAAGGTACTCCTCAATTCATCGTTTCTTATGATCTGAAATGAAGAGGTATTCTTCAGTGTGTCTACAGTCGCTTTTGAAAGGTCTGCGGTGCCGGCACTTGTAATACCCATTAAATAAGAACTTAAAAGTGTTTCGTCAAATGTTGCTGGTTTTTCCGAGATCAGTTGAACGAGGTTGGCACAGTTCTCTCGAACTTTAGAAAATATTCCTATCGTATGAATCAACTCCGACTTATTAAAAAGAAATTCATCGTGAATCTCTGCTAATAGCACTTGTTCTCGGGTTCTATCCAATCGGCTCTGATTCCAGTTGTCTACTTGCAGTGCAAGAAGGATGCCTAAAGCTATAAGAATCAGTTCTCCTGACGCATACACTAGATAAGAAAATACACTTCTTTCACCATTAAACCCACTCCTAACAAATCTAAAAAATGATATATTCATAAATATTTTCTACGTCTCCTTAACCCAAATTTATAAACGCTCCAGCAAAGGGTCATTCAAGCTCTACGAATTTGCCTATGGGGTCACCTCACGGGCCAATATATGCCTTAATTCTTCAAGTGGTTTTTGATCGTTATATTTCCAACGAGGTTCGTTCCGTTCACATAAATCCATTGATTTACTGGCCTTAACTCTGGATTGATCCGGCTTACTGAAGGTGGCGAAGTCGGAACGCCAACAGTGTAATCTTGAGTACTGATGGCTTCTCCATTGGGTGTTCTTATTTTTATTTTTGTAGTACCCTCGGCTCCATTGCGCAACCTGAATCCTAACTGACTTGAAGCATAAACTATATCAACTGGAAACTTTTCTAGTCCCGCAATCGTAACGTAAGTTTCTGTTGGCACGAAATGTGTCCCATGGACGTAGATCCACTGACCTACTGGCCCTAAGCTCGGGTGTATTCGTGATACGGTTGGTGCAATATCCGACGCTACTGCGATGGTGTTGAGCAGTGAAGAAATTGCTAGTATTAACGATTTGGCCATATTCGTCTGAGTGTTTTTTGAAGGTCTACTCGAATATGAGTCTGGAGTTGATCAAAATGCCAATGGTTAATCAACATAACAAATGGGCTTTCCTGCATCACGTTTTGTAGGCAAAATGTTGTGGCGTAGGCAATCGGTGTGACTCACCGGCTCCATATGGCAGTCGTTATACCTACAGCGAAATAGACGATTCCTGCAGCATAGCGTCCCCAGGAGAGGTTTTTGTTTCTTTGTAGGCGGGCACTAGCGAGACCTGCAAAGAAAGCCCAAGTACTGTCACCGAGCCATCCTATGAAAACGAATCCAAAACCAAGATACAGAAGTTGAAGCCAGAGTTCACCATTTTCGGGATTGGTGAACTGGGGAAGGAAAGCGAGTAGAAAAAGCGCGACCTTCGGATTCAACAGTCCGACGAGAGCTCCTTGGTAAAACGAAGGCGAATTCCGTTCGTTGTCGGTAGAGGCACGAGAATTTGCTTTTGCGAAGAACGAGCGAAGTCCGAGGTAAATTAGGTAACTGGCTCCCGCGTATTTGAGCCATAGGTACACCGATGGATAAGATACCAAGAGTGCAGCCAACCCGAAAGCGGTGGCCAGAGCTTGGCACAAGTTTCCTACCGCAATTCCCGCTGCGGTTCTTACAGCTGCTTTCGTCCCTTCGCTTATGCCGCGAGCTACGATAAAAGCAACTGCGGGTCCGGGTATAGAGACCAGTGCCAGACAGGCTCCGATAAAAAGATAAATTTGAGTGAAATCAGGCAAGGACATCAATCTAGCATCCGTAAAAAAATAGACGGAAATGTCACTCAGAATATTGGCAATGTGAAAAGGGGTTCTTTGTTCCGAATCAACGGTATTTTACGGAGGTACTTAGAATTTGCGGACCAATATCCGTGGGATTCAAGTAGATTAGTTGATGATTGCGATTGATAGGAAGGGAGGTTTCCAGTTGTCTTTTTCCTTAAGTGAGCGATTTAAGACATGGATTGGGACCAGAGTTATAGAAGTAACGAAACCCCTTGGGAAAGGGGTGAGCCCGCGCCACCATTGGTTGAATACTTGGAGTCACATTCGATCACTGGTAGAGTATTAGTTCCAGGTTGCGGATTGGGTCATGATGTTAGGTTTTTAGCCTCTACGGGTTGCGATGCGGTGGGAGTAGATCTAGCTAAAACCGCCTTGAGTCGAGCCAGAGCTTACATAGAGCCAGAGCGAGGATCTGTGAATTACCAGTTGGCTGACGTACTCGACAGTAGGAGCGGTATTGGAGATGGCAGCTTTGACTATGTTTTCGAGCATACCTGCTTTTGTGCAATTGACCCGGGTCGTAGAAAAGATTACGTTAAGGCCGTTCAGCGATTATTAAAACCTAGTGGCCAGTTCCTTGCGATTCTCTTCACTAATTTGGATGACCCAAATGGCCCTCCTTTCCCGACGTCATACGCAGAAGTAGAAAGATTATTTAGCCCTTTTTTTGTAGGAATCCGACATTGGAAACCTACCCGGTTTTATTCCGGAAGGGAGAATGAAGAATCGATGTGTTTAATGAGAAGATCCTGATAGCGGTTGGGCTGGTGGGAGCGGTGACAATCGAGTGTTAAGGCAAATCGTGGCGAGGGTGGGTAGGGTGATGCAGAATATCGCTGTTGTACTTGAGCCAATCGAGATGGGTTTAAAAATGGTGATCGCAATCGGATTGGGGACTAGAAAATACAAGATCATTGGTAGCAACTGTATGGGAAGGGATGCGATGCCGTTGTAATTTTGCTTCATGTAAATTTTGCAAAGAAGGGCTCCGGTAAGCGGCTGTAATGTCCTACCTACCCGTTAGCGGGTCCTTACAAAAAGTTTATGAGTTATAGGCCGCAGGATTGGAATGAACTGGTCATTACCGTAAAAAGAAATGTTGCCCGATGCGTTTGCAATGGAGAAGTACTCGAAAACAGTTTCGAAATAACCGATGTGGGCCCCATCAGTTTAGAAGATATTCGTGGTCAAATGGACTATCGCCTTATGCGGAGTAGGGGGTCAAACTAGATATCCCGGCAGGGTTTTGCAAGAGCTCGTTGCCCTACCAGAAGGTCGTTCTAAAGGTAGCTAATTTTGTAGGAATTTAGGGCAATGTAAAGACGCTGCCCGAAAGTGTGTAGTTACGCCTACGTGCGATTTGCCTCGTCTCGCAGGTCTTTCAGGGCGTCAGCGAGAAGTTTGAACTGGGGCAGGCTGTTGTATAGTTGTGCGGAGATGCGTACGATTCTTTTTGGATGATTTGGCCAGGTGATGACTGGTACCTCTATGTTGTACTTTTCAAGGAGAGGCGCTTGCCAGTAGTCCAGGTATTTAAGTGATTGATACGGTTTCTTTAGTCGAGAGTCTGGGAGGGGAATTGAGGCGAGAGAACCAACCATGCTATCCGGTGAAGGAGGAGATGTGTCGAGTGTTTGAAGGATCAATTTACGAGCAGAGATGGCCAATTGTCGGTTTAGCTCCATGATTTTAGCCCAACCGCCGGACACTTGCTTATCCAGATAATCGATTACAAAAGGAACTGAAAGCGCTGCCGTAGGATCTCGCGTACCCATCCAGCCAAATTCGATTTGGAATTTTGATCGATCGGATCTGGTGGAATTTGCACCATGACTGATTATAAGGGGTCTAATCGCGGATTGCTTGTCTTCGCGTACATGGAGAAATCCCGCAGTTTTTGGGGCACACAACCATTTATGACAATTTCCTGTATAGTATGCGGCACCCAGTTTATCAATTTCTAGGGGTATCATGCCAGGTGAATGGGCCCCATCGACGAGAGTATCGATTCCACGCTCGCTCAAAGATTCGATGATTTCCCTGACGGGAAGAACGAGACCCGTCTGGCTCGTGACATGGTCAATCAGTAGAAGGCGGGTTTTGTCTGTTACTTTGGACATAATAGAGTCCAAGACTTCCTTTTCCGATTTTAGTGGAAAAGGGATTTCAATCGTTACAACGGTTGCTCCACAGCGATCTGCGGCATAGTTGATGGCGTTGCGACATGCGTTGTATTCGTGATTTGATACAAGAAGTTCGTCTCCCGGTTCGAATGAGAGGGATCGCAAGACAGTGTTCACTCCAGCAGTCGCATTTGTAACGTAGACGAGATCGTCTCTATTTGCTCCTATAAATTTGCCAAGCACTTCCCGAGATAGGTCGAGTAGGGGTTCAAACTCTCTTTGGTAAAATTTTACGGGTTGACGCTCTAGCTGCATCCTTAGTTCCTGTTGGTGTTCTAAAACAGCTAACGGGCAGCAGCCAAACGAACCATGGTTCAGGAACACGGTTTTTTGATTGAGGGGAAAGAGGGAGGGATCAACGGTAGGACGTTCGAATGTCATTGGCAGCTAATGGACGTACAAGTTAATCAAGTTATCAAGTGGGAATTGAGTCATTCTGAATATTGTAAAGGTACCGTTAACCCCGAGTTGAAGAGGTACCATTGGCCATGTGAGGTAGCCCTATTGACAATCGGATTGTCATTCGATCATGAAGTGCGGTCTTAACATAAGATAGAGGATCTTCCTTAGGTTGGAGACGAGCCAACACAATTGTGGGGTTTGAAGCGGGAGTTCTCAGCCCAACATCCTACTAACACTGGTGTTGGGAGCATGCGAGGAATGATGCCCCGCCGGGGAATCTGGACAGTTGGGGCATTGATAACGTTTGGGCGATAACAGTTCGAGAATACCTCAAAAGCAGTCCTCGGAAAAAGTTTTGCTATCGGGTGGCAAGAAATCGATCAGTGCCTGCGGTCGAGGGGTCGCTTTTCCTCGTGCCGAATTGTATTCTTTTTCTATCAAGTTCTATCTAATGGGGACCGGGTTTAACTTTCTCGATATCTATAAAACGAAAATTGTCGCTTATGAATCGGACACCTCGGCTTTAAGCGGTGCTTTATAGAAGCAGCCAAAGCCGGTTAGGGCATAGGTGATCGCTACGACGAAATTGATGAGCGAAAGAAATTGCCAGTGCCAGTATTCACCCGCTGAAACGCCCAATGTTGCTCCGACGAAAATCGCGGTAGTGTGCCAAGGTATCAGATTTTCTATCATCGTACCCGAATCTTCCAGCGACCGAGAAAGTAGTTTTCTTGGCATGCCTTTCCGGTCGTAGTTTTTGTGGAAGGCTTCGCCAACGATGAAGCTGGCCGCCATCTGGTTCGATGTGAACGCGTTTATAAACGAAGTGGAGGCGAGGGTAGCCAGGATCGTAGACGACCTCGATTTCGCAAACCCGAATACCCGATCTACGATGATGGGCATTGCGTTAATTTTGTCTATAGCCCCCACGTAGACAAAAACAATGATCGAAATAATGACTGGTTCACTCAACTCATATAGCCCACCTCGGTTAAAAAGCGTACTCAGTTCGGTTGGAAATTCGGTCATCCAAACGGCCATGGAGGTATCATATCCCTTGTAAAGAGACTGGATAACATCCGCTAGTGAAGTTTGCTGGAATAGGACAGCAAGGGTGCAGGCGGAAAATGATGATGCGACGAGCACAGGCAAGGTGGATTTGCGCTTGATCGAACCATAGAGGACAACGGCAACTGGTAGCAGTAATAGGACATTGAAGTTAAACATCGTGTCGATCCCATCCAGTATTGCCTGTGTTTGTGCGACTGCCTCTGCACCGCTAGCTTCGACTGGATACACGAATCCTATTATGAAATAGAGGATCGTTGTCAAAAAAGCAGACGGCATGGTGGTATACATCATGGACTGGATGTGGTCCCAAAGAGGAACTTCTGCTGCGAGCGCGGCTACGTTTGTCGTGTCTGATAGCGGCGACATTTTATCGCCAAAAAACGCCCCACCGATGATTGCACCAGCCGTGATGGAAAGATTGGCATCAATGGTCGCCGCCACGCCGATGAGAACTAGGCCGACGGTTCCGATGGATCCCCAAGAGGTCCCGGTGCATGTGGAGAACACAGAGGCTACAAGAAAAGATATTACGTAGATATATCCAGGATTGATGATCTTGATACCGTAGTAGATCATCATGGGGATTGTTCCTGAAACTATCCAGCTCCCAATAATCATGCCTATGGTAAAAAGGATCAGAATGGTGGGGAAGGCCTTGGCCAGTTTTCTGACAATGGAGTCTTGAATTTCCTGCCAGCAAAACCCCAGCCATGCTAGTTGCGAAATGGCTATAACCGCTGCCGTTAGGAATACGATCTCTAAGGGGAATGCATTAAGGTGTTGCACATGCGGACGGATGATCAAGCCGTAGGCGAGTACGATTACAAGTCCCAGAACGGGGAATAGCGCTTGAAGAAGGCTGGTTTTCTGAGTGGAAGGGCGACCCATGGGAGCTCTTATAGGTTGAGTAGCGTGAGAAGCACAGCAAAAACGAGAATGGGCGATTCGTAAGTTGAGACACTCCCCCAGCTTAATCTTTTATTGGATCGCGTGGGTTGTCGCCAATTCGATCTAGTTCCTACTGGAAATCACGACTATTCCGATTTATTGTTCGATCTCGACATTTCGATCCAATTCCGCAGCTTGCTCTAATCATCGTATCCTAGGTCACCCAAGAAGATGAAAAAGATGTTGGGACTATGCGGAGTCTACACCTCGGGGTGGTTAGGAACAAATAGCATGATCAGCAAAAGCGGAATGACTAACTATGGCCTTCTGCGAGTCATTTGTACTGTATACATATTGTAGTGCTTCTGCTAAAATATTGGATTTGGATTCTTCAGCTCGACGAGAATGTATGCTCGTAGGCGACGCTCCCATCGGTGCGATGGTGTCTGAAGGTCAGCTTGGTTTGATCGGCTTCCTTCGTTATTTCGCCGCTAAGAAAGCCCGCAATAATAGCGAGGTACTGATGCTCGTCGGTTTTCAGATCCATTGAAAACCCGCCAACATGCTTGGGGGAAGACGCTCCTGAAGAGAACTCGTGCACCCCGGTCTCATCGTCTTTGCTGTGATATTGCCAATGCCTGTCACCGCAAATCACGATCACGTTGTTTTCCGCACAGAACTTTCGAATCTCGTTTCCTTCATGTTTCCAGTTGTCATTGGAATGATTGTCTTTCTTACTCTTCCGATCTGGGCCAACAATCGGCGTGGGCGAGAACAGAATCTTGAAGGGTGCGTCGGAAGCTAGAACTCCTTCCTTGAACCAAGCCTTTTGCTCCGTTCCCCAGATCGTCTTGTCTGGCCCGTCAGGCATATCATTCGGACTCCGGTAGTCGCGGCCTTCTACAAACCAGAATTCTAGGTCTTGGCTCCAGCGACGACCTCGGTAGGTCGGATGTCCCATGGGAACTTGCTCGCGAAAAATCGAGAGCCCTCTGACCCATGAAAGATCACCCACTTGGTCGCCGGGGACACTATCGTTGGTGACGGTGTCATGATCGTCTTTGATAAAGAAGCTGGACACCTGCGTATGGAAATTGATGATATCCGAGCACCCGTACCAACGGTTCCAATGGAAGCGCGCCAATTCTGGGGTTAGAGCATCGACGTCCCCGCCGGCACTTCGCTTATCGTAATAGACGATATCCCCCATGTGAGCGAAGAAAGCCGGATTTAGATCCAGCATGTGGTCGTAGATCTGGAGACCTTCTGTCCCTTTGTCACGAGTTATCCAGCTTTGACAGGTCGAAATCACGAAGCGAAACGGTTCGCTTGCATTTGCACCCAGCGCCGTACGAAAGGAAGCTGACAGGGATTCTCCTGTTTTGCCACTGACTGGACGACTTTCAATCTCCAGTTTATAGCGTTGATTCGCTTCTAGATTCTCGAGGGTCACTTGCCGCGTGTAGTCGCGATTTGGGTCGACGGTCAACCAATCGGTCTGCGACTTCGAGTTTGGCCGATTCTTCGGCCACCAACTAATCCGGATGCTTCCCTTGGAGCCCATTAAGCTTCCCTCCATATCTGATAGCACTGCTCCTTGTGGAAATTGCTTTTCGCCTAATTCGCCGACATCAAAATTTCTATCTGCCGTTCCAATCCATTTCAATCCCTCCCATTTGGGTTCCGCTCGCTCCGTCAATCTTACCCATACCCGCGTCGAATGGTCGGTGGTTTCGCCGATCTTTATCCCGTTGCCGAAGTAAGGCTGGGCATTAGCGGTGGAGATCAGGGTAGCTAGGACTAGGATCATTCGCAAAGGAGAACGTTTCATAATCGTTAGGTTGGGTTTTCGAAATGGCGGGGCAAGCTTCCTTTGGCATAGAAGGATGCTAGATGAGTCGAGAGTTCGGTCAAACGATCGCTAGTGAACCGCATAAGATTCGTGAAGGTTGCGACTTCTTAAGGTTAGTCAGCCCAGTCTCCTTCGCAAAAAGTTGAAGTATATGAGACACGCCCTCGTTATAAAGTCAGGTAAAAACACATGCAATTTTAAGATTCATTCTTATTGAATTCAGCGATCGCCTTTCAACTCAAGAAATAGGGATTCGAGTTGGGCGGCACTATCTCTCTTGGGTGAACTATTGAGGGCACCAACGCTGCGGGCCTAGTATCCGGGGCAACTTAACGAACTCGATGCCCATACCGTATCCACTTTTTCTAAGTGCAGTCGCTCCGTCACTACCCCGATCCTCTGCCCTAAGAATAAGGGCTCATAGGCTAGGTATTTGTCGGAAGTCTTGCACCGCAGTCTCCCAAGTATCCGGGTATTTTTTACGGAAGTCCATATCTGTCCGCTGGATTAATTGGTGCGGGCTAGGAAACCCAATCTCGCCGGCCAAAAGCAAATCGGCCTGGGATCACACCTATGTGCCTCATGTCTAATTTCACTTACACTTACACAGGATGGCCTTTGGCAAAGCCATGCGGGAATTCGAGCCCATTTTTGGGTCTCCTAAGGGATTAGTCATTGAATTTCCAGTATTCGCTTGTATCCGTAAAGCCAAACAACCATTGGAACTCAAGGCTCATCCCACAAAGGAAATCGCTCTCCATTAGGGCTTCTACTCCCAGAACTACTTTTCGCGGGCCTTTAAAAACCGTTACACCTTTCCCCAGCCCACTACCGCGAGCTCTATAATTAACCCTGTTCTCAGGAACAATCCGCTTAAAAATTCTCAACCATAAGGTTTTAATCTAGCAGGGCCAATAAACTTGTTCTATCATTCGAAGTTGTTCAACCTGACAAGGTAGCCAACGAACAGATATATTTATGGATAATGAACAGGTATTCTCCGCCATCGCTTCGGAAAAGGGTGTGGTTTCTGACGAACAGGTGGACGGTTTGGTCAGCGACATGTGTCCGGTTTCGGATTACCAAGGCAAACGTATCCTATTGATTGTACCCGACGGAACCCGTACGGCACCAGTCGGTTTGGTTTTCAAAAAGCTGTTCGATCAGCTCAATCGAGCGACGAAACAGTTCGACGTTATGATTGCTCTCGGCACCCATCAGCCTATGGCCGAAGCGGCGATTTGCTCTCGGCTGGAAATTTCCATGGAGGACCGCACGAGGCAGTATCGTGACGTTGCTTTCATCAATCACGAGTGGGACAATTCTGAGGAACTCAAAAACATCGGGACTATTACCAAGGAGGAAATTAGCCTTCTCACTGACGGCCGCTTCGCCATGGATGTGCCGGTCGAGATCAACAAGCGTCTCTACGATTACGACGAAGTAATCATTATCGGTCCCGTGTTTCCCCATGAGGTGGTTGGGTTTTCCGGTGGCAACAAATACCTTTTTCCCGGCGTAGGGGGGCCACAGATTCTCAATTTCTTCCATTGGCTCGGTGCGGTTGTGACCAATCCTATGATAATCGGTAATAAGTGGACTCCTGTACGCAAGGTCGTGGATAAGGCGGGTGCACTATTAGCTATTCAAAAGAAGTGTTTCTGCATGGTCGTCCGTCCAGACAAATCGCTTGCCGGATTGTTTGCCGGTTCGCCAGAGGCCGCTTGGGATCATGCGAGCGAACTGTCCCGTCTGACCCACATTACTATAAAAAATAAACCGTTCCATACGGTACTCTCATGTGTGCCACCGATGTATGAGGATTTGTGGACCGGCGGGAAGGGAATGTACAAGCTGGAACCGGTCGTTGCGGATGGTGGTGAGTTGATCATTTTTGCACCTCATATTACCGAGGTTTCGGTCACCCACGGAAAGACAATGATGGAGATAGGGTATCACTGCCGGGACTACTTTTTGGAGCAATGGGATCAGTTCAAGCATTACCCGTGGGGCGTTCTGGCTCATTCCACGCATGTACGCGGTATTGGGAAAATGTTAAATGGTAAGGAGCAATGTCGGATCAAACTGACTATCGCGACCCAGATTGCCGAGAACGTTTGTCATCAAATAAATGTGGGGTACCGTCATCCGGCAACGATCAATATCGAGGATTTTGCAAACCGCGAAAATGAGGGCGTGCTGCTCGTTCGAAAGGCCGGCGAGATGCTACACCAGTTGAAACACCCGCCGGAATGGTCTGTGTAGTCCTAGTTAGATACTGGATTCGATTGATAAATGGATTAATTTCGAAAACCCATCGAGCCCGGTACGAGAGGATTCTGTTTAAGTAGAGTTTACCCTTTTTAATGCCCAGCTGTATTCGTTTGCCATCGAGTAGTGAATATGTGGCGAGCGTTTCGAGACGGATAAAGTTAGCCGATTCATATTGGTTGCATATTGCTTTGATTTTTACGCTAATTAAACTTTGGTATCACTTATGTTATTTAGCAGCCCTCGATCCCGTTATAAGCTCCGCCTTCTGGTTTTCTCGTTTATTTTCGTTTATTTTTCATCCTTAGCTGAGAAACCCCTCAACGTAGTTTTCTTTCTCATCGACGATTTGGGTTGGATGGACATTGGAGCCAATGGCAGCAACTACTACAAGACCCCTCATATCGACCAGTTAGCTAGGGAAGGGGTGCGCTTCACCAATGGGTATGCGGCCTGCAACGTCTGTTCACCTACGCGGGCCGCTATTATGGCGGGCAAGTATCCGGCTCGGCTTCTTTTGACTCAATGGCTCCCTTCAGGTCGTTGGGACGCGGAGAAAAACAAGCTGCAAGAGGCTCGTTACCTCTCCAATCTCCCGTTGGAGGAATTCACGGTCGCTGAGGCATTGCGTGAGGGCGGTTACAAGACGGCCTTCATGGGCAAGTGGCACTTGGGTCCGCTGCCTTATTACTATCCCGAACATCAAGGCTTCGATATCAATGTCGCGGGACGCGACTACGGCGCACCTGGGAGCTATTGGTATCCGTTTGAAGGATCCTGGCGAATTCCAACCACGGACCTCAAGGTTTTCAAGGAGAGCCCAATTGAAGGTAAGGAAGGAGATTACCTGACCGATCGCTTGATGGAAGAAGGAGATAAATTTATACGCGAAAACTCGGAGACGCCCTTCTTTCTGATGATGTCATTGTATGCGGTTCACACACCGTTGCAGGGAAAGTCTGAGAAAGTTGCCCGATACGAGAAGGTTCCCGAAGAACAGCGGCAGGGGGATCCCCGCTATGCGGCGATGGTAGAGACGGTCGACGATGGCGTAGGGAGGCTGATGACGGCTTTACGCGAGAAGGAGATCGAAGAGAATACACTGGTCATTTTCACGAGCGACAATGGTGGAATGTCCAAAGCGACCGACAACTCGCCTTTGCGGGCTAATAAAGGGTCGAACTATGAGGGCGGATTGAGGGTGCCAGTTATTGTGAAATGGCCCGGCGTGACCGAACCGGGATCGATTTCGGACGAGCCGGTCATCAGTACTGATTTTTATCCAACCATCTTGGGAGCTACTGGATTGCCGAAAAGACCTTTGCAGCATGTGGATGGAGTAGATCTTTCATCTGTGTTAAAAGGGCGAAGCAGGATCGATCGCGAGTCGCTCTTCTGGCATTACCCGCATTACAATCAGCACCCACAGAGCTTTCCCGCAACCGTTATTCGCAAGGGTCACTGGAAATTGATTGAAATACTGGATACAGGAGACTTGGAGCTTTACAACTTAGCATTGGATGTGGGGGAGCAAAATAATCTCGCCGATGTTCATTCGGGGCTTACTCAAAGCCTTCTTGATGAAATAAGAGCATGGAGGGTGGAAGTTAATGCCGACCCGATGCGGTCGAACCCGTTGTACGAAGGAGAGTAGTCTTGCGAAATTCGGAAATAAATTGGGGCGGGTTTATTCCGCTCCTTATGAATAAATGTCTCGAACCTTATGAAACGGATAGCCTGATAGGCGAAGACTGTTGTCGCAGACCGTTGTTTTTAGGTGGAGATGCTTTTGACTTTCGTAGAGGGTGATCTTAGAACAGCAGTCCTAGTCAAAACAGACATACTGCCTGTTTGCTGTCAATTAGAGTAGGTTTGAAGCCTGAACCACGCTTCTATTGTGGGTGCTCGGAGATCGCCCGCGACCATAAAAGTATCTCTTGGAGGGGGTTTATTTTACTTCGTATCTTGCTTATCGACTGATCTAAACCCCAATAAGACTGGCCTACAGGATGAATGACCGGCGGGGCCATCGTAAGAAATTGACTCATGGGGCAAGCGGCACGGCTGGGGGTGTATTTGGGACTTGGAGCAGAGGCGTTGGAAAAAAGGAGACCTCGATCGGCCAACGCGTCAATATGCAGAATGGTAACGCGATCAGAACCTAGGAAGCCCACTCAGTCGTTCATGTCGTCCACAGATATTAAGAGGACGTTTGGATTAAAACTGGCGGCGTAATGCTCTGTACTCCGAAATGAAAAATGAAAAGGTAAACTGCAGAATGAGAATCCTTTTAGATTTGTAGTTTCTCATATTTCTTACCGTGGGATTGAATGGGAAATTTCTTAGAGGCGCGACTGTTGGTCAGCGAAATATTGGAGTATTCTCACCTGATTTGATCGATGGAGAATCGGGCGAAGGCGATGTCTTTATCTTTCTCATACAGCAAGCCGATTTTCCCGTTGGGAATCTTAGCCAAGCAGGAATAAGCGGAGGGGCCTTTGTAGATAAGGAGCTCCTTGGCCCAAGTTTGACCATCGTCGTTGCTGAGGCGTACCGTCATTTGTTCACGTGGACCCCGCTCAAGGCTGACCGGTGAATTCGGGTTGGAGAATAGAATGCGGTTCGCGTCGTAGCGGATGATGCTCGCTTGGCAAATAGGGTCGCTGAGCTCATCATCAAACACAGGGTTAGTCCAGCTTTCCCCATTGTCACTACTGTAGGCGATGGAACGGTAGCCGGAGTAGGAGCGTTTGGTGTCTGCGGTGCCTTGCGATCGCATATTCATCATCAGACGTCCATCTGAGAGTGCGACGACCTGACTCTCGTTTACGGTGGGTTTAATGATTTCGCTGATCTTCCAAGAGGCGCCCCCATCATCGCTATATAGAGTATGGGCTCCGTAATATCCTTTAGCGGTATGATTGGCGGGGATGACTAACCGGCCCTTGTGTGGCCCTTTTTGTAGTTGAATCCCAATACCGGGTCCCGTGGCGTACCACCACCAAGAGGGCTTCTTGACCGTCGTGGTAATCTCTTGCGGTTCCGACCAGGTAAGTCCATCGTCGTCAGAATGGGTCTGGTAGACGCGCCGCGTATCCGCGCTTGATCCTGCATGCAGATCTCTCCCGTGATCAGTTGCGAGATTCCAGCAGACAATATTGATTATGCGACCTGTCCTCTGGTCGATAACTGGACAGGGATTACCCGCTGTGTGGTCGCCCGCGTCCCAGACTGTAAGGGGAGGAGACCAAGTCTTCCCTCCATCAATTGACCGTTTTACCACGAGATCGATGTTGCCACTATCCCCGCGGTGCTCCTTGCGTGCTTCACAGAATGCGAGAAGCGATCCGCTTTTGGTGGTGATAAGGGAGGGAATGCGGTAGTTGGAGAAGCCCTCTTCTCCAGACCTGAAAATTAAACTTTCAGTGATTTCCGCTGGGCAGATGTGATTAAGGAAAAAGGTAAATACTAAAGTGAGGAGTACTGAAATGGGCTTCATATGAGGTAAGAACAGAGTAAATTTGTTAGGGACCGAACTCATTAATCGCGTTACGGACTGTTTTTATCCAATTTTGCCTGTTTCGCGTCCATGATAAGATAGGGTTGTGTTAGTTTTCTCATGCCTTCCGTCCTCCAGAAATTTGTTGATAACATTGCGAGGCCAAATTGTCTGTTGCCTGTCGATTTTCGCCTCGTTTTTGCGTCTCTCCGTACTTAAAACCTAGGTGGATTTCATCCCCGAAAATGGAAGCTATGGTCCCCCACTGATCGAGTCCTATTGTTTCAGATTCCATGGGGACAATGAATCCAAGGGCGATTCGAGCCTCGAGGGGGTATTGCGAAACGGTTCGGTTGCTAACAATGCTGCAATGTGGCAAGAGGTAATAGACATGCTCGAGTACGAGGAAGTGCCGCCTGTGGAAGAGGATCAAAGTGACCGGCGAGCTTGCAGACTCTACCTTTCCACAGTCAAGCGAAGGAGGGTAGGCGTCCTAGTTTTTGGGGATGTGAATAAAAGATTGAGTTATCTTTGAAGGTATAAGTCATTTGGTTATCGTTTGTTTCCTGACTGGTTAATTATTCAGTTGGGATCGCGCTTTCCCATCCGGCGTCAAGTTGGCGCTGATGCTGGATAAGGGTGGACGCATATTCAGGATGCCCGGCAAGATTGGTCATCTCGTTGGGGTCGGTCTGTTGATCGTAAAGTTCGTGAACAAGAGCCTTTCCAGATATCCACTCTCTCCATTGCACGTATCGAAAGCGTTCGGTACGTATGGAATAGCCCATGACGTCTCCGTGCCGTGTGTGTTTGACAGCATTGTAATCGCGTGGATACTGATTGAAGGCGGCAGACTTCCAAGGGCGGTTTGGATCTTCTAAAAGCGGTTTTATGCTGAGGCCTTCGAGTTTAGGAGAAAGCGGAAGTCTGCATAGATCGGAAAGAGTAGGGTAAACATCTACAAGTTCAACGAGGGCGTTGGAAGTATTGCCTTTACTCTTTTGTCCGGGCACGGATAAAATGAGGGGTACGCGAGCGGCCAGCTCGTAGTTGTTCGCTTTTGTCCATAGACCTTGTTCGCCCAGATGAAAGCCATGGTCACCCCAAAAAAAGATAATCGTGTTGTCTGTCAATTCGAGCTCATCGAGTCTGTCAAGAATACGCCCTATGAGCGTATCTATATACGAGATACAGGCATAATATCCGTGGCGAAGTTCCTGGATCTTAGCGGGAGAAATCTCGTTTAAATTTTTAGGAATGTCGGTATAGCCTTCTATCTCGTTCCACGTTCTTAGGGCAAATTCAGGAGCTCCCTTTGGATGAGAATTCGAAACGGGTTTAGGAATGTCTTTACGCTTGTACAGGTCCCAATATTTCTTTGGGGCAACGAAGGGCAGATGAGGTTTGCGAAATCCGACGCCGAGAAAGAAAGATTTCCTTGTTTCTTTGAATGTAGTGAGCGCTGCCTCAGCGGCGTCGCAGACGAGTCCGTCCACGAACGTGTTGTCGGAGACGTCCTCAGCTTCCGTAGAGGATCGTTTGAGAGTGACGACTGCTCGGTTTTCTTTCGAAGCGTAGCGCCATTCATGCTTTCTCCCGGAATCGTATAGTGCTTCTTCTGACCAAGAGGGAGGATCCTTCATGGGGGCGCCGCTTCCGTGGTAGATTTTGCCAATGGAACGTGTGTAGTAGCCGTTGTTCTTAAAGTGCTGGGGCAAGGTGACGAGATCAGGAAAAGTCTCGCGGAAGTGTGATTTCAAATCCCAAACCTGAATTGTATCGGGGCGTCGCCCGGAGAGGAGAGATAAGCGCGAAGGACCGCAGACCGCGAGTTGACAGTAGGCCCTATTGAAAACCGTTCCTCGAGAAGCGAGTCGGTCGATATTGGGAGTGATTGCGATCGGATCACCGTAGCAAGCGAGAGCGGGGCGGAGGTCGTCAACGGCGATAAAGAGGACGTTTGGTGCACTTTGTGCACTGAAATGAAAAATGAAAATCGCAAAATGAAAAATGAGAATTCGTTTAGACATAGTTAGAAAAGGGAGCGGACGTCCCTCGGGCGTGAAGATTGCGAGGACTCGGTCTTATCGTGGCATAGTTTCGCACCTAAAACTTTAGTCTTTGAAAAAATAGTCGGGGTATGTGAGGGTGAGCTTTGATTTGTCGGGTTGGCCCTCGACCATGCAAGCGTCGACTTCGGCTTTGAGGCGGAGTACATTTTGGTGGTTGAGCATGGGGTCTTTGGTTTTTTCACGCCAGCTTTGAAGTTCCTGCTGGAGTCGAGATTGCGTCTGGGCGTACTCGGGCTTGCCCGCCAGATTGTTGAACTCGTAGGGATCGGCTTCAAGATCGTAAAGCTCGTGTTCAGGTGGGCGTTCCATATTTAAGTAGGCACTGCGGATGGGCTCCTCGGCACCGTCGATGGTTTTTATGAGATCATCGAAAAATCGATTGTTCGTAAAATTGTATCCAGGATTCACGTGCCCTGGCATTAGGTTAAGAATTAGTTTGTAACGTCTGTCTTGTATCGTGCGTTGTGGATAGAAGTTGTGGGCGGAGTGAATGTGGAACTCTGTGAAGAGGTACTGTCTCCACACGGGACTTTTACCTTTTAGCAAGGGAACGAGAGAACGGCCCGGGAGATTTGGGACTGGTCGGGACCCGGTTGCGTCTAGTATGGTGGGGAAGATGTCGATGAGGGAGACGAGTTCGGTAGACACGAGTCCTTCATTCGATGTATTCGGCCATTTAACGATGAAGGGGACACGGGTCCCTCCCTCATATGAGGTGCGCTTTCCGCGTAACATGTCGGCACCATGGTCTCCGATGTAGATCACAATCGTATTGTCCGCTTTGCCCGTCTCTTCCAGTATCAGTAGCAATTCGCCAATGTATGTATCTAGACGGTTCATACAATTGTAGTAGTCAGCGGTTTGCTGGCGGAGTTGGGGATTGTCGATTCCGAAATAGGCGAGTGGTTTGACGTCTTTGCTGGTGAGGAGTTCTTCGGGGATGCCTTCGACTTGCGGCGTGAAAGGGCGGTGGGCATCAGGATGATTAACGCTCAGAAAAAAGGGCTCATCGCCCGCTTCCATGAACAACTGCGCTTCTCGGGCGTAGGCGGGAAGATCGTTTCGGGCGAAGTTTGATTCGGCAAGCGCTTGAAAGTCGAAGGGGAATGCGGATTCGGGATTGACGTGCAACTTGCCAATGATCCCCGTCCGATAACCCGCATTCTTTAGGGTTCGCACGATGTTAGGCGTATCCTCTCGGTACATGCGGAATTTCCACGTCGCCAAGCCAATTTGTCCATTTTGGTGGGGGTAGAGACCAGTCAAGAAAGCGGCTCGGGATTGGCTGCAGCCTGCTTGGGCGACATAGGCGTTTTTAAAAAGAACGCCCTCAGACGCGAGTTGGTCGAGAATCGGCGTTTTGACGTATGGTTCCCCGTAGCATCCCAACTCTTGTCCATTATCCTCGGATACGATGAGAAGAATGTTTGGCGACTTTGCCATAGAATAGGTCGTAAGGCTTATGGCAGAGGCAATTAAGACCTTGGAGAAAAGGCGAATCAGGTATTCGAGTTGGGTGAGAGTCGAATAGGTTTGCAGCAGAGGACAGTCAGGCAAACTCAACCCGTGCGGTGGATAGGACTTTAACTTAGACTCTGAAAAGGCGGTTTGGGAATGAGACATAATAGGGACCTTATGTTGCTAAGCAAGGATTGCAAGCATTTCGGATGCCAAGAACCCTAGGTTTTCCGTATGGAAAAATCTCTAGGGCGGTTTTTAAAAAACGCCTAGGAATCTTGAAAAATATTCCTTTTGTGAAGTGGCATCGATCTTCAGGCGTACCGTAATGGGCTGATCTTCTGATCCAACAGTCTGGTCCCGCTTAGCTAGACAGATTTGAATAACCTTCGCAGTTCGCCGGGCCTCACCTGCGTTGCCAGAGTTATCTAATCTCGACTCGGATAGAGGAGCGTTCGTCTGGTCGAAATTTTCTAATAGTAGGTGATTGGGTACCTCTCTGCTACTGTTCTAGGTCCTTGATACGGCGTGCTGGTGTACCAGTATCCCAACGGGGTTCCCAGTCTAACTTTTCTATCGTAACCCTGAAGATCACCGTGTTGTGAAGGTCGAGATAGCTGGTCCAAATGAATTTCGCACCTTCAAAATTGTAATCACGAGCCGGTTGGGGAGGCCGTACAACCGCTTCTTCGTATTCAGTCACCCCTTCCCAGCCGCTATCATCAAAATCGACAGAAAACCAATCGGTCGGAATGGGTAGATGGCGGACCGGTGGCTTTTCTCCCTCCATGGGACCGAAGAAGAAGCACTTCGCTTTCCACTCAAAGCTACTAACGGCGTGGTCGCCGAGTTTGAGAATGAAGCGGCCATCACCAATTTAAGAGTGTTCATATTCTTTTCCCGTAATGGCATCGGCATTGTCACGGGCCATTACGGCAATAGTCATCGGGTATTCTGGAAGCACGTCCACCGAAATAATGTTGTGGGGCATGAACTCGATCGAGTCGACCGCGATCAGCTTACCATTTATATATAACTTAAACCAATTGTCGGCGAAGACATTGAGCTTAGCCAGATCGCCGCCGTTCGGTTTAATGATGTAACTAGGTAGGCGACTACGGTGGGCAGTAGCTGAGGTTAAAAAAGTAAGGCAAACTCTGGTAGATTGGTTCTCGAAAGTGAGAATCCGGTAATTGGGTAAAGGATTTACAGGTGTTTTCGACTTGATCTTTTAGAAAACTTGGACGCAGCCTGAAGCGGCGAAGAGTGGTCCGTTCTGAATGGCTAGGAGCTTTCCTAAAAAGGTGTGACGCCCTTCTTGAGAATGATATTCCCGTACTTTGCGGTTTCACCCGTCATGATAATCGCGAATGCGGCTCGGGCTCGATCATAAAAGGCGAAGCGTTCAATTCGCTCCGGAAGGCTCGTATCCGGCCAGGATTTTCGTATGGCGCTTAAATAGGTGGATTCTACGGTGGGATCGAGTGTATCACCCTCGACTGCATCCATCATTATAAGCGGATTCTCCACATATTGGTCGAGTATGAAAAGGGGAGCAATGGCTTCGAGCAGGGAGGCGATCTTCAATCCATCTGCACGAATCACATTGGTGCTGTGGCTTTCACCCGGAAAATGGGCATCTGCTAGGACGATCTCATCGCCATGGCCCATGAGGTAAAGTGTATTGAGAAGTCCAGGACTGATAAGTGGTGATATTCCAATGAGCATTTTATTGAGGCTGAAGTTAGAAGGCTGTAGGTGTAACCAACTGAGTGAGGTTTAAATCTGAATTAGGTTTGAGTGTTATTCCTGATCTTCTTGAAATCAACCCAGTTTACTTGAGAGTTCGCTGAGTTAGTAATCTGCTAAGCCATTCTGCGATGTCGGTAACGGTCAACGGCAACAGCGAGTATGATGATGCCTCCGATCACCATTTCCTGTACCCATTTGGGCCAACCCATTTGCTGGCCACCCATATAGAGAATGGTAATGATCAACGCTCCAACGATAGTTCCGAGAATAGAGCCTTCGCCGCCCGAGAAACTTGCACCACCGATGATAACAGCGGCGATGACGAAGAGCTCATACATGATACCAGTCGTGGGTTGTCCGACTCCGCCAATATATGAAAACTGCATGAACCCTGCGAGAGCACAGAAAAACCCGGTGAGTCCGTAGACGAAGAGTTTTGTTCGACCAACGGGTACCCCGCAAAGCCGAGCAGTTTCTTCGTTTGAGCCGACCGCATATACGTGGCGACCAAAGCGAGTGTACTTAAGGATAAACGAAGCCAATACGATACAGAGGATGAGAATCCAAACTCCTGCGGGAAGGAGCATCCAGCTTTTTGCTTTGTTTGTGAGCGTTGGATCCATGAGACCGTCAATCCAAGTCTCCTCGGGTGGATAGATGTCACGTTCGCCAGCGATACCCTTCGCCAATCCGCGAATGATACCCATGGACCCAAGTGTAACGATGAAAGGAACAATCTTGAGCCGTACGATCAACGCTCCGTTTAGCAACCCAACGAGTGTTGCTCCTAGGATTGCGAATAGGCAGGCCAAAAGAGGCGTGAGAAACGGAAACTGATGAACCAGGTAGACTAGTTCACCGCTCGCACCTTCGATCTGAATATTCAGTGTCCACGCGACCAATACAACGGCGAGAGCGATAATAGATCCTACGGAAAGGTCGATTCCAGCAGTGATAATGACAAAAGTCATTCCTAGAGCAGCGGTTGAGTAGACAGAACTTTGTCGTACAATATTCTCGAGGTTGCGAAGGGTGTAGAACTTCCCGTCTTCAACGAATATCGCAAAAAAGAGAAAAACGATAATCAGAGCGATAAAGCGGGCGCCAATATTGACCCAGGCACTTGATTTTATAAGGGTTTTTAGAGATGTGGACGGCATTCGGTGAAAACTGTAGCGTGCGGCAAACGCGTAATTCGTAATTGAGCAAATTTGTGTATTATAAATCTGGCGGGGGGAGTGGGCGATGCGAGTTTGAGAATTATGTTAGCTAATCTGCGTATTTCCATGTCTTTCTTATAGCGAACTTCATAGCTATTGTTCCTGTCCAATAGCGGCAGCCATCAGCTGGTGTTCGTCCCAATCGGATACGGGTCTGGCTTCGCTCAGGTAGCCGCGAGACATGACGGCGATTCGATCGCAGGTGCCGAGGAGCTCTGGAAGATAGCTGCTGACAATCAATATGGCTTTGGGCTCTCTGTAGGCGTCTCCGATAGCCAATAGATCAATCAGCTTGTAGATTTGCGCTTTAGACCCAACGTCTATTCCGCGTGTCGGTTCGTCGAGGAGCAGGATGTCGACGTCTGCGTGAAGTAGGCGGGCGATGGCGACTTTCTGCTGATTGCCACCTGAAAGATCCCCCACTGATTGCTGGGTGGATTGGCATTTGATTGGAATTTCCTCTATCCATCGATTGGAGGCGGCTATTTGCTGGGAAGGAAAGACCAGTCGGCCCGGACCTAGTCCCACTAGATTAGGCAATGTAATGTTGTCTGCAACACTTAGACCAAGGGCTAGTCCCTGCGCTTTGCGGTTTTCGCTGACCATTCCGACTTTCTGACTCCATCTCAAGGCAGGATCGGCAACTCCAGAATAGGACCCGATTCTAACTTCGCCGCTGGTCACAGGTTCGAGTCCGAAAAGTGTGTCGAGCAACTCCGTTCGGCCCGCTCCAACCAGACCCGCTATTCCGAGTACCTCTCCTCGGTTTAGTTGAAGCGAGGCCAATCGGGGCTTCTCGAAACCGGCAAGATTCCTAACTTCAAGAACGGTGTCTGAGCTTGAATGATCACTGCGTGGGTACAGTTCGGATACATCGCGTCCAACCATCAAAGCGATTATCTCTGCTTCGGACGCTTCTAGGGTCGCTCCGTCGCCTACACTTTCTCCGTCCCGCAAAACGGTATATCGGTCGCTTATGGATTTAACTTCTTCCAGAAAATGGGAGATATAGATAACGGATATTCCTTTGGAGGACAATGTTCTGACGAGTTTGAATAGTCTCTCGATGTCCTTTGCTGCAAGGGAACTCGTAGGTTCATCTAAAACTAGGGCGCGGCAATCTAGAGCGACCGCCCGGGCAATCTCTACCAGTTGTTGTTGGCCAATGGAGAGTTGATTGACCGAGAGTTCAGGGTCGACTTGCTCGAGTCCGACGGCGGAGAGCGCTTCGATTGATTTCGATTTCATCGCTTTCCATTGAACCAATCCGTATCGGGACGGTTCAATGCCAAGCAAGATGTTCTCCATCACCGAAAGGTGGGGAACGAGCGAAAGCTCCTGATAGATCATCGCCACACCCGATTCTCTTGCGTGCTGGGGATTGGTCGGGTTGTATTCCATCCCGTCAAGATAGAGCGATCCCCCATCGGCGGAGTGGGCTCCCGAGAGTACCTTCATCAAGGTGCTTTTTCCTGCGCCGTTTTCGCCGACAAGCGCCATAACCTCTCCGGCACCAACGGAAAGATTAACGCTTTTTAGGGCCAAAGTGGCTCCAAAGCGTTTACGAATCCCTCGCATTTCTAGGCGAGGTGGAGAGGTTTCGGAATCTGAAGGAATAAGGCTGAAGGTGGAATTAGAAAGTGGCTCAGCGCTTTAGTCTGAGTCCTTCGTTATTTGAATTTCGTGGATTGAATCTAGCACAGTTGTACGTACTGAGCTAAAATAAGTTCGTGGCAAAAATTGAGTCTCCAAAAACTAGAGGTTCACTTTAGACCCACTAGTGCGCGAATAGCGGGTTCGTTCTTGAGCCGATCTGAAGTGACCACTTCGACACCTGTATCGATGAGAGCGTCTACGGACTCGCCTTTGGATAAGGCGAATGCTGTTTTGACTGCAAGATATCCCATCTTCTCTGGACTTTGGACGATGAGAGCATCGATTTTTCCAGCTTGGAGTTCTTCGACCAGTTTTTTTGAACTGTCGAATCCTACGAACGTTAGATCTACTAGGATACCACTGTCTCTAAGATCATCGAGAGCAGATGAGACGCCGAGGGTTGTGGTGAGATTAGCGGCGAAAATTCCTTCAATATCAAGTTTCCCGTTTTTTATGAAGCGTTCAAGAGTGTTCGCAACGACGCTTTTGGATCCCTCAAGGGTGCCCGATTCAGAAAAAGGGTCAGCTACAATATCGTGACCGGCAATCTTTGCGGTGTCAATAAAGCCATCGGAACGTTTGGCAGTGCTCGCTGTACCTTGCACGTATCGGAAGACGACTAGCTGGCTCTTCGTCGCAAGATTGTCGTTCATGAAATCCGCTCCAAGCGATCCACCGAGCACGTTATCGGTGGCGATAAGGCTGGAGTGTGCATCTCCGTCAACTCCCGAATCAAAAATTACGACTGGAATCCCGTTGTCTACGGCTGACTGGACAGGTTTTCGTTGCGCTTGATTATTGAGCGGGGCGATGGCGATGGCGTCGACGCCTAGATTTATCATATTTTCGATGATCTTTGTTTGCTCGGCGATTTCTGTCTCGGTCACGGTTCCTTCCCACTTCAGGTCGATATCGAGCTCCGATGCGGCCTCGCGAGCACCCGCTTCGACGGTTTCCCAAAAGTCCCCCCCTGTGGCTTTGGGAATGGCGGCGATCACCGTTTTATCATTGCTGGCTGCTGTTGATCTCGAATCTTGGGAACGGGAGCAACCGGTTATGATCGCAGCAAGTGCGAAGAAGGGAACAAAAGAGAGCGGAGGTAGTTTTTTCATCTGTTGGTAGACTATGCTCTAAAAAACTGACTAGTTAGGGGTTCGAAATCAACCTGATAAGGACCTCGAAAACCATATATGAGCCTCGATGGAATATCTGGGAGATCTATCCGGTCAGAAATCACTTTGACGGGCTCGGCCTTCGCAAGCAGTTTGGAGATTAGCGATGACTTTAAACGTTCCAAGAAAGGTTATGTCTGGGGAGGCCATATGTACTCGTTTTCGATTAAGGGCGGAGCTTTGGTTGCTTCGCAGTTACCAAATGCGGGTCATGTAGCATTGATTCGGACGCAATTTGATTTTCGAAATATGAAGATTGACCTCGCCTGAGACTGCTCATCCAACGGAGACGCAATTTAGAATCACGGTAACCGGTCGGGACATTCTATTTGATAAATTTGTGGCGATCGGGACCAAATAGACGATTGGGTATAGCAGAACTGATTGGAAGAACTGGCTCAATCCAAATCGGGATTAAATGGTAAAGCCCTGTGGGTGTTTTGATTCCATACGTTTGGCTGATTGGAAACTCTCTTAGACCTCGATAATTGCTTTTATTAGGTCGGGTTGGGAAGCGATCTTTTCGAATTGCTTAGGGACATCTAAAATTGCCATACGATGGGTGATCCATGGTTTTGTGTCAATGGAGCCATCGGCAACGGCTCCGATTACTTTTTTAAATGTATCGGGGGTTGCATTACGGCTCGCCATCAAAGTGAGTTCCTTTCGGTGTAAATTAGGATCGTCGAAAGATATTTCGCCCATGAGCAATCCCAAGAAAACAATCCGCCCACCGCTGGCGGCAAGATTAAAGGTCCGCTCCATTGAGAATCGATTACCGGTCGCGTCGAGTACGACCTGCGGCAGGTCTCCACCGCAAAGATTTTTTAGCTGGTCTTCGAAATCTGGTGCGTCTGCTTTCAAGGCATGAGGAACGCTGATGACGTCACGGCAGAAAGTTAGCCGTTGCTCACTAATGTCGGCCACAATAACTCGACTGCCAAGGGCGAGAGCGAATTGAATGGCACCTAGACCTATAGGCCCAGTCCCGAGGATGAGAATTGTCTCATCCTTGGTAAGCATTGACCGTTCGATTCCATGAGTTCCGATGCAGATCGTTTCGATGAGGGCGAGCTGCTCGAAGGAAAGCTCGTTGGCTCGGTGTAGTTTTTCAATGGGTACTGTAATGTAGGGTCTCATTCCACCGTCGATATGGACACCAAGCACCTTTAAATCCTCGCAGCAATTGGACTTGCCCATTCGGGAAGCCGAACTGCATTTATTATTAAAATACGGTTCAATGGAACACTTGTCTCCCGGCTTTAGTCCCAGCCCGTTATCGTTGATCTCAATAATCTCTGCTCCGAGCTCATGTCCAAGGATGCGTGGATAGTCGAAGAAAGGCTGTCTGCCGTGAAAGGCATGGATGTCGGTTCCGCAAACACCGATGCGATGAATGTGCACAAGCGCTTCGCCTAGTTTTCGAATCGGCTTTAGCTCGTCGATCACTTTGAAACGGCCCGGGGTTTCTAGCTGAATGCTCTTCATATTGTAAAAACGTCATTCGAATGGGAGAACTTGACCGGTTGCAAGCGGTAAACCCTATCTGAGATTTCAAATTAAGTGAGCTGGAGTGGGAATACTGTCGGTACATTCCCTTGGACCTAGGCCTGGCTATAAATTGTAATGAACAAAGAGATTGTTATCGGATGCGGAATTCGCCAAGTTTCGACTCTAACCTTGTTAGGTAAGCCCTTATCGCGCAAGATTTATGACTGACTCTTCTCCCTCATCAAACTCCTCGAGACTATTCTACTGGGCATTGACCTCGGCCTTAGCGGGTTTCATTTTTGGCTTCGATACCGTCGTTATTTCTGGGGCCGAACAGCGGATTCAGGAGCTCTGGGGTCTGTCTGCTGGGGTTCATGGACTCGCCATGAGCATGGCCTTGTGGGGCACCGTATTGGGAGCTTTGATCGGAGGTTGGCCGACAGATCGATTTGGTCGGAAAAAGACATTGCTGTGGATTGGCGTTCTGTATTTCGTATCCGCAATTGGATCCGCTTTTGCTCCCGAGATCAACACCTTCATTATTGCCCGTTTCATAGGGGGGGTGGGGATTGGGATTTCGACCATTGCGGGCCCTCTTTACATTTCCGAGATCGCACCGGCCAAAAAGCGAGGCAAACTAACCGGAATGTTCCAGTTTAACATCGTGTTCGGAATTCTTGTTGCCTTCCTCTCCAACTATCTCCTCGGTGGAATCGGGGAGAGTGCTTGGCGCTGGATGCTTGGAGTGGAAGCGATTCCTGCAATCGCCTACACTCTTATGTGTTTTGGCATACCAGAGAGCCCTCGATGGCTCATCGGGGTGAAGCGTGATCGCCTAGGTGGTTTAGAAATCCTGAGAAAGATCCGTCCAGATGATTCTGATGAGCGACTGGCTGAAAAGGCCGACGAGATCGGTCAGTCATCGGGCATGCCGCGGGAAAAGACTGCTTTCTGGACGCTGAGGCTCAAGACACCGATTTTTCTAGCTTTTCTCATCGCTTTTTTCAATCAGCTCTCGGGTATCAATGCTGTTCTCTACTTCGCTCCGCGCATTTTTTCTATGACCGGGCTAGGAGATGAGGCAGCCTTGCTGCAATCGGTGGGTATTGGAGTTACTAATTTAGTATTCACGTTTTTAGGACTCTATTTGATCGATCGGCTAGGACGCAGGACTTTGCTTTATATTGGCTCATTTGGCTACATTGCTGCGCTGGGTATCTGTTCATGGGCGTTTTTTACCGAGAATTTTGCCATTGTTCCATTTTGCATATTTGCTTTCATCGGTGCCCATGCTGTAGGACAGGGTGCGGTGATCTGGGTATTTATTTCGGAGATATTCCCGAATTCTAATCGGGCGGCAGGCCAGACGCTCGGTTGTGCGACGCACTGGATTTTCGCCGCTCTGCTCACGCTTTTCTTTCCGAAAATGGTGGAACTCTTTCCGGCAGGATTTGTATTTCTCTTCTTCTGCTTTATGATGGTTATCCAGTTGATCTGGGTAAAAATGATGGTTCCGGAGACAAAAGGGGTTTCACTAGAGAAAATCGAAGAGCGGTTGGGAGCTTGGTGAGTTTCATAATTTCTTACGATGGCCAACGCGAGACCTAATGTCTTGTTCATTTTGCTTGATGATTTCGGTTGGACCGATGCGGGTTGCTATGCGAGCAGCTTTTACGAGACCCCTCGAATCGACCAGCTTGCCAAAGAGGGGATGCGGTTCACCAATGCATACGCGGCTTGTCCCGTTTGTTCTCCCACGAGGGCGAGCATTCTGACGGGGAAGTATCCCGTGCGGTTGGGGATGACGCAGTGGCTAGGTAGCTGTTCAGAGGGCAAACTAGCTTATGTGCCCTATGTGGACCATCTGTCCTGCGAAGAGACCACATTGGCCCAAGTTTTGAAAGATGGTGGCTATGCTACCTGGCACGTGGGAAAATGGCATTTAAGCAAGCACGGTAATCAGCGATTTGAAACGTATCCAGAAAAACATGGCTTTGATGTTAATATCGGCGGCTGTGATTGGGGAGCTCCGAAGAATGGCTATTTCACTCCCTATGGGCTGGAAACGCTCTCGGATGGAGTGGAAGGAGAGTATCTGACGGATCGACTGACAGAAGAGGCGATCCGATTGATAGAAGGCTCGCAAGACGAACCGTGGTTTATGCACTTGTCTCATTACGCGGTGCATACGCCGATCGAGTGCTACGAGCCCCTCGTTGAAAAGTATCGGCAGAAAAGTGAAGCTCTCGGGCTGGCCAAGGAAGACCCGTTTGTTGAAGGCGAGTCTTTTCCCTGTTTGCACAAGAAAGACCAGAAGGTGACGAGACGGGTGGTGCAAAGCGATCCGGTTTATGCTGCGATGGTCGAGAATGTTGATATGAACATCGGCCGTGTTCTCGATGCGATCGACTCCGCCGGACAAAGGGACAACACGATTGTAATTTTCTTTAGTGACAATGGTGGTCTTGCTACAGCTGAAGGTTCCCCCACCTGTAACGCCCCACTACACGAGGGCAAGGGCTGGATGTATGAAGGTGGAACCCGGGAACCTCTGATCATTCGTTGGCCTAAAGTCGTTCCTGCTGGAAAGATCACGAAGCAGATCGTCACTTCAACTGACTTTTACCCGACCTTGCTAGAATGCACCGGGCGGCCTTTATTGCCCGAGCAGCATTGCGACGGAGTGAGTCTTTTGCCCGTGCTAAAAGGGGAGGCCGATTTTGATCGTGGAGCGATTTTCTGGCACTACCCACACTACAGCAACCAAGGCGGTTGTCCGGGCTGTTCGATGAGGGAAGGGGACTGGAAGTTGATCGAGTTTTTTGAGGATAACCGGGTAGAGCTATACAATTTAGAGGATGATATCAGTGAAGAGTACGATGTGGGCAGTGAGTATCCGGAAAAGAGAGACGATATGCTTTTGAAACTTTCTGAATGGAGAAAGTCCATTTTTGCAAAAATTCCAAAAGTTAATACGAACTATGGCGGCTAATTTTGAGATTCAAATTTCATAAAATTCCTGAAAAACGGCAAAAGTCCGGTGTTTCTCATTACCTCGGAGAGCGACCTTAAACATCTAATTTCCTTTTAGGGAAAGGTCTTGTAATAGCGTATCCTAGGGAACGGGAATCAAAAAAGGTGCTTGGTTGGTTTTTTCGGCTAGTCTTTCGCCTCACAATTTGTGATCGGATACGAAATAGTGCAGATCATCCTTTGTTTGATTTCCCTGCTTTTTTAGGCCAGTGTCTAGTTCGTCTGTGTCTACCCAAGCGGTATTCGGTTTAGAATCAGCAAATGCTACTTGGAGATCTCTTATTCGTGTCCAATGCGGTTAAGTTTTATTTTCTATCTCGAAATCGCTTAGGCGACCCATGACAATATTGACCTCTTCGCGTCGTAGGTCCCCCTCGAGTTGTATAATGATCCCCACGAAGCTGTCGATATACCGATTCGTGAGGCCCTTTCGTGCATCTCTCTCACCTTGGATCTAAAGGAATGTGACGGTTTGAAGATTCTTTCCTCCGAAGGCGGGTTTGACTTTCGATAAGGGCTGGTCGTACAGGGGGCCAATTTATCTGGGATAATCACCTTCCCTGATTAACCAGTCCTTGTGTCAACGCCGTATCGGCTGCCCGCCAAGAGCGTATTCGACGACAATCACGTTTCCCGCACCGAACTTTTGCGATACTGCTGGGATATAGGACAAGCCTGAATCAAGATCTGCCATGCTGGACTGACCTGACGGTATAAATAGATGAGATACTTTTCTTGTGAAACTTGAGCCTAACATGGCAAACATAGCAAGGACTGAGAGAGGTCTTTTCACGAATGCGAGGGGTCCTGACGATGGAGCTACAATTCCAAGAGAAGATGAAGAGGATTTTCCAGGATCTCTTTCATTTTGATCAGAAAGGTGACCGCCTCTTTTCCATCGATGATCCTGTGGTCATAGGACAGTGCTAAATACATCATTGGGCGAATGACCACTTGTCCGTCAACCGCAACGGGTCGATCCTGAATGGTGTGCATGCCAAGGATAGCACTCTGGGGGAAGTTTAGAATCGGTGTTGAGAGAAGGGAACCAAAAACACCCCCGTTGGTAATGGTGAAGACGCCTCCTTGGATATCCTCGAGGGCGATTTTTCCGGCACGGGCCTTTTCCGCATAGTTGCGGATCTCTTTTTCGATCTTGGCCAAGGATAGTGATTCGCAGTCACGCAGGACTGGCACAATGAGTCCCTTTTCTGTGGATACGGCAATTCCGATGTCGTAGTAGTGATTCTCGACGATCTCGTCACCGTCTGTCATGGCATTTATGGCCGGAGTTTGCTGGAGCGCTCGAACGGCTGCTTTGACAAAAAAAGACATGATCCCTAGCTTTACTCCGTGGACTCCAGTAAAAGACTCTTGGTGTTTCGCTCTGAGGGTCTTGATGGCGGAGAGATCAACTTCGTTGAAAGTCGTCAACATAGCCGTTTCCTGCTGGGCGTTGACCAGTCGCTCGGCGATCTTCTTTCGTAAGGGAGAGAGGCGTGTGCGGGTTGTTCGACCAGAGTTCTCCGAGGCAGGCTGGGACTTTGTGGGAGCTGCTGGTTTGGGTTTAGCAACTGTCTCCGGCTGCGAGCGAGGTTTTTCGTAAACCTGAACTGGCGTTTTCGCCTCGGGAGTTTGCTCTAGATCGTCCACAACGAGTGCTGGTTCGGGATCCGCGGGGGCACCCTCCTTTTCCGGAGCCGGGGTGGATTCGTCGATCTTCGCTACGGTCTGACCGATGTCTACTTCATCCCCTTCTTCTGCAATGAGTGAAATGACACCTGAAACTTCGGCGAGTCCTTCAGACGTGATCTTGTCCGTTTCCAGCTCGTAAATGACTTGGTCCTTTTTGACGAAGTCACCCTCCTTAACGTGCCAGGCGGCAATGATACCGCTGGTGATAGATTCGCCGAGAGTAGGTATTTTTATTTCGGTTGACATTTGTTACTTGAAATCGGTCTTGGTAAAAGTTGGTCGGTTAAAATCTTTTGTTGGTGTCGCGAGACTAGGCCTTTGAGGAAAAGGCAATGTGTAGAAGCGTCTCCAGTTCGCTCTTGTGTAGTGACATCGTACCTACTGCAGGGCTAGCGCTGGAATCCCTTCCGGCGTATCGTGGTTTCTTACCCAACAGGTCCTCTAGAAGCGGGGCGATGTAAGACCAGGCTCCCATGTTCTGGGACTCCTCCTGACACCAAGTGATGGAATGGACTTTGGTGTACTGTGAAACGATTTCTTTTAACCTGTCTTTATGCAGCGGGTACAGCTGTTCTATTCTGATGATGGCGGTGTTGGCGACTTTGTTTTTCAGTCGGTATCCGGCTAAGTCATAGTAAACTTTTCCGGAGCAAAGAATAAGTTTTTCGATGGCATCGGCGTTATCGATTTCGTCATCAAGTATTTCATTGAATGCCCCCTGTTCTAATTCCTCCCAACTGGATTCGGCTTCCTTGTGTCGAAGGAGCGACTTGGGAGCCATAATGATAAGCGGCTTTCTGAATTTTCGCATCATCTGTCGCCGAAGTATGTGAAAGTACTGGGCAGGTTGTGTTAGATTGGCGATTTGGATGTTTTCCTCTGCGCAGGATTGCAGAAAGCGTTCGAGACGGGCAGAGGAGTGCTCAGGACCCTGCCCCTCGTACCCGTGAGGGAGCAGCATAACAATCCCGCTTAAGCGCCCCCACTTTGATTCGCTTGAAGTGATAAACTGATCGATGATGACTTGGGCGCCGTTTACGAAGTCGCCAAATTGGGCTTCCCAAATACAGAGCATCTTCGGGTAGTCGATTGAGTATCCAAAATCGAACCCCAGAACACCCGCTTCAGAAAGAAGGGAGTTGTAGACGCAGAATTGGGCCTGACCTTCCGATAAATTTAGGAGGGGTACATGTCGGGCGCCGGTTTTCTCGTCGTGTAGGACGGCGTGTCGCTGACTGAAGGTGCCCCGTTCGCTGTCTTGGCCGGACAGCCTTACGGGAGTTCCTTCAAAGAGGAGGGTGCCGAATGCGAGGGCTTCTGCGAAGGACCAGTCGAAGCCAGCTCGTTTGTCGTACGCTTTGCGGCGGTTGGAGAGAAAGCGCTTAATCTTTTTATTGAAGGTTGCCGAATTAGGAATCCTTGTCAGCCCGGATACAACTATATCCAAAGTTTCTTTACTAACTTTCGTATCAGTGGGGTTAAATGAAAACGGTTCCTGAAAAACCGCTGTAGAGCCGGCAAATGGATTTCCACCATTATACCTTTGCCCATTGGCTTTTTTGACTCTTTCCAAAGATTGCTCGAGAGATGCTTCATACTCACGGCGGATTGAATCAATTTTTACCTGAGTGAAAGTGCCCTCATTAATCAGGCTCTTGGAAAGGATATCACTAATTCGAGGATGTTTTGCGATGCGGTCGTATAGCTCGGGACTGGTGAAAGTGGGCTCGTCTGCTTCATTGTGACCATGCTTTCGGTAGCAATAAAGGTCGATAACAACGTCTCTCTGGAATTCCTGACGATATTCTATGGCGAGGAGAGTTGCAAATACGACGGCTTGAGGATCATCCCCATTGACGTGGAAAATGGGTGCTTCGATCATTTTTGCAATGTCGGTGCAATAGTTGGTCGAACGTGCTTCCTTGGGAGTGGTAGTGAAGCCGATCTGATTGTTTACGACTATGTGTAAAGTGCCGCCGGTCCGGTACCCAGGAAGCTGGGAAAAGTTTAGAACTTCCGCGACCATTCCCTGTCCGGCAAAGGCAGCATCGCCATGTATGAGTAAAGGTAGGACCTTTTTTCGTTGGGTGTCATTGAGCTTCCTTTGACGAGCCCGCGCTTTGCCCTGGACAATGGGGTTGACGGCTTCCAAGTGAGATGGATTGGAGGCAAGGCGAATCTCGACTGTGTGCCCCTCCTTCGTTTCAATTACATTCTCGTATCCTAAGTGATACTTCACATCGCCGTCCCCGGCAACCGTGTTGGGGACGTAGGTATCTCCAAACTCCTCAAAAATGAGGTCGTAAGACTTTTTCAGCGTATTGGCTAGGACGTTCAGACGACCACGGTGAGCCATTCCCATAACGACTTCCTTAATTCCAAGGCGGCCACATTCTTCGAGGGCATTGTCGAGGCAGGGTATCAGCGTTTCACCACCTTCAAGGGAAAATCGCTTTTGCCCTGGGTAGCGAGTATGCAAAAAACGTTCAAATTCTTCCGCAGCGAAAATCTTTCTCAATATGCGGTTCTTTACTTTGTCGGAGAAGTTAATCTTTCCTTGAAGGGGCTCGATCTTCTGTTGGATCCATCGCCTCGCTTCACGATTCTGAATATGAATATACTCGTAACCAATCGTGGAACAGTAGGTTTTACGAAGGGCTTCGATTAAGCAACGAAGCTTAATTTTCTGACTTTCGAGAAAGTGTCCGGAGTCAAACTCCAAGTCGAGATCGGTCTCGGACAATCCGAACTCCGAAAGTTCCAAATTAGGGTTGTTCGGGGGTGGGCCGGAAAGCGGATCTAGGTTTGCCTGTGAGTGCCCCAAGCTTCGATAGCCGTAGATGAGGCTCGAAACATGCATCTGCTTCGAGGCTTTTTCGGATTCTTGACCTTGAGTCTTTGAGTTGCGCGGGAGCGTTTTGGCTAACTCAAACCCCTCAAAAAATGCACCCCACTGAGGCTCGACGGAGCGTGGGTCGCTTTTCCATTTTTCATAGTAGGTTTCTATGAGTTCGGCGTTGGAGCGCGATGCGATCGTTACCATTTGAATTTCTTCGCGGAAAAGCGGTTTGTAATTTTCACAGGTTCAGTAGAGTTATGGAGCATTATTTGCAAAGTGCTCCTTGTCCAGCAAGACTAACTGTATTTGATAGACCAGTTATTTTCCGATTCATTCGGCTTAGAACCTCGATGATACAAAAATTACAGCCAAGGAAGTTTGCATTGGTATTACTAATGAATTTTAGTGTGATATGATTAGGGAGAGGCTAAAGGAAACGCTGTCATCATTGCAGCAGGGGATAAAAAACTCCGATGCAGTTGCCATAAACGGCAGTTTGAGGACTCTGGACGAATTGGTGGGCTTGCATCGCAGCGTCCTGGATCCGCAGCTTGTGCACTATCTTTCTCGGAGGAGTTACGAAAAGGCTCAAATGTATCTGGAAGCGAAGGATGGAATCCCGAAAGGTATTTGCGGAAAGCCGAATACAGTAAAACTCGATGGGTAAGAAGAGTAAGAAGATTGCGGTAGAGGGTTCGAGGAACGAACTGAATGTGAGTCCCTTTGGGGTATTGGGTTCGATTGGGCTTACGGAAAACTCCTTGCTTCCGAACTTACTTGAAGTCGAAAAGACGCAAGAGCTGAGCAAGCAAAAGAAGAAGAGTCGAGGTCGAGTAGAAGTGTTGCGGCAACGTTCGGCGGGTAGTGGCGGTTGGTCAACGATCGCCAAAAATTTCGTGGGAATTTCAGTCGAGGAAAAGAACTCTCTCAAGAAGACCATGCAAAAACGCTGTGGTGCTGGAGGCACACTGAAGAACGGCAACATTGAGATCCAAGGAGATAAGCGAGAGGAGATGCGAGACATCTTGGAGTCCGCCGGTTTTCGGGTTGTGTTCGCAGGGGGTTGAGAAACGGCGTAGAGCTCCAAGCGTTACGATCCCGAAGAGGACTCCACCTACCTATATTGGCATACTTTTCCAGATGGAGCTAAAGCACCAGAATTAATTCAGTTTGCAGCATCATGAGTAAGTCGGAAAAAGAAAAAAGCCGTGAGCTGTACCAGAACCCCTCGCGAAGGGAGCATCTCCTGCCTCTAATTTTAGAGGCTTTTGATTTAGCTGAGAACAAGGAGAAGCTCCGCCATCTGGATCTCAATGACCCTGAGACGAGGATACGTTTTGCAAAGATATTGCATGGGCTGTCTATCACCGCATCTCAGATAGATGAGGTGTTCAGGATTCTATTTCACAAGGACCCAGATTATGTAAAGGCCTTGGCAAAGGACCCTACTTTTGGGTGCATTCCTGTAACCACCCAATCATCCGCTAAACTAAATCGGGAAGGCTGCAAAATAGTTGAGGTAATTTGGGATGAATCGCAGGGTCATGAAGATTCGGAAACGTTAAGCGATTGCTGTAAAAGCATCTTCTCTTCCTTTGCTTCCCTACGAACAAACAAGGATAAGCCCAAGGGTACTTGGGAACCTTTGAAGAGCGAGATAGTGAAGATAGAAGACATCAAAAAAAGAGATGAGTTAATTGATCGGATTATTAATCTACCAGAGGATAGTGATGAGGGCTGGGCAGTGGCTATGAGGGACTGGGTTCTTTTGTTTGAGGAGGTTCCTGAAGAGCAGAGAGAAGACTACAGAACGGGGATTGGAAGAATCTATAGCGATATCATTAGCATTGTAGAATTGAGTAAGTCTTACGCGCAAGCCAGAGGTAAAGTTGCTAAAATCTTCAAACAAAGAAGAGCGGCTCTAAGCAGGAGTTTTGACAAGGAGAATCTAATAAAAAAGAAGCCTACCAGTATAAGGGCAGAGAGAGAATATTGGGACAAAGAAGCTCCTCATTTTAAAAGAGGGATAATACTAAAGTACATGCACAACTACCTCAATAAAAAGTAGGCGAGCAAACTTCTTGAAATCGACTTTTTTCAAAAAGCAACAGATCGCAATATAGGCCTAAAATCAGCAACACCAAGGACATTTTATGTTTAGGTGATAATTTGGAAATAGCGAGAATCAACTCGCTTGAACACCACGTTGGTTACTAGTGGTATTGGCTTACTAAGAGCGTTAGTACTTAGAGTACTTTCTTTTCTTTCTTTACTAATTAATCTATATCCACTGTCGCCATCGTTATATTTTTAGTTGGGACCAACCGTCGTTGATGCTTTTTTGGCAGTACGTTTGTCCAGTTTCTGTGTCCAAAAGCACATTAAAGTACTTAGGATTCTCGCCCACAATAACTTCAAGTCTGCTAACTGCAGATTTGGGATCCACAAGAGATAAAACTGCGGCAACGAAAGCTTCTCCAAGCAAAGCTCGGAAGAAGACACTTTTTAGATCAAAGTTCAACCAGTGGGTCTATCATCTAAAGCATCCTCATAGAAGACAAATTTTCTAGCTAGGGGATGGGTTTCCGTAGGGTTGATCAGCACAGAAATTGCATAAGAGGATCTTTTATTGGAACCTTATTAGCAAAAGGCTAACTAATAGTATGTCATATTGGTATTTACCGACAAACTAGCCCTCTGGGCAGTTTTGATGCGGTGAGAAAAAAAAGGGGGGGGCAGTCTTGGGGAAGGCTGCCCTTTCCTTTTATTGTTTGCTCCAAGGGCTAAAGTTAGCAGGTGCTCTTTCAATACTCCCCAAAAGTGGTTCAGCTCATGGGAGTGCTTGATCCCTAGGAAATGAGATGGAACGATCGCAGAATACTTAAGTTAGCCCATGCGGCGTTAACCTGTTTAGCGATGTCGGAGGGGCGATCAAAAGGGGCAGCTCGGGAGGGTTGTCTCTTTTTTTATTACTACCGACTGAAACCTGCCATCGCTGGTCTGTAAAAAGATGTCATACGAATACTACCGATAGCTGAAACATAATGCCATTCTCAATGATTCTCCTTTGTAAAATCCCGTTCACCATCCTCGGTCTGATGGCTTTGGGCACACACCAACTTATCGGAACGGACTTAGTGAAATATAGTGCTTTAAAAAGCGGATATTTACAACTGCACATTAATTGACAATCAAACCACTTGAACGCAAACAATGCAGAGTTGAACGGATTTAATTACGGGCTAGGCTTTACCTAAAATATCGGTGGGTTAATGTCGAACACACGAACCCTTGACAAAGTGGTCGTTGCCATTGAAGCCGATATCTACTCAGACTTGTTTTCAGACTTGGGCTATGCATTTGGGTTAAAACTTTTCCGAAGAGATGATGGCTGAGTAGGGGTGGGTAACTATGGGTTTAAGAAAAATCACGGGCTATATAATTCTCCCAATCTCACTTATCGCTTGGGCAGCATTACCGATAATACCTTTTATTCCATTGGGAGCATCTGCGAAAGCAGCATGGGGAGGGGGGGTCTTCATCTTCGCAGAAATTACTTGGTGGCTAGCGGTTGTTTTGCTTGGTAAAGAAATTGTCCAATGGTTTGGGTTGCAGTGGAAGAAATTGCGGGAATCAATTCGAAAATACACTTTCCGCGGTAACAAGAATGAGGATAATTAAACCGGTGTGGAAATTACTTGGGTACACGTTAATCAGTAGGCCCAGAAGAGCTGAAACGGTGAATGCCAATCCGAAGCTGATGGGTGAGTAAAATATGCTACCTTGTTTTCTAGCATCACTTGTTCTATTGATATGGACACAGGAATTTTTTGCACAACCAACTATTAACTACCAACCGATTTCGCAGCGAACAGCTATAGGATCATCCGTTTCATTCTCCGTTACTGTCAACGGGCCTAGCCTAATTAGCTATCAATGGCGAAAAAATGGAATCGACCTAGAAAGGAAAACGAATCGGCAGTTGCAGCTAACGAATATTCAGCAGGAAGACGTGGGTTGGTATGATGTGGTCGCTACGGATACCAAAGGGTCTACAGCAAGTAACAGGGCTAGCCTATCTGCAATAACCTATATTGTTCCGCCATTTGATCCAAGCATAAGCATAGTATCCGAAAATGACGACTTGAGCTTGATCTGGGAAGGGGAAGGCGTGCTGGAAACGTCTGATGTTCTGACAGAGAGTTCCTGGGAATTTTTTAGCGAAACCAGTCCAAGCAAGATTGGTCCCGCGAGTAAAGGTGACGCATTTTACCGACTTAGGAATCCCCAGCCCCGATCGGTTCCGATAACATTGCCTCCGGCATATGATGTGGAGGCCTTACTGCCCATGATCGTGATGCTTCACGGCCGCTCGGCATTTCCGAATTACATCAATGGTTACATGAAGATTCACGCCCAAGCTGCCAACTATGACCTTATTTACGCTTCACCCGATGGAGTGAAGGGGCCGGGTGGGAATTTTTTTTGGGATGCTACAGATGCCTGCTGCAATTTTGCCAATTCAGAGGCTGACGACGTCGCCTTTCTCCATTCATTAATTATCGAGGCTTTGAAGACGCTGTTAGTCGATCCCAAGCGTATTTATTTTGCGGGACATTCAAACGGTGGATTTATGTCATATCGTATGGCCTGCGATTATCCTAACCTAATTGCGGGGATTGCCAGCCTAGCAGGAGCCACCTTCAAAAATCCGGATCATTGCACCCCCTCCGAACCAGTGAATATTCTCCAAATCCACGGTACGGCCGACTTTGTAATTCGTTACAACGGTGGAAGCATTGGGCAAACCTCATACCCTGGAGCTATGCAAAGCATCCAAACATGGGGAACCTACAACGGCTGCGAAAACTTGATAAGTGATGAAGCAGCAAGTCTGGACCTTGATTTTAATGTGGCAGGGCTTGATACCACCGTTACGAAATATATGAAGTATCCTCAGGGAGGTGCTGTGGAGCTTTGGACGATCAATGACGGAGGTCACAGTCCAATTATTACAGCTGGCCAAAACATATCAGAATTTCCGTCAAGAGTTATTGAATGGCTACTGGACCGCCCCAAAACCTAAGCTAATCTCGAGAGAGATAAAAAATGGGTGTAAATTTCTCTTTTAATAAATCAGTAGGAAGCGTCGGTTGTTGATGAGCAGGACTATTTCATTGCACAAACGAAAAGCGGTTAATGCTACATCGGTTTATTTTCTATAATCGAACAAGGGTTCTGATGAGGCACCATTGTGCTTTAATCGAACCCATCGGCACCCCATGACGATATTAATATTTTAGAGAGTTATCGATGTTTAATCTTATCCTAAGAGCGTCAACGACCAGGCCCCCGCCCCACATCTAATTTCCTGTCATTTTCCTGTCACAATCAGTGCAGGACAATGCACTCTCAAGATACTAGCTGCTAGGAATTAGATCCACAAACCATTGTTCACCTTGGATTTGTGCGATTTCAAGTCCCGCCATAGGCACCAATTAAATCACCGATTCCTTCTTCAGTTCTCCATACGAGGTACTTGTCATAATCGGAATGTGAATCCCAGTCGGAGAGGGCGTAGAATACAGGTTTCTAACTGTCTTCATAAATGTCTACGCCCCTACAGCCCTCGAATGAGCGTGTGTCGACAAGAGCGGAACCTAGTAGCGTTTTGCTTGTTTCTGTTTGGTCCTCGTTGACTCGGAACTCAGCGATTATTTTAATTTCTATAAATGAAAAGGTCTAATTTTCGTCATCCATTCCACCGAGCACAGTCATGAAAGCTATTTTCCACTGACCGTCTTCTTTCACTAACGTCCTAAGCTCCTTGCTTTTACCCAGTAGCTCGTCTTGGCCACTAAACACGAGCTGATCGTATATGATTGAAGAAACGCTTTGCCCGACGTGGAGAACCTCATTCTCCATCTTTACGTACCGGCCCGTATCTTCACCCCAATTTTTGGCCCAGTCCCTGTAGCGATTTGCAATAAACCAAACTCCTTTAGTTTCCGAATAATTTCCATTTTTCCCTCTCATGTTACGAAGGGCATTCGGATTCGGGCTTGATACCCAACTGCCCAAAACAGTATCCAAATCCTTGTCATGGCCCGCGTTTGTTTGGCGGAGAACAGTCGCCTTCACCACTTCCTCCTCATTGATTTGATCCATCAAAGGAGATGCGGAGAAACCAGCCTTGTTAACTCCCATTACCAAGTCGAAGTGGTTGGTGGACATATCCCTTAGCTCCCCGATCTTCATTTCATCTCGGTAGCCCGACTTTTTAGCTGCTTCCATTAAAGGAGTCGATGGAGGGGCTTTGTTCTTATCTATCAGATGAACAGTTGCATAGGGGGCGGTCTTCTCTGGCCCGCTTGCATCCGTCAGCTTCATTAGCGACCAGTTGGATAACGACTTCTTCTCGTTGACCAGTAATTGATGGGCTTCTTTGAAGATACCAGATTCGATCTCAAGATACTCGTTCGCTGAATCTTCTCGAGGTGTCATCGCATCCCACTTTATCCGTACCGAATCAGATACAGAAAGTAATTTCTCCCAACCCTTGCCTCCCTTGGTGGCCGCCTCGAATTTCCATAATGACGTTTCGATTATTTCCCGAACAGCAATAGCATTAACATCATGCTTGCTCTGAAAAGTTTGTATTGTTTTTTGTGGATACAGCTTTTGGAGAATTGTTTCTAGGTCTAAAGTATCCCCCGCCCCAGTCTTCAAAACCTTAAGAGTCGCATAGTCGTAGGACTGCTGATTGGAGCGCCAAAGGCTCCAGCTCTCGATTTGCCCCTCGTTGATTAACGTTTTGTGGTAGTTTGACCAAACTTCCTCAACCTCTAAATACTCACCGATCTTACCATCCTTGACTCTCATTTTGTCGAATAAAAGGTAAAGGCTATCTGCTTCTAAGGTAAAAGTGGAAAGGCAACCCACTATAATCAAGGCGACCCATTTTCTGGTTAACGGTAATTTATTCATTGGTTTATGACTAAGTGATTTAAATTTGAAGGATCTCATCTTTATGCTTCGTTAGATCAAATCGAACTGGGCTGTTGTCTGCCCATCGGGTGAAACTTTATAGACTCCAGCCGCAGCAACTCCGTTGAGATGCTCAAATTTGGCGGAAGCTGTGTGATGATGATTGATAACCTTAAAGATAACGCTCCCGTCTGCTTCTTTGCCGGGAGCAGACCCGCTACCTTTGAGGTGAAAGACTTCCCCGCACTCTGTGGTCAAAACACCGTCACCCGATCCATAAATACTGCCGTCGTTGCGTTGTACTTGGGAGTACGACCAAAGGGCGGAATATTTCGTTGTCTCTATGGTTCCTTCAGTGGAGAGTGCTATTTCGTAATTGGCTCCCTCGGCGGTAGCAGGCAAGACTCTAATACCGGTTACCTGACCAGTTTCGTCTCTAAATGGTTGGTTGTCTGACATGATCTTGAGGTCTGGGTTTTGTTTGGATTTGTTCTAATTTTTCTCTGTTGAATGCAGCGCGCACCCATAGGAATTGGTCGTAGTAAATTTAGAAAAAAAAAGAAGAATATATTTAACGGAGTAGGTTAGCTAAATATGGTGGAAAGAGTTGATTGGTAGCGTCACTTAATTTTTTCTAAGAAAGGGTTGTTATCCGTTCAGTCTAATTCGGGCGACATACGCAAATGATGTTATGTAAAGATACTCCTCATTTTCGTCAAAACAGCAGTTGGTGACCGGATCCGGAAGCCTGATCGTGGCAAGCTTTTCACCTTCTGGAGAAATCACAAGTAGTCCACCTGGTCCAGTTGCAAAGAGGTTCCCGCTAGAGTGCATCTTCATTCCATCAAACCAACCGGTGTCGGCCTCTCCAAAAGGGCCTTCAAAAAAGACCCCGCCAGAACCATCTTCCGTTGAGAACCGCCACATTTTTCGGTCCTTCATATCCGAGCTGCCAACGTAGATCCACTTTTGGTCTGGAGAAAGCACGATTCCGTTTGGTAGTTCCATTTCGTCGCTGAATAGATAAGTGTCCCCCGTGGCAGCTTCGTAACGATAGATTCCGCTGAAGGGAATCTCTCTTTTATCATCGACAAATGCCATCTCGTATCCGATGACGCTGTTCTCGAGATCACAATGTCCATAGGGTGGGTCGGTAAAGTAGATATCTCCGTTGGCTGCTATGGTCAGGTCATTAGGGCTGTTTAATCGCTTGCCCTCAAAGACTGCAGTTAACGTCGAGAGTCCTTCGTGATTGATGTTGTCAAAGGCCAGCTTGGCGAGCCTTCGGTCTCCATGCTGGCAGATTACGAGGTTACCTGCGGCATCTAGAGCAAGACCATTGGAGCCCAAGATCCCACCCTCAAAAAACGGGGCTCTACCGGTATGTCCGCTAGGAGAGAGAAATACGTTGGATCCTTTTGCCTCGGACCACTGATGAATCTTATTTCCCTTCACGTCCGAGAAGAGAAGTATCTTCATTGAAGGAATCCAGAGCGGTCCCTCAGCGATTTCAAAGCCATCCGCAAGCACTTCAAGTTGAACCGAACCATCGTTAAAAATTTTCAGATCAGAGTCATGAAGTTCAACGTGGCAGTTAAGGCTTTCCGGGGTCGCTGCGACGGCCTTAACCTCAACTGCGTTGCTTTCTTCCTTTTGTTGATGGACGTCTGACTTTGCTGTGCAGACGGAAAGTAGAATTGAGGTACCCAGTAACTTGCCCATGAACCTCATTTTTTTCATTTTGCTAAAAATAGAATATAGTTCTGCTTCTTCATTCTTCATATTTATTTTTTTTCCTTCAAATCTTTTAGAACCAATCTGGATTTGTCACTAGACCTTCTCCTTTCGGTGATCAACTTCGTGATTATCCTAAAGGGACCCTAATCGATTTCCCCTACGCGAAAGTTCATCGTTTTCTCGACTAAATCCACTGTCCCAATGGCGAAGTTCAACTTTCCGTTACTAACAAGATCTAACGTATACAACTTGAAATATTTACCCTCTTGCTTGGTCACGCCCTGGAGAGTAGCGGTTACAACATCCTCCTCAACCTGCGACCAAGCGTGACCAGTAAACTCGCCATAACCCGGCACGTCTTGCTTGTTTGTGAAAACGTACGACAAGTAAACCCTTCCGTAAGGTCCCGCATCGCCCGACGCAGACAACTCATACACTTTCCCGTCTTTCGTGTGTACGGAGTCAACAGTGAAGCTCGCATCAAATACTGATGTTGGCTCCAGTTTTAAATCTGCAGCCCCCGCAGTTGATATGAATGCTACTATTAAGATGAATAACTTCAAATCTTTCATATTTTATTTCCTTTCAAATTTTAATTCACTCCTTGCCCGCGTTCGAACTGGGATATTTGTATTTAAGACTTGGTTTTTCTAAACGCATTGTGATCTCTCTCTTTTTGAATGAAAAAACGAAAACAATCTCAGTCAACCGAACCCGGTTGTAAAGCCGCCGGAGTTACATTCCAGTTACTATCCCTAGGCTAAAGTTACAGCAGCATTAAAAACCGATCTCCTCGCATTTTTTTCAAATAACATTACAAACAAACTGTTCGATATAAGCTTATAAGAATAACTAACTTAAAGTGTATGAGCTACCCCGGTACGGATTTAAATGACTCTCGAACGGCCAATAATTTTTGCAGTTTTCATGCCAAAAATTTTGGCTGATCGAAAAGGATCAAAACAGTAGTTAAATATTTGAAAGTAGACCATATGGCTCCAAGTTGAGGTCTATTTTTGGCTTTTATGTATCACTGCACGTTTCACGATCGCCCATACGGAAAATCGACCGCCTTGTTACTATCTCTCTGAGCATTGTGGATCTCATCTTCGGCTCCACAGCAGCCCTTCTTGGAGTTAATGTCATTCCACTAGCTGCTGTTAGGCGGAGGCTGGGTTAAAAATAGCTTCAGAAGCCCTCAGGACGACAATTTTTTCGGGGGCAGTTGATGAATACTAATGCAGACGCTGCTTCTCGAATAACCCCCGCCCCCCCATCTAATTTCCTGTCATTTTCCTGTCATTATCATTGCAGGACAATGCACTCTCAAGACACTAGCTGCTAGGAATTAGCCCCACAACCCATTGTTCCTCTAGTATTTGTGCGATTTAAATTACTGCAATCACTCCATGTTTACTTCTAAGTATTTGAGGATGAAAGCGTCTATTTCCTCTTCAACCTGTTCCAGTAAATACAATTTTGTAGATCCCACAATAATGGCACTATTTTGTGAAGACATGAAAACATATGGCAAGTGATCACTAGATGCACCAAGACCGGGCGTCACGTAATGACGGGAAAATTTTTTCAGTTGGACAGAAACATTTGCAGCATAATCTCCTCGGATGTTGGTAACAGTCACGTTAAGGTAGAGGTAATGTTTATTGCCAAGATCGGTAATTGGCTTTATACCGTTATTCATGAGACGCAGCTCAACAGTCCTTTCAAGGTCCTCCCTAGTAACCCCGGCAGAGTTTTCGCTAACATCTTCAACTAAATAATTTAGCACTTTGTAATTACCCAGCACCTTGTAGTTGTCCTCGCCAAAGGAAGAGGCTGAAAAAGAGACGAGAAGTGCAAGGGCTATTAAGGGGAGGATTTTCATGTTACCTTTTGGATACTCGTTTTTAAGCTATTTGTGAAGCTCATCCACCTTCGGCTCCGTTGAGGGTTTTGAGCAGCCGACTAACAGAAAGGAAATAAGCAGGGCGGCGTACAATCTCATGTGATTAAATCAGGTAACACAGTGAGCTTAGCAGAACAAATTCTAA
>Ga0163109_10000237_pt1 | contig 44313 bp, 46 predicted proteins | sample CRUFie1St13metaG_FD_108704 | JGI IMG/M metagenome (GOLD analysis project Ga0163109, IMG submission 108704) | Marine microbial communities from the Costa Rica Dome - CRUD Field 142mm St13 metaG | ecosystem: Environmental > Aquatic > Marine > Oceanic > Photic zone | place: Costa Rica: the Eastern...
AACTTCCTGCGCGACCTGAAGGACGACTACGAAGACAAAGGCCGTGTGTACTTCCCCGGAGTGGACATGGGACGCTTTGACGCCAAAGCCAAAGCACACATCGAGGCTGAAATCGCCGCCGATTTTCGCCATGCCTACTTGGGCATCCTGAAGCTCCCGAAAGAGAGCCGACTCGGGGTGTACGTCGCGTACGTCTACTACCAGCGCCTGTTCCAAAAAATCGCCGCCTTGCCTTCGAGCCGCATTTTGGAAGAGCGCGTGCGCATCCCCAACCGCCGCAAGGCAACGCTCTTTGTGGGGTCTTACTTGCGACACAGCTTCAACCTTCTTTGATTCTCCCGTGATGCGCATGTGCGTGGCATGGATGGGATTGCTTTGGGCCCTGTTCGGAGCCCTGCAAGCCTCTGCCCAAGAGGATGTCAACCTCGAGCAGTGGCGCGCGTGGTACCGCGAAGCAGCCACCCACCAAACCGGCAGCGTCATGGTCGACCGCATGGCCTCTGACTGTGGCACATGTGAAGAGCATCCCCTGGCCCATGGGTTTTTGGCCGTGTCCAACCTCATGGTCGCAGACGAATTGTGGAACCCCTTGGAAAAGCTGGAGATTTTCAACGCGTGGCAACCCGTCCTGGAATCGGCTGTGGCCGCCTTGCCTGAACATCCCGACCTCGCGCTGCTGCGTTTGGGCGTTCAAAACCACGTGCCGTCCATCCTGAACTACAGCCACAACACCCAAGCCGACCGCCTTCTCGTGGAGCGCGCGTTGGCGGAAGGTCATTGGTCCTCTGACCGCATCCATGCCGCCTTTGTGCGCGACTTTCTCACGTACCTTAAGTCCCTCTAATGTCATTCACGCTCGAAAACAACCCTCCCATGGTCGAAAACGTGGTTCTCGTAGATCCTGAAGACCGTCCCTTGGGCACCATGGAAAAGATGGAAGCCCACCGCCAGGGTGTGCTTCATCGGGCGTTCAGTGTGTTTGTCTTCAACAGCAAGGGAGATTTGTTGCTTCACCGCCGCGCCAAGGAGAAATACCACAGCGGCGGCCTGTGGACCAACACGTGCTGCAGCCATCCTCGTCCCGACGAGACGGTGGTGGAGGCTGCACAGCGACGGCTCGTGGAAGAGATGGGCATGCGGTGTCAGCTGGAGCCCAAATTCTCGTTCGTCTACCGTGCCGACCTCGATCACGGCATGATTGAGCACGAGCTCGATCACGTGCTCATAGGGTACAGCGACGTGCCGCCCGCGCCGAACCCCGAGGAGGTCTGTGAAACGCGGTACATGCCGGTGCGCGAGGTCGAGGCCGACATCGCCGCCCACCCCGACCGTTACACGGCCTGGTTCAAAATTTGTTTTCCGGAAGTCGTCTCCACCCTGATTCGCGCATGACTTCACCCCGAGACGTGGTCGTGGTGGGCGCCGGCGTCGGCGGGCTCGCCACTGCCGTGCGCATGGCCGCACGGGGACACCGCGTGACCGTGCTTGAAGCCGCCTCGACCGTGGGGGGAAAGCTGGGCGAGCACGTCGACGCCGGGCACCGCTTTGACCGCGGTCCGTCCCTGTTCACCATGCCCAAACTCATGGAGGAACTCGACGCCTTGGTGCCTCATGACGTGCCCGGTCGGCCCGCGCCGTTTGCCTATCGGACGCTCGACCGAAGCACCCATTACTTCTGGGAAGACGAGGAGAAGCCGCTTGTTGCGTGGACCGATTCCGCGCGCTTTGCCAAGGATGTTGAAGCGCGCTGGGGCGTCCCCGCCAAGCGACTCATGCGGCACTTGGAAACGAGCCGAACGGCCTTCGAATTGACGCGTGGCGTGTTTCTTGAACGAAGCCTGCACGAAGGGTCGACCTACCGAACCTCAGCCGCGTGGCGCTTGCTGTCGCGGGTTTGGACATTGCCCCTCTTGGGGAGCCTGCACAGCCACAACAAGCGTCACTTGAAGCACCCCAAGCTCACGCAGTTTTTCAACCGCTACGCGACCTACAATGGCAGCGACCCGCATCGGGCCCCGGCGATGATGCACGTCATCCCCCACCTCGAACACGGAATCGGCACGTTCCTGCCCGAGGGCGGGATGCGCTCGATTCCCTTGCATTTGGAGAAGCTCGGGCGCGCGCTCGGCGTGACCTTTCTCACAGACACGCCCGCAGCGCGCATCCTGCACGCGGAAGGACGGGTCACGGGCGTCGAGGACACCCAAGGACAAGTGCATCGCGCCGATTGGGTTGTCAGCAACGCAGACTTGCATCCGACCTACCGCAAGCTGCTTCCCGACTTGAAGGCGCCTGAGCGCATTTTGAATCAGGAACGATCCACCTCCGGCGTCATCTTCTACTGGGGCGTAAACGGGACGCATCCCGAGCTCAGCCTGCACAACATCCTTTTCAGCAAGGACTACCGGGCAGAATTCAACCGCATCCAACACGAAGGCACCCCGGGCGAAGACCCCACGGTCTACATCAACATCACCAGCAAGGAATTGCCCCAAGACGCGCCCGAAGGCCATGAAAATTGGTTTGTCTTGATGAATGTCGAGGCCAATCCTGAGATGTGGGACGACGACGCGGTGTCGGTGTTGCGTGAACAGGTGTTGGCCAAAATCGAGCGGACCCTCGGCGCACGCCCCGACATCGTGTGCGAGCAGGTGCTCAAACCCCAAACCATCGAATCCCTCACCGGGTCGTGGCGCGGCGCGCTCTACGGGGCGTCGAGCAATTCCGCGGCCGCCGCTTTCCTGCGTCACCGCAACCGTTCCACCGACCTCGAAGGGCTTTATTTCTGCGGCGGAAGCGTGCATCCGGGCGGGGGCATCCCGCTGTGTTTGCTCGGTGCGCGCATCGTGGACGAACTTGCACACCCATGACGACTTCTCCCTCCATGACGCCTTGGTGGCGCCGGCCCTTCACTTGGGGCGCGGTCATCGTCATTTTGCACCTCGTTGGCGCGACAGGAACCGCACTGGGCTACGCCCATTTGTTGCTTCCCCTGACGCCCCTCAACTTGATTTTGTGTGCGGGCATTGTCATGTCCTTCACAGGCGACGAAAGCCCTTGGCGCTGGGCCCTGACCATGTTCCTCGGTTTTGGCATTGAGGTGCTCGGGGTGGCCACGGGCTTGCTCTTTGGGGACTACAGCTACGGAAGCGGCCTCGGCCCCCAAGCTTTGGATGTCCCGCTTCTGATGGGCGTGTTGTGGTGGTTGCTCTTGATCGGCACCCACCACCTGTCCGAACGTTTTCTGTCACTAGGCGGCCGCGTGGTGAGTCCTGTGGTACGGTCCGCCTTGGCCGCGACGATGATGACGGCCCTCGATGGCGCGATTGAACCCGTGGCCATCCGGGCGGGGTGGTGGACCTGGCACGACGGGGGCATTCCCTGGACCAATTACCTTACTTGGTGGATCGCGGCCTTCGCGCTCGGACTGTTGTGGCGCGACGTCGACGACCTCAAAACAAACCGGCTCTCAGGCTTGTTGGTGTTGGTGTTCACCTTGTTTTTTGTCGTGTTAAATCTTACCCCTTGGACGCTATGAGTGTTGTGTTTCCCGCCTTTATCACGTTGTTGACGTTTGTCGCCATGGAAGGCGTCGCCTGGTTGGCCCACAAGTACCTCATGCACGGCTCCATGTGGTACTTCCATGAGGACCACCACTCAAACGGCCCCGGATTCTTCGAAAAAAACGACGCCTTCTTCCTCATTTTCGCCATCCCCAGCGCCTACTGCTTCATCTCTGGCAGCATCGCAGGCGACTTCCGGTTCTGGATTGGCGCGGGCATTGCGCTGTATGGTTTGGCCTACTTCCTGGTGCACGACGTCTTCATCCACCGGCGTTTCTCCTGGTTCAAGCGGACCAAAAACGCCTACTTCATGGCGATCCGCAAGGCGCACAAAGTCCACCACAAACACTTGGGAAAAGAGGATGGCGAGTGCTTTGGAATGCTCTTCGTGCCTCCGCGTTACCTTCGCGAAGCGCGGAAAGCCCTGCGCAACCAACAGCAACGCGCATGAACGATTGGACGTATTTGTGGGTCAACCTGGCGGTCTTGTCGATCCCCTTCATTGCCAGCTTCGACCGACGCGTCGCCTTTGTTAAAGAATGGAAGGCCTTTTGGCCCGCGTGCCTGCTCACCATGGCCGGCTTCATTGCATGGGACGTCATCTTCACGGCACGAGGCATCTGGGGCTTCAACAGCGCCCACCTCGCAGGCATTGACCTGTTGGGCTTGCCCATCGAAGAGTGGCTCTTTTTCATCACCGTGCCCTACGCCTGCGTCTTCACCTACGCCTGCTTCAAGAAATACATCCCGAACTCCCCCCTCGGCTTTGGGCACCGCGGACTGACGGTCGCCATGACCGGTCTGTGCATTGGGATCGCATTGGGCTTTTCTGATCGCGCCTACCTGGGACTGACTGCCGCCCTGTGTGCGGTGTGGCTGTTTGGCACCTTGCTGCGTTGGCGCTCGTGGATGGGGCATTTTTGGTTTGCCTACCTCGTGCTCCTCGTGCCCTTTGTGATCAGCAATGGCGTGTTGACGGGGCTGGACTTTTGGTCTTACCCCTTCTTGCACAACCAGCCTGAGGCCATCGCAGACCACATCGTGTGGTACAACAACGAGGAGAATTCCGGATGGCGCTTGTTCACCATGCCGGTCGACGACCTGCTCTACGGCCTCTTGCTCATCGGCATCAACGTCAGCTTGTTTGAGGCGTTCTCCGCCCGCGGCTCGTCGTCAGTCCAAATCCACGCCTGAGCTCACCCACGCCGACACAGGATGGTGGTCGCTCAGCACCACGCCGTGTGTTTGCTGCCGATGCACGACCAGGGTCGTGTCCACCAAAATGCCGTCAATCCGAACCCCGGGCACCCTGCCTATGTGGGTTCCCCCCAGCCCCAAGGTGGCTGCATCAAAGGCGTCCCGTACCCGCTCCTGCCTCAATTGCCGCACTGCGTAGGACATGGGTGTGTCGTTAAAATCTCCGGCGAGGACCACGGGATGGGGACTTTGGGCCATCTTCTCGCGCAGGATGTGGGCTTGCTTGGCCCGCGCCTCGGACGCTTGGGTCACCAAGCTCAACAACCTCAGCCCTTCCTGACGGCTGGGCCCATCCTCCACCGCGGCATAGTCCGCGTGGCTGAAGTACAAACTCTGAAGGTGCACGTTGAACACCCGCACCGTGCCTGAAGGCGTTTTCACATCGGCTTGAAGCACCCGGCCGCGCCCTGCGTCCTCCGGGAACATCCACGTATCCCACTCCACCACAGGCAGCGACGTCACCAGCGAAGGCCCCGATCCGTTGGGCCATTGAAGCAGCCTTCGGCGTGGCGAGGACCACGAAAAACCGGCGTTTTGCAGGACGGACTTTCCGTCTTTGGGAAACTCCTGCAGACACCACACGGTCTCCTGACGTGCGTCCAACCAACTGGCCAAGTCCCGACGTGTGGCGTCCCCTTGCAACCAGTTGAATTCGTCGAGGCGCCTCACGTTGAAGGAAAGGACACCCCACGCGTCGTCGTCCGGAATTTCGCTCGCCCCGAGACCCAAGGAGAACACGAGCATGAACGAGGGCCACGTGGCCACCAACACCAGGGTCGGAAACGCGGCCCGAATCCAGCGAAAGGACACCACACGCCACACCACACCGGATGCCAACAGCAGCCAGCCCACGCCATACGTCAATCCAAAGGGAGACAACCAAGGAAACCAAGAGGGAGACACCCGCACGGCCAGCTCACCCAACACGACAAGGGCCATGCCCGGCAAGGCCAGCATGCTCGCCGAGTCGATTTTGCGCCGTTTGGCACGCGGCTGTTTCTCTTGGGCCACGGTCAGCGCTGGCTTTCGTCAAACAAGAACCGCTTCTCCTCTGGGGACAAATGGTCGTAGCCGTGCTTGGAGATCTTGTCTAAAATCGCGTCCAACCGCTCCCCGCGCTCCGCGCGGGCGGCGTTGAATTCGTCGTCGGACATGGGCGCACGCGAGGCTTCGCGCTCTGCGGCCTTCCATCGGTTGGACGTCGATGCTTTGAAGCGGCTGCGTTTGCGCTTGGGAATGGACAGGGACCTCGAAGACAGGGCGTCCAAGATCCATTCCAGCCAGCCCACCAAGTTGGTGCCCTTGCGGTCTTGCATGACGAGCAACACCCCAAACAATGCCCCGCCCAAGTGCGCCACGTTGCCACCGGCATTCACGCCACGGCTCAATCCGAAATAGTCCAACACCACGTAGCCCCAAAACAGGTGCTTCAGCGACACCGGGCCAAACAAAATCAAGTTGAATTTGAGCTCGGGACGCAGCGTGGCAATCGCCCCAAAAATGGCCATCACCGAAGCCGAAGCCCCCAAAGCGTAGGTGCCCGTTTGAAGGGGTTTGAACCCGTTGGTCAGGAAAAAGTAGGCGGCAAATCCCGCAAGCCCTCCTGCGAGGTAGGTGCTCAGCAACCGCCGCGACCCCACTTCCCCCCGGTACACCCGGCCCATCCAAAACAAGAGCAACATGTTCATGCCCACGTGCCATACGCCTTGGTGTGTGAACATGTGGGTTAGCACACTCCACGGGCGCTTCGCCAAGACCTCGAGACGCCAAGACGTGGCCAAGGTTCGGGCTCCCTCTGCGGGCAACACCGCCGAGACCACCCCACCTCCGAGTTGATCCACCACATCCAGCGTCATGAGCACGACAAACACCGCCGCATTCACCCACACCAGGCGGGTCAGCATGCCGCCGTCACGCCACATCGCTTTCAGATTCTCCCACATGATTCAATAAAAATGACCGCGGTCCTGTTGCCACCGCTTGAGCAAGAAATAGCCAAAAATCATCCCGCCGAGGTGCGCAAAGTGCGCCACGTTGTCGCCGGGGCTGTTCTGGAACGCCAACATCAATTCAATCGCGCCGTAGCCCATCACGAAATACTTGGCGCGGATGGGAATGGGCGGAAACAGCAACATCAGTTGGGTGTTGGGAAAGAGCATCCCAAACGCCAAGAGCAAGCCAAACACCGCCCCACTCGCCCCCACCACGCGACCGTACACCATTTCCAGCACGCGTGCGCGCTGGAGGGGACTGGCGTTGGGGGAAATGAACTGCTCGGCGGCCGGAAAGAAGGTGCCGAGTTCGCTGTAGAACTGCAAGCCCACCACCAATTCATGCAGGGCAAAGGCGCCGAGGCCACAGACCATGTAGTAGGTCAGGAAGCGCTGAGGACCCCACACCCGCTCGAGTTGCGACCCAAACATGAACAGCGCGAACATGTTGAAGAAGATGTGCCCCAAATCCCCGTGCATGAACATGTGGGTGATGATTTGCCACGGCTGAAAGAACGGCGAACCGGGGTACGTGCCCGCCAACAGCGGCACGGCCACAGAATCGCCGATAAGGCCCGACCCCAGGTACATGAGTACGTTAAGGATGATCAGGTTTTTGACGACTTGAGGGGTGTTCTGCAACATCAGCGGAAAGGGTTTTCAAGGTCCTCTGCAGCCCAAATCGACAGCGCCTGCCGTCCATCTGGATCCACGTTGGGGTGATCACAGGCCCAAAGGTCGGCCACCAAACGACGCCGCGCCTCCAGAGGCATGGGCGCCTCACCGGTCACGGCCGCGCGGCTTGCCCACGCCTTCGCCCATTGGGCTTGACGCGCTTCGTGGTCGGTCCACTGGCCGTCGTGGTAGGTTTCCAATACCGCATCCAGCGCCTCGCGCACGTGGGCCGTCATGTCTGCCGGCACCGCGCGGAGCTGCACGGTTTGGTCGTCGACTTGGGCCAAATCCATGCCCATGCCCAACAACGCCTCCCTGGCGTCGGTCAAGGCCATCACCTCGGGCTGCGTCAAGGTGATGTCTTCTGGAATCAAGAGCGTTTGGGAGGCCACGGCAGCCGCTTCCCCTGCACGCAATCGCGCCATGAAGCGCTCGAACAAGATCCGCAGGTGGGCGCGCCGGATGTGCACCACCGCCACGCCTTCTTCCACGGGCACCATCAAGTACTTCCCGCGCCACTGCAGGATGTCAAGTCCCTCCGTGGAAGCTGCGTTTTCGCGCACCTCCGCTTCCGTTGAAGGCGTCTCTGCAGCCGGACGGGCTGCGGGCTCCTCCATGACTTGGTACAAATCCTTCCAACCGGCCGATTTGGACCACCCTCCATGGGCTTGTCCCAAAGACGGGCCCGACGACCGCGTGCCCGACCCCGCATGGCCGCCTGATGGTGAGGTTGGCGCGCTGGGGGCGTCGAAGGGATTGTATTGGGGGTTGATCCGCACGGTGGGCTCTTGGACGTCCATGCCCGCCTTCAAGTCGGGAATGTTCAACCCCACCTCCGCATCGAAATCGATGGTCGGTGCCACATTGTGTGCACCCAATCCGCGCTTGACGGCCGATTTCAAAATGGCGATGATGGGCTGCTCTTCGTCGAATTTGACCTCAATCTTGGTCGGGTGAATGTTCACGTCGACACGCGCAGGGTCTACCGTGAGGTACAGGGCGTACAGCGGGTGATGTCCATCCCCAATGAGCCCTTCGTACGCACGAATCACCGCGCGATGCAGCAGGCCGTGCTTCACAAAACGCCCATTGACAAACAGGAACTGTTCGCCGCGCGTCTTTCTCGCAGAATCCGGCTTGCCGACAAACCCTTCGATGGCCACGACGTCGGTGTCTTCCTGCACAGGCACCAAACGCTCGTCGTGCTTGGGGCCCATGATGCCGACAATCCGTTGGCGAAGCGTCCCTGGCTTGAGCTGAAAAAGACTCGCCCCTTGGTGGGTCAGCACAAACGAAATGCTCGGGTGTGCAAACGCCACCCGCTGAAATTCGTCGACCACATGACGCATCTCCACCGCGTCGGACTTGAGAAAGTTCCGACGCGCCGGCACATTGTAGAACAGGTTCTTGACGTGAAACGTCGTGCCCGCGGCCCGGGCCTTGGGCTCCTCCCCAACGATTTCCGAGCCGTGGCAGCGAAGCACGGTTCCAACCTCGGCCCCTTCTTGGCACGTCGTCACTTCCACGTGGGCAATGGCCGCAATCGAGGCGAGGGCCTCTCCGCGAAAACCTTTGGTCGCCAGGGCAAACAAATCGTCGGCCGTTTGGAGTTTGGAGGTGGCGTGGCGTTCAAAACACACCCGCGCGTCCTCCGCGCTCATGCCTGCCCCGTTGTCCACCACTTGAATGGACGTGCGACCGGCATCCACGACGTGCACCTCAATGGAGGTCGCGCCAGCATCGACAGCGTTCTCCACGAGCTCCTTCACGACCGAAGCGGGTCGTTGGATGACTTCGCCAGCCGCAATCTGGTTGGCGACGTGGTCGGGCAGAACGTGAATGGTTTGGCTCATCCGTTCGAATGCATGAAGTTGAGAAACTGGCCGTAGTCCTGGGTTTCCACCCAAAGGATGGCACGGTAGGTCAGGTACACGAGCACGAGGGCCACCCCTCCTGCGCGAAGCGCCGCCATGCGGCTGGCGCGAATGGATGCGGCGCGGCGCGCAGCACGACCTTCCGCACTTCGGCCACCCTGCCTGAATTTGATGGGACGTGGCGCATCCGAGGCACCGTTCACCTCCTCCTCCACACGGCGCTTGCGTTCCTCCCATTCGGGGCGAGAATCAGGCAGGTGCCGGGACTTGAATGTGAAGGTGCGGGGTTCGGTGCGCACGTTCCGAAAAGGGCCGCGAAGTTTGGGCGCTTTCATGAACTCGAAGGTACGGGTGGTCAGGCCTGCGTCCGCTCAAATTCCGTTAACACGGATTCCACATCTCCTCCACCGTAATGGGCGAGCACTTTGCGCAACACGCGCTCCACACTCGCGTCGGGACACGAGGCCCCCGACGTGATCAACACGGTCGGGACGTCGTCCGCGGTTACGGCATCTGGCAAGGGTTGGGCGGTGACCTTCATTTGGCCTGAGTGCATGTCAAAGTGGTGCACCCCGTCTTCCTTCCACTCCAATTCGTTGCGCACGAAAAAGGTCGGCATGTGCTCCTCGCAGAGCTCGACCAAATGCGAAGTGTTGCTGCTGTTGTATCCGCCCACGACCAGGGCCACATCGGCTCCCCCGGCCAACAACGCCCCGCGCGTGGCGCTTTGGTTGTCGTTGGTGGCGTAACAGAGGGTGTCGCGGGTGTTGGCGAATTCCCCTTCGGGATTGGCGTCGACCGCCTGCTTGATGCGGTCGGCGATGGCCTGGGTGTCCGAGGCAAGCATGGTGGTTTGGTTGACCACACCCACCCGTCGAAGGTCACGTGCGGGATCAAACCCTTCCGTGGTCCGGCCTTCAAAACGCGACCAAAACGCCTCTGCATCCGTCCGGCCCGCCTCCATCCATTGGGCCAAGAATTCGGTTTCCTCCTCGTCCTTGACTACGAGGGCGTGCCCCGTTTCTGCAGCGTGTGAGAAGGTGGCACGGGTTTCCTCGTGCTTGGGTTTGCCGTGAATGACCACGGTGAAGTCTTTGCCGCCAAGCTGTGCAGAGCGCTTCCAGACCTTCTCGACAAACGGACACGTCGTGTTGTACTTCTGCACGTCCACCCCGAGGTCGCGCATGCGCTGCTCGAGTTCAACAGTGGCTCCAAACGCCGGCACAATGACCACATCGTCGGCCGTCAGCGTGTCCAGAGACACGAGTTCCTTGCCGAGGGTGTCGTGCAGGAATTGCACGCCGCGGCTTTGGAGGTCGGCATTGACTTCGGGGTTGTGAATCATTTGACTGAGCAGGAAAATCCGCTTGCCCGGGTTCTCATCCACCGCCTTGTAACTGATCTCGATGGCGTTTTCCACCCCAAAACAGAACCCAAAATGACGCGCCAAACGGATGTGCACTGCACCAAAGTCCAGCTCGGTCGGCGTGAAGTCTTGTTTCCTGGGGTCCAAGGCTTTGCGTTTGGCCTTCACCCGGGAAATGATGGGGCTGCGGTAAAACTCGGGGATGTCGAAGCTGCGCATGTGGCTCAAAAATACCTTACCCCATCGCAACCTTTTCAAGAAGACAAACGTTCATTTCACCAAGTTCTTCGGAACAATTCACATTGAAACACATGCCCGGATGGAAAATGCGCGTGGGACTCGTCCTCCGCGTAGAAGGGACCTGCAAGGAGGCTTCGGCCTCCTTTTTTTTTGCCCCAAACTCAACGGGCGCTGTCGCGTCGCTTGGCCAACCCCTCGGCATTGTCAAACGCGCGTTTCAAGGCATCGTCCCACAATCCCTCGCTCCGCTTCGCCACAAAACGCACGTCTCGGACGATGTCCGCCTGGGTCGAGGTTTGGAAACTCAACTGGTCGTAGGCGAGGCGCTGTATGAGCACCGACTGCAATTCAGGGACGTAAGCGAGAAACGGCCAGTCTGCGGTGTTCACCTCGACGTGGATTTGGTCCGATTCACTGAGCCACTCGAGGGTCCAGGCATCGAGTGCAGGCACGATGTCCGTGCAGTCGTTCAACCCAATGTTCATGCGCCACTCAATCGCCTGGCGAACCCAACGGGCATGGGCCTCACCTTGGGCTGGCCAATCCGGCGCACCCGCGCACGTCCAACACGTCCAGCACCACGGACCCCAAAGCAACAGCGCAGCAACGTGCATGACTCAGAGCGTCAATTCGGTTTCCACAAAGCGAATGCCCAGTTCGGCGAGCCCTTTGAGCAAGGGGTCGTAATACGTCTTGGACATGGGCACGTCCACCCCTGTGGTGCCAAACGTTCCCGCCATCAGCGGCTTCACCGCCAGCGCCATGGGCAAGCCCACGGTGTCGCTCATGGCTGTGAACACGCTGTCCTTGCCCTCCAAGCTGAGGCTGCTCGTGCGTGCTTTTCGCACGCCGTTCATTTCGTAGTCAAACCGGTGCCACATGACAATCATGTCCCGGTCTTCTGGCCGCAAGACCCACTTGTCGGTGACGAGGGCCTCGATGATTTGGGCCGGGGTTCCGGAAGGGTTTGCAGGTCCAGACGCTCCGTCAAACAGACCCAACCAAGCCAACCGCTCCAAGGCCTCGTCCGTGGCGCCCGTCACGTGCTGGACCGCTTCCCTGACGTCGCGGCCATGCTCGGCTTCGGCGGGCAAGAACGACCTTGTCCAGTCCGCCCAAGACACGCCTTGAGGCCAGGTCAAGCTCGCGTCGTCCCGCACCATGCCCAACTGCACCAAGAGGTCCCAAGACTGGCTGAAACCTGCGCTGCGGAGCGTGCCTCGAACGAGGGTCTCCACCTCTGCCAAGCCGTATAACTCTCGGTAGCCGAGCGAATCGCGGTTGGGGTAGCCGTCGTAGGGGCGCCCATCCACATCGATGGACGTCAACGTTTGGAAGGTGCGGTGAGGCGGCACAACCCGCACGCGGCCCTGATCGAGGAAGGTCGCGGTCCCTCCTTGGCCAGCGAGCACCACGTTACGAGGGTTCCAGCTCAGCTTGTAATGCCAGGGGTTGTCGTCGGAATCCGGGGCCACCAATCCGCCGCAGTAAGATTGAAAACCGAGCATGCGTCCTCCTTCCGCCCGGATCTCGTCGATGACTTGCATGGCGCTCATGTGGTCGATGCCCGGATCCAAGCCGAGCTCGTTCAAGACCAACACCCCGGCCTCCCGCGCCGCGCCGTCCAACGCTTTCATCTCCGGCGAGACATAGCTCGGGGTGATCACGTTGACCGCTGCCTCGATGGCCACCTTGGCCACGTCCACGTGCATGAAGGCCGGCAGCATGCTGATGACAAGGTCGGCCTGGGCGATGCGGGCATTGCGGTCTGCAACGCCGTCGGACGCCAGCTGAAACGCATGGCCTCGAGGATGATCGCCCACCTTGGATTGGGCCGCATTCAAGCTCAAATCGCCCACGTGAATCTCCCACCCCTCTTGGTCTGCCTGACCGAGCAAATGCGCGATCAAAGAAGAACTGCTGCGCCCTGCACCGAGGACCAAAATCACCTTGCTGTATGCCATGCATGCAAGGTAGCACGACAAGGTTTGGCACGGGCTTTGCCCCGCAGGGATAATCCCTACCTTCGAGGCTCAACCCATGCATGTCATGACCACATTCATTCACCCCACACTCCGCCGATTTGCCCTCGGCCTTCTCGCGTTGATCCTCCTAGGTGCACTCCCCGCTTGCAACGGTTCCAAAGCCTTTGTGAAACGCGGTGCCAAAATGGAAGAAGCGGGCATGATGCCCCAAGCGGCCAACCTCTACTACACCGCGGTGGTGAAGAAGCCCTCCAACATCGATGCGATGGTCGGACTGAAGCGCACCGGACAGGTCGTGTTGGGTCAGCACATCGCCGCCTTTGACGAAGCCGTGGCGTACGACATGCGCGAAACCGCGCTGGACGCGTGGCACGACGCCGAAGCGTGGGACGCCAAACTCGAGGCGGTCGGCGTGGATTTGGCCTTCCCTGAAGCCAAGCGTGCGATGTACGAGACGGTCAAAAACGCCCACCTCGACGAATCCTACCGTCAAGCCAACATCTTGCTCGAACAGGAGATGTTCGACGAGGCGCTGGCCGAATTTGACGCCATCCTCCAATTGGACCCCACGTACCAGGACGCCCCTGCCCTGCGCAACGTGGCCTTCTGCGAGCCCCGCTACCGCGCAGGCGTGAAGGCCCAAGAGGGCGAACGCTACCGCGAGGCCCATGCTGCGCTTTCCGAATTGACCAACACGGACCCCGATTACAAGGACGCAAGCCAGCGCCTGAGTGACGTGCTGGAAGAAGGACGCTTCACTGTGGCACTCGTGGACTTCAAAAACGGTTCGAGCCGTTTGAACCTCGATGTCAAAATCCAGTCCCTTGTTGAGCAAGCGCTGATGGGCTCGGAAGACCCCTTCTTGAAGGTGGTGGACCGGGAGAGTTTGGCCTTGATCCTCCAAGAACAAAGCATGGGCATGAGCGGCCTAACTTCTGGCGGCGACGTGGAAATCGGCAACATGCTTGGCGCCAAGGCCTTGCTCAAGGCCACCATCACCACCTGCGACCACCGTCAGACGCGCTTGATGTCGAGCTACCAAACGGGCTACGAGCAATACAAAGTGGAGCGCGTGAACGAAGAGGGCAAGAAGTACTACGAGACCAAATACCGTCAAGTGCAGTACCGCGAGTTCTCGCAAGACGCGTCCATCGACATCACCTGCACCTTCAAGTTCATTTCCACCACCACGGGGGAAGTGGTGTCCTCCAACACCCTCTACGGTCGGGCCTCAGACAACATCCGCTACATCACGTACGGCGGCAACCGCAACAAATTCTACCTCGGCGGTCACTCCGGTGCGCGCACCGGCTCTTCAGGCCGTGCAGACCGAGATCGCTTGCTGTCCGCACGCCAAGCCATCCGCAGTGCCGACGCGTTGACCGACGAAGCCGGCCTGGCCTTGGCGTCGCAAATCCAACGCGCCATCGAACAAGAATTGCTCACCCTCGTCCCCTGATTTCATGCGATTGACATCCCTCTTTGCTGGTGTTTTGTGTTTGGCGACGTTGGCCAGATGTGCGGGTTCCCGCACGGCGGTGGCGCCTGCACCAAGCTGGACCTTTGAGTCCCCAGTCAAGGCAGGGTACTACATCGGCATCGGCTCGGCCTCGAAGCTTGTCCACCCGCTGGACGCAGACGCCGTGGCCAAACAACAAGCCTTGGACAACCTCTCTCGCGAGATTCGGGTGCAGGTGAAGTCCACCTCGACCACCAAGACCCTTCAGGTCAACGATTGGCTCTCAGAGTCGTTCAATTTTTCGTCTGAAAGCACCACCAAGGAAGATTTGGAGGGCTTCACCTTGGTGGACACGTACGCCACGGAAACCGAGGTCATGGTGTACTACCAGCTGAGCAAGGCCGAGCACGCACGCATCCAAGAGGCCAAAAGACAAGCCGCACTGGCCCTGTCGATGGAGCACCTTGAAACGGCGCGCGCCGCACGTGGCCTTGCGCAAGTGCAACAAGTCGTGGATGCAGCAGTCCGTGGGTTGGACGCACTCCGCCCCTTCTTAGACAAGCCTCTGGTTCACGTGGGGGCAGACGGAACGGAGACTTCCGTCCCCCTCGAATTGGTCGGCTTGCTCGACGATTGTGTGGCCGGACTTCAATTGGCGAGCGCCGACTCTTCCGTCACGTTGAACGTGAGGGACGCCTTCCGCGGCGACGTGGTCGTGACGGCGCTGCTCGACGGCAAGCCCGCCCCCAACGTGACGTTGTCGTACCGCTACAACCGGGGCGAGTTCCCCACGCGGGGCGAGGCCGTCACCAACGCCCAGGGCGAGGCGACCATCACGCTCGAGAAATTTGAACCTGGGAAGCGTGGCACGGCCCTCGAAGTTCGCGTGGAGCCCAAGGCTTTTGTGCAAGGACTTCCCCTCATGCACCCCTTCCGACAAGCCGCGGAGGGACTGCAAAGCGTCCCCCTTCGCGTGGAGGTAACCTTGGCCCCCATTGAAGTGTCATTGCGCATCGAAGAGCGGGCGTTTGGGAAGAAACGCGACCAAGCGATGCTTGCGCCTGCCATCCAACAAGCCCTCCAATCGGCCAACGTCTCTCTCCTAGCGACAGATGCCGATGCCGACATGATTTTGACTGTGGAAGCCGACGCCCGGCCCGGCGGCAGCGGACAGGGATTCACCACCGTGTACACCGACGTGGTGGGCACGGTCACCAACCGTGAAGGTGAGGTCCTTTTCACCCAAACCCTGACCCGCATCAAAGGCATCCAACTCGACTTGCCTCGGGCCACGGACGCTGCGTACAGCAAGGCTTCTGAGGAAATCACCTCCGACTTTGTCCCTGCCTTGATTCGACTTTGGCACGGTTTCTGAGACTGACTGAGAAAATCTTTACTTTTCGACACAAACCCCACCTCCATGAACCTTCGCATCACCCTTCCTTTGGCCTTGATTGTGGCCACCGCAGCCATGACGGGCTGCAGCAACAAGAGCATGACCCCCAAGCAGGCCGGTGAGATCGAAATCCTCGAGTACTGTGCCAGCGACGAGTACAAGAGCGACAAGAACCACTTCCGCGCTTCGGCCACAGGCCAGAGCATGAGCCGGGAAACTGCCAAGAAAATGGCGCGATCCAATGCCGAAGCCAAGCTTGCCCGTTCCATCAACGCTACCATTGAAATTGTGACCGACAACTACGTGAACAGCACCAAGTTCAACAACGTGGAGGAGGTCACCGAGACCTTCAACGATTTGGCACGCACCGTGGTGGACCAGCTCCTGTCCGGCGCCATCACCGCCTGCCAGCGTTTGACCCAAAAAACCGACGGCACCTTTGTCAGCTACATGGCTGTGGAGTTGTCCGCCACCGATTTGGTCGGCAAGTACAACGAGCGCCTGTCGCAAGACGAGCGCATCAAGGCTGAGTACAACTACGAGAAGTTCAAGGAGACGTTCGAGGCCGAGATGGCCAAGCAACGCTGAGCTGCCTCACCCCATCCGCGCAGCAAGTCACGCCCTTGGGGCGTCAAGACGGACTCGGGATGAAATTGGACGCCCGCAACGGGAAGGGATTCATGGCCCATGGCCATGGGCACACCCTGACTGCTGCGGGCGTTCACATGCCAGCCCGCTGGAAGGGACTCCTCCTCCACCACCCAGCTGTGGTAGTGGCCAACCTCCATGGACGGCCCCAAGCCTTCCCACATGGTCCCCAAAGGACCGCACGTGGCGGCAGCAGCATCCACGGTCATCGCCGATCGACGGCCGTGCAAAGGGGCCTCGAGGTTGCGCAAGGTTCCTCCTGCATGCACTGCGAGTGCTTGCATGCCCAAACAGACCCCCAACGTCGGTACGCCCCTGCGGAGCGCCTCTGCCGTGACGTCCATCAATTGGGCGTGCTCTTCAGGCAACCCTGGGCCGGGGGACAGCACAAGCGCATCGGTTTGGACCCAGTGATCTGCGGTCCACGCGCCTTCTCGAACGACATTCACCGTCCAGCCAAACCTCCCCAAATCGTGGGCAAGGTTCCACGTGAAGGAATCGTGGTTGTCGAAGAGGGTGATGCGCATCGGGCGTAGATTTGAACGCTCACACAAACATACTCTCATGTCTTCACGCATCGACACCTCAGACGCCGCACAACCCGTCGCCGCCTACAGCCAAGCTGTGGAAGCGGGCGATTTGGTGTTCGTCAGCGGACAAATCCCCTTGGACCCCGCTTCAGGCGAGCTGATCTCCGCAGACATGAAAGCCGCCACGGCACGCTGCATCGCCAATGCCCAAGCCATCCTTCAAGCCGCGGGTCTGGACTTGAACAACGTCGTCAAGGCTTCTGTTTTTTTGACCACGATGGACGACTATGCAGAGATGGATGCCGCGTACAGGGAAGCCATGCCCATGCCCTTTCCAGCCCGGGAAGCGGTGGCGGTGTTGGCCCTGCCCAAAGGCGCCCGCGTCGAAATTTCGATGATTGCACAAAAGGGTTAAACAAACAACCACAACATCATGTTTTTCAAGAAGTTCCTATACTACCTAAACCCTCTCAACTTGTTCAAAAAGGACACGGACTCGGGGTTGAATCTTCGCATGATGCACGGCATCAACAAGATCAGTTTCTTCGCCTTTCTGGTGTGTCTTGCGGTGATGCTGTACCGCTGGTACGTCCGCTCGTAAAACGTCTTCCCTCGTTAGAACAGCAGCTTTCCGTCGGACCCTCGTGCCTCCAATTTGAGGTCGCGCAACAAGGCCGATTTCACGTTCAAACGCAGAGAGAAACTCTGCCGTACCCCAAAGGGAATCCAGTTGAACGACAGCTCCCAGCAATGCAAATCCACGTAGAAGTTCAAATTGGTCGGCGTGAACTCGCGTCGGGCCAAGTCGTACCCCGTGGTGACATCCAATTTGTAGCGCTTCAACACATTCACGCTCCCTCGGGCACTCAAGGCATGCGTCACCACGCTCGTGTCCCTTTGCAGCTCTGAGGCCCACTGACGGGACAAGTTGACGTTGTAGTCCAACCGCGCGTTCCAAGGCGTGCCCGCATCCTGGGCAGACTTGAAGCTTGTTCCCATGGCCCCCGTGACGCGCTTCAACCGGACCAATCCTTGGCCTTGAGACGCCAAGAAGGTGTCGATGACCTGGCCCGTCAGCGTGTCGCGTGCATAGGCCGTGTGGGTCGCGTTGACATTGACATTCACCCGGTTGAACAGGCTGGTGAATGCCCGAGTTTGAAAGTCCGAAAGCTTCAGGGAATCCGCCACGAAGTTGAAATTCCCCGAGGTGCTCAGGTTGTCCAAAATCTTCACCTTCCTCAACTCCCCCGTTTCGCGGTCGGCGACCTTGGCTTCGATGTTTTGGCTCAACCCAAAATTCAAGGAACCCGCTTCACGAAGATCGTTGGGCACGTACCGGCCCAGGGCATAGGGATTCCACCCCACCTCCCCCGCATCGGTGACCAAGCTTTGCTCGCGCATTCGCTCGGGGTTGTAGCTTACCCCCAGACTCGGGGCCAAGACGTGACGCACGGCTTTCACACGGCCTTCCCCAGGGATGTTGAACGTGCCGTAAAAGCGTGTGCTCGCCGTCACCCCCAAACGCCATTCATTGGCCGATTGAAATCCCCGAAGCGTGTCGTTCACAAAGGCCGTAGAGTCCTCCGTCACCTGCACCTCCGACACGTCCAATGACTGGAAGGAATCGTACTGGTCGTAGGTGAACGATGGAGACAGAGAAACAAAACCAACACTTGAACTGGAAGTCAATTTTAACTTGTGCTTCAGTCCATTGCGTATTTTCAAACTTGACCAATCCTGCGCGCCAAACGCGCTGTCGGCTCCCTGAATGGTGTTCTCCATTTGGGTGCTGTACGTGACGGCCACCCCATCCAAGAGTGCCGACTTTCCGGCATCCAATCCCACGAGTTTGGACAGGCTTGTCCGCTGCATGTTCAAGGAAAGCGAGGGCACGGTCAAGGTCACATTTCCCGTCAGCGAATTTTGGTTGTGCCGCGCACTGATGTTGGTCGAAAAAGGCGTCCTCGGCACCTTGGCTGTCCACTGCAAACTCGACTGGAAGGTGTTGGACAAATACTCCTCTTGGGTGCTGTTCAAGTTTTGCTGGAAGTTGCCCGACGACCCAAAATTCACCGAGGCATTGAAGCGCGAGTTGGGACGCGCCCGAGGGTCTTGGCTGTGGCTCCAGCGCACGAAGAAGTTGTTGGACAACCCAAAGCCCGGCGTGCCTGCAAACCCCTCCCGCTGGCGCTGGTAACTCACGCTGAACGATCCAGTGCTCCGGTAGCGGTAGTTGTAATTCGAGGTCACCCGGGCGGCCCAACTCCCGCCGGTGTAGATGTCGGTCAAGAGTTTGGCATCCCAATGGTCCCCAAGCGGCATGTAGTACCCGAGGTCCTTCAAGAAGAAGCCCAAGTCGCCGCCGTCCCCGTAGCCCGGAAGGAGAACCCCTTGACTCTGCTTCTCGCGCTGCAATGGGAACCACCCAAAAGGCAGGGCCAGCGGCGTCGGGATCTTGCGGAATTTCAGGTACAACGGACCGCTCACCACCTTCTCGTTGGGCACCATGATGGCCTTGGTCAGGTGGAAGTGAAAGTGGGGGTTGTCGGCGTCGCAGGTGGTGAACTTTCCGTCCCGGACGTGAACCGTTTCGTCGGGTTGACGTTTGGCCCGGTCGGCGTGGAAAACGATGTCCTGCTCGGTGGTGACCGCGTGACGACTCAGGCCTTTGCCCGTTTCGAAGTTGTAGCAAAGCTGATCCTGGCTGAAGGATTGGGGACCATCCTTGAACTCCGGCCGCCCCACCCAAGCGCCCGTGCTGTCTCGCGTCCCGTAGGCACACACCTCCCCCACCTCAAGGTCCAACACGATGCGGTGGGCGCGCAGCGTCATCGTGCCGCTGACCACTTGGGCCTCCCCGGTCAGGTACGCCAGCCCGCTGTCCACCGCGAAATAGATGTCTTGGGCGTCGTATTCCACCACCTCCCCCGGGGCGACCACGTCGTCGGTTTGGGTGGAATCGGGTGCGGTCGTTTGGGCCCAAAACACGGGGCTTATCAACATCCAAAAAAGGATAATCGAACCTGCCCGCATCGCGCGTCCACAGGGGTGTGCGGTATGTTTGAGAACCGGCATGAAGCAGCGTCCAAAAGTAGCCAAACAACGCGTCATGGCAGCGTGTGTTGCCCTGGTGACCGCCTGTGCTGCGTTTGCCCCTGCCCCGCCTGTCTTGACCTTGGTGCTCGATGCCGGACACGGCGGCAAGGATCCTGGGAATCTCGGAACGGGTCGCTACACCACCACGGAGAAGGACATCACCTTGGATGTGACCCTGCAACTCGGGGCTTACATCGAAGAAAACCTGCCCGAAGTCAAGGTCATTTACACCCGCAAAGACGACAGCTTCCCCGCCCTGCGCGAGCGTGTTCGGATTGCCAACGAAGCCCAAGCCGACTTGTTTGTGTCCATCCACTGCGACGCCTTCGACAACGCCGGCGCCCGGGGCTCGAGCACGTACGTCATGGGCATGCACAAGAGCGAAGAAAGCCTTCGCGTAGCGATGCGGGAGAATGCATCCATGTTCAAGGAAGAAGGCTACGAGCGCAATTACGACGGGTTTGACCCCAATGACCCCGACACCTACATCGCCCTCTCGCTGCGCCAAAACGTCAACCTCGACGCCAGCTTGACGCTGGGGGCGGCGATTCAACAGCAGTTCAAGGAGCGCGTGGGAAGACGAGACCGGGGCGTGAAGCAGGCCGGATTCTACGTCATCTCCTACACCACCATGCCGAGCACGCTGGTGGAATTGGGCTTTTTGACCAACCCTGAGGAAGAAGATTTCTTGCAATCCGAAAACGGCAAAGCCTACATGGCCTCGGCCATCTACCGCGCCTTCCGCGACACCTACCTCGCCTCGCGCTCAGACCTTGAGCAGGTCGCCCCCGCGGACCCGAACAGCCAAGCGGCAGAGACCGAGAACTCGGAACACGCGCCCACTGAGGAAAACGCCCAGGTCGAAGGCCATGCTTCGATCGCAGACGACACCGCGAGCGCAGAGAACGCCCCCCTCGAAACCGCCCCCACCTTGGGCTCCGAGGTGTGGTTTGGCGTGCAGATCCTGACTGCGGAATCGGCCTTGCCCCCAGATTCTCCAGATTTGCGCGGGCACTCCGAGGCCAAACCTTACATTCGTCATGGATTGTACAAGTATGTGACGGGCCACCACGCCCACCCCGACCAAGCGCATGAAGCCAAGAAGGCCCTACGCGCGGAAGGATTTGAAGGGGCGTTTGTGGTGGCGTTTGACGGGAAGACCCAAATCCCCATGTCTCGTGCCCGAACCATGCTCAACCTCCCAATGCAGTGAACACACTTCGGTCAGAATTCAAAATTGGGGTGCTCGTCGTCGCGGGCATCGTCCTGCTGGTGTTGGGGGTCAACTACCTGAAAGGCTTCAACCCTTTCGCGCGAAGCAACACCTACTACGCCGTTTACGACGACGTGGCTGGATTGGCGGTCAGCAACCCCGTACTCATCAATGGCTACCAAGTGGGGCAGGTGCGACGCATCGAGTTTGTGGAAGGGGGCCAGGGTGAATTGCTCGTGGAATTTGGGGTGGAACATCCCAAGCTCTTTTTCCCCTCCAACTCCGTGGCCATGATCCACAGCTCGGACTTGTTTGGCACCAAGGCCATCCGAATCGACCGCGGAGACTCTCCTGTGTCCGCCGCGTCAGGAGACACCTTGCTCGACAACGTGGAAGACGACATCGCCGCGCAAGTTGCCAAGCAAATCGAACCCCTGCAGCGGAAGACCACCGACCTCATCAAATCGGTGGAGAAGGTGATTTTGGACATTGAAAGCGTGTTCAGCAGCGAGGCCACCAGCCAACTTCCGGCTGCGCTCGAAAGCGTGCAACGCACCGTGGAGTCGTTGGAAACCACTGCGGCCAACCTCGACAGCACGGTTGCGGAAAACCGCAGCAACTTCAAGCGCGTGATGTCCAACGTTCGGTCCCTCACCTCCACCTTGAATGCGAGCAGCGGGGACCTGACGAACGCCATTTCGAACTTCAGCACGCTGAGCGATTCGCTGTCGCGCATTGAATTTGCAGCGACCATGGCCAAGGCCAACCAAACGCTGGAGGATGTGAGTGCCATCACAGGCCAAATCGCCGCCGGCGAAGGCTCTTTGGGCAAACTCGTCCAAAGCGACAGCCTCCACGACGGTTTGGTGGCCACCAACCTCGAGCTCCAGCTGTTGCTCGACGACCTCCAAATGCACCCTTGGAAATACGTTCAGGTCAACTTGATTGGACGCAAGCAGAAGTCCGAATTTTCAAAGAAGGACCTCATGCGCCTTCGAGACATCATTGCTGACGAACTTGAAGGCCAAGAGGATGGTTCCTCTTCCAACGACTGAGATCCATGATTGCGCAACTTCTTTTCGCGGTGTGTGTCGCCGCAGGTGCAGGTCTCTTCGCCCGCCGGGTGGCATTCATCCGAAAGAACATCTTGATGGGCCAAGACGTGGACCGCTTTGACCGACCCGCCGACCGCTGGAAGGTGATGGCCCGTGTGGCCTTGGGCCAAGGCAAAATGGTCGCCCGCCCCGTGGCAGGCATCATGCACATCCTCATTTACGTGGGGTTTGTGGTCATCAACATCGAATTGCTGGAGATCGTCATCGACGGCTTGTTTGGCACCCACCGCGCCTTCGCCGGATTGGGCGGATTGTACGACGTGTTGATTGGCACGTTTGAGGTGCTGGCCGCGCTGGTTTTGCTCGCCTGTGTTGTGTTCTTTGTGCGGCGCAATGGCATGGCTTTGGCCCGGTTCAAGTCGCCCGAAATGGGAGGCTGGCCGACGCTGGACGCCAATTTGATTTTGATTGCGGAAGTGGTGTTGATGTTCGCGTTCCTCAGCATGAACGCGGCCGACAGCATTGCGCAGGTCCGAGGCTTGGACCACTACATCGTGGCCGGCTCGTTCCCCATCAGCCAATTCCTCGTGCCCCTGTACGAGGGCATGACCGACGCTGGGGTGGTGGCCGTGGAGCGCGGGATGTGGTGGTTTCACATTTTGGGCATCCTCACTTTCCTGGTGTACGTCACGTATTCGAAGCACTTCCACATTCTGCTGGCCTTCCCCAACACGTACTACAGCGACTTGACCGCGCAAGGGGCCATGGACAACATGGCCGCCGTGAAAAAGGAGGTGGATTTGATGATGGACCCGAACGCGGACCCTTTTGCCGCGCCTGCACCGGACGCCGATGCGGCGCCCGTCAAGTTTGGGGCCAAGGACGCCCCCGATTTGAGCTGGAAGCAGTTGATGGAAGCGTACACCTGCACCGAGTGCGGACGCTGCACCAGCGAGTGCCCCGCCAACCAAACTGGCAAGCTCCTCTCCCCTCGCAAAATCATGATGGACACCCGCGACCGCATCGAAGAGATCGGCGAGCAGCGGGACGCGAATGGCGGAACGTGGGAAGGCGATGGCAAAACGTTGCTCGGGAGCTACATCACCGAAGAAGAACTTTGGGCATGCACGTCCTGCCAAGCATGTGTGCAAGCGTGCCCCGTCAACATCTCCCCCATGGGCATCGTGCTCGACATGCGTCGCAGCTTGATCATGGAGGACAGCAAATCGCCAGAGTCCATCACGTCCATGTTCAACAACATTGAAAACAACGGTGCGCCGTGGGCCTTCCCCGCAGCCAGCCGTGGAGATTGGACCCAAGAATCCTGAACCATGAGCACGTTTCAAGTTCCTACGTTGGCGGACATGACCGCCCAGGGCAAGACCCCAGAAGTGTTGTTTTGGGTGGGATGCGCAGGCAGTTTCGACGACCGCGCCAAGCGCATCACCAAAGCCATTGCACGCATCCTGCACCACTGTGAAGTGCCTTTTGCGGTGCTCGGCGCGGAGGAAAGCTGCACGGGCGATCCCGCCAAGCGTGCCGGCAACGAATTCCTGTTCCAAATGCAGGCTGCCCAAAACATCGCCGTGCTCAACGGCTATGAAGTCAAGCGCATTGTGACGGGTTGCCCCCACTGCTTCAACGTCCTCAAGAACGAGTACCCAGAACTTGGAGGCAATTACGAGGTGATGCACCACACGCAGTTCATCCGCGACCTCATCGACCAAGGCCGTCTCAAGGTGGCCGACGGCAACCCGTTCAAGGGCCGTCGCATCACCTTCCACGATCCCTGCTACCTCGGCCGAGGAAACGGGGAATACGCGGCGCCACGTGACGTTCTGTCCACCCTCGATGCCGAGCTCGTGGAGATGCGACGCTGCAAGCAAAACGGTCTCTGCTGTGGCGCCGGCGGCGCCCAGATGTTCAAGGAAGCCGAGAAAGGCAACCGCGAAGTCAACCACAAACGCACCGACGACGTCCTCGACGCCAACCCCGCCATCGTGGCGACAGGCTGCCCCTTCTGCAACACGATGATGACCGACGGCGTGAAAAACGCCGAGCGCGAGTCGTCCATCGACGTGAAGGATATTGCCGAACTCATCGCCGAAGCTGCAGACCTCGTTCCTTCCAACTGAGGAACGCCCCTATTGACCTGAACCCTGATTGAACCAACACCTACATTCTATGCTCCTTGAAGGAAAAGTGGCCATTGTGACCGGAGCGTCACGTGGCATCGGAAAAGCCATCGCGCAACAATTCATTGCCCAAGGCGCCAAAGTGGCGTTCACGTACCGCAGCTCGGCCGAAGCCGCAGCGGCCCTCGAGAAGGAACTCAGCGCCGAGGGAGGCACCGTCAAGGGCTTCCAGTCCGATGCCGCAAGCATGACCGACGCCGAGCGTCTCGTAGGCGAAGTGGTTGAAGCCTTTGGTACGGTCGACATCGTCATCAACAACGCGGGCATCACGGACGACACCCTGCTCATGCGCATGACCGAAGAGCAGTGGGACCGTGTCATCAGCGTCAATTTGAAGAGCTGCTTCAACCTGACCAAGGCGGTGATGCGCACCATGCTCAAAGCGCGTTCTGGCTCCATTGTCAACATCTCCTCTGTCGTGGGCGTGCAAGGCAACGCCGGCCAGGCAAACTACGCAGCCTCCAAGGCGGGCATCCTGGGCTTCACCAAGTCTGTGGCCCTCGAACTCGGGAGCCGCAACATCCGCTGCAACGCCATTGCCCCTGGATTCATTGAAACGGAAATGACCGCCAAGCTCGATGCCGACACCGTGCAAGGATGGCGCGACGCCATTCCACTGAAGCGCGGTGGCACCCCTGAAGATGTGGCCAACTTGTGCGTCTTCTTGGCCAGCGACATGAGCGCCTACATCACAGGCCAAACCCTGAACGTGGACGGCGGCATGATCACCGCCTGACGGTACGCCTCTCCACTTCGCCATGGATTTCTCCAACCTCATCGTTCAGGCCCAGACATGGCAATGGATTGCCTTGGCAGGCATGGCTGTGGGGTTGACCGCCCTGCTCTATGGCTGGGGAGAGGACCGTCCCAAACCGTCTTGGCTTCTCGCGCTCCTGCGTACCGCCGTGCTGGGTACCCTCGGGTTCCTGCTGCTCAGCCCCATGTTGCGGAGCACCACCGAAACGCGTGAAGCCCCAGTGCTTCCTGTGTTGGTGGACGCCACCGCCTCACAATGGATGGGGCAAGACAGCGTGGAGAGAAAGGAAGCTTTGGGCGCACTCGTGGCCGACGTTACATCTTGGGGACAGGAAGCGCAGTGGGGCGTCGATCTGTTTGCCTTCGACCGTGAGGTGAAGGAAATCGAGACTTGGAACCCCACAGGAAAACGGACGGACTTGGGTTCGGCACTCGAGGCCATCCGCGACCGCTACGTTCACCGCAATGTCCCTGCCGTGGTTGTCGTAACAGATGGCCGGGCAAACCGCGGCCCCGATCCTGAATTCACAGCGGCTCGGCTGGACGTTCCCCACGTGTTCGTGGGCACGGGCGACACCTCGCTCGTCACCGACCTCGAAGTTTCCAAGCTTCGTCTCAACGAAGTCGCCTACCTCGGCAACGCTTTCCCCGTGGAGGTGACGGCCCAAGCGCGTGGCGCCGAAGACGTCCCCATGATGCTGCGACTGAGTTCGGGAGGCACGACGTTAGGCACCACAACGTGGACCCCCAACCACAGCTTCAGCAGCACCCGATGGACCCTCCAAGTCGATGCAGAGAAGGCGGGCACCATGACGCTGCAAGCGTCCATTTCGCCCACGGCGTCCTGGAGCGGCAACGAAGTCACCACGCGCAACAACCGGAAGCGCGCCACCATCGACATTTTGGAAAGCCGCCGAAAAATCCTCTTTGTCGCCGCGGCTCCACACCCCGACCTCGCCGCCCTTCGCAGCGCCGCAGAAACCAACGTCCACCAGGAGACCGAGGTGATTTGGGCCTCCGAGCTTGATGCTGGCTCGCCCTTGCCTGACCACGACGTCTTGGTGCTCCATCACTTGACGCCTTCTCTCCTGCCCTCTGCCGTCAAGGACGCCGTTCAAGAGGGACGGGCGATTTGGGTCATGGGGGGCGCCTCCACCACCTGGAACGACTGGGATCTCAATGTGGTGGGCTTCCAACACGCGCCTGAGCCCTTGGTCACTGAAGCGCAAGGCCAAACCACCGCGGCGTTCGAATCGTTCCCACTTCCTTCCGAATTGGACCGGATGCTCGCCATGTGGCCGCCGCTGGCCTGCCCCACGGGCGAATACAGCACCACCCCTGCGCTTGTGTCCGCCTTGACGCAGCAAGTGGGACCTGTGAGCACGGATTGGCCACTGTGGGCGGTGCGCGAAGGCGACGCACGCCGCGTCGCTGTCACCTTGGGCGAAGGACTGTGGAGATGGCGCATGCAGGACCTCGTCCGTCACGACGGAGAGAGCGTCGCTTTTGACGATTTGGTGAATCGCACCCTGCAATACCTCAGCAGCCGAGACGACGTCAAACGCCTTCGCGTTCGCGTCCCGGAACGGCTCGACGAGGACCTCCGGTGCGAATGGGTGGCCGAGGTCTACGACGCCTCCCTCTCCCCCACGGTGGACGTCGAAGTGACCCTCGAACTGACCAAGCAAAATGGACAGCCCACCGTCCACCGCTTTGTGGAGAATCCTCGGGGCACCGATTTCAACTTGGACCTTGGCATGCTCTTGCCGGGGGTCTACAACTGGGTGGCCTCGTGTGTCCAAAATGGAGAGACGCTCACTGAAAAAGGCAGCCTTGTTGTCAACGCGGTCCAAGCCGAGGCCAGCCTCACGCCTGCGAACCACGGCCTGCTCAAGAGGCTCGCCCTTCGCACGGAAGGGGAATACCTGGGGACGTTGGACGAATCCCAAGACTTGGAGGGCATTCGGCAAGCGTGGGCAGCTTTCGCGAATCGCACACCAAGCCAGGACATCGTCCACACGTCCTCGGAACGTCTGCCCTTGCACGCCCAGCTTTGGCTGCTGGTGGCCCTGTTGGTTTTGCTGACGGCCGAGTGGGCCATTCGCCGCGCCGGAGGCGGCCGTTAAAGCCGGTGAACGTGGGCGACAAACCTTGTGACTTCGTCCATCCCCAAACTATCTTTCCCGCATGAACATGTCTGCTTCCCCTGAGGACCGTCGACGCTTGCGCGGCATCCTCGTTGCCCTGATCGTTTTCCTCCCCGTCGTGATGTTGTGGGGCTCCCTGACGGTCACCGTGCCCTCCGGCTATGCCGGTTTGACCTTCCACACGTTTGGCGAAGGTGTTGATCCCGACGAAGCCCCATTGAAGAGCGGCTTCCACTTCAAAGCACCTTGGAACAAGGTTTATGAATACGAGATCCGTCAAACCGAACAAATGGAAGCCCTGGAGGTCCTGAGCTCCAACCTGCTCAAGATCAACATGGACATGACGGTCTTCACCCAGCCACAGTACGAGAACCTGGGCCGCCTGGAAATCGAGCGGGGACGCAACTACGAAGAGAAGGTGATTCGCCCTGCCATGCGTTCCGTCGCGCGCGAGGTCATCGCCAAGTACCTCCCCGAGGAATTCAACACGACCAAGCGTGAGCAAATCCAGTTGGAGATCAAGAACCAACTCGCCGACAAACTCGCCGAGAACTACATCCAGCTCAACGACGTCTTGATCCGGAACATCACCCTCCCCACCACGTTGGAGCAGGCCATCGAGCGCAAGCTGCAACAGGAGCAAGAATCGTTGGAATACGAGTTCCGCCTGGAGAAAGCCCAAAAAGAAGCCGACCGCCTTCGCATCGAAGCGGCAGGCATCCGGGATTTTGAAGAAATCATTTCCAAGGGCTTGAGCGAAAAGCTGCTCAAGTGGAAAGGCATTGAAGCCACCAAAGAAATCGCCAAGAGCAACAACACCAAGATTGTGGTTGTGGGCGGCGGCGACGACGGGTTGCCGTTGATTTTGGGCAACAACTGAGTGCCCTGACCCTTGCGGGTCGGCCGGCCCAGGCCTAAGGGCCTTCATGAAAAAAGACGCCTTCGAGGCGTCTTTTTTTGTCCCTGCGTACCGAGGGGTTCTGGAAACGTGCGCAAACGCAAACGACCCGCCTCAGGGGCAGGTCGTTGTGCAAGGAGGACTTCCCTCCAGAGGTCCGAGAAGATTACTTCGCCTGGAGGACGCCGAGCTCTTCGCCACGTTTCATGGCTGCGAGCACACCAATCTTGCTGATGGTGCGAATGGCCTTGGCAGACACGCGCAAGGTCACCCAACGGTCTTCTTCTGGAATGTAGAAGCGCTTGCGTTGAAGGTTGGGGTAGAAACGACGCTTTGTCTTACGCTGAGAGTGCGAAACGTTGTTTCCCACCATCACTTTCTTCCCAGTAATTTCACAGACGCGGCTCATGGCTCTAATTTTTAGGACTGCAAAGAAACAACTTTTTCGCCATTCATCCAACCTTCACTCCCACCTTCTCGCAAGGCTTCGTGAAGATGGGTCAAAATTCGGCGTGACGCCCGCTGGACAATGCGCTCTCGCTGCGAACCAAACCGATGGCACCACGCCCGTTCTCCCTCCGGTCCGGCCACGGCCATCCACACCATGCCCACGGGCTTTTCTTCCGTTCCTCCGCTCGGACCTGCCACGCCCGACGTGGCGACCGCCCAATCCGTGCCCAGTTGCTTTCGGGCACCTCTTGCCATGGCTTTCACCACGACCTCACTGACGGCACCGTGCTCGGCAAGGGCTTCGGGGGACACGCCAAGGATCTCTTGCTTGACGCTGTTGTCGTAAGCCACCACCCCACCCCACATCGAAGCACTGGCGCCAGGCACCGAGGTGAGCATGGACGCGATGCGCCCGCCCGTGCACGATTCCGCGGTGCAGACGGTTTGGCCTCGTTTCTGAAGCATGCCGAGCACGGCCTCAGGCAGTCCCGAATGGCCCCGACCAATGACATGGTCTGCTGCCAGGGCCACAAAAGCGTCGGTTTCGGATTTCAAGAGTTGGGTAAGCGATGTGCGGTCTTCGGCAGGTCCTTGCACGCCCAAGCGGACCTTCACCTGCCCTGGCGAAGGCAGGTACGCCAGAGACACCCCTTTTGCAGGCAGGGCCTCCTCCCAATCGGCCACCAACGCGGCCAACGAAGACTCACCGATGCCTGCGGTGACTACGGTTTCGTACAACGTCGTCGGCAGCTTGAAGTGGGTGCGCAAGCGAGGAAGGACCTCGTTGTCCATCAACCCCTCCATCTCGTAGGGCACACCAGGCATGCTCACCACCACCTTGCCCGAAGGTCGCTCAAACCACATGCCCGAGGCCGTGCCCAATGGGTTGGGCAGCACCGTGCATGCGCGGGGCAACATGGCCTGAAGGCGATTCACCTCGAGAAACGGCACATTGCGCGACTCGAACCACGCTTGGATTTGGGCTGCGATGTCTTCATGCATCACGAGCTCCGTCCCAAAATGCTCGGCCAGCACATGCTTGGTCAAGTCGTCTTTGGTGGGCCCCAGTCCGCCGGTCAAAAGCACGGCATCCGCCGCCTCCAGCGCCCGGTCCAATTCTTGGCGAATCGTTTCCGGGTCGTCTGACAGTGTGACCACGCGAGACACCCGCCATCCATCTTCAGTCAACCGCTTGCCCATCCAGGCAGCGTTGGTGTTGACGGTTTGGCCAATGAGCAGCTCATCGCCGATGGAAAGCAAGTGGATGTTCATGGCGCAAAGATGGGTTGGGGCACAAAAAAAGCGGCACCGAAGTGCCGCTTTCTCGAAGTCTAAAGCCTTGGACTCACTGGACCGCGAGGCGCACCACCGTGCGTTGCGTTCCTTGGGTCAATTCGACGAAGTACATGCCTGAGGTCAGCGCCCGCACATCCATACGCTCGACCAATCCCGTGGTGGTCCAAGCCATGTGCTGACGGCCTTCGATGTCCAACACGCGCACGTCGTGCGCCCCTGGACGGTCGATGATCAATTCCACCTGCGCGTTTGCAGGGTTGGGGAACAACTGAACCTGACCGGGCTGGAAGGCTTCAGCCACGCCCACCCAGTCTTCGAAGTCAATGTCGGCACACTCGCCGAGGTCCGCGATGGGCACGCGGATGTGCACGATTTCATTGACATCCATGGGGTCTTCGTCGCCGCGGATGTGCAATCCAGGCTCGAAGTCGCGTTGGTAGATCAATTCCACGTGGTCGGTCAAACGAGGGCTGATGGACGCAAACACAGACTCGTAACCATCAAAATCGATGTCTGGCGTCAAGTCGCATGCGTCGTCGCTGTTCCACGTGTCCCCGTTGTCTTGAGAATTCACGAGGTACACGTGACGGTAGTTTTGGGTGCCGGAGCTGTAGTTCTCCATGATGGCGCTGTAGCTGACGTAAAGGTTGCCGTCCTCGTCAGACCCCATGCTGGGGATGCCTGCGAGGTTCACGAAGTAGGCGGCAATGTCGTCGTCCAAATCGAGTCCACCACTTTCGTCGATGTCGTAGGCGTACGCAATGGTCACACTGCTGTCGTTGCCGAAGTCTTCGCGCCAGTACTGCAGACCATTGGTGCCTGGGAAGAAGCTGAAGTTGGCGTCTGTCGTGTCGGCATCCGCGTAGTACATCGCCCCAAACACACAGTGCACCGTCCCAAATTCATCCACGTGCACATCCCCTGCCCCGTCGGAGTTCAAGTACTCGGCAAAGATGCCGTCGCCATCAAAGTCGTAGCCGAGGCTGTCGGGCAAGCCGCTGTCGATTTGGTACATGTCGACCGGGAAGTCCGCGAGGATATGGTATTCCCAGTTCTCGCCTGCGTCCTCCGAAATCATGATGAAGCTGTCCTGCAGGTCATTGAAAACCGCGAAAGCCACGGTTCCACCATCGGCATGGATGGCGTAGGCGTCGGCGCTCATGTTGATGAAGTTGGACGTGTCCAGTTGCGGGAAGGTTTGCATTTCCCATGTGTCTCCGTAGTCCAGCGAGCGGTAGTACAGCAAAGCCCCATCTTGGCCTTGGTACTCCAAACCGCCGTTCGCCACCGGCGTGGTGATGCAAATGACGTGGATGATTTCGTCGTTCAAGCCACCCACTGCGGCACGAGGCCAAAGGTTGCCCACGGTGGTGCTGTCTTCAAGGTAAGCGTAGTTGGGGAGGTCAGAATCTTCCCAAGACCCGGTGCCTGCATCGCGGCGCACCATGTGGAGTCCTGTTTCAATGCCCGCGTGGCTGATGATCACTTCACGGCCGTCGCCCATGTGGTTGATGGAAGGCCAACCGATGCGGACGTCTTCCACACGCTCGTAGGGCTGCTCGCCCCACACGCTGCCGTCAAAGAAGTTGTAGCCGGAGCCGCGGTCCTCAAAGGGGCTGACGTCCAAGCTCATGATCCATGCGGCGCTGACCGCAGCTTCGTTGCCCGCCATGCGGTCGTCGATGGCGGCGTTGGATTGGAGATCGTACTGGGTCAAGCCCAACACCTGACGCTCGATGACGAGGTCGCGAGACTGAATGTGGTCTGCGCTGGCGAGGTTTTGGGTGTTCACCGGCGTTTCAGGACGGTGGTCGATGTCCAACACCGCGTGGGTGGGCATGGGCGCCTTCACTCGTGCAGAGAGGGCGACTTGCGGGGTTTGCTCGAGCGCGTGCTTTTGGGCAAACGTGGGCGCAGCGGCCAACAGACCGAGCGCGAGAAAGACAAATTGTTTCATCAAAAGTGGATTTGGTCCCCAAAGTAATTCTCACAAAGGGGAAGACCAAACCCTTTACTTCGGCAAGGTGGCCAGCACAGTCTCGCGGCCCTTCACCTTCTGCTCGAGCCCGACGTGGACCTCCGAACCCAAGGGCAGAAAGACGTCGATGCGTGAACCAAACTTGATGAAGCCCACTTCTTCCCCGAGCTCGACGCGCTGTCCTGGCTCGATGTACCAGCGGATGCGTCGTGCGACTGCGCCCGCAATCTGACGGAACAGCACGGGTCCACGGTCGCTGTTGATCACGAGCGTCGTGCGTTCGTTTTCCGTGCTGCTCTTGGGATGCCACGCCACGAGGTATTTGCCGGGGTGGTAATTCGCATGGGTGACCTCGCCTGCCATGGGGGCCCACTGGGCATGGACATTGAGCGGGCTCATGAAAATGCTGACTTGGATGCGCTTGTCGCCAAACACCTCAGGTTCCTCCACTTCCTCGATGACCACGACTTTGCCGTCGCTGGGACAGAGGATTTGGCCTTCGGCTGCGACAGGCACGCGCTTGGGAATTCGGAAGAACTGCGCCACCAGCACGACGTCCACAACTGCAAGGAACCCCATCAACTGCACAAGCCAACTCGGCGACTCAAACCACAACGGAATCCCCACCAAGGTGGCACCGCTGGCCACTGCCAACGCAATCAGCCCATATCCTTCTCTGTGCAACGTCATGTGATCGGTGTTTTAGGGTGCGAAAATGCACCAAATCACGACATAGACCGGGGCCGCGTAGAAAAATCCGTCAAACCTGTCCATGATGCCACCATGTCCGGGCAGCAAATTCCCCGAGTCCTTCATGTGGCGACGGCGCTTCCACGCGCTTTGGGTCAAATCGCCCGCCGTGGACAAGGCGCCCATCAACCCTCCGAGCCAGAGCCACTCCAAACCGAGTGCGGCCCACGCCACACCCGCCGCTGCGGCCACCCCTCCGAGGGTGCCTTCCCACGATTTGCCCGGCGACACCGCAGGCCAAAGCCTGCGTTTCCCAAAAGGCTTGCCCACCACATAGGCCCCCGTGTCGTTGGCCCAAATCATCCACAAAAAACTCAGAATCGGCCACGGGTCGTAGGGCTCGGCCTCCCCCATCCACACCAAGGCGGCGAGGGCAGGCACTGGGAAGAGAAAAAGCAAGGGTTTGGGCCACGACGTGGGAGGTCCCTCGGGCGCCTTGAACCACTCGGCCCAAGCCAGAAAAGCCACAACTGCCCACAACAAGGCATTGCTCCACGCCGACCACGCCACGGCTCCCATCACGACGGTCACAAACACCACCCCGGTGAGGGCCCGTGTGACAGTCTCGTTCCGGTGGACCGCTGTCATTCTTCCTTGGCGTTGAGCCAGGCTTTCGCGGCAGCCGCGTGTGCCTCCTGAACCCAAATCTCCACGGGCCGCACCGCGAAGCACATGCCGACGTAGCTCGAGTCTTGCTTGTTCATGACCACACAGGGGATGCCTTCGGCCTCGAGTCCGCCTTGAATGAGTGGCGCCATGGTGGCGTCAGGACACCGCGTCACAAGCACCCATCCCTTCATGCGTCCTCCTTGGGGCTTTCAGGTGTGCTGTCCGACGCTTCCGTGCTTTCGGGCGTGTCCGCGGTTGGCTTTTCAGGCTCGGTGGCGGGCTCGGTGGCTGGCGCCGCAGCGGGCTCAGCCAATGCCGGGGCGGCAGAAGCGAAGGGACGCGCCCCCAAAATGCGCTCGACATCTTCCTTGAAGATCACCTCGTTGTCCAACAGCGATTGGGCCAGGTCTTCCAGCTTGTCGCGGTTGGTCGCCAAGATGTCCTTGGCCCGGTCGTAGGCCTTTTCAATCACCGCACTGACTTCTTCGTCGATGATGCGGGCAGTCTCTTCGCTGTACGGCTTGGTGAACGAGTTTTCGCCGCGGCTGTCGTAGTAGCTGCGGTTGCCGATGCGTTCGTTCAATCCATAAATCGACACCATGGAGTAAGCCTGCTTGGTCACCTTCTCGAGGTCACTCAGCGCCCCTGTGGAAATCTTGCCAAACATGATTTCCTCCGCTGCACGTCCGCCCAACGCTGCGCACATTTCATCGAAGATCTGCTCGGTGGTGGTGATGGCGCGTTCTTCAGGGAGGTACCATGCGGCACCGAGGCTTTGGCCTCGAGGAACAATGCTGACCTTCACAAGCGGCGAGGCAAACTCGACCAACCAGCTCACCACAGCATGTCCCGCTTCGTGGAACGCGATGGTGTTCTTCTCGTTTTCCGTGATGACCTTGGTGCGCTTTTCCAAGCCGCCGATGATGCGGTCCACCGCATCCAAGAAGTCCTGATGCGCAACGAGTTTGCGGTCCTTCCGTGCGGCGAACAAGGCCGCTTCGTTGCACACGTTGGCGATGTCGGCACCGCTGAATCCTGGCGTTTGCTTTGACAGGAAGTCGATGTCGACCGAGTTGTCGGTTTTGATGGGACGCAGGTGCACGTCGAAGATGGCCTTGCGCTCATTGACGTCCGGCATGTCGACGTAGATCTGGCGGTCAAAACGACCGGCACGCATCAAGGCCTTGTCCAAAATGTCGGCGCGGTTTGTCGCCGCGAGGATGATCACGCCACTGTTCGTTCCAAATCCGTCCATCTCGGTCAGGAGCTGGTTCAGGGTGTTTTCACGCTCGTCGTTGGATCCGAAGTTCGCGTTCTTGCCGCGCGCACGGCCAATGGCGTCAATCTCGTCGATGAAGATGATGGCCGGCGACTTCTCTTTGGCCTGCTTGAAAAGGTCACGAACGCGCGACGCGCCGACCCCCACGAACATCTCGACAAAATCCGATCCACTCAAGCTGAAGAAAGGCACTTGGGCTTCACCGGCAACCGCCTTGGCGAGCAAGGTCTTTCCCGTGCCCGGAGGGCCCACGAGAAGGGCGCCCTTGGGGATTTTCGCCCCGAGTTCGGTGTACTTATCGGGGTGCTTGAGGAAGTCCACGATTTCCTGGAGTTCTTCCTTCGCGCCATCCACGCCCGCCACGTTGTTGAAGGTCACGTCGGTGCCCTCCCCCTTTTCGAAGACTTGGGCTTTGGATTTGCCGATGTTGAAGATTTGGCCTCCGCCCGGCGCACCACCTCCGAGGCGACGCATCAGGAACATCCACACCACGACCATCAGGCCGAGGAAAATGACCCAAGACAGGATTTGGCCGCCCCATTCGTTGGGCGGATCGTAGCGCAGGTCAAATCCGTGCGCCTCCTGCAATTCCTTCAAGTCGGTCTGATACGCCTCTCCGTCGGGAATGTTCATCGACGCATCCGCGCCAGCGTACAGGGCCTGCAAAAGCTGCGGATCGGACTTCTCTCCGAGCAAACTGTCCCGCACCTCCTTGGTGAAGAACAGGTTGGCCGTGTGGCCGTTGTGGGTCACCCGGGCGATTTGACCGGCTTCCGCCATTTCCTTGAACTCGGGCCACTGCACCTTCTTCTGCCCGCTGGATTCTCCCAGCATAATGGTGGTCAGCAAGAGCACGGCCACAATGGCATACACCCAGTAGAAGTTCATCTGACGGCCAGGCTTGCCGCCGGGCTGTCCAGATTTGTCGTTGCCGGGGTTCTTGGCTTTGGAAGATTTCTTGTCCATGGTTGTCAGTTCGAGGTGTGGTGTTGAACGGGGGCATCTCCCCACAATTCTTCCAACGCATAATGCGCGCGGGCTTCGTTGTGGAAGATGTGCACGACCACATCGCTGTAGTCGAGAATGACCCATTCCCCACCTCTCAAACCATGAACCCCCCATGGACGTTCATTCAACGTCTCAGAAGTTGCTTGTTCCACCGACCGGGCCAGCGCTTCAACCTGGGTTCGGCTGGACGCCGAGGCCACGATGAAGGTGGACGCGATGGCATGCGTCAAGGGACGCAAATCCAGCGAGACAATGTCTTGGGCCTTGACGGCTTCCAAGCCCTGGACCACCACGTGGGCGAGGGCTTCTGTAGGGGGAGGTGTGATCGAATTCATCCGTGCTTCCGCAGTCTCAAAGGTACTACTTTTGGAGGGCATCTTGCCGGCAAGTCTGCGAAGGACCCTGCCAAGGAATGCCAAACCATGATCTGGCAACATCACCACCTTCCTTCCGTTCCGAGCACCAACCAATGGGCCATGGAGTGGTTGAGGCACACCCTCCCGCAGGGACCGGTGTTGTTCACCACGGATCACCAAACCCAAGGCCGCGGTCAGCGGGACCGCCGATGGAGCTCAGAAGCAGGTCGCGATTTGTGTCTGAGTTTGGCCATTCCCGTGCAGGCCGACTGGAACCCCACCTTGGTCAACATGCACGTGGCCTTGGCCGTGCGAGACCTCCTTTCCCACCACCTGCCCGCCAACCAATCCCCAGGTGCGATTCGCGTGAAATGGCCCAACGATGTGCTGGTATGGCACGCCAGAGAACACAGAAAGGCTGCGGGGATTTTGGTCGAAAATGTGTGGCGTGGCAGCCAATGGTCCACCACCGTGATTGGCGTGGGCATCAACGTTGGATCGAGCCGACTTGGCCGGAGCTACCCTGCGGTGAGCTTGGCCGAAGCGTGGCACGAGGAGCTGACACCTTCAGACCTTGCAACCGCCCTTGCCGAGGGGATTGTTCGGCGGCTTGAAGGCGGCGTTGACGGGTTGATGGAGGACTACCACGACGCGTTGTTTGGGCTCGGAGAACCGAGGACCTTTGTCGTTCACGAACGAACCTGGCACGGTATGTTCCGAGGGGTGAATGCCGAAGGGCAAGGACGCTTTGAGTGGTCGTCTCCGCGCGAAGCAGAAACGCTCCCGCCTTCGGAGTGGCTGTCGTCCTCCGAAGTGCAATGGTGCTGGTGAGCACCGCCTTGAAGACCTCTTAGTAACGTGCTTGGAGCGTGTCCGCCATTTGGCTGAACAAGCCCTTCAAAGCAGGCTCCACCATCATCTTGGTGAAAGGATTCAAATCCGCATCGCACCCCACCTGACATGTGGCACCGTCGCCGTCGGCGTGAACGGCGACGTCGAGCGTGAATTTCACTGGCGTGGGCGCCTCCGTGGCAAGGGTCAACACCGTGCCCTCTGAGGCGCTGTTGTCAGACGTGCGGACCAAATGCACCGCGACACCGCCGGTGACCTTGAACGAACATTTGTCGCCTTCGGCCTTGAAGTCTGAAACGGGCCCTGCGGCGAGCAATTCCCCGAAGGTGTTCCAGTCTTGGAAGTCCTGCGAAACCTTGGCAGGAGATGCGGCCACGCGGACCACAGGCGATTCAATGCGCGTCATGCTTTTTGGCGTTCGTCACTCCACGCCACCGGGTCTGAAGACCACGCCGCGAGAAGCTTGGATTGTTCTTCCGTGATGTAGCCCTCCGCCTGAGCCTGTTCCAACATGGTGGGGTAATCGGTGAGCACTTCCATCGGGCACTTGGCCTCCTCAAAACGCGCCACCGCATCCGAAAATCCATAGGAGAAGATGGCGACAAGGCCTTTGACTTCGAGGTCGGCTTCACGCAACGCCGCCACCGCGTTCAAGCTGCTTTTGCCGGTGGAAATCAGGTCTTCGATGACCACCACGTTGCGCATGGTGTCCAGGTCCCCTTCCACTTGCTGGCCGGTGCCATGTGATTTGGCCGAACTCCGCACGTAGCAAAATGGCAAGCCCATTTCTTGGGCGACCAAGGCCCCCAAGGCGATGCCCCCCGTGGCCACCCCCGCAATCCCATCGGGCTTGCCGTAGCGCTCCTCGATCAACTCGCTCGACAACTGCCTGACGAACGTGCGCACGGCAGGATGAGAAAGCAGCTTTCGGTTGTCACAATAGATGGGTGAAAGACGTCCACTCGCCCACGTAAAAGGGTCGGAAGGACGCAGCTGGATGGCTTTGATGCGGAGCAAGAATTCCGCTACCTTTCGGCGTTGGTCGGACGCAATGGTCATGTCACAAAGCTACGATGTATTCATGCTGAATCGCCGGGTGAAATTTCGCCCGATGCCTGAGGAAATGTCGGCTCCCTCCGGGTCCACTTCCGAGGGCACGATGACCTTGCTGAACCCAACCGAACGCATGCTTCGCGACCTGCCCACCATGTTGAAGCGCAGCCCCGAAGTGAACGAGGTGAAGGTCTACGCCAACGACTTGGACCACGTGTGGATGACCTTTTGTGCAGGCTACCACGAGCTCGCGGCCGCAGGGGGCGTGGTGCGGGACGACGAGGGTCATGTTCTCTGGATTCAGCGCAACGGAAAATGGGACCTCCCGAAGGGCAAGCTCGAACCAGGCGAGCGCTTGGAAGAAGCTGCCGTGCGCGAGGTTGAAGAAGAAACGGGCATCACCGACTTGACCTTGACCGGGGATGCATTCACCACCTTCCACACGTATGAGGCAGGCGGCGTGGTGCATCTGAAAACCACGTTTTGGTATCCCATGCGTCATGCCGGAACCCAAACCAAAGGCATCCCCCAAGCCATCGAAGGCATCTCGGACGTGACGTGGCTTCGACCACCTTTTTCAGAGGAGGTCACGTCCAACACCTTTGGCAGCATTCGCATCGTCTTGGACGCCCTCCTTCCTGCAGAAAACCAAGGTGAGTCGGCCTGAGTGAGGCCCGTCTGAAGTGCGGATCAGCGCACCGTGAGGCGCCAACGCTTCAGCTCGGCAAAGAGCCCTTCGCTTGGAAGCGAGGCGTGGTGGGTGTGGACCTCACCGTCCGGACGAACGACCACGACTTGTGGAACCCGCGACACGTCCAAGCGGTCCCACCAACCGGGGTCCCTTCCGACCCAGCGAATGCGCTCTCGAATTTGTTCTCGCTGCGCCAACGTGGAGGACCACCCCTCTTCGTTCGCATCGACAGAAAGCACCCCCCATGACACGTCCTTCGGGGCTTGGTTGGCCATCCACGAGCGCAAAATGGACCATTCACGTGTGCCTGACGCCGAGCCTGAACGCGTGATCAACCAAACGCGCCAGTCGCCCTCCCCTGCCCATGCAGGCTCGAGGTCTCCGTTGGGCATCATCCACATGACGTCTCCCCACGCTTGGCCCGTCAACACGTAGCGGCGGGCTTGGTCAGATTCTCGACGGATGCCTGCCACGTCACACTGGTCCTTCCAACGCAAATCCCACCACGAGTCGGCCCATCGGCTCCAAGCTTGGCCTTGGCCCATCCACATGGCCACATGCAATTCATCCAACGTCCAGCCGGTCGCCTGGCACAAGCTGTCCACATCGCCCATTGCGACCCAAGAACGCCACGGCCGGCGGGCCTCTTCAAGCACATCCCACCATTGGTCGTGTTGCAATTCCCATGAGGAACACCAGCCCGGAGAAGCCAATCGGTCTTTCCACGAACGCGCCTCCACCGAGCCCTCCCAAGCGCGAAGCGCCGCAAGGTCCTCTGTGGCCCCCAAACTCATCTGCCACTCCCGCACGAGGGAAGCCATGAGGTCTCCCCACAGCGTGTGTGGCGCCAACGTCAACCGCGCTGCAATTTCTTGATTGCCTCGCTCAAGGGCACGGGCCAACGCCTCCCGGGCCGCAGCGCTCTGAGCCGAGTTGGCCCCCACAGCGCCCGAGGCCATGAGCTGGTCGAGGTCGAGCGAATCGAGTTGCTGGCTGAGCCACAATTGAAGGCTGTCCACCGCTGCGCCTGGATGCCCTTCGGCATACCGCACTTTGGACGGATTCTTGCGCAGCCTTTGGAACGGACGACTTGGCCAAATCAAGGTCACCGTGTCCACCTCCGCTTGAGGCTCAATCACCATCGTCCACGACCACGGCAACGCTTCCAAGGTGTACACGCCAGAGGCCGCATCGGGCCACAGACATGTCCCTGTGCTGTCCACCACCAAATCTTCGGCTTGAATAGCCGTTTGGGTCACGCCGTCAATCCACGCGCTGACGTGCAGCGTGTGACCGGCGTCGGGAAATTGGCAGGCGGGGCTCCCCTCTTCATCCATCCATTGGACGACCACGTCGGTTTGGGCCCACAGCCCTTGCGTACCGGTCCACGCCAGTGCGCAGCACAACGTCGTCAAGCGCATCACCCTTGGGCAGCGAACCATGGCAAAATGGCTTCAGGTACGAATGGGGAAACATCGCCGCCATGCGCATGGACGTCGCGCACCACGGTGGAATGAATGGATGCGTACTCCGGATCCGTCAACAGCACGACCGTGTCCAAATCGGGATGCATGGCTCGGGTCATATGCGCCAGCGTTTGTTCGTAGCTCAGATCCACGGCATTGCGCACGCCCCGGAGTTGAAACTGGGCACCGAGGCTTCGACAGAAATCGGCCGTCAGCCCCTCATAAGACACCACCTTGACGGAAGGATGTGCCGCGAAGGTGGCTTCCAACATGGCCACTCGCTCCTCGACAGAGAAAAGTCCCTTCTTGGAGCCATGACGTCCTACGGCCACCACCACTTCGTCAAACATGACCGTGGCACGGATCACCACGTTTTCGTGGCCTTTGGTGACGGGGTCAAACGACCCTGGAAACAGAGCTCTGCGCATTCATTCGAAGGTAAACAAACTGAAATGGACGTGTCCGTATTTCCTCGAAAGAACATATCCTGACTTGTCCGACACGTCCATGCGCTCGCCGTGCTCCAGGATGAACCAGCCCCCTTGGGCAAGAATTCCACTCTCGCGCACCACATCGGGCAACGTGTCCAACTTGGGCATGTCGTACGGTGGATCCGCAAAGACGAGGTCAAACTGGGTGAGCGGCTTGTTCAAAAAGCCCCACACATCGGCACACACCGTATGCAGGTCGTCGCTTCCCAATTGGCTCGCCTGCTGGGTCGCAAATCGACACGCCTTGGGCGCCCGCTCCACGGCAGTCACAGAACCTGCGCCGCGACTCAAAAACTCGAGGGACACCATGCCAGTTCCCGCAAACAAGTCAAGGACCTGGGCCCCTTCCAAGTCGACACGAGACGACAGCAAATTGAACAACCCCTCGCGCCCAAAATCCGTGGTGGGACGACCTTGAAACCCCTTGAGTTCCGGCAACCGACGTCCGCGCCAAGCTCCTCCTGTTATCCGCATGATTCCAGGGTTTGAAACAAGGCCGACCACGTTGAAGAAGGGCGTTCTTCAGAACCGACTTCTGCAGGACTGACCTCCATGAATCGGGACCACCCTTGGGTCAGTGCTTCTTCTCCGGACCAACGCACGCGGCATTGTTGCGGCTCCATGTCCCCTCGATGGGCGGCATTCACCATGGCGTACAACGCATCCTCCGCCGTGGAACCGCCTGCCAAGTGGTGCACCCATTGCAGTGATTCACCCGCCGTGGCGGCCATGACCGCACCCGATTCTCGGAGGTCTACCCGAAACGACCACCCGTCGCAGGGCGCCTCGCGGTGCCATTGAACGGCGTCGTGAATGAGGGCGTGAACCAAAGGACGGTGCTGGGCTTGGGGGAACATGCTGTGGACGGCCTCGGCCCAGACCGAATCGCCCTCCACGGCCAACCAAGGCCTGTCCTCGAAGGCATCCAGCAGGTGACTGTGCAGGCGTGCATTGGCCCCCAGGGGGCCGTGATGCATGTGATGGAGTGGAGCCAGCTGGGCTGCCGTGACGTCGTTGGGCAGCACGGCGGAAGGCACGACGGTGGCGGGTTTGGCCCATTCGGCGTGGATCACCTCGGCCCCAATGCCCACTTGATGACGGAGCGCGCGAAGCACCTCCACCACCATGTCTGGATTCGAAATTTCTCTGCGGTTCACTTCATGGGCCTGTCCCGTGGTCCAGATCAACCACGGCGCATCCCACACAAGCGAAAGTCGGCCCATCGCCGAATCAGTTGCGCCAGTTTCCGTCGCGGTGCGCCTCTGCCAAGGAACCGAAGCGAAGGGTGTCCTTCTTCACTTTCTCACGGCCAAAGGGCGTGGGGTCTTGCACCAAAATGGTGGGTTGCCACACGCGGCCCACTTCGACGGCACCCGTCTTCATGACAAAGCGTTCCCCGGTGTAGGGATTGAACGGCAAGGAGTCCAAGCTCACTTGAGGCAGGCGCTGGGCCGTACGGGCTTCCGGGGTGAAGTTTTCATTGTAGAACGAAGTGTACAAGGTGTCTCGCACTTTGTACGGGCTCATGTCCTCCATGATCAAGTCCAAAAGGCCTTCCTCGGTCATGTCTTTCTCCTCCGCAATCAACGCAATGTCTGCACGCTTGATCACGTAGCCTTCTTCGCGGCTTTGGGCTTCAGGCAAGGTGTCGTGGAAAGAGCCCATGTTGAATTCCACCGGCACCACAGGGGCCTGGACAAAACGCAACAAGCTGTCAAACGTCTCTGCAAAGGTGCCGTAGACCGCCAAGTGCGACTCCTGTGCGGAACGGATGTCTTTCAGGCGTTGTATTGTGGTGGCGTTGACCGCCTTTTGGGTGGCTTGGAACTCAATCTCCTCATCCACAGAGTAGAACACGGAGTAGGCCAGCGCCGCGGCACTGATGACCCCCACCGCGAGCAACGCCTTGTACACCTGCTGGTTCAATTTCTCCAACACCACGGGCATGGCCACGATCCCCACCGCAATCATCGCGAGTGAAGCGTAGAGCATCGCCACAGGTTGGCTTTCCAGGGCATCGCCGCTCAAGTACTTGGCCAAAAAGCCGAAGCCTCCGAGGAACAGCAAGATGCTGATGACGTACTTGTTGATTTCGTTGAAGAACTTTTCCATGGTGCGAATCGCGTGTTTGCGCCCCAAAACTACAACATGCGACGCACCCTGCAACGCTTCGCGACCTACCTTCGAAGGCCCAATCATGCCCCGCTCCTCCCCCTCCCTGTCCAACCTCGCCCGTGCGGCTGAATTTGAGTCCCGCTTGCTGGGCCAGATCCCGTTCACCCCCACGGAAAGTCAGGAGCGTTTTGCGCACGTGTGGTCGCGGTTCATCGTGTCTGAAAAGCCGCGCTGCGCCCTCGTGCTTCGCGGGTATGCAGGTACCGGGAAAACCACCGCGGTGGGTGCAGTCGTTCGCACGCTCCGCTACGCCCGCCAAAAATGCGTGCTTCTGGCCCCCACGGGCCGCGCCGCCAAAGTCCTTGCGGGCCATGCAGGTCAAGACGCCTCGACCATTCACCGGCACATCTACCGTCCCAAGCGCAATCCCGAAGGCGGAACGGCGTACGGCTTGATGCCCAACCGACGCACGGACACGCTGTTCATCGTCGACGAAGCGTCCATGATTGGGGAAAGTGGAGGGCTCCCCTCAGGAGGCTTTCAATACCGCAGCCTGCTGGACGACCTCGTGGAATTTGTCTATTCAGGTCATGGGTGCCGTCTCATGCTCATCGGCGACGACGCACAGCTTCCGCCCGTTGGCGCGTCGGAAAGTCCAGCCCTTCAGGGCCCCAAACTGCGTGAAGCCTTCGACCTCACCCTCGCCGAAGTCACCTTGAACGACGTCGTCCGCCAAGAACTGGACAGCGCCATTTTGAGCAACGCCCACGACCTGCGGATGCGCATGGCCGTCACCGACGTCCACAACGCCGTGCCTTTGCCACATTTTGAGCCGGGACCTGGGCTGCAGCGGGTGTTTGGGCAAGAGCTGGAAGATCTGCTTGTCGACCTCCACGCCAAACACGGCGAAGACAACCTCGTGGTCATCACGCGCTCCAACAAGCGGGCCGTGCAATTCAACCAACAAATCCGGGCGCGGGTCCTGTGGCAAGAGGACGACCTCAACGCTGGGGACCGCCTCATGGTCGTCGCCAACAACTACCACTGGCTGGCGGACCACGAAGAGTTGGCGACCAACCTCATCGCGAATGGAGACACCCTCATCGTAGACCGCATTTTGTCTCGCTTTGAGCGGTACGACACCCCCTTTGTGGAAGCCGAGGTTCGGTTGGCGGACGTGCCCGACTACCCCAGTTTTTCCGTGCACATCAACCTGAGTGTGCTGACGTCCGAGCGCGCGTCGCAGTCCCGGGCCGAGCGCAAGGCCTTGTACGACGACGTCAGCGCCGACCACTCCCACCTCGGGAGCAAGGCCAAAATCCACGAGGCCACCAACTCCGACCCTTGCTACCAAGCGCTGCAAGTCAAATTCGCCTATGCCCTCACCTGCCACAAAAGCCAGGGTGGCCAATGGCCTGCCGTGGTGGTCGATCAAGGCTACATCACAGAGGAACGCGTGGACCTCGAATGGCTGCGGTGGTTGTACACCGCCCTGACGCGGGCAGAGAGCGAACTCTACCTCCTCAACTTCGCGGACATCTTCTTCGACTGACCCCTCGGAGCCGTCACCCTTTC
>Ga0163109_10000238_pt1 | contig 44268 bp, 57 predicted proteins | sample CRUFie1St13metaG_FD_108704 | JGI IMG/M metagenome (GOLD analysis project Ga0163109, IMG submission 108704) | Marine microbial communities from the Costa Rica Dome - CRUD Field 142mm St13 metaG | ecosystem: Environmental > Aquatic > Marine > Oceanic > Photic zone | place: Costa Rica: the Eastern...
AGAACTAGAAGAAGAAGATAAATAAAATTAATTTAAATAAATATTAATTTAATTTAATAATGAATTCTTTCTATAATATACTCATAACCTTACCATCATCATTCTTTTATTATAAATTAAATAATAAACTTGAAGATTATCAAAATAAAAAACTTGCTTTAAATTCTACAGCAGTATTTCATGCTTCAACAACAGTATTGTTGGGATTAATATATTTACTTTCATACAATTTCAAAAGACATTCTGCTATTTTTATTCAATTGAATACAGGTGGTTATGTATTATTTGATATTCATTATATGATAAAAAATAATAAATATGATTTGTTGAGAATTATGTATATATATCACCATGTTTCTGTATATCTTTATATGTTATTATCTCCCATAACTTATCATTGGCCGAACGTAATCTTTTATGCTGAATTATCAAATATACCCAATTATATGGTTTATTATAGTTTGAAAAAAGATGAAGAAAAATATGGAAACAAAAAAGATAAATCAGAACTAACAAAACAATTACAAAAGATACAATTGTATTTTTATGGTTTTTTCAGGGTGTTTGTATTAGGATATTATGGTATAATAGAATTATATGCCGATGAAGAAATACCAGTGTCTGTTTATATGATTTCTTTGTTATATGTATTTGGTTTGATTTGGTTTGGAGTAATGATAAAACAAAATAAAAAATATGCTTAAATTATAAACGACCACCAAGACCAGCCAAACCATCAGTAGTGCCGTAATAAGGACCATCAGGACAATCACTGCTGCCATAATTATTTTCAACTTCGTCATTATAGTACCCTTCAGCACCACTATAATGAACTTCATCATCTTCATATATAATAAATAAGTCACCTTCTCCGTTCCTTTTTACCTCTTGGTCTTGTTGAAACTGAACAAAAACTGGCATTTCCTTATGTTGTATATGTCTGTGTCTCCAAGATTCAATATCATCACAGTATTGAGCATGTTCAACTCTATATTTCCTTACTGACTCATCATCGCTTGTTTTTAATTTATGTTCGATAAAATTTATTGCTGCGTCCCAGGTAAATCCATCAGCAAACCATTCTTCATTACCTTGCCTCCATTCGCTGGTATTTATAACGGTATAGTATTTATATTCGTATTTGGTTTCAATACCCATTTTAACTTTGTAATTAATATTAATAAATATATTAAAATTAATTCAATTTATAAAAGAAAAATAAAACAGTGCGTAAAACAAAAAGCAAAAGTAAGAATTAATATAATAAATAAATATTTAGTTATTATATATATATATATGTTCAAAAAAGACCCTTGTAATGAATGTATTAAAAAGTTAGAGAAAGAGGTAAAAACAAAATTAAATAAAGATAAATCAATAGATAGAGAAATGCGAACAATATTATATGAACAATTAGATTATTTACTGGATGATTTGAGAAAAGAGCATAATAATGTAAAAATAGAAATACTATCGTTAATAAACCAACATAAAAAAGAAAAAAATAAATTAACATCAAAGTCATTTAATAAGCTACATCAAGAATATAATCCATATAAAAATAATAAAATAGACCAGTATGAAAGAGATATGTTAGATGTGTTGAATGCAAATACATCAAGAGATCCTGAAGAAGAAGCATTTGATAATATTTTTGAAGCAACGCAATATAGTCCAAAACAAAAAGAGAAGAAATCTAAATCTTTGCGTAAAACTAAAAGATTATCACAATCAGCAAGAGAAGCAGGTATAAAGAAGGTAAAAGACGGTTATTTGATAACACCAAAAACACAATATAGATATTCTGCGCCTGGAAGTAATACAAGTGATGATTTTGAACCAAAACCAAAGAAAAAGGGATTCTTTGAAAACTTATTTGGAACATCGAAGAAAGGAGGAAGAAGAACAAGAAAAAAGAGAAAGAGAAAAAGAACAAGAAAAAAAAGAAAGAAGAGAAGAAGAAAGACGAGAAAATAAATAAAGAAGTGATTTAAACAAATAAAGTATTATTATCTAATGGACGATAATACTTTGGCTTGGATAGTATTTGGAGTATACGTATCAGTATTTATAGGAGTAACAATAGTAGTAGGAAAGTGTTGTGATCCAGAAGAAACAAAAAAGGAAAGATTAATAAAACAAAATAAGAAACATAGAAATTATTATTCAGTATAATATTTTTGGGTGTTTTTACGATAGACACAGCATTACTTTTCTCTCCCTTTTTGAAATGGAACTGTATTTTTTTAGAGAGGAAAAAAGTTATGCACCTTTTTTTTTCTTATTTATAGCATAGAATTATGATTATGTTATAAATTTTATTTATTTATAATTTTGGCAACATCAATTGAAGTTTGAACAGAACCAGAACACCAACCTTGTATTAAACTAAAAGACTCGCCAATAATAAAAAGATTTTTGCGTAAATGTAATATTTTTTTATATAATTTTTTTTCGTTAGTATTAGGTTTCCAGGCGTGAGTGCCATTTTTCCAATAATATTTCCAAATTTTAATAGGGTCATCAATAGTGCGATGAAATGTATCTTCTAAAAATTTTTTAAGAATAATTTTGGTGTGTTGTTTAGATAAGTTACCCCAAAAATCAGCATAATGCCAATCGGAATAACTAATTTGAAAAAGACCTAATTTTTTACGTAAAGGTATAATTTGACGAATAGGATTATTAATAGTGCTAAATTTAAGTTGTTTCATCCATTGATTTTGTTTTTTAGACATATCATATTGTGCAAATATACGATTTAAACTAACACCTTGAACATTATCAAATAAAAGTAATTCATCATTATCAAATGAATTGCATAATTTTTCAAGAGCTTCTTTGGGTATAGCAAATATAAGTTTTTTAGTTTTAAAAGAAGATTTATTAGTAAAGACTTTATAATAATTACTATATTTTTTAAATTTATGAACAGTGCATTTTTTAATTAATTTGACATCATTTTTAATAGAATTATAAATAGCATTAGGAATTTGACTATATCCATTTTTAAAAATGAAAATATTTTTACTGTTAAATAATTCATTTTGAATATTAGTTTTGGCAACAAGAGAATTAGATAGACGAATAAAATCAGAGTAACCATAACAAAATTCAATAAAACGAATATCATCAAGAGAGACAATTTGAAGTGCGATTTGTTCAAGAGTAAATTTTCTACAATAAGAAGGACCTTTAATATCCATATACCTAAATATTTTTTTTAAAAGAGAATAGTATCTTTGAATTTGTGATTTAGATAATGGTTTTTTACTATTACCATCAAAAATATCTTTATGATGTTTACCGTTTTTATCAACAGGTAATTTAAAAACATCAATATTAAATTTATCAATTAATTGAGTCATATTTTTTTGATAACTATAGACAACAGCGCCACCAGTTTCAAATTTAACTTTTTTTTTAGAAGATTTATTTTTGATAGTTTTATTTTTAATTTTATGTTTATTTTTTTTTGTAATATTGATAAATTTGGAATGAATCATACCACCAATACGATTAGTTTTTTCAAGAATACAAATTTTACGATTATTATTATTTAATAATCGAGCGGCATTTAAACCAGCAATACCAGCACCGACAATAATGACATCATACATATATTATAGAAGTAGATATAAAATATTAAATTATTTAGATAATATATATGGATAAGAATGATGTATTAGACCGAACAAGATTGCAACAAGCAGGGAAAGCGATAACAGATATGATAAAAGAATGTAAGAGAGACTTGGAAGAAGCAAGAAAAGAAGAGCATTCAAATATGACAGATGAACAAATAGAAGCATATTGTGAAATAGGACATTCATATGTGAAAGAATTAAAAGAAGAATATTTAAGATTAGAAAAGGAAATGAAAGATAAGGAAATAATGAAACGAGTAGCAAGGTCAATGAAAGGAGGGAGAAAAAAGAATAAAAGGAAAAGTAGAAAGAGAAGACGAAAAAGAAATAAATAAATAATATAAACGAAAAATTATATTATTTATAAATGTCAGAAGTATATGTAAATGATCATCATAGCCATGTAGGAGTGCATAGTAATAGAAATTATAGTAGCTTGGGAGATGGATTAGACGAATCAACAAGAGTAATGTTAGAATGGATAATAGGAATATTTGGAGCAATAATAGGAATAGAGTTATTGATAATAATAATATATACAAAAGAAACAATAAAAAAAAATTGTTGTAAAAGAGCAATAAGAAAGCGTGGAAAAATGGTGATATTAGGAGAATTGAAAAGTGAAGAAACAAATGAAGGAATAAATGAAGATATATAATATATAAAAAAAAATAATTATATATTATATAATGACTTTAAAGAAAATAAAAAAAATGAAGATGGACATCGATACGAAAGAGCGTATGAAAATAATATTAATATTTTTGTTACAGAGTTATAAGGTATTAATGGGTTCAATGTTAGTATTATTTGTGCCACAAATGTGTGATGATAAGGTATGTAGTATACAAGATAATTTATATAAAGAAGATGGATTACACAGAGCATCATTAGTAATAAATTTTATATCAACGGCGAGTTTTGCAGTATGTTATACGATAGAATTAAAAAGAGAAAATTGGTGTGTAGAACACTTGGACATAGACGATAATTATGGAGATAATAATTTACCTTTAGTATTAAAAAAGAGACCAGAATTAGAAAAAGCTTTGCATAAAATAAATGATAATTATTATTATAGTTCGCATATAACTTGTTTATTATATGCAATAAATTTAATAATATCGACGGTATCAATATATATTCATAGTACAGGAAGTGCAACAATAACAGCATATATGAGTTTTGTAATATTGATTTTGTTAAAATTAAATAATGCATTATTTATATCAAAAGATTCAAAAAAGAATAATATGGCTTTGAGTGCGTATATGACAGAGTTACAATCATTTAATGTAATAGATAAGGACCATAAAACAGAAGAAGAAAAGAAATTAGAAATGTATAAAAAGAATGGGTTAGTGATGAGTGAGAAAACAAATGAAGACAGAGATGGTGTAATAGTAGCAGATTTAAATTTGGTATAACATTTATTATTTTAATTTAAAAATAATAAATAATAATATTTTAAATGTCAGACAATAACAAATGGAAAAATCATTTTACAAATTATGTTTTGAAAGAAGATATACTAAATTTTGAAAGAGAAATTGAAGATGATAACATGCTATATGATAATAATATATTTATGATGTCAAAAGAACCTACTTCAATAATATATAAAAAACTATCAAACGAACAAGCAGAAACCTATTATTATAAATATGTCAAAAAGACAGCATATGATATATATAAGAATAATGGATGGTTTCGATATGCAGGTAAAAAAAACAAGAAAAAGTCAGAGAAGATTCTCAAAAAATACTATAAATATATTAAAATTAAAGACGATGAATATCGTTATGTAAAAAAAAATTGCGAAGATTGGGAAGATGATTCAACATATTATCAAGACTTATATACGAATGGACCAACTTTATTAAATATATTCCAGGATGATTATTAAAAAATTAAATTCTAGTGTGTCCAAATTTTTGGTGTTTTTTAGCATAGACATAGCATTACTTTTCTCTCCCTTTTTGAAATCAATCTCTATTTTTTTAGAGAAGAAAAAAGTTATGTAACAAAAAAATTCTAATTTATAACATAGAAATATAATATGTTATAAATAATTATTGTGGAATAACAAAATAAGGTTTAATACCTTGAGCTAGATATTCAGGGATAGAACCAAATTTGGAAACGCGGTCGTAATGTTCTTTAAGAGATTTAAATTTATCAAAGAAATCGGAATGACCAGCAGCAACAACGAGATTAAGAACGGAAAAGACGGCAACATCACCGGCAGAGACTTTATCGCCACAAAAGAATTTATTAGAAGCGAGCCCTTTTTCCAACCATTTAAGTTTTTCAGGAAGTTTGTCGGTTTTAAAGAGATGCCATTGATATTTTTGTTGGTCTTCGTTGCCAGAATACTTTGCTTTACTCATAAGATTAAATATGTCATTAGAATGTTCAATAAGCATATCAGAAAGAAGTTGTTTTTTTAAATCTTGAGGATAAAGTGTAGAAAGGTTAGCACAATAACGAGTAATAGTTCCAGATTGAGCGATTTCAAGGTCACCGTGTTTTAATACAGGAAGTTGTCCAAATGGCATATTATCTTTGTCTTGAGGCCAATTTTTAGGTACATTTTCGTCCCATTGATAAGGTATTTTTGCGGCGTGTAACATAAGCATAGGAGTTTGTGCTCTGGCAGCGAGCTTCCAATATAAGAATGTAGGTTTAGAAGAATCTTGAACAATATCAGACATTATAAATAAAATAAAAACTTTGTATCTATATTATTTATTTATTAAAATTATCAATAAGTAATTTGTATATATTGGTTTGATGAGTAAGAATTTTATCAATAAGATCATTATTATTAATAGGGTGATTTAAGAATTCAATATTTCTTTGTTTAATATAATTATCATCAATATCTTGTTTTTGGATATCTTCTTCTTGTATATCAAATTCATCTTTAATTTTGCGTTCGTGCCAGAGATTAAATTTATAAGCCCATTTGCAATAATTTTTATGTTGTGGATTTAAATGTTTTCGTAAATTAGATTGTTTTTTAAAATTTTTATCACAGAATTCACAAGTTCCTTCATAAACAATATGATTCATATATATAATTTCTTTGTTAATTATTTATATTATTTGGATTATATATATATATATGCCAAAAAGAAATCCAGGAAGAAGTAGAACAATAAAAAAAGGAAGAACAAAATCAGGTAATAGAAGAAAGAATTATACGTTAAGAAGAAAAGAAATATCAAATTTAGATAAGAGAGTGAAAGCAGCGGAAAGAGTAATAAGAGAAAATAGAGAGAGAATGAAAACAAGTGGATTAGGGTTAGGAGATTCCATAAGTTTATGTTGTAGAGGAAGAACGTGTAAAGGGAAGAGACCAAAGAGTTTATGTAAACGAGTAACAAATCATGCGATGGGATTAGGTAATTTATTAACATATGTAGCAAGGTCATATCCTGGTTATGAGGGGAGAGGAGATGCGCAATTAGTGGCAACAAATACATCAGACACACACGTAGTAGGGAAATCAAGACAGGGTTTTGGATTAAGTCCAACAAGGTCAAGAAGAAGAAGAAAAGGTAAATCACCGAAGAAAGGGGGAAGAAGGAAACGAACGCGAAAAAAAAGAGGAAGAGGTACACCGAAGAAGAGGAAGAGGGGAAAAGAAGAAAAACCGACACCAGTGAAGATACCAAAAGGAAATGACGGAACAAGACTACGACGACCTAAAAATACAGGGAATAGTAGTCCAGCAGGCGTTGTAGATGTTACACAAGCGTATGAAAATCCAGATGAGTTTTGGTGGTCTTAAGAGATAAAAAAAATGATTTAAAGTAGAAATAACAAGTAAATAAAATGAATAACATAAGTCAATTAATACCACAAGAAGATTTTTTTAATTATATATCATCAACGGAGAGAAAGAGTAAGAAATTAACAAGGAGAATGGAGAGATGGGTAGGAAAACATATATATTATTTAAATGCAGAACAAAGATTAGCAGCATATCAATACACAACAGTAATGACGTCACTTTTATTAGGAATGATGATGAGATATTTAATATGGATGACGTATAAAGGACCAGATGATTGGACACCGATAGAGACGATATTTTTTTACCAATTAGCTTATAGAGTAGGATCAAATATATATCCTTTGGTAAGGAATTATATGAATATGTTAGTAGAAAAGAGAAATGATATTATTATAGAAGAAGAAGAAGATAAAGTAGTAAAAATAAAAGGAAAAGAGTTGAGTGAACTAATGAATCAATTATTTGACGTGAAGGAGAAATTGACGGACGAAGAATATAAGAACTTGGTAGAATTATTATCAATAGTAAATAAAGAAGAAAAACAAGATTAAATATATATTAAATAATAATGAATTTAATATATATATGTCAAAAAAGAATTATATAAAAATAGAAAAATTATTAAAAGTAATGAAAAAAGGAGGAGTAAAGATAGTGATAGAAGATAGAGATGGGTGGTATGAGTACGGAGTGATAAATAATGGGGAAATAATAGAATATATAAATAAAGCAGACAATGACCCGTGGGATGTGGTGATACCTGGATATAGTAGAAGGATAAAGCCAGGAAATGAATATATATCAAATGATATAATAGGAATATTATATTTATCAACAGGAAATCATAAAATATTTATGAGAATAAAAGAGAAAAGATATGGAGATTACAATAAAGGGAAATCAGAGAGAGATGTAAAGAGATATTGTAAGAATTATATAGATAGATGGGGAGAAGAGAAAAATATATCAGGACATTTTGTATTAATGTCAAAATATTAGGGGAAAAATTTATTAGAAATTTGAGTAAAAGTTTGAAAAATGAAAGCAGAAATAGCGAATAGAGAACCACCCCATAAAGTATCAGCGATGAGTGCTTTAATAGGCCAGTTATCAAAGATAGCCATATTGGTAGCTTCATAAACACCATAAATGGAGAGTCCTAACAGGAAAGCATCAAGAATGGAAGCATTATTAGCAATGATGAAATAATAGAAAGCAAATACAATAAAGAAATAGGAAATAGCAGCAGGTATGAATTTAATTTTCATAGGTTTATTTTGAATATTAGGAATGAATTGTTTAAAGAGAGGACCTAGAAATAGTTGTAGAGCAAAATAATCAACGACAACAATAATAATAGCGGCAATAAACAATTTACGAGGATTAAATTTATTAATGATATTATTAATAATAGTATTCATTAATAATAGAGGGGAAAAAAATTAAAAATGAACGGCACTATAGAAAGTAGTAGCATTAGAATTGTTAATTTTCATAGGAGGAGTTTCATTATTATTAGTATTTTTAAAAACAAGAGGAGAAGGAAGGGGGTTATCTTGAAGAGGATCAATAGAAATATGTTCAGATATGGAAGAATCAGAAGACGAATAACTATCACTACTATCATCAAATGAGTCTTTGTTTTTACTTTCAGTTAATAGATTAACCATATATTTTTCGGAAGTGATATTTTTGAGAGTAGGGAACTGAAAGTTAGGTTTGATGAGACGATAAATGTAACCGTGAGGGGAACATTGTGTATCAACAAAATCCCAACCATCAAGAATCCAATCGAAAGGATGGTAATCAGTTATAGGTAAGAAGACCCATCTGAAAGCGTGTAGAGTATCGTTTTTGGGATGAAGAGGATTATAAGCTTCGGGAAGAGTAATTAAATTATTCATATATAAATGAATAATTTAAAATATTTAAATGGTTTTATTAATAAGATATTGCTAAAACAATTAATTAAATGCCAACACTTTTTTTAACAGCGCTAGAAATACTAACAAGATTAACATTTTTAGTAGGAAGTTGCATTTTAGCACCGCTTCTTAATAATAAATAAATAAGTGCACACAATACAGAGAATTTAATAAAAATTTCAATGACAGGTTCGAAATCAATAGTGACACCACCTTCATCTTTACCTCCCCATAAATTCCATTTAGTGCCTTGTCCAGATTCGCCAGTGATTTTAACTAATATAGGATGAATGAATGGCATAACAATATTTTCAATAACTTTATTAGCGATTTCTTCAGCCCCACTACCCATAATGATACCGATAGCTAAACCAACTACATTAAATTGAGTAAGAAATTTGGAAAAACTCATAGGTTTTTTTTCATTTTTTTCAGACATAATAGTATATATATAAAATGGGAAATAAAAAAAGTTGTTATTTTTGTATAAAAGACGATATATTATTGGAAGAAGAGGAAGATAAAGAAGAAATTAAATTTGAAAAATGTCCGTTTTGCAATAAAGAGGGAATATGTACATTAAATCCTGGATATGTATATGGTTCGATACCATTAAAGATGTGTCTAGAATGTGAAATAGAGTTGAATAGAGATGTATTAGATGAGTAATTAGAAAATTAGAAAATTGAATTTCTCTATTCTGTCATCTCTCTACGCCAACCTGACTAGGGTTGTAAAAGAACGTAGAGCTTCCCTTTTGGGTCTGGTGATGGGGAGTCAGCCCGGCTGGTCTCTATGCCAGCAAACACCAGTTCAACTGAACAGTTTTACGTCATATTCCAGGACCTCGTATAGTAGGACAAGCCAGAGGCTTCTTCGCATCTTACACCAGTAAGCATATGCGGCATCCAATGCCTCTGTTGGGTCTTATATGGGCATCCATATCTAGCAGTTCGGCTCCGCGGAAGCCTAACCTTGCGATACAGGAGATGCAGTTTAACGTCGTGCCAACGGACTTTATTGTAATATGCCCCAACCATCGCATATTACTGTGATTAACATCTTGACTCCCATAATCCCCATTTTCACTGTGTGGTAAAATTAGTATTGCTCCCATTTACCGGTTCTAATGTAAGCAATTTCCTTATCGTGTAGGCGTTGTTGCTGTAGTCGTGTAGTGTAGAAGTCTTCATCACCGTCAGGTTGTAATGAAGTATCATACCTAGCTTTTTGCAATTCAGTATCAAAATTTTCATTATAGATAGCTTTGTGTTCACCATATTGATTACGAACATAAGCGAGTCCATTGCACTTACGCCATTTGCGATTAAGGCGTTTACCATTGCCTAGAGCAATATTCCAGTTAGCGCTATCGTTGATGTAGATGTTATTATCTTCATCCCAACGCTGTTCACAGAAAGCACGATTATTGTAGCTTTCTTTAGGATAGAATTGTTTACGCATTTGTTGATTCATAGTTTGTTTTTGTTTATTTGTTGTGTAGCTTTAAAGAACTTAAACTTATTTGTTAATAATTGAATTACAAGGAGAAAGAAAAAATTTCAATTTTTTATAGATTTCTTTGTACAAAGTAAAAAAAATGATAAAAAAAAATGTTCCAAATCAACGGGAACGGGGAGGTAGGGTTAGGTAGAGGGTTTAATGTAAATGACCAGCGGAAATAGGTTTATTTTTAGTAGTATTTTTAGTATTGTTTATAGTAGGTATAAATCCGTAGTCTTTTAATATAGTGATAGGTAGTTTTGTAATATCGACAACAAAATTAGGAGTAGTAGGATAGAATGCCACTTTGGGAAGAACAATTCCTAGCTGTCTTAATTTAGCTTGATATTCAGGTGTATGTTGATCGATAGTTCCGTTTTTAATGAGCTTCATTTTAAATTTACCGGAACCGTCGGTATAGTAGGGTTTAATTTTAGGTATAAAATGTTTATATGCTCTGTGGTGGCAAAATTGATAACATTTTTTACCACTTGGCCATTCGAACCCACCCATATTATAGCATAGACCTAGCAGGTTACTTTGATGGTATGTTAGTCCTAGGTATTCTACAGGTTGATAGGATGTGACCTTTTTAATTTTAGTATTGTTAAATTGTGTAACAGGACTTAAGAATATAGATAGGCTAGGAGAGTGAGATATTTCGTGAGGGTTAGATTCTCGCCACATAATAAGGTGTGGTTGTTTAGTGCAGTCAATATTAATCATACGTCTTCTATTAGGGTAATGCTGATGCATATAGTTAGGGTCGATTAGAGTAAATTCGCTGCCGTGTTTTTCGTGATATTCCTTAAGTGGTTTAAGGTCAGCATCTTTCATATCCCAAAATCCAAATCGTCTAGTTCCAGTTAGGCCGACGATAGTAGCGATTTCACCTGGTATTAATTTGATAGTGCCATCTTCTACCTTAAATAGTTCGTGAGCTTCAATATGGAGTGATTTAGGTTCGTTTTTAAATTTGGTACATTTCCTTAATCTATTAGGCAAATATTTAAGGTCGTTACCATATAGGGTTTTCATAGTATTCCTGAAAGTAGGATTACTTTGAATTAAGGAATGAATAGGAGTTCCATATTGATGTAACATACCTTGTGCATCATCACCTGCTTTGCGCTTTTTATATTTTTTAGGATTTAATTTTTCTTCCATCGTAGGTTCAGGAACCTTAAATTCATCTTTAAATATAGCATTAGCAGTATTATAGAACTTTGTATCCTTAATAGCTTTAAGAAGTTTCTTATTATCACATTGTAATGCAATAACAGCAACACCGTAAGTATCAAGTGTTTTAAGGATGTCGGTAGGACTATTACATAATACCTGATTAGTAGGTACTTCGATAGGGTCTTTTTTTAGCATAGCAACAGTAGTGTTAGCGAGTAGATTTAAATTATCCATAGTAGTACGGTTTAATAATTATATAAAAAAAATTAAATTTTTTTTTCAATTTTTTTTATACTTTGACTTTAAATAAAAAAAATTCGTTGATATTATAAAGGAAATAGCCTGTTAAAAGGTATTGGAATTAGTCCAAGAACCTCCTCTGACCATATTAACCCCGTGCTTTTGCATTAATTGTTGAGTAATAGTATTCTCAACAGTTAACCCATAAGCTTTATTATAACAGGGTATAATACGCTCAACTTTAACAGGAGGATATTTTCGAGTAACCTGCGAACCTTTACCCGAAAAATGTTTTTCCATCCTTTTTTTATAGTTATTAGTATAACCAACATATCTTTTAGAATTTTTTAATAACAATACGTAAACAACAGGCATTATTATGTTATAGTGCTTATTGTTGATAATAATATACATAATGAGTCCAAAAATGAAATCAATTTTTTTAAAACTTTGAACTTTGTATAAATTAGATATTAATTGATACAAAGTAATTATTGATTATTGTTATTATATTGTTTTTTACGTTCATAAACTTTACTTCTATATAGTAGTTTTTTATTTTCTCGTTTACCTTTACGAGAAGAATCATAATCAGAGAAATCGTAGGTATTACCTTTTAAATCATAAGTTAGTTCAGAAAAATACCATGGAAGAGAGAATTTATCATTAGGTTTTTTATTAGTAGAAGATAGATGAGAATCAGATTCAGGAATATATTGAGGAATCATAACTTTATATTTACCAAAATATTTCCAACCAACTGGATATTCAAGTGTTGAATAAGGATGCTTAAAATAACGACGATTAGATTGAGGGTCAGTTAATAATTCCCAACCAATGGATTGATATAGTGTATTTTTAAAAGATTCAGCTTTTTTTTGATGTATAAAATCTTTACTATTACCATTATTAGGAAGGTAAGGAAGTTTAGATTCATCCCAATCAAGTTGATCGTTATTAGAATTATAATAAATGGATTGATATAGTTCAATAAGAGAACGTTGTTTATCAATAATATTACAACGAGCATCAGAAAAAACAGGTTTTACACATTTACGGTCTTGTACTAGAGCCATTTAATAAAAAAAGAAATATATATTTAAATAGGTTTCAAATATATATTATTTACCAGTAGAACCAAATCCACCTTCACCACGAATAGTATTATCTAATTTGTCTACAATGTAAACTTTAAAAGGAGAAAGATTAGGCATACAAATTTGTAAAAGTCTTTGTCCTTTTTTGATAGTAAAGAGTTCAGCCATAGCCGCAGAATCAAGTTTATCATTTTTACTATTATTATAATGAAAAACGTGAAAATCAATAGGAGCTTTGAGTTGTCCTCTATATCCAGAATCAATAATACCAGCACAATTGGAAAGACGGAAATTAGTTTTATATATACTAGAACGGGGATGAAGATAATAAGGTCTAGCTAAATCAGGAGAGAGTAAATCCAATTGAGACTGATCAAAATTATGAACTTCATATGCGGCACATTTAATACCGAGGTCAACGAGTAAAGTTCTAGGAGGAGTAGGATTATCTTTACTAGGAATTTCAAAAGAAACATCTTGAGGGAAAAATACATCGAATCCAGAATCAGGATGTGGATTATTTTTATTTTTAAGATTATTTTTATCAATTTGCTCTTGATAAAGAGGAATTAAATCATCATTAAGAATTTGAAGCTTTAATATATAAGGCATTAGATAAATAAAAGAAATAGTTTTAAATAGATTTATTTAATATAATAAATAATATATAAATTATGGAATGTTGTTCAATATGTTTAAAAGAAATAAAGAATAGTGTAAAATTGAAAAAATGTAATCATAAATATTGTAATAGATGTATAAATAAATGGCTATATAAGGGAATATTTTTTGTAGGATATATTGATAATAAACTAATGAATTATGCGAAATGTCCTCAATGTAGAATGATATTTACAAAAAAAGATATAATAAAAGAGAAATTGACAGAAAAAAAGAGAGAAAATTTAGATATATACAAAAGAACACGAATATCAACGAGATTAGCAAGATCGAAAATAGTTTATGTAAAATTAAGAGAATTATTAAATAATCTAGAAATGAAAGAAGAGCAGGAGGATAAGATAATAGAAGCAATAGAAATATTTAAATATTTATATGAAAATAAATGGTTTTTAAAGAAAAGTACAGTTTATGAAAGTGGAGTAGAATATACAATTCCAATGTTTAAAGAAATAATAAAAAAAAAATTAAATGAGTTTATAAAAATAGATAAACGATTTAATGAATGGGAATATAAGTTGAGACCGTCATTAAAATAATTTCATAGAAAAACGGGAAATAGGATTATTATTCTTAACAGTATTTCTATTTTGATAAGATTTAATATATTGATTTTTTCTTTGTTCACGTTGAATTTTTTGTAAATTAAATAAACGATTCATATTACTATTGAAAAACATAGAGTCAACGTATTGAAATTGTTCAGGAGAACTATTTAAATGTTTTAATAATTCATCTTCACCTTTATTTTCTTCTAAAATCCATTTTTCAAGTTTAAGTTGAAGTTCTTTTTCTTGTTGTGTTTTGAGGAGTTCTTGTTCATTATTTTTTTGATCTTCATTATTTTTGAGAACGATATTATTATTTTGTTGAGAGATTTCATTATTAATACGATTATTTTCATTAATTAAATCATTTTCTTTTTGTAGACGTTGAAAATGAGTGATATTGTTTTTTTTATGATTGTTAAATTTGTTTTTAAAATTTTCAATATTAGACATATATAATTTGTATATATTTAATATTTATACTTTATCCCAATCATCGTCATTATCAATATATAAAGAAGTATTATGTTTTTGTTTATGATTATAATTTAAACAATTTATAATAGAATAATAATATTTATTAAATTGACATTCATACCATAAATAAAAGAACATATATAAAGATGTTAAAAAAAAAATTAGGGATGATATTGAGCGATAGATGTATTAATAGAAAGGTTAGTATTTCTACTGATAGAAAGACGACTTCTTTCTACAATGAATTTTTTTTTAGGATGAATAGCATATTTAGAATTGAAAAAAGATTTATAAGAAGAAGATTTAATAGGCTTAATGGGAGTATTAATATTAGAGTTAGAATTAGGTATGATAGGAAAAACCTTTTTAGTATTATTGTTATATATCATATTTTTAACACAATTCATATAAATAAATCACATAAAAAAAAAATAATGTATTAATAAAATGGCAGAATCAGCTAAATTTGAAAAAAATATGAAAAAAATAGAAGGTCAAATAAAAGAACAAATGGAAAAGGCTTGGTTTGATGTATTAAAAGAAAAGACAAATAGTAGTCCGCCAGATTTTGATTGGTTAGAAAGGCTATATGTAGAAATAAGGGACAAATTATTGGGATTAGTAAGAAAGAATAGTAAATTACATATAGAAATAACAGAATCAATGGATATAGTATTATTTTCTCAAATGATAAGAAATAATGCATTTAGTGGAGAAGATACATTAAAATTGATAGAATATGTATTTGAAACGTGTAAACAATTAGGTTCTCCAGCAAGAGATACAACAACAGATCAATATAAATATGAAGTTTTGGGATTAATGAAAGCAGGAGGGACATTTGGAGATATAGTTCCTTTATTTTTTAAAAATGCAAATAAAAGCGTAGATAATATCTATAATGACTTACAGAAGTTAAGTGAAAAGTTTTCAAATAAAAAAAATGATATAAATACAAAAAAATAGAAAATTTGTATGATTGATTTTTTAACTGGTTTTATGTGTGGATTTATTATAGTTATACTGGTTTTAATAATATGTGTTCTTAAAAAAGATTGCAAACCGGAGCCTCGTATTTACCCAATAGCAAGTGTGTCTTATGAAATTCCTCAAACCGTAGTTCCAGTAGCCATTGTAGTAAAATAAAAATGATTTAAACATAAAAAAATAAGAAATAAAATGATAAGAATAGCGTGGGTTGATAAAGAAAAAGAAAAAATATATTATGGAGATTGGCAGGTGGAAAAAAATGTAGAAGAATTATTAGATTGGATAAATATAAATAATAAATTATATAATAATACAAAATATTGGTTAGAAAAGAAGGAAAATAAAAAAATAAAAAATATAATAGAAAGTGAAATAGTAGAAATAGAAAAAGAATATTTAGAAATTGTAAGATAATATATAAAAAAATAAATCAAAGTTTAATATATATATATGAGTATGTCAGTATCTACAAATGAATCGAGAGAAAGAGAATTAGAAGAATTATATGGAACTTGGATAAAAGCATTAGATAATAAAGATATGGGATTAGGTGTAGTATATTTTGATGTTGAAAATATACAACCGGCAGGAGTAGATTACGGAAAAGCGATAGAATATGTAATGATAATAATATTGAAGTGTTTATCAATATCAAATCGTTATGGAAATGACCAGGTAGCATCATTAGTTAGACTAGAGGGAGCAACACCAAAAAATTTTTCATATAGATTTGTAAAATATATAAGTGATATGGTAACAGAAGCATTTCCGGGGAAATTGAAAGTAGCACATATAATGCAACCAAAAGGAAGAATATATAAATCATTAGTGATAGCATTTTTTAAAATGATGAAATATTGTACACATAAAGAAGCCTATGAAAAATTAAAATTATTAAAAAATTAAAATAAATTATAAATCGAGATCCATAGAAGAAGAGGAAGAAGACAATGGAGAAAGAGAAGACCATTCATCGGTAGAATCTTTTTCATCATCAGTATTAATAAGAGAAGTTTGAGAAGAACAAGTTTTAAATTTTTTCTTTTTAGAAGTAATAAAATCACTAAAATCTTTATAACCACAATTATAACCATTTTGATAACCTAATTTATGTTGATCTAAATGAGAATGATCTGATTCAACAAAAAGTTTAACAAGAAAAGGATTATTATTGTAATAATTAGATATAATATGTGATTTATAACCATCAATAAGAGAATGATAATAACCTTTAGAATAATCAATTAATTTATTAAGGCGTATATTACTTTCAAATAATTTTTTGTTTTTATTGATAAGAGTTTGATTATCAATTAAAATTTTAGTATTATCTTTTTGAAGTCTATTATTTTTTTTAACTAATTTATTATGTTGAATAGTAACAGTTTCAAATAGATGAGTAACAGCATATAATTCATCGTTGATGTCATCATCAGTCATATTTTCCCAACTAGTGAAATTGTTTCTACAATAAGGACAATTAGGATTAATTTTAATCCATCTAAAAAAACATTTGTTACATACATCGTGTTTACAGGGGGTAAGAACCATAGCAGTTTGAGAATGTCTAGTTAAACATACACAACACATAGTATTATTATTTACAGGTCTTACTCTAGTATTTTCATTATCAGAATCAGTATCAACATTATTATTAGAATTATCAATAAGAATAGATTGTCCGGAAATGTCGAGACCAGAAATGTCGAGACCAGAGGAAGGAGAAGGAGTAGAACCAGTTCCGGGTATTCTAATAACAAGATTGTTACTATTATCATTATTATTATTAATAAAAGGGGGGGGAAAAGGGTCAATATCATCAGTAATTTGTCCAAACGCTTGGTTAGGAAAATGAGCAGAAGAATGAAAATAAGTAATAGAATTATTAGAGTTATCAGTCATTAATAATATGACATTTAATAAGTTTAAATAGTTTTAAAAATTGAAAATAAAAAAAATGATATAGAAATTTAACAATGAAAAAATATATGGTAGGAAACAAAGTGAAAAAAGATATAATAGAAAACATAGAAAATATGAAGGACGAAATGTTTTATAAATTAGATAATTTCATTCAAAATAATATAGGTTTAACATTAAAAGAATTAGTGAATAGAATAGATTTTCATAGTTTTACAGAGGAATCATTGGAATATATATTATATGTTATAAATGATAATCCTAATACATTTAATGGAATAGGTCCGTTTATAAAGAAGGGTGATAAATGGTTTAATAAAAAGAAAATGAAAAAGGAGATGATAATAGAATTAAAAGAGGAAAATATAAATTTGAGACAGGAAATTAATAGATTAAAAAAATTACTAGGAACGCAATGAATTAATCCAATTTAGTTGAGAACTATCATCGAAATTGGCATAACTAGATATACCAGCAGGTTTATTATTATTATTATTAAATTTAGTAATGATATTTTTTTTTTCTTCTAAAAGAAGATTTTTTTCAAGAAACATAGCTAATTTTTTAATTTTAGAAGCAGTTTTAGAATTGGTTTTATTATTATTCATATTAATAATAATAAATAGATAAAAAAAAAGAATTGAACGATGTTTATACACTCCAAAATTCTTCATATTGTCTAGCAGCATCATCAGTATCGGTAACAGGGACAGAAAGACCCAAACCAGTATATTGCACGTAATTTTGGTCAGTAAGAGGATTACCGGAGGCATCAACCCACTTGAATTCAGCTAATTTAACGGGGTCAAAAACACCATTAGGAGGAGGTCCGTGTTGTTTAATATAATAAATATAACGAAGGTCAAGACTAACATTAGCTTCAAGTTCAGTTTGAATACCAGCACTGAAACGTTTACCTTGGATAAGTCCGGCATCAATAGCTTTAGTTTCAAGAGTAGTATATTGTTCTCTAATAGTTTCAAGTTGTTGTTTAACTTGAGTAGAATTATTAACAACATCGAAAGCTTGTCTAGCATTTTGTACAGTAGTAAGTGTAGAATTAGCAAGTTGTTGAACTTTGATGGAGCTTAATCCTGGAGCGGCAGTATATCCGGCAAAAGCTTGCAATTTTTCTTCTAATTCTTTACCGAATGTTATATCATATTGTTGCGCTGCTTCAATAGAAGTGACATCACCCGCTTGATAATTATCTACATATTGAGTTTGCACAACATTATTAACAAGTTCAGATAATTCGTGAAAAACAACAGATTCCTGATCTAAATTATTAGCTTGTATTCTAGTATTAGTCAATGTTTTAGTAGATGCGGGTTGTAAAATAGCCATAGATGAATGTCTTCTTGGCATAATTAATATATATATATTTAAAAAAATTATATATATAACAAATTATTTAATTTGATATAATAATTGACTAAATGAATTTAGATTACCACCGCTACGAATACGTAAAGCAGTTTCATATTTGGTAATGGTATTATTGAGTTTAATAACATCTTTTTTTAATTTTTTATTAATCTTAATAACATCATTCATTTTACCACGAAGTATAATGTTATCATTAATATCTTTAACATCATTTTCCAAATCTTCAATATCAAAACGTTCAAACATTATAGATTTTTTGAGTTTAAGATTAGAAAATGAAATACAAGAATTTTTAAGAATATCATCTCTGTGACAATAATCCATAAGAGTATCAAAACTTTCTTGATTAGTAGACAAATGTCTAATAATATTATATGTATAAATACTAAACCATTTAACTTTACCTAATGCAGTAGGTAGAACTTGTTCATATGAATCTTTTGAATCACAAGAAGAAGATAAACAAACAATATCTTTACTTTCATCATTAATAGAAAGATTATTAGTAAGTGTATATGGATTAAGAGAGAATTTATATTTCAAATCACTGATACTACCAGAATTACAACAATCAAACATAGACAAAATAGAACAATTGGCTTTAGAAAATAAATCGAATATTAAATCATCAGTAATAATATTTTTATTATGATCAGCAGGAACAAAACATTCATCTTTAGAATCATTTTCATCACCATTATTATCATTAATTTGACAACCGTGACCGGTAAAATAAAAGAATATTAGGTCATCAGATTTTGCGAGTTCGATAATTTCTTTAATACGTGTAACAATGTTATAGAAAGTAGCATAATAAGTAGTATCTTGTGGATTTTTATCAGTTAAAATAAGTATATCTTCATTTCTAAACCCTTCATTATCAACAAGGTGTTTTTGAACAAGAAGAACATCGTTATAAGAAGCATTAAGCATATAAGTAGTATCACCTGGATAATTTAAACCAACAAGCAAAGCTATCTTTTTTACCATATATAAATATACAAAATATATTTATATGTTAAAAATTTATGAATATTTTGATATAGGAAATCCTCTTTTAAAATGTTTTGCATGAACAGTAATACCTTTTGTATTATTTTCATCAAAGTAAGAATGGTGATTAAATATAGGTACTTTTTGATTAGTAGAAACATATGGAAAAAAGTAATTAGACATTTGATTTAAGATACCAGTATCAGTAGGAGGATTAACAGAAAAATCAATTTTAGAAATATACCAGTGATCTAAAGTCATTTTTTTCATAGGGTCAACATCTTCATTAAGCCATACATTAAAGCAATTTTGATTATTAATATCTGTTTTATTTTCAAATTTACATCTTTTGAAGCCTTTAAATAAATCATACATATCGTTATAACTATTAATTTTGGCTAAATCTTTAGTATTATTATTATAAAAAGTAGCATTTCTAGTATTTTTTCTATTCATAAAAATTTGTTTATTTTTAATTCTTTGTGTTCTATCACTAGAAGAAATAGATTCTGTATGTTTACCAAACATAGAATTGTTACCAAATCCACTAAAATAATTTTGACTCATATTAATATATATTAATATTATTATGAATTAAAAATAATTAATTAACCTTGCAACTCGACAGAGATTCTCATTGTATGACAGTCTAAAACATCACCAGCAGTAAGATTAGTTACTTTTTCATTAAAGACAGGATTCACTTTACCGGAATTTCCCATCCAATTAAATTTTCCAGTTTCATAATCATTCGTAGCAGTTCCAGGAAATGAAGAAGAAATAGTAGATACACTACTAGAATTTCCAGTAGCAAAATCAGAATTATTAGCAACAACATTTCCGGCACCATCTTTAAGCGTAACAGCACCAGCACCCATTACAGCTGCTTCGACTTGTAATCTAATTTTACCACGAATATAAAATACAAGAACATCACCATCTTCAAATGGAAGAGCGGCAGTAGTTGTATTAGCGGCATTGCCGTCAACTTCTTTGGCAGTAGCAATACCATTAGACCTACCAGTAATATTCATAAGTTGTTCAAATATTGCTTTAATTTGAGGATTGGCTCTTCCAGTTGATTTGGCAACACCCTGATTTGTAGTAGAAGAAACATTTAAATTTTGAGCAGTTCCAGAAGCACGACCGCCTAATAGTTTACCCAATTGTTGGGCTAATTTGGTATGATAAAAATTAGCAGTATAAGTTACTTGAGTGGTATCAGATTTAGTATATTTAGAAGTGGCATCATCATTAAATGATTGAAAAGCATCGCCGCCATTAGTAGTAGCGGTATGAGGTTGTTCTAATAAAGCATCGGTAATTTCTTGTTCATTGGTAAATAAAGCTTGTGCTAAAGGATGTCCTACTAAATGAATACAAGCAATTTTGGCCATTTGTTCACCTAAATTACCATTACCCATAGTTTGATTAAAAACAGTTCTACTTTGATTACCACCAATAGGAACATTTTTAGTAGCAAAGTTAGTATTAACTAACGCACCTTGAATAATAGAATCAGCAATTTTGTCGCATAAAGTGTCTAAATTTTTTCTACTAGTACAATAAAATATATTATTAGGTGTATCGTCGGCACTATCACCTACGTGTATAGTTTTCATATCATTAACGGTTAAGCCGTTAGCAGATTTTGCAATAGTGAATTCAGTATGGTGATGAAAGAAATTAACACCTTGTTCTCCAAAAATAGTAAGTGGAGCGTCTAAATTATCAACATCGAATAAAATAGGAACTTGAATAGTTGGCATTATATAATTATAAAATAGAAATTATATAACGCAGAAAAAAAGAATTTAATTTAAAGTGATAGTGATTTTCATAGTATGACAATCTAAAACATCAGTGGCTGTTAAATCAGTTACAGAAGCATTAAATTCAGTATTGTCTCCGTGTCCCATCCAATTAAAGCAATTTGCTTTAAAAGATGTTTGACCAGCTCCTGGGAATGTAGTTCCCAACACAGCTGCAGTAGATGCGTTACCAGTTGCAAAGTCATCATCGTGCTCAATTTCAGTACCAAGGTGATTTACAAGTTTAACATTACCATTGCCACCCATAACAGCGGTTTCAACAGCAAGTTTAATTTTACCACGAATATAAAAAGTTAAGGTATCATCAGTTTTAAATGGAAGAGCGGCAACAGCAGTATGTGTATCAGAAACTTCTTTGGCGGCGGCAATATCATTAGAACGACCAGCAACGTTCATAAGTTGTTCAAAAATAGATTTCAATTGAGGATTAGCAGTTGCAGTATTTTTTGCAACACCGACCTCGGCATCATAACCACTAGTACCAGAACCAGTAGCGAATTCGTTGGTAGCAGCTTTTCCGCCTAATGCTTTACCTAATTGTGCTGCTAATGCACTAGCATATTTACTATTATTAGTAGAAGCATTACTAGCAGTCTCTGTAACAGTTAATAATTGTGTTTGGATTGCTTGTTCATTAGTAAATATAGCTTGAGCCAAAGGATGACCAACTAAATGAATGGCAGCAATTTTTGCCATTTGTGCACCTAACGTGCCAGTTCCTATATTATCAGTAAAAAAAGTTTCAGTTGCTTTTCCGCCAATAGGAACTTTTTTGTTGGTTGGGTCAGTTTGTGTTAAAGTACCAGCAATAATAGCATTAGCAATTTTATCACAAGCTTCGTCTAATGCCGCTTTAGTAGAACAATAAAATATAGCATCAGTGCTATTATCAGCAGAATCACCAACTTCAAAACAAGCAAGATCTGATGCTGCTAAATTTGCACTTTTTGCAATGGTAAATTCAGTATGATGATTAAAGAAATCAGTAGGAGCTGCTTCTCCAAATAATTGTAAAGGTGTATCACTAGTATCAGCTTCAAAAAGAATAGGAATTTGTACGGTTGCCATATTATAATAAAAATACAGAAAATATTTTTTATATAATTATTTTGCTAAAATAGGAATAGTAATAATCCAAGTAGAAGATGGTACTTTTATGCTATAATTTAATTTTGGAGAAGCAATTGTAATTTCAAATTGTAATGAATCACCATTATTAATATTAATTTTTTTATTATCAATAAAATTAGATTTTAATATATTAATAATAAATTCAGGATCATGAAATTTATGCATTAAATGTTCTAAACTATGATTAATAGTATTTTTAATTGATTTGTTAGTTTGAAAAGGTTGAAACGCGTAAGGATGTCTAAATATACCGTTGGATAAAAATTGTAGATAATATAAATAAAAATTACCTAATTTAAGTTTATCATAAGAGAAAGGTTTACCAACAAGATTAAAATTACCAAATATAGCTTTATATAATTGAACAATGATTTGAGTATAGTAAAAATAATTAATAGAAATATTATTATTAGAACAATCAAAACAGTTATACCATAAATGTAAATCAGTAGGAGAAAGAGATTCTAAATAGTAAGTATATTTATTAGTGATAGGGGGGTAATAAATATTATATAAGGAATTGCAAATAATATTATTAGAAGAATCCATATAATATTATTTTTCATATAAAATTTGAAATTCTAATGCAAGGGAATAATCGGCAGCTAAAAGATCGATAGGCATACCAAATTCATCAATAACTTTAATATGTAATTTATTAATATTAACAGGTCCAAAGTAATGTCTTTTTTTAGTAATTTTATCAGTGCAATCATCGAAAAGAACAACCCCTTTACCTTCACGCATAGGAATACGAGCGATGATATTATTTCTCATAAATGAATTTTCGTAAACAGCAGTGACAACATCGTGAACAGATTGATTAAAATCATTAATAGAGAGAAAGAAATATTTACTACCAGCCATATCAACAGCGCCTTCGCTAGTATATTCAGTATGACCTTCATATTTTCTATTGCGGAATCCTAATAACCAACCTAAAGTTCTCATAGGGGGTGCGTGAGGATTGACGGGATTACCGAAATCAAGATTAATATTGGTATTATCATTAGATTTAATAGTAGTTCTTAAACTAGTGGCATCAATACTAACAGTAGCCCCTAAAGCGTTTAAATTACCACCATTTTGAGAAGTGGCGGCATTAAGTTTAGATGCTAAAAGCCAGTATTCATAATTACCAGAAGGAACAGTAATAGAATGAGATACATTATTTTTAGTAAATGTGAAAGCATTGGTGCCTAAATTAGCACTGATAACGTGAGAAATATTGGGTATTTCTAAACTAGCAAGACGCATAGAAATGACATTTTTAAGAGAAGTAGTTAAATCAATAACAAAGTCAGTAGATTGAGTATTAAAATAGTCTTTTCTAAATTTGGTATCAATACTTAATTGAGTAACAATGATACGATTTTTTAATTGATTAGGTTGTAAATCAAGGTCAGTTCTTCTATTAGGTTGTAGCCAATCAGGAGCATTTTTATCATTTTGTCCAGTTCTTTCATTGGCTAATTCAATAAGTGCATTATTAGTTCTTTCATCAACTTCATCATCACTATCAGGTTTTTGTTGATATTGCATAACGTTATCGTTCCAATCACGTTTAATTTTACCTTTATTAGGAGGAATAACAGAATTAGTATCTTTTGGATTTTTAAAATTAATACCTAAAAAAGAATTGGAAGGTAAAATATTATTAAAATTTAAAAAATCTTCTTTGATGTCAGTTGAATGTGTGGTTAAATTATTAGTAATATGCTTAACTTCGTCTTCATCAACAGAAAAAAAATTATTTTTTAATTGACTTAATTGTTGATCATTGCTCATTAATATATAATATTTGTAGAATAATTTAATATATTAAATTTATTAATATATTAGATTTAATATTAACCATAAGTTTGTTTATATTTTTGCATTTCTTCTTCATATCTAACTTTATCTTTATCAGCTAATTTTTCATATTTAGTTTTACTTTTAAGGTTTTTCCAACCTTTACCTAATGTTTTTGCAATATCACCAATATTAATTTTTTTATCAGGATTTTTTTGTTTAAATTTTTCAATCAATTGTGGTCTAAAATTATCACAATAAATAAAGTAAGCAGACTTTGGTTTTTTAGGTAAATGTGGATTTTTTTGTTTTTTAACTTTATGTTTTTTACCTAGAAATTTTTCAATAAGATGTTCAATTTGATCTTCTTTACCTAAATCAAGAGCAACCATACGAATGAGATGAGCGTGAGACTCATACCAAGTATCATTAAGATTAACTGTATTATTATGAAAAACTGTAGATGCCATAATTCTAATTAAATATAACAGATTTATTTTATATCAATTTTTTAATTATATAATTATTTAATATATGAGAACTTTGCATAAGATATATTTATTTGTAATATTAATATGTATAATAGTATATAATTTATATAATGTATTAAAAAAAAATAAAGAGGGATTTTTCTTTGGTTATAGTCCAATATTTGATTGGAACAGACCTTTAGAATTACCAAAAAAAGAAGCAGAAGAACAAAGAAAAAGAAGATGGGAACAGAATCAAAATAGTGAAATGTCATATGAAGAGTATATGAGGAAAAAAAGAGAAGAAGAAAACAATGAAGAAGAATGTAAAACTTTGATTAAAAAATTAAAAGAAGGAGAAGAATGTAATGATGAATTAAAAGAAAAATGCGAAAATGAATGCACTATAAAAGAAGAAGAATTAAAATTTTTAGAAAAAGAGAAAAGTATAACAAGTCTAGCATTAAAAGATGAAGAAGATAAAGCGAAAAAAGAAAGGATAAAAAAAGCGAAAGAAGATTTAAAAAATGCATTAAAAAATAGATTATTACCAAGTAATTTACCAAATATTGAAAAGATAACAGATGATTATAATGAGATACAAGATTTAAATAAGTTTTTTGAATATACGGGTGACGTTTTCAGACGGTCAGATCGTTGTAAAGAAGCATTGATGCAAGAAAAATCAAGATATATGGTAACAGATGATAATGGTAAATGTTATGTTTTAAATCCAAAATATAATAATGAACCAAAATATAAACTATTTCAAAAAAATGCTAACCCAACAACAAATAAAATATGGGAATATGTAAATGATTATACATATGATAACACGGGCAAAGATTTAAAAAAGGGACAATACATAGATCATATGAATACAACATTAGAACAATGTAAAAAATTGGGGATTGGAAATAAATCAAAATATATAGCTTGGACAGGAAATAGAGCATATGAACCTGGATATTGTAAGGTATTAATAAAAAAATATAATAAAAATCCAGATTTAACAACAAATAAAACACCAGATGCTGGTTTTAATTTATTTAAATTTACAGGAAAATATGAGAAAAAACCGAATGATAATATATATAATAGTTTATTAAAACCAATGACAGGAAGACCATTTAATCCATATAAATATAATGTAAAACGAAGAATGAAAGATGAAGATATAGATATATCGAAGGAAAATCAAGATTTAACAGAAAATGAACAATACATATCGGCATATAAAAAAATATTTGATGATGCATATCAAATAAAAGGCACTGTTTCCCAAACAATAATATCTATAATTAATGAGGGTGAGAAGGCTGGATACGGAAAATATAAAGATTATAATATTGATATATTAGCAAATACAAAACCAGAAATAAATAGGATAAAAGCGTTGGTTGAACCAGATAAATATGATTACTTTGGAAATATTAAAGAATCATTTCAGGTAAATAGAAAAATGGAGGGTTTTATAACAAGAGAAGGTCACAAAAATTGTGGAAAAAATCATAAAGAAAAATTTATGAATATATCACGAAGCAAGGAGGTATTTGATGTAATACATACATTAACTGAATTAGACAAAATAGATATGGACAAATAAATAAAAAAATATAATTAAATAGAATTCTAATTATATTTTTAATATGAGTAAAAAAACCTGTTCATCAACAATAAAAGATAATGTGGTATTATTATCGGCACATATATCAGCGAAATTTCGCGATGATTTATTAATAGGGACTGAACATAGTTATAAAGTCAGTCCAGAATGCAAAACACCAAATGAATCGTTTTTAAGAGCGAATTCACAATCAATAGAAATAAAAAAAGAAGATAAGAAAGAATTAAGTGATGAAGAGAAAAAAGAAATTGTATTAGCAGACCCAAAATTCGGTATGTTTTCCTTATTTAAGTATCATCTAAAAAGAGGATATAAAAATGAAATATTAAAAAAGAAAAATGCAATATATTGTAGTCATATATTTTCATTATTGGGATTATTACCATTAGTAATATTTGCAGCACAATGGTCTATATATATAGCATTAGTTTCAGAACAATCATATGATTATGAAATAAAAACAGAATGGTGTCCAATGGAAAAATCTTGGAGACATAAATTAATAATGTTTGGTGTTTGTGCTTTATATTTTACGAAGTCATTTTTTTTATGGGATAATTTAACTGATAGAACAAGATTAAATAAAATGATTCCACATACTGATACTTGGACTATGATAGACACGTTTCAAGAATTTGGATTTAATTTATTTGTATATGGAGCTAACATATGGATTATATATCACAGTGATTTGGTAGAAGATGTTGTTATGGATTGTTTAGCTATTGAATTTTTAATGAATCTAGATAATGAATTTGAATCTGTATATTTTGATTATTTACCGGAATCAGCCGTTGATATTTATGATAATGTATTTGTTACATATAAAGAAAATTATGATTTATTGGAGAAAAAAAATAAAGAATGTAGTTTTTGTTGTTTACATTTTATGACTTTTATTCCTTTTAAAATATTATTACTGACTTTATTAGTATTTCCTATATTTTGTTTATTTATGATGGTGTATGCTCCTATATGTATTTAATTTTGAAAAATGTTATAATATTCATTTTCTATTAGTTCGTGAGACATAGCACCAACATAATGAAATTGACTACTAACATAATCTGTAGGATGTAACATATAAGTTACTATATTATAATTCATATTCTTATAAACCATTTTATACATAAATTTTACACATCTATCTCGTTTTCTAGTAGCAGATTGATATACTATAAATGGACCATATCCTTGATTCCAAGGAATATATCTTGGTAGTTTATTAACTACATTATTATAACATTTAATATATTTATCATCTTTTAAATGTTTACCGTGTTTTGTTATATTATGAAACAAATATTCTTTTATATGTAACCATATATCTTTAATTATATACATAATATTAATAGGCAAAATAATTTTTAAATTTTATTAATAATATATATAATGAGTGATAATGGAAAAAAAAATGAAAAATGTACAGATGATAAAATAAAGATTACCGATTATATTAGTATAACTAAAGATAATTTAAAAGATTATCTATACATAGGGTGGGAAAAATTATGTGATATATATATTCATAATTTAATATCAAAAGGTAATGAATATTTATTAAGAAAAGAAATAATTAGGAATATTAAAACAGATATACACTTTGAAGAATCAGACCATGATATTAATCCAAAGATTAAAGCTTTAAAAGCAGTTATGACAAGAGTCAGACATAAAATACGAACAATTAAAAGCATAAATAATTTATACACAAAAGCATCATTATCACAAGCAAAAGAAATTGAAAAATCATATATAAATTCAGATCACTACATTCAAGAATGTTTATTAGAAAATCTAGGTTCATTAAGAAAATTGATAATACATCGATTATTTTGCAAAATAGTGCAAGAAGAAAAAGGTAAGAACGAACAATGTTATAATGAATACATGGCGATGGGTAGCACAAATATAACATCAGATTATGATTTAACTATAAAAGGTTCTACTTCAAATGATGTTATGTGGAAAATGTTTAAAAAGTTTATATATTTATATGGAGTTACATTGCCATATGCTTTTGATACGAATTTATATAGTTCACCATTACATTTATATACTCAACCAGAATGTTTAAATGTTACAGCATCAAAAAAAGACGCTTTCATAAATCCTAATTTGAAAAGCCAAAGTTATTATTTAGAATATGATAATAAAAATTTTACATTTGTTCCTAGTAATGATTTTGAAATAGATATGGAATTACAATTTGCATTTTTAAAATTATATGAGGCAGATAAAACGTTAGCGTTAACGTTAACTACTGGTTATCCAAAAATAAAATATTATATTAAAAAAGTGGAAATATTGATAGAGAATGAAGATTTAAAAAAAAATTATGATTTGAAAAAAGCATTTGAAAAACTTGACAAGAATAGTAAGGAAGAAATAACAAATTTATATAATCAATTAAAAATAACTAATAATGATAAAATTAAAAAAAATAAAAAATTAATAATGGATTATAAAAAACAATATGAAGCGCAACAACCGGTTCAAAAATATATATATACTCTAGGTGATGAAACATATAATAAAACAGGAGCAGAATTATTTAAAAAAAGTAATATAGCAAATTACTGGTCTAGTGAAGCATATTATACTTCTAGTGCTTGTAATATAGTAATATTAGAAACACAAATGAAAAAAGGAGTTCCATTTATAAAGCATAAAATAGAAAAGAAAAAGCAATTCTCGAAAGAAATTATCAAAAAAATGTATTTATGTTCAGCAATAGAAAATTTGGCAGATATGATTCATCATATAGATAGTCATTTGACAAAGGTCTCTTTAACAAAAGATGATGTAATGCTAACGTTAATAAAATTTTCAAAATATTTGTATAGATTTTATTATTCAATTGAGGCATCAAAATTGGAGAAAATTAGTTATGTTGTTGAAAATGTTAATGGAAAAGAAAAAATTACAGTAAAAAGTGGTTTAACTGTTAGTAGTAAATTAAAAAGTGAATTAATACCTAGAAGAAAAGACCAAGATAAAGAAAAAGCAAAAAAAAATATCGAAGATTATTTTGAATTTATATGGAGTGAAGAAGATAAAAATAATCCAGTAACAAAAAAAGAAATTATGGATAAGATAAAAAAAAAATATTATGGTATGATAGAAAAAGAATTAACAGTGCCTTCGTTAAATAGTACAGTAAGAACTGGTTTTAACCTAAAACCAGCAGGACCAGTAAGAACATCAGGTGTAATAACTACTGGATCTAGTAGTGGCGGGAGAAAAAAAAGAACTAAAAAAAAGGCACGAAAGAATAAGCGCCGTAAAAGGTCAAAAAAAAGACGTAAATAGGTGTTAATTAGTAATTAATATTATTAATTAACAAAAGCAACAAGTGATAAGATTGGATTTAGAATTAATAGGTTTTTTCTTTTTAATAGTATTACGACTTTGACAGTAAGGACAAACTTTATTATTATCATTATTTTTTTTCCACCAAGTAGAAATACAATGAGAATGAAATAAAGTATTACAAGTTTTACATTTACGAAATTTTTTATTTAAAAAGACTTGTTCATAACAAATACCACAATCGTGAGAATCTTGGAATTCTATATTATCTATAACAGTAGTCATAATTATATATTAATAATAAAAAGATTTTAAATTAAAATATATAAAAAACCAATATAAATAAAGATAAGTAAGTTAATATGTGTGACAATAAAGCTCGGTTAGCTCAGTTGGTAGAGCATGGGTCTTATGAGCCCAAGGTCGCGGGTTCGAACCCCGCATTGAGCAAAGTGGGTTGTAAAAAATTGTCATCAAGCCCGGTTGGCGGAGTTGGTCTAACGCGCTCGACTTAAGATCGAGTCTCTTCGGAGGCGTGGGTTCGAATCCCACACCTGGCACTTAAATTTTGCCGCTATAGCTCAGTTGGTAGAGCGTGAGTTTAGTAAGCTCAAGGTCTCCGGTTCAAATCCGGATGGTGGCTTTGAAACACTAATAATCGTTTAATTTTTCTTCAATAGCTAATAATTTACGTGTATATTTTCTTTTTTGTTTTTTTAATTTAGATTTAGTAAATTCACATTTACGATATGTGACACAATTATTAAAAGCATTTGTTATTTCTTGAGGTTCTTTGGCAGAATATAAACATTCTTTATTTCTAGTAGAGGCACATACATTACCCATATTGTAGTTTGCGTTAAAAAATAAAAAATAAAACATTTCAATTTTTTATAAGGGGAATTAGCTCATATGGTAGAGCGCACGCTTTGCATGCGTGAGGCAGCAGGATCGATGCCTGCATTCTCCACTTTGACAGTATTGGTGTAGTGGTAACATAGTTGCCTTCCAAGCAATTGCCCCGGTTTCGATTACCGGATACTGTATTTATTGCCCGACTGGCGCAATCGGATAGCGCATCTGACTTCTAATCAGGGGGTTCTGGGTTCAAGTCCCAGGTCGGGCTAACAAAATAATATTTAAAAAAAGGTTAAATATTATTTAATAATATATAATAATGTTGTTTCAAATAGGATTATTTTTATATGTGTTTGGCATAGCTTATGCTGGTTATTATGTTGATAAGAATTGGAATAAATAATATTTAAAAAAAAGTTAAATATTATTTTTAATAATAATTATATGAATACATTAGAAACAGTAGTATTTGTGTCTGGTATAGTTTTATATATAATAGCAATATCATATTGTGCATATAAATTAAGTTATCAAAGAAAGGTAGAACAGAGTCATCCTGAATATGTGGAAGTATGATTATATTATTTATTACCCAATGTATATCCTTTTCCAGGAAATTTTTCTTTATCATATTTAATTACAGGAGGAGGAGGTACATAATCCAAAGGTTGTGCGAAATCAACATTAACATCAACATTAATAATTTTAATAACAGATGCTGGTTCAGTTTTTACAATATCAATATAAAACACTCTATCTAATTCTTTATAATATACAGCAATGCTATGTCCTTCAGTAACAACAGGATAATCTTTACTTAATACTTTTTCTAATATAGCTTTTGGGTCATATAAATTAATAAATTCAGTTTTATGTGGTTGTAATTTAATATATGAACCATCAGGTGGAGAAGTTAATTCAATAGTTACAGTATCACCTTGTTCAATACCTAATCCTTCCATAACGTGATAAGGTATATAAACAACACCTGGTGGTGCTGAAAATTCTTGTATACCACATATTTGATGGAATTGATTTTTATCATTTATAATTTTGAAAAATAATATATCATCAGGAATATTATCATTGTCATTTAATTGATGTAAAACACTAGGTGGAAGTAATATTTTATTGCTATATTTTACACGTTGAGTTAATTCTTCTGATTGAGTAGAACAACTATAACTGAAGCACATTAATTGTGTTTTAAAAGCCATTGTATTGAATTAAAAAATTATATTTTATTTAATTCAATTTATTTAATCGAATGATGGCATAGCTTCGCTTGGATTTCTACCTGTTGAACGTTGTCCTTGAACAACCATCCATTTACCATCAACTTTTCTCATAACACAAGTAAATACAGCAATATCATCGTTTTCAGTACCTTTATAAGTAAATTTACCGTGTTGAGTATAACATACGTATGCACAACAACCACAAATGCTCAATTTATTTACACTAACAAGTTCATTAGATTCAACCTTTACATCATCATTAGTCATCATTTCTTCCCATCCTTTTTTGTTTAAAGGATTACCAGATGGACGAATAAATACGCAATCATCGTGCATATGTTTCATTCCAACCTTGTAATCTACATTACACATATCATTAACAATATCTTTTACTTTTTCTTCATCGGTTTTCATAACCAATTCTTTAATAGGATTAATTTCTGGTGGACAGGCAACTAATTCTCCCAAAAAATCAAAAGAACCATCATCGTGACGGTGTTTAATATATGCTTCTTGTTTTTCTTTACTTTCCCATCTTTGCCAAATAACAATTTTATTAGGATTTTCATGTGTTTCATACATTTCAAGGGATTGACAACCATCAAATGCTCTGGTGACACTTAAACCGTTTTCACCATTACAAAAAGTAATAAAACGGTCTTTACTATGTTGATCTTTAAGAGTAAATACTGCGCATACGCGATAACTTTCCGACATTATAAAAAAATATAAATAAATTCTTTTTATATTATTTTAATTTAATATTTTTTGTATATATTTGTGAAATAAAGCAATAGGTAACGCATAAATTATGGATACAAAACACCAAATTGCTGCTTGTTCTCCAGATCCGACATTATAAAAAAATAAATAAATAAATGATACAAAAATAAACCAACCAATACCTAATAAACGACTTTTTGTAAATAAAGAAGGAATAAACATAATAAACGGCCAAAAATATTTCATATATTTAATAGTGCTGTCAGTTTTAAATTTATAGCCTATATGATGTTTTCCTATATAACTTTTTGTTTTTTGTGAACAATGATCATTTAGAAATGTACTAGGTTTACAATTTCCATCATTCTGAATATCAAATTTCTTTAATTTAGTTAAAGAATAAAAAGCATATAATACGCTGATTAAAAATATAAAATTCCAATATATAAATTTTTTATCAAAATGGGATAGAAATAAATTTACAATTAAAGGTTGAAAAGATATATGAATCCAAGATAAAGTGGTCAAAAAATCAGTATCTAGATTATTTCTTAAATTATAATATGTTAAACCTTGTATTAAATCTTTAATAGCTAAAAATATTAATGAAATAGAAAGTCTATAATTAGGCAATAAATATAACCCACTGCCAATTAGTAAAATTGTATTTATATATGATTGATTTTCAGTAAAACACATAATATAATATTTAATGATATATAAAAAAATTATATATTATTTTGATAATTTATGGAACAAAATTAGGGGTGTAAAATTTTTGCTAATGCTTGGTTCATATTTTCTTTATATTTTTCATATGGGGTCGGGTCATCAGAATCTTTTACCCAATTAATTTTATTCATATCAGCCAAAGTCCATATATAATCGCTTGTCCATTCTTTATCTCCTCTTGTATTTAAGTAATCCATCATTTTTTCTTTTGTATTCAAGAGGTGAAGAAAGTTCATTAGCATAGCCATATGAAATAAATTTTGTAGTTGTAGGCAAGTTTTTTTAGTTTCAGCTTCATTTCTCTTTTTAAACTCTAACATTTCTTGCTGCTCTAATTCATCTAACTCATCTATTTCATCTATTGAATCATATTCGTTTGGTTGAGACATGGTTTGTGACATTATAATTAAAAAACTTATATATATTTAATTTAATTCAATTTTATATAAAATTATTAATCAAAGTCTACACCTTCACTCTCCAAATCTTTACGCAAATTATTCCAATTCTTTATTACTTCCCTACATAAATCATCACCAAATTTATACTTTTTCATTTTATTTATAACATATAATGCTGAAACAGTATTTAATTCATTAATGATTTCATTAATAATTGTCTTATCTTTATTCAGCGCTTTAATCAACCATTTGTGCTTTCCATTACCACCCAAAATATCTACTCTTTTTCCAATATCCCCTTCATCTATACTTACCAATTTAATTTCATTTCTTATTTCATTTATCAATACATTTCTTCCATTAAAATCACTTACTCTAAAAATACCTCGAAACACACCAATTTTAACAAACTCTTTTAATATTTTTCTATCTTTTAACATTTCTTTTACCTTACCAATTTCAACACCTGGATATATACAATCCATAACACAATATACTACTTTTTCATTTTCAGTATAAACCTTTTTCCAATTATTTTTCCAACTTTTTTTATCTTTATCGATTTTTTCAATTCTAAAATTACTTAACACTCTTTTCATTCTGATTTTCTTTAATCCAAATATTTCTTTACACTCATCTAACACACAATAATCTCTATTATAATTCATACTTTTTCTGGATTCTTTCCAAATAGTATTTGGAACATCACAATAAGCCATTGTTTGGAATCGAAAACACATAACTTTATTTCCACAAGTCGTATCACTACACAATTTTATATAATTAGCATCAATTTTTTTTCCATCTATAAATTCCAAATCTTTTTCCAAATCATCAAAATTAGGCTTTCCTCTCATCTTTTTAATTCTTTTATATTTTTCTTTTCTAATGTCTGCTCTACTAATTTTAACTTCTTTTTTTTCTGATTTTGGATTTAAGGTCAGCAGAATTTCCGCAACTTCTTCTTCAACTGTTTCTTTCTTTTCCTCAACTTTCTTCTTTCCTTCCCATCTCTTCTTCTTACTTCTTACTGGATTATCCAATTTCTCTTTTATATAAATATCTCTCCACTCTTTTACTAAAAATTCCGCATCTTCATTTACAACAACACAACCTTCCAATGCAAAATCCTTTCTATTTTTTCCCATTTTGCGACCCATACTGGTGTGCATATCTATTGCATAATCATCAATTGCCAAATATTCCATATTCTTTTTATACATTTCCACAAAATCTTGTTCATATCTACTCAACTCTTGACAAATTTGCGAAATATGCACATTTATAAAAATAGTTTCTTTACCATCACATTTCATAACTAAATCAATACTATTTACCAAAAACATAAATCTCTCTCCTCTATTCAATTTATGAAATTCCCGCAATTTATATTCCAAAAGTTCCTTATATCTTCCATTTCCTTTAACATTTTCTCTACTAAATAAATACTCCCAAATCATATAAATATTTTGTTTTCTTCTAAATCTTACCTTATCTCCTGTCTTATTCCCATTAAATATTTTAAACATCCATTTAAAACATTCATCATCTTTTCTTTCAAAACATTCAACAAATTTATCGAAATACTCTTCATCACTCAATTCAACATCTTTTACAGTACCAAACCTAATTCTAAAATCCCAAAATGCTCTAATATCACTAGCTCGTCTTAACAATCTACTATTTGTCAGAGTTCTACATATTAATACTAAAAACTTACCTCCATTTTTCCTATCATCTTCAAACTTTTCAATAAATTTTCTTAATAATAAATAATTTTGAACTTCACAAAACAGTAATTCTTCATCCATCATTACAATAATTCTATTCAACAAATTACTTATAATTCCTTGGCACATCTTTCTCTCTTTATCATCCTTTGCCCATAATTCAAACTTAAATATCTCTAATACACACCAAGTCATCTTTTCAAATTCTCTTCTCCTTAAATACTTTTGCATTCCACTCTTCAACATATCCAATTTATAACCGTGATGACTAACACTACTAAAGCAAGTGCGATATGATATCATACTATTTACTGGTCTACTTAAACTCATTTTATTTTCTTGGTTTTTGCTGTTTTTAAGGTTGCAAATTATACTCATTTAAAATAATTTACTTCTTTGGACATTTATTTTATTTCAATTTTTTTTAAATACATCTAACAATAGTAAAATTATATTTATATAGGAATCATAGTTTTAATAAATTATTAATTACATAAATATAATAATTTATTAATATATATGGCAGACAATGATAATGATGATTTTTTTGATGATTTAATAGCACAATATACATTAAATAGATTCAATTACTATAAGAGCAATAAATATTGGGTCGGTTTTCCTGAATTTAAGGAACTAACCAGAGATAAACAAAATGATCTTGGGCTAAATAAAGTTTGTAGTGGGGACTTTGAAGAAGAACATTATTATTTGGGAAATGTTTATATGGTTGTTTTTAAAAAAATACCAGAAACAAAAGCAGAAAATACTATTATATTTTATAAAGAGAATAATGTAGTACTTCCATTGGGTAGATTTGCAGCACCACAAGGAAAATACAATCCAACACCTCAAGATGCGATAAGAGACAAAAAGGGTGACATGGAAATATTGTTTTCTTTTACGATAAAAAAAGGAAAAATAAGTAGAGATACCTTAAAAAAAGATATAAATAGTAAGAAAATAAAAAAAAATATTTTGAATACAATAACTAATTATTTTAAAAATAAAAAATATCCTCTTTGTAATAACGATAATATAGATAGTGATCAAACTAAATTTGTTTTTAAAGATTATCTACAAAGTAAAACAAATAATACTTTATTAATTAATAATGTTGTAATAGGAAAAGAATTATATGATAATATATTAACTCTTAATGATTATATGAAAAATATAGAAACATTAATAAAAAGATATTTAAAGTATAAAATTTTTATGGGTAAATGGTTTTCTAATCCAACTGATGAGGAGGATATTGTAATACCTGATTTTATAACAACTGAAATTCAATCGATTGATAAAGAAAGAAGATGTATAAAATTGATGTTTGCAAGAATATTTCAAATATTTAAGTTTGATTCCATTCCTGTTTACTATGATATAAAAATGTTTATTAATAAAGAACCAAAAAAACTTGATGAAATAAATTTCAAAAAATCGACAAAGGAATATGAAGAAGAGACTGGCAAAATTAATATTAATATTAATACCTATAAATTTCCTGATATTAAAGATATCTGCAACGGCAAAGAAAATAGTAAGTATCCAACTAGAATTGTAGATACAGAAATATATACATTAAAAATTCACACTGTTTTTTTAAATGAATCAGCCAAAAAAAATGTAGAATCAACACTGGAGAAAGACAATATTGATGCAATTATACAAAAAGTAAATGAAGCATATGAACAAGCCTCTGTCACTGGTGATGGTTTCAAAAATAAAGAAGAAGAAGAAGAAGAAGATGAAAAAGAAAAACAAGAAGAAGAAGAAAAAAAAATAAGATTTCATCATACTGATATTAGAATATATAATCCAGGTATTGAGGTCTTTGAAAATTTTAATGATTCTGATTATAGTAAAAAATTAAAAGCTGTTTCTGAAAATTATGGTTTAATATGTATAAATATAGACAATGATTGGGAATTAGGATATATTGCATCTTTATCCAATGACACCAAAACAGTTGAAGCATATGAAGTAAAATATCCTGTATATTTAACTAAAAAGTTTTCTATGCCAACCTTTATTGAAGGAAAGAAGAAGAAAAAAGATGTTAAGAAAGACACCAGACTAAAAACTATATATATTAATAATATAAAGAAAGGACTGGAGATAAAAGGAAAACAAAGACAAAAAATCAAAATAAGATTATTAAATTATACTAGCAACTTATCTAAAGTGGGCAGGAGTATTTCACGAGAGGAGAAGTCAGATTATTATGTATATAATAATGACGATGATGAATATATTATGGAATATGTAACAACATTCTATAAAAAAAAATATTTAAAACAAAATAATATACTATTAAAAACTCGTATTACAAATGAAAGAAAAGGTAAGGTGCCTACATTAAAAAAATTAATAAACCAGTATTATGATAATTTTCAATATATTCAAGATTCACCATTATTATGGATGAAAAAAACAAATAACTATATTACTGAAAAAATTAAAGAAAAAGATAAAAAATTATTGACAAAGATTAAGGAGGTTGCAAAATTAATTGAAGTAGATAGTGGTTTAATTGAAAAGAATAATGAAATGATTAAACATATAAAATTATATGAAAAATTTTTAGAAATTAAAGAAAAAATAGATGATTATAGAAAAGAACACGATAATATGATAAAAAAGTGTAATGATAATTTTGTTATAAATGAAAATGAAGAAGTTATAAACGATAATAAAAAAATTATGAACAGTGATGAAAATCCAATTGTTTTATTTTATATTGGAAGTCCATATTATATTAAACAACTTAATGCAAGGAACCTAACAATTAATAAAGCACATAACATTATAAAAAAATTTTACAATAATTTAAAAAAAACAGACGAAGAAGATGCGTATTTATATAAGAACTTTGACATATTATCTAAAAATTATACTGTCAAAGAGGGTGTTAATTGGGATACTTATGAAAGTTGTATAGAGGAACTAGAAAAATTAAAAGTATTTTATAAAACGATTATAACTTCAAATAAAAATGATTATGATATTAATGATGATATTAATAATGATGACATAATGAAGGAAGATGACTGGATAATGGTTCATAGACCAACAGAAACGATAAACAAGAAAAAACAATTAAATACGAATAATGTTCTAGTTAAGTTGAAGAACATTATGTGGGGTATGGTAGACGAAAAAGACCGCTGGAAAATAGATTATGAAGGTGCTTGTAGAAATATACATAATTTTAAAATAAATAATTTTATAAAAATATTTAAAAATGGTGAAAAAGAAATGAATGAAGATTTTCAACAGTATTGTGTTAATAATAGTAATATAATTGCGCAACTTTATGATAAGAATACGAATACATTAAATAAAGTTTCAAGATCGATAAAAGATACAGTTTTTGATTTGGGTTTTTTAAAATTTGAAGAAGAGTGGAAGAGAAAAAATTGGGGGAAAGTGGAGGGAAATCATGTATGGCAAAAATATTCTACCTGGAAAGATAGTAGTAATAATGATGTGGAACTTATTATATTTTATAAAAATTTTTATCAGCTAATGATGGATGCGCCTAGAACTGGAGATATTATTAAGAAGGAAAAAGGATCAGATGAATTTACAAAATTAATTAAAAACGCAGTACAATTAATATTTATGGTTAAACATGGTGACAAATATAAAAATATATTAGAAAACCCCATCTATAAATATGATTATCAATACACTCAATCAGAATTAGATTTTGTTGTGTATTTACTGAATTATTTATCTAATAAAAAAGGAGAAGGGTATATACAAATAGCGTATGAGAAATTATTATCTTTTTGGGGAAAAAGTTTAGAAATAAATGACAAGTGGTATGGTTTTGGATGGCGTCGTTATATAAATGGCGACTTACCGAATAAATATATAAAGAAATATGGAACAGCAAGAGAAAACAAACAATTAAATATAGCTCAATTATGGTGGTATTTGTGTTTAAAATATTTATATGAGAACAAATATTACGAACATTTACAATTATTATTTTTTATAAACGATAGTTCAGGTATAATTGAAGATTATGAATCTATTGAATTGAAAAATATGGGATTAGATAAAGGGGAGTATGTGATAGCCGCGCCTGACAGCAATAATTCAAACGGAAATATGGGACAAATGTTTGGAGGATGGCAGGATTGTATAAATTATGTAAATTGGGCATTTGATTATACATTTGTTCGTAGTAGTGTTGGTATATCCAAAGAAACAAAGGATATGATGTTAAAAAATTTTATTGAACGAGGAACGTATGAAAGTAGTATACATATGTTTATAAATAGATTATTGACGGTGTTTCCAAAGAATAGCTCTATATTAAAATCATTTATAATAAAATATGGTTTTAGAGAAAGTAAAGAAACATTTTTAGATGGATACAAAAATGTTCAAGGTGAATACAAATATAAAAAATTTAGTAATTTTATTATGAATGATAAAGAACTACAAATAAGCTATGTATTAAATCCAATTACAGAAAATGAAACAAAGAACTCTGGAATTTTATCTGTTGAATGTAATAGTGGTTCTTGTGAAGGTCAAGGAAAAAAAATATGTGAAGAGTTGAAGGAAAAGAAAAAAGATAAAAAAAGGCAGTGGGAGTGGGTAGAACAACCAGATATTGATATTGTTAAAATCGTAACATTCGTGAATAAAGAGAAGGCAGAATTTAATAAAGAGAAGATCGTAACAATATTTAAGAATAGTTGGGAAAAGTTGACCAAATATTATGAAAAAATTTTAACAAACGAAGGGTTATTAACAAAAGACGGTAATGATCCAACTAGAGATTTGAGATTTTTTATATACGATGACAAACAAAAGAACGAAAATGTAAAAGTTGGTGATAAAGTAAGATATTTGAAAAAATTTTTCAACAAAAAGAAGAAGATAGAGAAAATCGATGATTTATATTTATATACAATATTAAATAGATACTATACTAAAAAAATATGGAAAGAAAAATTAGGAAGTCCTAATGCTCTTATGGAAGGAAATCCCAAAGCATCAGGCAATTCCGGCGATAACAATCCATTTGCTGAAGAAGGAAAAACTGGAGAAGGAAAAACAACTGGAGAAGGAAAAACTGGAGAAGGACAAAAAACTGATGGTGAAACTAAAGAAAATATTGGTGTTGTTGAAAGTAAAGATTAAAAAAAATAATATAAAAATTAGGTTTATATTATTACTAATATGTTTGCATCTACAGAAAGGAAAATAATAAATAGAGGTTATGAAGAATATAATAGACATTTAAAAGATACAGATTTATTGTTATGGTCATATACAAAGAATAATGTAGACATATCATTATTGTGGGATTCGATATATAATGATTATGTATTTTCCTTTCCATTACAAAATAGTAAATATAATTATGTGATGCGTTTTAGAACATTGGATGAAGGGAATAAATATATGAAATATATATTAGAAGAATATATATAAAAAAATTTGTTTGACTCCGCCAACTGGAGTATAGTAGTGATAATTAACATTGGGTAGCATAGCTATTATATTCGTTAATAACAGATCTTTTGACATCTTGAACCTTTAATGCATACTGGTCAATACTAATAGGATTATCAGTATCATCATCATCATCAAATTGAGTAATAAACCGATATACACGAACAGGTTTAGTTTGTCCAATACGATGAACACGAGCAATGGCTTGCATTTCAACGGCAGGATTCCAGTGCGGACTAGTGAAATACACTTCATTGAAATGTTGTAAATTGAGACCTTCACAACCACTCTGAATTTGAATAATCAAAACAGTAGGGGCTATAAATTGATCAACTAACATTTTGATAGTATCAGCTTTATCAATAATATTATTAGACCAGTTTTTATGATAAATGAAGATATCAGACCAACCGGTAGTGGAGGTGACAGTGAAATGTCTTTTTTTATTAGAAATACGCCCATCGTATTTAGAGACAGAAATACCGGCATTAAATAATTTATTGTAAATAAGGTCAATTTCGGCGTGATAATGTGCGAAGATTATTTTTCTGCCTGTATTTTTATTCTGAATGATAGTATTAACAACAGCATCAATTTTAGAACAGGAATTGATTTGAGGAACAGCCATATCCCACGGAATAATATTGTTAACCTGATTTTCAATCCATTTATTAGTAAGCATATTAGGAAGTACGCATACTTGTCTAGCAGCAGAATAAATAGGGAATACACCTTTACCATCTAAAATGTTAATAATATTATCAACATTATTGACCGTGATAGTGCTAAAATTACACAATGAATGAATATGTGTAGCAAGTCTTTTTTCAGATTGATTTTTGTAATGAACAGGAATTTCCTGAAACTCACAATTAACAATATTGTTTTTAATAGATTTTTTGGTTCGTCGTAAATAGACGTTGCTAATAGCATTTATTCGTTCAATTTCACCGAAGTGTAAGAATTGCGTATAATCAAGTAATGATAATAAAGCATACATATCAGAGTTATGATTTTGTATAGGAGTTCCAGTGACAAACCATTTGATATTACTATTAAGTAATTTAGCCCCTTTATGAATGTTAGTGTAGCGATTACGCAAATGATGTGCTTCATCAAATATAATACGATCCCATTCAAAATTCCATAAAGGGCATTTATAGTGATTAATTTTTTTTTTAACCATTTTGGATTGACGACAGCTAATCATACCATAGGTTGTGATGACAATAGGATTATTCTCTATTTGTTTAAGAATAGTAGGGGATTTAACCTTACTACCGTGATAGACAAGAGGAATAGGAAAGTCATCAGTAAGCAATTTATTAAGAACGTTAGTCCATTGCTTAACAAGACAATTAGGAAGAACAATAAGAGTGCTTTTTTTAGGATTAGCAATAATAGCACCAATCATAAGAATGGTTTTACCTAATCCCATTTCATCGCCTAATATTCCTCCAGCAATAGGAGGAATATATTCACCCTTATTAGTATCATCAATATCAAAATGTGATGTAGATGTAAGATGTAAAGGTTTGTTGTTATGTTCACGAGACAAGCACCAACGAATACCAGATAATTGATGTGGTTTTACATCTAAACCAGACCGTTTAATCCAGTTGATAAAAGTGTCAACATTAGTTTGTAGACTCATAGCGTGTGTTAAGTATAATTTGTGATATAGTTAAACTATTTGATAGTATAGAATAATAATAGTATATTATTGTAAAAAAACTTCAATTTTTTTTAGATTTATAATACCCTAACCCTAACTCTAATCAAAGAGATATATTCAAAGCTTTGTACAAAGAAAATCTAAAAAAAATTGAATATTAATGAATAATATAATGTATAATCATTAAACAGCAATCAACAACTATTAAAGTTATTACAAGTTTCAAATCAAAATTTAATTATGGCTTATCAACACCAACGTGTTACTTCTATCAAATCACGTGTTCCTAAACACGCGGTGAAAGCTCTATTCTGTGCATTTTGTAAGAATTTGGGCAAATCAAAGTCAGAATGTGCGCATAGCATTAAGACTTGTATTGTTCTTAAGAATACAGAGTGTAGGTATTGTCACGAACTAGGACATACGAAAAGTCGTTGTCCAAAGTTAGAGGCGAAGAACAGGGCAAATCGACAAAGGTCCTTAAAAAGACCTAGGGTCACTCCAATGACAATTGGATGTGGATCAGGGTGGAATGTAGTATCTAAAAGGATGAATAGTTTAGATACTACACATCATCTTATAAAGAAGCAAGGAATTGTTAATAGACAAGTGATTAGGTCTAACAAGTTCGCAGCATTGGAAGAAGAAGATGATAGGGATTTCGATGGTCCAAAGGTAGTAACGACTACTAATGAACTAAAGGGAGCGTGGGCAAAAACCTTAAGTTCAAGTAAACCTATTGCAAAACCTGTTGCAAAACCGGTAGTAGTTGAAAAGAAAGAAGATATGCTTAAGGATATGGTTAAACTAGAAATCCCTCAATACATTGGAGCCTGGGCTGATGCCGTATCTGATTCCGAAGATGAAGAAGAA
>Ga0163109_10000239_pt1 | contig 44196 bp, 42 predicted proteins | sample CRUFie1St13metaG_FD_108704 | JGI IMG/M metagenome (GOLD analysis project Ga0163109, IMG submission 108704) | Marine microbial communities from the Costa Rica Dome - CRUD Field 142mm St13 metaG | ecosystem: Environmental > Aquatic > Marine > Oceanic > Photic zone | place: Costa Rica: the Eastern...
CGTGCTTTCTAGAATTCCTGTAGGCATCTTCTGCGAATTGCTCAGCATCTGCCTTCGACCGGAACTGTCGCTGCACTCGCTCCCTTCCCGTTATAATCCTCGGGATACTGACTCGGTAAGAGTAGTTGAAAACCTGACCACTCGTCTTGTTCGTAATCGGGGCTATTTTTATCCTGCTGCCCTTCGGGAACTCGTACGAATTTAAAGCCCCGCGTATACCTGTCCTCACGTTTCACATTGTGGCAACATTTGTCACCGAAGCAACGTTTTTTGGTAGGATTTTGGTAGTAATATAATTTTATTCTACCGATAACATTGCTTATCAACACTTTAAGTGGAGCCGGCGATGGGACTCGAACCCGCAACCTACTGATTACAAATCAGTTGCTCTACCAATTGAGCTACGCCGGCAAAAACACCTGTGTATTTGATAACGACAGAGTTTAAAACCTCTCAAATCTGGTACCCCCCCTGGGACTCGAACCCAGAACCAATAGATTAAGAGTCTACTGCTCTACCAATTGAGCTAGAGAGGCATCCTCCAAATAAAAGAGGTCCCGAAAATCCAGTTTAGAGCTCCCATGTCAATCGATTTTTTGGAGGAACCGAAATCGAAAATCCTAACCCCTCAACTATTGGAGGAAATCCGGTTAACGCATCGTTCAAAAATCCTGTAGAATTCCCTGTCCTACAGGGCCATCTTCCACGAATCGCTCCCAAATTTCTCCAATCAAATAAATCGAACCAGTGACAAGAATTGGACCGGTACTCGGTACATCCAGGGAGCACTCACCTCTCGAGGGAAAGAGTTCGGAAACAGATCCCCTAACGACCGAGCCCGAAAAAGAGGGGGGTACGAAGGACTCCAGCGATTCAAACGTTGAAGATCTAGCCTGTTGCGGCACCACGAAAGTTATCGACTTGGCAAATCTTGCGATCACAGGCACGAGAATATTCGCTCTGTCGTCTCCCATCACTCCGAATATGACATCTGGTTTCGGTATCCCCTTCTCTGTCATTCTGGAAAGGTTTTCCTCAAGCCACTGCACCCCATCCGAGTTGTGCGTAACGTCGAATATGATCTTACGATGTTCGAGATCTTGCTCATCCCAACGACCCGGCCAATAAACATCCTTCAAAGTGGAAACGCTAATCTCTTCGTCGAGATTAAACCGGGATCCCAAAACACGAGCGACCGCTAGGGCCGTTGCCGCGTTCAGCCTCTGGTATCCTCCCACTAAGTTTGTTTGAGGATAGGTGGAAACATCATTCCCAAACTCCTCAACAACGGAAATCAGAGAGCTATTTCGTTTCTTGCATATGGAACGAATGACCGATTCTGCCTCAGACGGCAACTGACCAATCACAGTGGGGATCCCACCTTTAATTATGCCTGCTTTTTCTCGAGCGATCGCTTCAAATGTGTCTCCGAGGATTTCACAGTGGTCTAGCCCGATAGAAGTGATTACCGTGACTTCAGGGATCACTACGTTGGAGGCGTCTAAGCGTCCTCCAAGGCCAACTTCAACAATCGCAATATCCACGTTTTCTCGCTGGAAGTGACGGAAGGCCATCGCCGTCATGAATTCGAAAAAGCTGGGATGCATCTCCGGGTTAATTTCCGCTATTACATTCGCCTCTTCAACCATTTCACGCGTGTATTCAAGTATTTGAGACTCATCCAAAATGGAACGATTCACTTGAATCCGCTCTCCCTGCCGCACTAGATGGGGAGATGTCGATAGACCTGTTTTGAACCCGTGAGCACGGAAGATCGCTTCGAGCATAGCGGCGGTAGAACCTTTGCCGTTGGTACCGGCTACATGGATAATGGGATATGCCTTCTGCGGGCTTCCAAGCTTTTTCGCAAAATGTTCCATACGCTCCAACCCATAGAACGAACCCCTATTTTTCAGCGAGTAGAGCCAATCGCGAGCCTCTTCGTAGGTTTTAAGTTCCATCTTCATTCAGAGAGGCCAGCACTGATGGCAAGTCGCAAGTACTTCATTTCGCATCTATAAACTTGGTATAGCTTAACGCTATTACCCAGCCGTAGACCAACTAAGCTTTCTTGTGTTGAACCTTGAGATATAAAGCAGAAAGGATGTCCCGTAGGCGATCCTTCATTTCGCGACGATCCACAATCATGTCAATCAAGCCTCTATCCATCAGAAACTCCGCTGTCTGGAAACCATCTGGAAGATCCTCATTAGTCGCTTCCTTAATAACCCGCCGACCCGCAAAGCCGATCAATGCTCCTGGCTCTGAAATGATGACGTCCCCAAGGGCTGCGTAGCTAGCTGTCACTCCACCCGTCGTTGGATTGGTCAAAACGGAAATAAACGGAATCTTCGCTTTGGAGAGCTTAGCCAAGGCCGCACTGGTTTTTGCCATTTGCATTAGACTGAGAATACCTTCCTGCATGCGAGCTCCTCCAGAGCACGAAATAATGACACAGGGAATTTTATGCTCTAAAGAACGCTCAATCGTCCGTGTTATCTTTTCTCCCGCTACCGACCCTAGCGAACCTCCCCCAAACTTGAATTCCATCACCGCAATCGACACGGGAATCCCGTAGATCTTGCCAAATCCATCGATAACTGAATCGTTGAGGCCAGTTGCCTTTTGATAGGTTGCTACCCGATCCTTGTAAGATTTCTGATCCTTGAATTCCAAGGGATCCGTCGGCTTCAGATCACTATCTTTTTCATCCCAGCTTCCCTCATCGAGTAGAAAATCGAGCCGCTTGCGGCTACCGATAGGAAAATGGAATCCACTTTTGGGAACCACGTTCTGATTCTGCTCAAGCTCCTTGTTGTAAATGATCTCCCCCGAAGCCGGGCACTTTTGCCAAAGGCCTTGCGGGATGTCCTTTTTCTTCACCTGAACAGTGGAGTACCTTGGTCTGTGGAAAATAGGCATAGTCGAAATAAGTTACGTTTCAGAAATCTGCTTACTCACCCATGACCGATAGTCAATACGTCTACCTTTTTTACCCCCTTTTTTCGTAAAACCGAAACACAGGCGTTCAAGGTATATCCCGTCGTAAATACATAATCTACAGTTATATGCCTTTTTTCGTTTCAGCTACTTTATCAGGCAATATTGAAAAAGCGTTTCTGAGATTATAACAACGCTCTTTCCGGTTAAACTGTGCTTGGGACGGATTGTCGATCATGCGTTTTAGCAAATTGATTCCAGTTTCACAACTTAAGCGTTTGTCGTTTTCCTAACAGTCAGTTCCCTCTGATTATATCCACGCTCTCGTAGTTTTCGGGTGTGTAGATGAACGGGAACCAGAATAGCGTATTCAAGATACTCACCCAGACCTCGGCGTAATCCGAAACTCCTGATAAATCAATGAGACCCCAGCGAGCATTATCGTGCTTAAGAGCATAGACCAAGTCGCAAATTGGGCCTAGGAACAGGCTAAACGACCAACATTGATAAAAACGAGGATTCAATCGCGAGCAGTGTTGGAGATACGAATTGGATTCAATTTGTCCAAAAACCGGATACACGTATATCAGGCAATAAGGATCCTCAACAATATGGATCCAAGAAAAACAACTATCGTAAGCATGCGGCAGCGTCGCGACTGCAACCAACCCACCCCGGCTAACACAGCTCGACGGAAATGCGACATAAAAAACTCCAGCTCCGAAATTTGAAGCTTTTTGGATCAGATTCATTTCAATAACTGCAAGTCAATATGTACCGAATCCATTTCCGTAGGTAATTCATTAGCTCGAACCAACCCAGATTCAGACTATCTGAGAATGCCTGAATCGAGTTGAGAGAGTGAACGCAGAGGGCACCAAGTACCCGCTAGGTACGTTCCTAATAAAAGACCTTTTTCAGAAAAAGGCCCTTTGCCGGAGCAACAAAAACCATAGGCGTTCTCTCAGCGGAATTCAATAACTCAGAAAACGCATCCAGTGACAGACGCCTAAGCCCTACGTTGGCAAGCGTACCTGCAAAGCTCCGCACCATTTTATACATAAAGCCGTCAGCCTGAAAATTGAGTAATAGGAAATCTTTCTCCTGAAGCATTTCTGATCGAAACATTTTTCGAACCGTTGTTTTATATTCTATTCCTCGATTTGCCGCAAACGCTCCGAAATCGTGAGTCCCTTCTAACAAGCTAGTCGCCTTCGCCATCGCCTCGAGGGCGAGATCTCCATTTAGCGACCAACTGTATCGATTTTCCAATGCGGTCGCCTGTCCCAAATAAATGCGATATTGGTACCATTTGGATACTGCAGAAAATCGTGCGTGGAAATCGTCCTCAACCATTTGCACAAACAACGGCGTAATGGTATCAGGCAAAAGAGACCGCATTGCTTCCACTAGAGAGCCCGGATCATGTTTCCACTCAAAGTCAAAATGAAAAACTTGCTCCATAGCATGTACACCAGCATCCGTTCGGCCGCTTCCGATTGCTTTTGTATCTTTCTTAAAAATTTCGGAAAGACACTCTTCTACAACCTGCTGTATAGACAAAGGTCCATTCTGGGTCTGCCAACCCGAGTAGTCCGTTCCGTCATAGGAGCATCCACACTTCCATCTCATCGGAAAAATTTATTCCAATGGCTTTTGACCTCCAAAGAGGTGGGAGTATGGAGAGTTACTAGTAGCACTGCCAAATTGGATACGAAATTTTTGCTCAAGTGCAATCTGCGAATAAGCCAAACGCCATGCTCAGCACCTGATACCTGAGTCCGACTAATCAACATTTGTACTCTAGCGTTCTTCGCAGTCAAAATAATCCAGATCGTCATCGGAATGGAGCTCAGGCAATTCTATCCTTTGATTCAGAAAGTCCTGCAATATCAACGTAGCGGCAACTGAATCGAGTTTTCCCGATCGTCTCAAGACATCGTCCCGTCCTTTCGCAAACCCTTTGGAAGCTTCACTTGATGTCAACCGCTCGTCGATCCTGTGCACGGGTAGCGAAATAAACCGTAAGAGTTTGTCGATGAACGCATCGACTTCCCGGGCCTTAAAACCAATGGAGCCATCCATATTGTATGGGTAGCCAAAAACGAGATCCGTTGCCCTTCTCTCTTTGACAATTTTGACTATGTGAATTATTCGCTCAGCTTCTTGATCTTCGACCGCGGCTTCAAGCGGAGTGGCAACCCCAATTTCGTCACCATAACTCAACCCCAATCGACGCTCACCAAAGTCAATTCCAATACAGCGCATCTAATGAATGAGGAGGGTTGGACTTACACATATTGATCCAAACGGGTCTAAACTCGATCTGGACTCAGACCTTTTACAAGATTCTTGATTTTCTGGGCGTCGTCTTTTTTACACACCAGCGTTGCATCTTCAGTATTCACGACGATGAGATCGTCCACTCCTATCAGCGCGACCAAATGCCCTTTTTCACCCACTACTATGTTACCTCTGCAATCCTCGAAGACCGCTTCCCCGGTTGCTACATTGTTATTGGAGTCTTTCGGAAAGTGACGCTCAATCGCTGGCCATGCTCCTACGTCGTCCCAATCGAATGTGGCTGACAGCGTCACGACATTGTCCGCTTTCTCCATTACAGCAAAGTCAATCGAAATTTTTTCCAACTCTGGATACAATTCTGCCAAAAGCTCATTAAGGTCCTCTCCTCCGTTTATGCGATTCTCTATCTGGTCTAGCCCTGACTGAAGTTTTGGAGTAAACTGGGCCAGTGCATCGGAAATCGCTCGTACACTCCACACAAACATTCCCGCGTTCCAATAATAGTCGCCGCTTTCAAAATACACCTTCGCAGTCTCCAAGTCTGGCTTCTCTTTAAACTCTATTACTTTAAAAACTTTAGTCCCATTGTAATCACCGATCGTATCCCCCTTTTGAATATACCCATATCCAGTAGCTGGATCCGTTGGTCTTATGCCTATGGTCACAAGTTGAGGCCTTTCCTCTGAGGCGAGAAACGCAACATCCAGTGCTTTTTGAAATCCTACCATGTCACGTATTAGGGCATCTGCCGGCAACATCGCCAAAGACGCATCGGGATCTTTTTCCTTAATCAAGAGCATTGCTAACCCCACCGCCGCTGCAGTATCCCGTCCTACGGGTTCTGCCACAAAATTTTCCCTAGGCAAGCTAGGGCAAACGTCGCGTACCCCTTCTAACTGTACCACATCAGTAATAACAAAAATATTTTTTGGCTCAATAAATCCCTCTAATCGATCAACTGTCTGGGCCAGCATTGGCTTATCGCCCACGATCGGCAGCAAGTGCTTTGGACGCCTCATTCTGCTTGCAGGCCAGAAGCGTTCTCCCTTTCCGCCTGCCATGATAACTACAAATCGGTTTGCCATTACTCATCCAAATCGGATACCAAACATTTTAGGTCAACGATTAATAGCCCATTTTTCCATTCCAAACGGTGTTTTGCACAGAATTCCGAAAACGGCTCAACAAAGCGACTCGAGTTTACAATTGAACTCTCTTTGGTGATTCCTATCAACCAAAATTCATGAGCTCTTCCGCTAACACACTCCATTCTGAGGAGTTGTCCCGATACAGTCGCCACATTTTGCTGGATGAAATTGGTATGCACGGACAAGAATCACTGAAGCGAGCACGCGTTCTAGTGATTGGAGCGGGCGGTCTCGGCAGCCCAGCCGCAATGTACCTAGCTGCAGCGGGGATCGGAGTGCTTGGGATTGCGGATTTCGACAAGGTGGAGCTACACAATCTCCAGCGACAACTGCTGCACGGCACAAGTGATGTAGATAATTTAAAAACCGAATCCGCTCGATCGCGGCTCCGCGACATAAACCCCCATGTTTCCGTTGTTCTGCATAATTCTGGGGTCACACCCGAAAACGCGACTAGCCTCTTTGACCAATACGACATCGTCGTCGATGGTTCGGATAATTTTGGCTCCCGCTATTTGAATAATGATGCGGCGTACTTCTCGAATACACCCCTCGTTTTTGGAAGCATCTTTAAGTTCGAGGGGCAAGTTTCAGTGTTCAACGACAATCCCGAAGCACCTTGCTACCGATGCCTATTTCCCGATCCGCCACCCCCAGGCAGCGTTCCCAGTTGCGGAGAAGCGGGCGTGCTTGGAGCTCTGTGCGGCATTATTGGAAGCATGCAGGCACTCGAAACCATCAAACAAGTTCTGCAAATAGGAGAATCACTCTCAGGCGAATTGCTCGTATTAGAAACATTGTCTATGCGAACCCGCAAACTGAAGATCAAAAAAGACCCACATTGCCCACTTTGTGGCACTGCCCCAGAAATCGAAATAATACGATCAGAGTCGTACCAATACAATTGCGACATTGCTAGTTCAGATACCGAAATTATGGCAAACGAACCCTACCCAATCGAAATCGACGTGTCCGAAGCGAATCAAATACTGCAAACGGGCAAGGCCGTTTTAATCGACGTTCGCGAACCCTACGAGCAGGAGATCTGCAAAATTGAGGGATCAAGCCAAATTCCTTTGAATACGATCCCTGCCAATTTAGATAAATTGCCAACTTCTGATCCCCTTATGATCTATTGTCACCACGGTTCTCGAAGTATGCAAGTCACCCAATACCTCCGAAAAAACGGGTTTACCAATGCCATAAATATTGCGGGTGGCATCGATGCCTGGGCCAGAGAGATTGATACCAATTTACAACGGTACTAGTGTATTTTTCAATTTGTCAGTTGTGCCCGTTTGAGTAAGAGAACTCTGTCATCGCAGGTAAGGCCCGGCAAGCCGCATTTGTTGATCAGTTTGGAGGGCACGCCAGGCCGTCGTGCCCTAACTTAACGGTCTATTTTAAATACGAAAAGCCCACTCAATCGAGTGGGCTTTACAAAATTGATCGAAACGGGAATCTACTTCTTGCGAGCTTTGGTAAGGCCTGCCGCTTTTTTGATATTGTGCAAGGTCGGAACCGATACGCCAAACTTGGCTGCGATAGCGGCGCCCGTTCCTCCTGTCTTCAGAGCGGCAATAATACCCTTCTTCAATTCTGCGGTGATTACTGTTCGTTTTGCCCTTTTCTTCACTCCCTTTTTAACCGTTTTCTTTACCTTAAGGGCTTTAGCTGGCTTTGAAGTTTTAGTCGCCTTCGCCGCCCTAGCTCCACGGGCTTTGGCTTTCTTGGGAGCTTTTCCACCAAGAGTCTGAAGTGCATCTATCAATTCTTGGCGAGTTGCGAATCCAGCTTCCTTATGGAGGTTCTGGATTCTTGCCTTTTGTTCGACTGCTGCTTTCTTCTCGAGAGCTGCAAGTTTTGACTTGGTTTCTTGTATTGCCTTTAGCGTGTTTGAGATCATGGGCCACAACAAATTCCCTTTTTTATATTATTCAACCCATTTTTCGATAATACTTATAGATAAGCTCATATTTCTTGGTCTTTCCACCACTAATTAGGTGTAGCTCCTTTATGAATATCCATACTACGGCATTTTCTATATTGCACGCGTGCCCTTCTTTTGAATAATATTAACTCAAACTATATCGTCATCGATGCATAGCCGCCATCCACAACAAGCTCTTCACCTGTTATAAACGAACCCGCATTTCTGGAAGCTAGTAACAACGTTGCCCCAATAATTTCTTTCGAATTTCCAAAACGATTCATTGGAGTATGGTTCATTATACTTGCCACTCTGTCTTCCGTCAGGACTTTGCGGTTCTGTTCCGCTGGGAAGAATCCTGGGACGATCGTATTCACTCGAACATTATGAGGCGCCCATTCGCGGGCGAGATTCTTACTAAGGTTGTGCACGGCGGCCTTTGTAAGGGAGTAGGTAAATACTCTCGATAGAGGCACTACGCCAGACATCGAACCGACATTTATAATTGAACCCCCATCATCCTGCTCGACCATTTGGGCACCAAATATTTGGCTCGAGGAAAAAACCGATTTTATATTCAACTCTATTAGAGACTGGAACTCTTCATCAGAAATCTCAAAAAAGGGGGTAGCTGAGTTCCCACCAGCGCCATTCACCAATATATCGACTTTTCCGTGACCTTTAAGAACCGAATCCAAAGCCGACTGAATAGACTCTTGCTTCGTCGCCTCAAACGGAAGAAACGCAGCGGATCCGCCCCGGGATTCTATTCGGGCAATTTTATCTGCAGCTTTTTCAGCACTGCGTCCGAGGAGGTAAACAAATGCCCCGGCTCCCGCAAGACCCTCAGCCATGGCTCCGCACAATTCTCCCGTTCCCCCAGAAACGACCGCAACCTGACCCTCAAGACTAAATAGTTTTTCGATGTATGAGCTCATATTTTAGTTTAAGTTATAAAGATACCATTTTTAGCGATTCCAATTCCCAAGGCGATTTTCCGCAATCCACCGCTAATTCACTGAACTCCTTCACCTCTGCCTCCGAAAACAGCAAACCTCCATGCTGTTCGGTTAGTTTCGCCGCATTCGCCTCCAACTGCCCCGGCAATAGACAATTTTCATTTCCATGACCCAATATATCGTCGATAACCGCTTTTATATTTTCGGCCTGATTTCTCCCCTTGGCAAAAAGCCCACTTGAAATCGCGTCAGGATGAATCAATTGAAAAAAGAAACAAGCTCCCCTCTTTTCGGTATCGGTTTTTTCTATCCACCGGTTTCGTATCGTGGGCAGAGAGCCGCCAATAAGCCCGGCAACCAATTCATTGATCAATGACAAACCATAGCCTTTGTGGGCACCAAATGGAAGCAGAGCCACCGCTTCAAAGGGGTCTTGAGTTACGTTCCCGTCCTTGTCCACCGCCGCATCTGAAGGCAGCATTATTCCTTCTCGCTTGAATTGCTCGACCCGGCCCATGGAGACCACGGAGGTGGCCCAATCAATTACTATCGGGAACCCAACCGCCTCAGTCGTAGGAAAACCCCAAGAATGAGGGTTGGTTCCCAAGGTAGGATATTTGCCCTGATATGGAACGACCTCTGTTAATGCTGACGTACAATTGGTGTAGGCATAGTAGCCTCGTCGCGCCGCCTCTAACATGTATCCACCACCCCACAAATAATGGAAAGCATTATCTACCGCAACAATCCCAACTCCGAATTTATCCGCTAGTTGGATACACTTTTCAAGAGCTCGGTAGCCTGTAGATTGCCCGAGTTTTTGCTGTGCGTTCCAAATTTTAACAGCGGGAAACCTCGATGGCATTTCGATAATTTCAGCTCCCGGTACACAACCCTTGGAGCCACTCCCAAGCATATCGTCCAAGTGAAGGGCCTTAATCGCATTGTGCGTACGAATGCCGTGCCGCGAAGCTTCGGCGCAAATACGGGCCGCATCTTTCCCTTCATCTTCAAAATAGCCGCGCTTTAAATAAGCCGCGGAAACAACTTCGTTATGCTCTTTTTCAGATACTATAAAATAGTTCATACTCGCTTGTTCAAATTTTCCCGGACTATCATGATCATGGCTTTTATGCCTTTTCGGGGTGGAGCAAAGCAATCGGCACCATCCCTCCTGAGACATCACAGATTCTAGAGCCCGTAAAGCAATAGGACATCCTCACGCTATTGGGCAAACTCTCGCGATTGTCCGGCTGGTGCCATCGACTCACCGAGCACTAGTTCTGGTTCTACAAATTTTGCCTCCACCTCTTCTTGCGGACCTTCCACTATTTGCTGAACCAACATTTCAACCGCTTCCTCAGTAAAATACTCAATTCGTTGATCGACACTCGCCAAAGTGGGATGGAGGTGCGACGAGCAGTCAAGATTATCAAAGCCGATCAAGGAAACATCACCCGGTACCGATAAGTCATTTTCCATCAGCACGCGCATCGCTCCGATCGCTACTTGGTCGTTGATCGCCATGATCGCCGAACAATCACGGGCCTCCTCCAAAAGCTTGACCCCTAGTTTCCGTCCCGCATCGAAGTCCATTCTCCGACTTTCCTCATCGATAACAATCTTTAAACTTTTTCCCCACTCCAATCCCAGCTCTTTGGAAACTTTGTCCAGACTGGCCACTCTCTCTGCTCCATAGATAACATCCTGACGAATCCCAAGCACTGCGATCTTTCGATGTCCCATCTCGTAAAGCTTCTCTAATGAAACCCTCATCGCGTAACCTCTATCTAGGCTAATTCTGGGTAGGTCGGATTCGGAAAAGGGATCAATCACTAGCACCGAAACCGAGTTATTGTTGCGAAGCTCCCTAACGAATTCTAAATTCACCGATTGCGGCCCACCTACAAAAATAATGCCTTCGACTCTAATTGAGAGAAAATGACGAATCACCCTATTTTCTGCTGCCGCATCATCCTCGATCAGTTCGATTATAGCACTGTAGCCACGCCTACGAAGCGAATCTTGCAATGCGATCAACTTTTTTGAGAAAACAGGCGTCCCGAAAGTATGAAAACAAATCCCGACTGCTCCCGTCTTCCCTCCTCGAAGGCCGCGAGCAAGTGCGTTAGGGCTGAAACCGAGAGTCTTCATTGCTGCATCAACCCGCTCTACCGTCTCTGCCTTTACACCCACGTGGCCATTCAAGGCTCTCGATACCGTCCATCGCGACAACCCTAGATACTCAGCTAATGCGAGGGTTGTATTCACCTTTTTAGATGACTTTTGCGACGTCATCTGAGAGTTTTCACACACGTGTTTGGAAAATGCAATATCTAAAATTGGCTACACAGCGAACCAATACAAACTGGTATCCATTTATCGATAACATTATGTACTATTCAAGACGAATTTACTATACGCAAATCATACAATATCTCGTCACTCGATAGTAAAGTACCGATGAAAACCAAATATGCGGCCAATAGGCCCCGAGAACGCTTTTCGCTATTTCCTCGCACTACGGAGTTGCCAGATCGCTGTGTGTCTGGTCACTTGATTTCGGCAAATGAGATACCCAAGCATTCGTTTTCAATTGTTCGACCTTGGTTACTCCACGAATAACAACTGATACAGCATCGAAATCGAATATCCAGCGAAGCGGTCAAAAAGGAGGGCCCGGTGAAAGAGGCTATCACCCCAATAATTCAATTCACAAGCCATCAAAGAAATGGTGATGGCGTCCGATTCCAAGGGCGATGGATTCATCTCGAAGTAAGAACTGCCCCATCAAATTCAAAGACGCTTTGACCAGATGGATGCCAATAGCACCGGATCGATAGACGGGAATGAAATCGACGAAATACCACGCAATCTACCTCGTCAACTAGTTGGTCGAGTCGGACGGGGGCGGCCAAGAGATCTAGGTAGTCAAATCTAGCTATTCCATTCAATCATCTCTCTAAAAATTCTATTGCATCCAGCAGAGCCTCTTGTCCTTAGTAAACTCCAAGTCACAAATTAGCCATGCAACCGAACTCAATTCGACTATACATAAAACCCTACTGTGGATGGTGCCACGAAGCCACAGCTTGGCTAAATGCCCACGGATTTAAGTACACTCAATTGGATGTCACTTCGGATCCCACCGCTGCAAAAAAGATGTATGAGCTTACAGGGCAGTCCAGTGCTCCTTCAATCGATATCGACGGCAATATACTAGCCGATTTCGACACTCGCGAACTGGAAGCTTTCCTAACTAAGCTCGGTATCGGATATTAAAGCAGACTCTGACCTGCAAGAGTTAGTAGTTAAAACGTAAGCATCCGCAATTCGTGCTTTTTTCAAACTTTTGGTTCCTGTACTCCAACTCTTTGCATGAAGGAGACGACCAATTACAGTCAATCGTCGAAACGTAAAGGAACAAGCTGATCGATTAATCCCCTCAATTGATCGGGGGAATGATAATCTTGATTACTGGGTTTCTTTTCGGCTGTTCGCTTTCAAAGTTCATTCTTCGTGTTTGCACAAACCCTGATATAAACGTCATTCTTTCCCGGCTTTTCGCGAACTCCATCAAACTACTCATCGTTCTCCTGTTCCGGTTTATCGCATCTAAAAAGACCGGCGCAGACATAAGCCCATTTATCGCCCTCCTCAGTGCAGGAGCACTCGGTCTCAGTTTAGCTATACAAGCTCCGATATCGAACTACGGAGTGGAGATAGCCATAGTTCTCACTCGGCTATTCAAAGTCCACGACACGCTCAACTTACACGGGTGCACGGGGTTTGTTTCTGTCAAAAGCATTGCCTCCACTCAATTGAAGAACGAGGATGGTCAAGTCGTCACGATCTAGAACAAGAAGAGTCTCGGTGAGATTTTGACGAACCCGTTTACGGTTTTAGTCGTCGGGGTTGATTACGCCTCCAATCTCGAGGAGGCGATTGAGTGCATCAGAAACGCTCTGACAAAAGTGACTGGCATCGATTCGGACAAATCGGCATCAAGTAATTTGAAACCTCGTCCATAAATAACGAATAACGCTTTTAGGAATAAACCAATGATTAATATCCTATTCAATACGCTGCCAATCTGCAAGTATTCAAAGTACTCAAACATGCCGCTATCATAATCCCATTTGCACTAAAAGATGTCCATCTGATAACCCAAAAGGATGGCTAAAACCTCGACCTTCCGATCCGATACGACGGAGAATTTAAAATATTCTGGACATAAAACGAGGACCTCGACGCTATTTTCCTGAAACCAATAGCTAACTCTCCCAATCCCTGAGCGGTATCATTCGACTAATCTAACAATCGCAATCTCGATTTGCTATGCACATTAGAAAAAACAAGCCTTGGAACCTCCCTGAATCCTCTGCCACCTGCGAAGCCGATTTTATCAATCGAAGGCGATTCCTGAAAGCCGTTGGACTGGGATCCTCAGCCTTGCTCGGCCAATCTCTCACCCATGCGGCTACCTATGGGTTTCCGCCTAAAGTTAACCCAGAATTCCGAGCAGACGGTCTCGAACCGACTGATTATGATTTGATAAAAGGGTACAACAACTTCTACGAATTCTCCTACGACAAGGGTGAAGTTCAAGACCTAGCTAACCGTGGCTGGCAAACAGAGCCTTGGGCAATCGAAATAAAAGGCCATATAAAGAGGCCTCAGAAAATTGACGTCAATGAGCTAATAAAGAAGGCGGGCGGAATCGAGCAACGGGTCTACCGATTTCGATGCGTGGAGGCATGGTCGATGGTCATTCCATGGGATGGATTTCAGCTGAGTACCCTAATCGACATGGTCGAGCCTACCGAAAAAGCGAGATACTTGAAATTTTCGACGTTCTTCGACCCCAATAGCGCACCGGGGCAAAACGGCGGATCCATCGATTGGCCTTATGTGGAGGGTTTGACGATTGAAGAAGCAAAAAACGAGTTAAGTTTTCTCGCGACCGGCATCTATGGGAAGGCCCTCCCCAACCAAAACGGTGCCCCAATCCGCCTTGTAGTTCCTTGGAAATACGGGTTCAAATCCATCAAGTCGATCGTCAAGATCGAGTTTACCAATAGCCGACCCATGAACACTTGGCAGGCCTTGCAGCCAAGGGAATATGGCTTCTATGCCAACGTCAATCCGACGGTAGATCATCCTCGTTGGTCGCAAGCGACAGAACGCATTATTGGTTCAGGCTTCTTAAGTAAACGCAAAGATACGCTCATGTTCAATGGATACGAGGAGCAAGTCTCCCATCTTTACGAGGGACTAAACCTAAAGCGAAATTTCTGATCATTCGATTGACGATCGATCCAACGCATGAATCCAGTCGCGCGTTTCCTTAGAAAACGGTGGTTCATCCACCTTCTCCTTTGCACTCCTCTTTTTTATGTATTTGTTCCTTCATTACAGAATGATACCAAATACTTTGCTGATCCGGCAAAGTACCTTCTTGATTACTTTGGCCTAACATCTACCTACCTATTTGTAGCGTTATCCATGATAACGCCGCTCAGGAAGATCTTTCCAAAATTCGAGATTGCCAAAAGCATAGCAATCCGCAGACGCCAAATCGGGGTCAGCGTATTTCTCTATGCCCTCCTACATTTACTCATGTATTTCGCCTATACAGGTTCTTGGAGCGAATTCGTGAAAGATTGGGACAAGCTTTTCATTCTATCAGGAATCGTTGGGTTTGCGCTCCTGCTTGCACTCGCCGCAACCAGCAACAATTGGTCAGTCAGAAAGCTAGGTGGAAGAAACTGGAAACGGATTCACCGGCTCGCCTACCTAATTATGCTTCTCCTAATTTACCACCAAGCCACCCAAGAGAAGACAGGGTACCGCGAAACCGCTAAGGTTTTTGCCCCGCTCATAATACTCCAAACAGTACGTATTGCGATTTACGGAAAATACGCACTAAAAATTCGAGCCAAGCACGATTCAACCGATAGTCTCTAACAAAGAAGCAGTTCCAAAATGGGTTTGCTGGCGGAGCCTCTATGAAAACGCATTAGCGTGTCCTTTAACCGCCCACCATGACTGACAGCAGCGTTCGATCGCATGGCGGTGCTCCCATTTTTTGTGGATAATCTGGAAGGCCCTTCGCCACTTTAGAGGACGATCGAATTGAGGACTTCGACGAGCTCATTCGCGTAGTATGACTACAACCAACTCACTCTCGGCTCGCTACTTTGCCACCGGCTTAATCACCTCGCTGTCAACGATCGTTTATCTTTGCCTTCCCACGCTCGAGGAAAACCGGGCCTGTTTAGCCTTTGAGCTTGGAATAACGGAATCGGCAATCGCGCTAGGGATACTGATCACAACCATCGCTATCTTCACGATTCTCTGGCTCAGATTCCAACAAATCGCTCCACAGCCACTGATCGCCCTTACAAAGTAAGCTGAAACCAATCGTCTAAACAGCGGATATTCGCCGAAATCTAAACTGATGGAAGCGAATCGCTTCCGCTACCTCCTGAAAAGTCGGGCTCTCATGATCGAGAAAATTGAGACGAGGTTGGAAGAGATGAAAAGAAAGCAATATCGATTTAAAAACCAAAATCTATACTGCTGAATAATAGGGAAGCCCTACCAAAGCAGAGATCGCCGAAAAATCGATGCTGATTAAAGAAATGTGCTTCGAACATATTCGCTTGGAGGAGGCAGCAAAATCCGACGCAGGAACGGAATACTGAGGTAGGCGTAGAGATCGAAAAAAGAATGACGAGATTTACCACCAAATAAGGTGTACGGTTGAAGAGTCAGCCTGCAAGGCAATCGGGTTTCCCCATATTTTTCAGGATATTAACATACCGGTGAGCATCATTAATAATAAACTTGAAAACTTGGACCAGAACTGGGAATCCAGCTCTTTCACTCGACTGAAATACGATATCGAAACCCTGAGAGAACAAAGCGATCATCCGCACGAGTTGCTAAAACAACTAGCAGGAGATAATCCCAAAACCTAAGAAAAGAGCTGCGATCGGACCGACGTTATCGCCGAATTTCCGAAACTTGAAGCTTCCGAGAAATTAGCCGCTGGTGAAGATGCAATCAACAACTATCCCCTTTAATATATGAATTCTAAAGAAGACATTCTTCTCACTGAAATCGAACGAAAAAAAGCCTCCGACTTTCCACAGGAGCTTCTGGATATTTACGACGAGTATGTGCACGGGGTCATCGACCGCCGCACGTTTTTTAATAAGGCAGCCAAATTCGCCGTCGCCGGATTAACTACCGCGGCTCTGATTGAGTCCCTCAGTCCCCAATACGCCTTGGCAGAGCAAGTTTCTAAATCAGACTCGCGCTTAAAAAGCAAATACATCGAATACCCATCGCCGAATGGCCACGACAAGACGCGAGGCTACTTAGCCCGACTAGCAAGCACTAGCGGGAAGTTGCCGAGCGTATTAGTGGTCCACGAAAATCGGGGGTTAAATCCATACATAGAAGACGTGGTGCGCAGAGCGGCCCTAGCGGGATTCCTCGCTTTCGCTCCCGACGCCCTTGCTCCCCTGGGTGGCTATCCTGGAAACGATGACGAAGGACGTGCAATGCAACGTAAGCTTGATCGAAACAAGATTACAGAAGACTTCGTAGCGGCCGCAAAATTTTTGTGCAGTCATGACCTAAGCAGCCAATCGGCAGGAGTAGTTGGCTTTTGCTTCGGCGGTGGCATGTCGAATGCATTAGCAGTTCGTCTGCCGAATATCATCAAAGCAGCAGTTCCATTCTACGGCGCCCAGCCGTCAGCAGAAGACACCAAGAAGATAAAGGCAAAGATCCAACTTCATTACGCAGAACTCGATCAGCGCGTAAATGCGGGTTGGCCAGATTACGAAAAGGCTTTGAAAGAAAATGGCGTAGACTACGAAGCGTACATCTACTCCGGCACGAATCACGGTTTCCACAATGATACCACACCACGGTACGACGAGGATGCAGCCAAGTTGGCCTGGGAACGCACGGTAGGTTTTTTCAAGAAGAATTTGTCATAGTTCTACCTTTCGAATAGATCCTACACGGGTATGGGAGCTATTGCGGTTCTCTCTTACTTGCGGTGCAGGAGATCTGCCATCAAAGCGGTCCAACCGGTTTGGTGGCTCGCTCCCACTCCTTTGCCGTATTCGCCAAGAAAACTCGTAGAACAGGGAATATTTCTTGAAATGAGAATCACCCGCATAGATATCCGAATCTCCATGACAAGGACGATAACCACTTCCGTCCGGCATAAAAAGTCCAATCATTCTTCGACTAATTTCGTCAGTGCATTCCTGCAAAGATAGACAGTTGCCAGAGCCCGTGGGAAATTCCGCCTTTAAAGATTAACCGTAAAAGCGATGATAACCATGGAGGGCTTCAATAATCAGATAAGAAATCGTGAAATCTACAAAAAATTTGTTTCAACCAAATCTCTTCCCCACTATTTTGGTTAGTCTAATCGAACAAACGCAATTAACTCTCTCGCATTTCAAAGTGCCACTCGATTCGAATTAAACAACGCTCTATGTCTGTACCCAAATCGATCCTCATCACTGGCGGCAATGGAAACATCGCTCGGCTGCTCGCCAATCGGCTACTCAAAGACAATCACCGCGTCACTTGCCTCGACATCACAGAGCCCCAGTCCGAATCCACGGTTGCGGGAGTCGATTACGTCACTGCTGACATTTGTGACGAAGCAACCATTGAGAGGACTCTTAAGTCGAAAAAAACCGAGATTATTTTCCATCTTGCTTCGCTTCTCTCTGGCAGCTCGGAAATCGATAGACGCCGTGCGTTCAATGTAAACGCTCTTGCCACTTTCAATCTCTTTGAAATGGCGCTGGCCAATGGCTCGCCAAGTATCATTTACCCTGGAACGGGTGCCTCCTATGGATCCGACGTGCCATCAATCCTACCCGAAGACAAACCCCAGTGGCCCGAGAACATTTACGGAGTCACAAAGGTCGCGAACGAGCGCCTTGGGGTATACTATAAGCTAAAACACGGTCTAGACTTTCGATGTCTTCGACCCCCACTCGTCCTTTCTCCCTTTGCACCCTCTGCCGCACTGACTGCCTACGCCTCCCATGCCTACGTCGCTGCTGCAAAGGGCGAGACGTTCATCTTTCCGGTCTCACGGAACGTTGGTATGTCCACTATTTACATTGAGGACCTCGTCGAAGGGTTCGTTCAGTTGGCCTTCGCTCCCGAGAATAAACTCCTTCAACACGCCTATAATCTTCACGCTCTTTGTCCTACCGCCCAAGAAATCGCAGACTCTATTCATAAGGTGAAACCAGACTTTCAATACAACTTCAAATCCGACCCCGTGGTAGAAGCACTTCTCACCACCGCCCCTAATGTTTTTGTCGATTCCAGTGCCCGAAGAGACTGGGACTGGAGACCAATAAGCGATCTCGACGCCTGCACTGCTGCGATATTCAAGCTCATAGGAACACAGTAGAGACAACGCTCGCAGCGATTCCTATTTGTTTTAGCAATTTCTGCGGATCTTGCCAGGTGACTCTCTCGTTATACCTTATAAAAAATTGAACCAGCAGGGTGACGACCTCCAGACGTTCCACATTTGTTTTTTATCCGACTCAATTAGCTCAACGGGTGCTTCCTCCATCATGATGGCCCTCCTGAAAATTGCAATCTGCGTAACCATGGTCATTCTATCAAAATCTGAGATGTCCAAACAGTGGTTCAGAGAATGGATTCGCGAGACGGATATCCTTCTGTGTGCCTTTATTTCTATATATTTCTTCGCTAACTCCCGTTTTGGAACCCCCGATAATGGAGCGGTCTGAATGTAAGCCTCTTTCAGCCACGGCTCTGCCATTCGCCGACAACACCCCATTCGATTTGATCCCAAATTGCGACCGCCTAAGCATTAGCTCCACAACCACAAATGACCACCCAATCAAATTACCTTGAAACAGCATCGACTCCAACACGATATTCAAAACGTATGAGACCTACCGCACACCACAAAATTCCGTTTCGATTATCGCTAATTGTCGTATGCTTATCCTCGTTTCTAGCCGTTAACCGTTCATCCGCAAATCCCCGGGGTGTTTCAAGTCAAACCAATATTCTCTACATCACAATCGACGATTTGAATGACTGGATCGGCTGCCTCGACGGGCATCCACAAGTCAAGACGCCTCATATCGATCGCCTAGCGGAGCGGGGCCTCCTATTTACTAACGCTCATTGTGTCGTACCCGCTTGCAGCGGTTCGCGAGCCGCTATCTGGTCCGGCCTACTTCCCATCCACAACGGCGTTTATGGGAATGGTCAGAAGATTGAAAGGACCATGCCAGACGCCGAGCTACTACCTTTAGATCTAAAAAAGCAGGGCTACATCACCATGGGAACGGGAAAACTGCTACACGGCGAGAGCCAGCGAATGTTTGATGAATATGGACCCGACTACGACAAGTGGATGCCGATCCTGCCTGATGAACGAACCATCTCCGAAAAAGAGTTAAAGGATAGCAGTCCCTACGTGCGCCATGAAATTCCCCGCCTAGGCATTACCATGCCGCTCAATCAAATGCCTCGAGACCGCCGACGCGGGTCCCGCACCATCGATTCGTTTGACTGGGGACCCATCGACCGGCCCGACGAGGAATGGACGGATACGGAAAGTGCGGATTGGGCGGTTGAAAAGCTGAGCCAGAAATATGACAAACCTTTCATGCTTGCCGTCGGCTTCTATCGCCCGCATCAGCCCCTTTGGGTGCCAAAACGCTTTCACGATATGTATCCACCTGATTCCGTCGTTTTACCTGAGCTCCCCACCGACGATCTTGACGACCTTTCGCCTACCGCCCGCGAACTCGCAAGATACGCTCTGACCAGCGGGGCTCATTCCACGGTGGTCGAGAACAGTCAGTGGCGTAATGCTGTCAGCGCCTATCTTGCGTGTATTTCCTTCGTTGACGAGCAGGTGGGCAAGGTACTCGACGCACTCGACTGTTCGGAGTATGCCAACAACACAATGATCGTGCTCTTGTCTGATCACGGCTGGCAACTGGGCGAGAAAGAGCATTGGGGGAAATTCACTGCATGGGAACGATCAACTCGCGTCCCCTTGATTATCGCCCCAAAAAAAAATGCTACGCGTAAAGGCTTCCTGCCCGGCAAACGAACCCAGAAACCCGTCTCGCTACTCGACGTGTATCCGACAGTTATTGACATGCTTGGACTCAAAAAGCGATCCGATCTCGACGGTAACACGCTCACTTCCCTTATCGCCAACCCAAATACCCACTGGCCCCACATAGCTTTATCAACCGTCGGTCGCGGAACCCACACCGTTCGCGTTTCCCGCTGGCGATATATTCGCTACTTCGACGGGAGTGAAGAGCTTTACGATCACCAGAATGACCCCAACGAATGGACTAATCAAATAGACGACCCCGAACAGGCTAACATCGCCAAACGGCTGCGAAACGCCATACCCGAGGACAAAAGCTACTCTCATTTCGTACGCTACAATCACTTTAAAGCGGTCGTTCCCAGCGATGGCTCAAAACTCATGCTATATGGACCCAAAGTCGAAATGTTCGCGGAAAGCAAAGACGTCTCGAAAGAGTACCCTAATATCGTCAAGCATATTAGCGACTACCTCGCCGCCAATCCAAACGCGCCCAAGCACTTGAATCTGAACTAAGCCTATTGGAACACGGGTTTAATTCGAACACAATTTCTTGCGAGACCCTTGTAGGGCCAGTGTCGACTGCTCTATCCCATAGAACCGTCAAAAAACAGATTATGCGTTCTATGCTGGTTTAATCTGAATAACACATTCGCCAGTTTGCTCTTAGCCAAACCATCTTTGACTCTATCCCAAATTGCTCCAAAGTCACGGAATAGCTTAAAAGCTGGGCCTCCGTTTCCACTCTCTCTCTTCGCATAATCATGAGCCTAAGAATATTCTGCATTTCCATTTTCCTGACATCGTTTCACCACGCCGCTTTGGATCGACCCAACATCGTTCTTATCATGGCCGACGATCTAGGAATGGAAGCGCTAGGCTGCTACGGGGGTACATCCTACCAAACGCCCCACTTAGATCGACTCGCCACGGAGGGTGTACGATTTGATGACGCTCATGCAGTGCCGCTTTGCACGCCGACGCGAGTTGCTCTCATGACAGGCAAGTATAATTTCCGTAATTGGCTGGCATTCGGGATTCTTGACCCGCAGGCCAAAACCTTTGGGCACTGGTTTTCAAATGCTGGATACAAGACCTGCATATCAGGCAAATGGCAGCTCCGAAGCTACAATCCCCCAAGCTATCTGCCCGAATGGCGCAACCGGGGAATGAGAGCGGAAGACTCCGGATTCGACGAGTACTTTCTTTGGCACACTGAGCATACCGAAGATAAAGGCTCACGATATCCGGATCCTCGTATTCAGTCTAATGGGACTTACGTCAAAGACACTAAAGGCAAATACGGGCCGGACCTATACGTAAAATACATCAATAATTTCATAGAGCGAAATTCCGAAGAGCCTTTTTTCGTCTACTACCCCATGGCCCTGACTCACGGCCCCTTCAACCCAACTCCCGATAGTGATGATTGGCTCAACGGAAATCGTTTTGAAAACAATCCCGACAAATATTTTGGGGACATGGTCGAGTACATGGACAAGCTCATAGGACTTATCGATGCGAAATTAGGCGAACTTGGAATCCGTGAGAACACAATCCTTATCTTCTATGGCGACAACGGGACCCCTCGCGAAGTAACTTCTAAAATGCGGGATGGCCGCGTGATAAGCGGAGGTAAAGGTTTGAACAATCGCCGTGGCACCCACGTTCCTTTGATCGTAAATTGGCCTAGATCGCAAGCGGGCGGCCGCGTTGTCTCCGATTTAGTGGATACCACCGATTTCATTCCGACTCTTCTTGAAGCAGCCAGTATTCCACTTCCCAAAAACGAAATCTTCGACGGACGCTCTTTCTTGCCTCAAGTACTAGGGGAAAAGGGCAATCCGCGCGACTGGGTTTTCATCCACCATAACCCTCTACCCGGGCACAACAAAATCGGGCGAAGTCTTTCTCGCTGGATACAGGACAAGCAGTATCAGCTTTTCGACGAAACCGGTCATCACCACTTTTTCGACTACACCATCGACCCCGAATTACTACACCCCATCGATCTGAGAAACGCCAACGACGAAACCAAGGCAGCTCACGCAAAACTGAAGCAGGCAATAACGACGATACAAAACGATTGAGCTAATCTTAAAGTTCAGGAGCCTCGACTTGCCCGGGCGGTTTAAACCGCAATTATCGCGGCGTAAAGCCGCTCCTACATCAACAGCATCCCGCTCACCCCCTGGATGAGGCAAAGTAAGTCTATCAGGGAGCCGCTCGTTCTGTACCTCTAGTAGCTAATCCACACCCTTCTCCATTTCCGCCTTCATTTTCCGTTGCGGATTATTGGCCCAAAAGGAAGCTACGACGAAGCAGATCGAAACTGTAAATGTCCCACCAAAAGCGGGAATATAAGAACCCGTGAAGTCTCTCACCAGACTGAACAAGAGAGGCCCAACTGAACTTCCCACGATCATAGTAGACATAAAAACCCCACTTATCGCTCCGATATGTTTAATCCCAAAATAGCGGGCCGCAAACGCTCCTGATATGGGTACAAAGCAGCCGTTTGCGATACTAAGACCTGCTACGAGCATTGGTATTAACAGACCGTCGATTCGAGTAAGAAGCGAGAATGAAGACAGTCCGATACCGGAAGCCATTAGAGCAGCGAAATACTTCAGGCGAAAGCGATCACTCAACCAGCCCACTAAAACACTTATGCCTCCTCCAATCAGCGCGCTCGGAAAGAAAAGTCCCAAAACGATGTCGGGAGTCAGGCCGAGTTGCTTGCCCAGATCCAATACGTGGAAAACGTAAGCGGTAATTTGCAATGCTTGGAGGGAAAAGATTCCAGTGAAAACCCAGAACGAAAACGTTCGAACCGCTTCTCCTCGGGTTAGGTCTTTGACAACAGAAAACTCCGGATCGTCTTTCTGCGATTCTCCCGGCCAGATTCCCGCATCTACACTCAAACCACATTCCTGTGGGTTGTCCCTAAAGACGAGCCAACCATAAAGAGCAAACCCGACTCCAGTCGCCAATCCTAAAATTTGCCAAGCGGTCCGCCAGTCCGTCGATTGGATCAAGTCATAGAATACTGTGGGAGACAGCGAAAAGCAAACGCTCACTCCAATTCCGCTAAATGGTAGAACCTTACCCCGGTGGTACTTCCACCACTTGGCCACCATGTTTCGCGCCGCCATCGCAACGAAGCCTTGGCCAGTAACTCGAATCAGAAAGAAACCCACGGTCAGGCTAGTGACCAGCATCCACTTAGGAACTGTTTCCAAGCCTAACACCGCGGAAAGATTAACTGGGATCCAATCCACTGCGCTCAGATACAGTAGCGAAACTCCGAGACTGAAACTCGCCCCAACAACAAACACCCGCGATCCTAATATATCGTAAACCTTGCCCACCCAGAAGATTAATGTTCCGCTCAATGCCGTTCCGATAAAGTATGCCAAAGCCACCTGTGACCGGGTCAAGCCCAAGGCCACTATCAGTTCATCGTTAAATACATTAATTCCGATGGTCTGCCCAGGAATACTCGCTACCATCCCCGTAGCCGCTGCCACCACTATTACCCACCCGTAGTGAAACGGTAGCCCTGAGGGTCGGAATGGTACGTTTGGAGCGAATAGTTTTAGCATCAAGACTGCATTCTATGGAGACGAAGAAAACCGATCAACCCTAAGACACGAGTCAAAGACCAAGGACTGTCAAAGTCTTTTCAACTAATGCCTAAATTCTACCGCGAGGCTTTTTAATCTTCGAAAAACCTCCCCTTCAATTTTCCGAAACTCGAGTGACCCCGGCTCGTACGGAATTCCAATGTGACCCGAGAGATTCTTGATACTGGTACAAGTTGTAATGAGTGAGCCATAAAGCGAAATCGAAATTTCCTCTCTGCAACAGTTTCTCTCATACGTATGCCACTCACCCACAGGCTAATACGCTCTGTGCAAGGCATCGAGATCCGACCCGTGATCGAAGGGCAGCGTCAGGAATCATCGTCGCCAAGGGATAGGCTCCATTCAGCGTGTCCATGCACTGCACTTGGTACCCGTTGTCCGGCCAACCGCTTTCATCATCTTTGCTAGTCTCGGACCCGTACGAACAAAGATGCCACTGTTCGAACCCTCTTCAAGGAACCGAAACTCGATGGTCAGAGTATAGTCGGCGAACGTATCCACAAAACGGAGCCATCCCGCCCCTTTGTATACTTTTAGCACTCCATTTTTAGCTGAAAACCTCCCGCCACTCTGAATCTCCCAATTGGCCAGACTATTTCTGTCAAAGAGGGAAACGACCTCCCCCCGAGTCAGAGCAACTGCAGAAAAGCACACTCGTTGCGAGTACAATCACAAAGCTGAAAATTTTATTCATGATAGGAGCTTCATCCTAGTCCGCTGATAGCGGGAGCGATTGAATACCAAAGCTACTTCCCTGCAGCAGCCCAGTCTTTCATCTGCTTGATATTTCCCATCAAAACCTGCAACTGTTCGGGATCGTTTCCTCGTGATTGCAAATAGACCGCCATATCGCTAGCGTACATCTCCTCCGGCTCAGGTCCTCGATCACCTGTAGCTCTAATCCAGCTACCCAGCCGATTTCGCAGGTCCTTTAAACGTTTCCGATGCTTCCGATCGTCTGCTAGGTTATGAATTTCAAAAGGATCGTTTTGGAGATCGTACAATTCTTCTTTCGGTCGGGTTGATTCGAAAATACGTGCCTGAAATTCGTTAAGGTTGCCTGCCTCGTAAGCCTTACGCAGTACTTTGATAATCGATTTCCCATCCTTATAACGGTTCGGCTGCATATGAGGACGGTTGGGAAGAAAGTTTCGAATATACTTGTAGCGGTCCGTCCGGATGCAACGCATGTGCTCCACCGTTTCATCACAACGATCGCGAGCGGAGAAAATCGCAGTCCTCTCAATGTAATCTTCACTCAGGATATTCTTGGCCTGCATGTATCCAGGAATTTCTATATTTGCCAGTCCCAAAGACAGGGCTGCGATATCAATATGCTCGACCAAATCGGTTCGCACTGCACCGGCCTCAAGCCCAGGTCCGCTGACAATCAAAGGAACATGAATCCCCTCCTCGTATAGGAACTGTTTACCACGAGCGTGACTAATTCCGTGGTCCGTCATAAAAAGCACAACCGTGTTTTCGAAGTCGCCTTCTACCTTCAACCGAGCAATGACATCACCGACAAACTTATCGGTCAGTCTAACTGTATCCAAATAAGCAGCCCAGTCTTCTAAAAGTACCTGATCATTGGGATAGTAAGGAGGCAACGTTACATCCTTGGGATCAGTCACCGACCCAAACTCTTCTTTCATTCTCTGAACGAATCTTCTCGAAGCTTCGATGTCCCCTCCCCGGTGTTTCCCACCTTGGAGCTGGATCTGCGCGAAGAACGGCTGGCCCGGCTTGCGCTTGCTCCAGTCCGGACCGTCATATATTGAACGATCCCATTCAAAGTTGTAGTCGGTTTTACCGGTGTTCGACCGGTCTTTGTTCGGCCAGCCCGTTATCGATGTGTAATAGCCCGCCTCCTGAAAGTATTCCGGAATGGGACGAATGCCTTCGGGCAAGCGGATTTTGATTTCTCCACGTCCGCTGCGATGATGATGCGAACCAATTGTGGTCTGGTACATTCCAGTGATGAATGCCGAGCGATTGGTCGAGCATACCGGGGCGGTCACAAAGGCTTGGGTAAACTTAATCCCGCTCGACGCTAACTGATCGAGATGCGGCGTCTCGATCACCGTCTCCCCATAGCAGGAGAGGTTCGTCGACATATCGTCCACGATAATCCAGACGATGTTCGGTTTCGACGACCTCACCCTAGGTGATCGAGAGTCCTGGGCGTTCAATGACTGAAGCATCAATCCAGCCAAAAGGCACCATCCTGTGCTGCCTAATCGCCAAACGCGATTCTCCATTGAGAAGGCTTCTTTAATTGGAATAATCACAAACTTGTGGAATAAGATACTAAAAATTCGTTTTCTATCAAGTGGATTAGATAGGTGGCCCGTGTTCGTATTTTCCCGAACGGGATAAACCCCGACTAGCAAAGAGAGGATGTAAAAGAGCACCGCCAATCACCAAAAGGAGAATCCAGAATCTGCGAGATGGTCCCTCCATAAGAATCAATGAAATCCGATTTACTCCACTAGGTCACGATATCTGTTGCTTACTAGGCGGTTTTTTTGACCTACTCCCGGTGTGAGATTCAAAGCAGTGATCTGGGATATGGATGGCCTTCTTCTTGATACCGAGCGAATTTCGCACGAGTCTTGGCTCCAAGCCTCTCAGGAATTGGGCCTCGAAATCGACGTAGTCGAGTTCAGAAGGATCATCGGAATGAACGAATCCAGCTTCCGCGAAACTCTCCACCAAGCAATTGGCGACCAAGTCGATGTCCCGGAGCTAGTCGCCAAGTCTGAAAAGATTTACCACCAGAAAATCGGACACGGCGTTCCAATGCGCAAAGGGGCCCGCATTTGCATCGAATGGCTGTCCAACGAGGGAATTCCTCAAAGTGTCGCCACCTCGTCCAAACAGTCGCTCGCCCAAAAGAAGCTCGGGCACCACGATCTGATCTATCACTTTCACTCTATCGTCAGCGGAGACCAAGTTACAAACGGAAAACCTCATCCCGAAATTTTCATTACTGCCGCAGAACAGATGGGAGTCGAACCGTCAGACTGCCTTGCCTTTGAGGATTCACTTCACGGTATCCACGCCGCGGCCGCTTCGGGAGCTCGCGTGATACTCGTTCCCGATCTCGCCATCCACAACGACGAGAGCAGATGCCTTGCTCACGAGATCTGGGAGTCCTTAGAGCGAGGCCCAGAAAAGTTTCAGGAGTGGTTAGTCTAATCAATACCTCCCATTAAGAAATCTCGCTCCTCCCTCTGCATTGAAGGATTGCACCGCCTCTCAATCAAGCCCTGAATTTTCACAATGAACTTTTCATTCTCGACCGCGAACTCGATTCACTTAGGCGATGGTATAGCAAAGAACCTGTGCAACTTCCTTCCCGAAAGCACAAAGCGGGCGTTTATCCTTACCGGGAAAACGCCTGCTAGGCATCAATTTCTAATGGGCAGGCTCGCCGCTAATGATATCGAAACCGCCATGTTTCCAGTAACATCCGAACCCACAACCTACCTGATTTCTAACGCACTTAAGAACGCGAGAACTTTTCAGCCAGATACGGTCATTGGACTTGGCGGAGGCAGTGTCATCGATACTGGAAAAGCCCTCGCCGCCTTACTCAACAACGATGGTGAGCTACTAGACTACCTTGAAATAGTGGGAAAAGGAAAACCGATTTTGCATCCATCAATCCCCTACATGGCGATCCCTACAACCGCTGGCACCGGATCTGAAGTAACGCGAAACAGCGTAATCGGTGTCCCCGACTCTGCCGTTAAGGTGAGCCTGCGCAGTCCGTATATGATTCCACGATGGGCAGTCGTTGATCCGGAGCTCACCTACGACCTCCCGCCAGAAATATCAGCCTACACAGGCATGGACGCTTTCATTCAATGCTTGGAAGCTTATCTTTCACGCGAAGCAAATCCATTGAGCGATGGAATTGCTCTCCAAGGGCTGCAGAGAGCTTCCCTTTCCCTTAGAGCTGCTTGCCAATCAAAATTAGATAAAGCGGCCAAATCAGATCTCTGCGTCGCTAGCCTTTGTAGCGGCATCGCCCTCGCAAACGCAAAACTGGGCGCAGTCCATGGATTCGCAGGCCCTATTGGAGGAATGATCAAAGCCCCGCATGGAGCGCTCTGCGCGGGTTTGCTACTTCCCGTTTTAAGGATGAATTATGATATCGTAATGCGACGGGAATCTCGCGGAGAGACCTCTAGAAAATTCGACCAAGTCGCTCAGGTTTTAACCGGAAACCCGACCGCGAAAGGGAGCTACGCAATTGCATGGATAGAGTCGCTCATAAAAGATCTCCCCCTAGCACCTCTTAGCGAACTCGGCTTTACCGAGGCGATGATCCCAGAGGCAGTCAAAAAATCCACCCAATCCAGCAGTATGAAAGGGAATCCGATCGATCTCGAAAGCGCAGACCTTCGCAAAATATTGGAAGAATGCCTTTGAGGTAAATCTCTAAGAACTTTGCCTTAAATTCAAAAAGATCTGTATTCAATTACTTCCGCTGGTTGTGTGATTACATAGTTTCCTTCTTCCTGTCGATACGAATCCATGACTTACCGCTGTTTTGGCCAAAGCGGGATTCGCCTGCCCGAGCTATCGTTCATACTTTGGCATAATTTTGGCGGGGACGCTCCAAATGATTAACAAAAAACGATGTATCAAAGCTTTCATCACATCGGTATCACTAATTTCGATCTGGCAAACAACTACGGTCCGCCCCCGGTTCTGCCAAACGCAATTTTGGTCAAATTTTGGAGGAAGATCTAGCCCGATACCAAAACGAACTCATTATCTCTTCTAAAGCAGACTATAGTATGCGGGACGACCGGTCGTCTCTTTAAATAGGAAAGCCTTTTGGATGGCGTGCCTATCGCGTCTGATAAGTCCCCTCACGACCCGATCGAAGAACGGTGACCTGATGCGGTTCACTATCCTCCGTAACTGTCAGAAAAAGAAAATTTCCACCGCAATCTTCACTCACCTTCAAGTCCGCTTTGGAGCAAGAAGTGAGTAACCTTACCTCAATCCTCCACCTCAAAACCCGATGTATGGAAAGTAACCAAGCATCCAATTTCAAAGTGATTCTTATACTCGTATAAAATATTTACACCGTACAGGCCGTGAAGAAATAACCTAAGGTAATTGCTAGAACCAATTGAGCCTCAACCCGCCAAGGATCTTAGTATAGATTTCGAAACGCGTATTCCCTTCTTGAGGACATCGATATTCATACTCTCATTCGGAGCGTGCAAATTGTCTTCTGGAAGAAAGAGCCCTATCATTACACTATCGAGTCCGAGCGTTGTCTTAATGTCCGCGATAATCGGGATACTTCCCCCTTCTCGGAGGAACAGCGCGGAATTAGGAAACTCTTCCGAAATGGCCACTTTAGCCGCTTCGAATGCTTTCGTTAGGAGCACCGGGGCATTGTCTGGCGAATTCGGTTTTCCAGGAGGAACAACCAAGTACGGGGCCCCTTGATGACCCATGTCGATCTTGGCCACAATCCCTTCAGGAGTCCGGTCCAAAATCGCCTGCCTAACCAGATCTCCCACTTTCTTTGGATCCTGGTTTCCAACGAGACGGCAAGAAATCTTGGTCATGGCCTTGGAAGGTACAATGGTCTTGCTGCCCCCTCCTTGATACCCACCGCCAATCCCATTAAACTCGAGTGTAGGTAAATAGCGAACTGACTCTTGAGCGGTGTAACCAGACAGTGAATGCAAAGCCTTTACACCGACAAATTGCCTGTAATCCTCTTCATCACTGCCCAATTGCGCAAGCTCTTCACGTTCCCATTCCTCAACTTCCGTAACTCCATCATAGAATCCAGGTACCGTGACTCTATTATCACTGTCATGTAAGGAAGCACAAACTTCACACAGGGCCTGAACCGGATTATAGACAGCTCCTCCATGTAATCCCGAATGAAGATCGCTATTTGGCCCCGTAAATTCGACATCCATGACCACAATACCCCTTAGGCCTACCGTAACCACGAGCTGGTCTGCACTGGGGCTTAAGGTGTCTGACAGAAGAACAAGGTCTGCCTGTGAAAGCTCCCCCTTTCGAGATTCGAGAAACGGTAGTAGACTGGGACTCCCGATTTCCTCCTCACCCTCGAACAGAAAGGAAATTCTCAACGGCAGATTCGGATTTTCTTCCAGCAGCTCGGCAACCGCTGCGATATGAGCCATTTGCGGTCCTTTGTTATCAGCCGCTCCACGAGCGTAAATCCTTCCATCACGCTCCACAGGTTCAAAAGGGTCCGAATTCCACAACTCGATAGGATCAGCAGGTTGTACGTCGTAGTGGCCATAGATTAGGATGTGCGGCCAGTTGAGGTCCCCCTCCCTCTTGGCCAATACAATCGGATGCATATCCGTATCCACAACTTCGACACTGAGCCCCATTTCTGAAAATAGACCGGCCAAAAATTTCTGGGACCCGGCCATACCCTCCTTGAATTGCGAATCCGTTGAAACACTTGCGAATCGCAAGTGCTCTTTAAGTTTTTTGATAGGGTCGAACATGATAGCACACAAAACTACCTAATCCCGTTTGGCAATTTAGGAATGGGAAGAGATAGAATTCATTGGAATCGATCAAGCCCCGATTGACGCCCAAGTACTTCATCGAAGGACGAAGGTAGAAACTCTCACCAGAGCAACGCAAAACCCGAGTTCTGCCGCCACATTGATTAGAAATTAGTGAAGGAAACCCCAGTTGTTACCAATACTAATCCGAGTTGATTCGCTCGATCGACTAATTCTCTTTCTCGCGAGCTGGCAGTTCCCGGATGAACGACGACCGTGACACCAAGCTCTTTGACTTCGGACAAGAGGTCAGGATCTTCTATATCCTCGTCAAACACCAAAATAGAGTCTCCTAGCGATTTTTCGTCTTCACGTAAACGCTGCCTAAATCTCCGCTGATGCGAAAGTCCGGAGGCCTGGGCAATGATCCGCTCACCCTTTACGGCCAAGCAAGAGGTTGATTTTAAGTACCTCGAAATCCTCACCCCAAAAATCATAGTTTCCCAATCGCTTACGAGAGGCTGGTTAGCGCTCGGTATTCTCCAGGAAAACGGATTCACAGCCGATCGATTTCGGTCCTGGATCAAAACTCCCCCAACGACAGACCTCAATTCTTGCAGTGCTTCGTATCCTAGGCCTTCGCGAGATTCGAGCAATCTAATTCCCTCCAGCGTTTCGCTATTTATAAAAGACGGCGCAACGAAAGTCGCGAATCGAATTGAGTCAATCTTAGCAATATCGGCTCCCTCCATTGATGCGTTTACCGCTAATGTTGCACCGGCTAGATCCGATTCAGTCGTCTCGATTGCATGTTCAATTGCGGTTTCCAAGTCATCCGAACTGGCCACCGACATCAGTGCTCCCCTTTGCGTAATAAGCGCGGTCGTCTTCTCAAACTCGCCGATCGCGTGGGCCGCCAGCGAACTGTCCACCACCGCCCTATAGTCAACTTCGGGCCCCGCAACCGTTTCGAAATGATTCGCATACGATCCATAGAGGCCCGCCTTCTGGCGAGGGGTCTCGCCACCGGGAAGCGAATGTGAGCGCTTCCAGGAAAAGGTTACCGTCCTTGGCAAGCCGCTAAGTGCGTCTAAATCGGGGACCTCTCCCCCCTGAGCTTCGAGATACTGGGCTACCGAGGCATCGAACTGAGATACCGCGTGTAATGCGTTGCAAGCTTGCTCCATCCGAAAAGAAGCAGTAAATACCCCATCGCCTTTCTCTAAATACCCTGCCGCTAGTGCATAAAGATCCGGATTTCCAAGGACAGTTGTCAAATGAGGCATTTGGGCAGCCAAGCGAATGAGGTCGGCGATCTCATGATCAAACGCTTGCAGTGCGGTCTTCCAAGATAGGAAATCCCTGCCGACATTTGCAGGATCAAAGTAGTTGGCGACCAGCAGCGAAACTTCGCCATTTTGAAGCTTTTCTCTGGCCTGTTTAAAATCGACTGGTTCGCAGTGATTCAAACCTTCCGGCATGACAGACGACACTTTAAGCAACTGGTACCCATGCAGGTCGCCTAGCTTACGGGAAAACGAATCGAGCCCGGAAGTATCGCGTGTCACCAAAAGCGCAATTTTGCTCATGGCAGAAATACCGCCCCAGTTCGAGCGGCATTCAATCATAATCGTACTGCAGTTCTACCTAAACCGTGATACCTCTCACTTTTCTATTTGAATTGCCCCGACCATGGCACGATACGATACTTGTTTGAGTCTATGGCCTTTCATCCGTTAGAACCACTCACAATTGGATACCGCGAATTCAGTTCACGCCTGCTCATTGGTACCGACAATACTAGCAACAAAGAGTGGATGAAATCCGTCATATTCAAATAGGGAGACTCGCTGGAAATCATAAAGATCGTCGCCGGCGGCTTAATGCTACATAAGTCAACAATCGCTAGCCCTGAATGGGCTCAAGATGACCCTCGACAAGCTGGAATACACTATCGCAGTTTCGGCACTCCCGATGAAACACCTCATATTTCCGTCTACTATCTAACGATTCGGACCGTAAGGTAAAGTTGCTCGGCAGAAAGTGGTTTATTTACAAACCCAATGGGCATAACATGGTAAACGAGGGGGACAAGAAGGTAGGCGAAGAACAAGATCTCGTTCCGGGCGAAAGTTTCTCCTAAAAGAGTTTTCATGTGTCCGTAACCGACGTTTCAGCAATGGGCAGTTTCCACGGGGTGGACGAGTATGGGACGATATTGCATGTACAGATTACTCGGTTCTCCAAGCGAAATCCCGAACAATCCAGCTGACTTCCTCTAAAAAAGAACGAGTAAATAGCGGAGGCTGCCTTGTGCGGATGAAACCTGAGCTAGAGCTATTTGAGCGTCTTTTTTGTTAAATATGATAATTGCCCGTCCCTTCGCAGCTTGACCCAAGCCTTTCACCTCGTAACAACTCTAATCATTGTCTAGATATCTTTCAAAAGAACTCACCATATGGGACAACAGCACAGAAAAAAAACGAAGCAAAAGAGGCGTAAAGCCTACCTATCTCGCAAAAGTGAGCGGAAGCAGAAATCTGCGAAAAAAAGCAAGTAGCAGAAAATTCCCATTCTCGCTGAACGTTTGCCATGAGTCTTCTCGGAATTGAGGACCGCCAGTGGATTTCCCTGGCGACAGTTGTTTTTGTCGTTGCCGCAGCGCTTAGGGCGTATACTGCACTTAAGTTGCATCGAAAAGCGAAGCGGCCCTCCACGCTCATGCTCGTTAGCTTCGGCTGGATCCTTCAGACGATCGGCCTTTACGCACGCGGCCTAGAATATGGAGGCTGCCCACTTTCGAACCGCTTCGAGCTGGTCCAGTTCATGGTATGGTCCGCAATCGCTTTATACATCTTTGTCGGGCCCGCTTTCCGCGTCAGTTTTCTGGGGATGTTTACATCCACCTTCGCAAGCGTTTTCTCTATTCTTTCACTCACAGTCCGATCTTGGGACAGTCCATCGCGTATACCGATTTTCGGAGATTCCCCTTGGATTGAGACGCACGCTGCCCTCGCCCTTTTCAGTTACGGAGTATTTGGGGTTCTTGCACTTACCTCTGTCATGTACCTCCTGCAAACTAGGAGTTTAAAGCAAAAGAAGATGGGAGGCCTTTTCCCCTACATGCCTTCGATATTCGAGCTAACCCAGATCAACTTCCGCCTGCTCGCCATCGGTTTTTTTATACTGTCAGCGTCACTTGCAATCGGAGCAGTTTACTGGTTTCGAGAAACCGAATCCGTGGATCTTCCCAAGTTAGGCACAACTATCGTCGTCTGGTTCGCATACGGAATCCTAATCCTATTGAGATCCCGCCAGACACTCTCCTACAAGCAATATTCTTGGACCTGCATCGCCGTATTTGCCACGGCCCTTTTGTCACTTGAGGCAGTTGATCAACCCAAGGCAAAGGAGTCGCCCCTTCTAGATAGCACGCCACCTGCTAGATCTCCATGAGTACGCATCACGGTGAACTATTGCTTATTACCATCAACCATGAGACCGTTTCCTTGGAAAAACGGGAGCGGTATTCACTGGATGATGTGCAAATAAAGATGCTATACGAAACTTTGCATCGTTCACCAATGCTAGAAGAATCTTTGATTCTGAATACATGTAATCGGTTCGAGCTTTATTCAAAAACGAGCGACCCAAAAAATGGTGGTGCCATCGCATTCAAAACGTTGGCCTCGTTTTACAATGTTCAACGCGAAGAAATCGAATCCCACGCTAGAATTCGATTTGGGAGGGAAGTGATAAAACATTTAATCGAAGTTTCCGCCGGACTTCGGTCACAAATCACCGGAGAGGCTGAGATATTCGGACAAGTTAAAAAGGCGTATGCCACCTGCCAGCGTCTTGGGTACTCAGGGCGATTGATTAATCGCATGGTCCAGAAAGGATTCCAAGCTGCGAAACTGATTCGCCACTCAACTCAAATCGGCGAGGGTCAAATTAATATTTCCAATGTGGCAGTGGATCTTTCTTTGAAAATATTCGGATCGCTCAAGAACACCTCCGCTCTTGTTGTCGGAACCGGCGAAATCGGGGAAAAGACTGTTAAAGCATTGAAGAGCCGAGGAGCCAGCAACTTCGGCGTCGCTAGTCACCATTCAGGCCGGGCCGATGAGATAGCGGAAAAATGGGGAGGAATTCCGCATGCGTTAGGCGAACTGGAAACTTATCTGAACGACTACGATATAATTATTTCGTCTAGCGAAACGGACTCCTCTTTACTAGACGCTCGATCCCTTGGAAAGCACATGAACGCCCGAAAGAACCGACCCCTTTTTCTCATAGATCTCGGACTACCGAGGAATATGGACGCCTCCTGCCAAGAGATTGAAAACGTCTACCTCTACAATCTAGACGATCTCGCAAAAATCGCAACCGACAATTTAAGCGAAAGAAGAGCTGCCATTAAGCAAAGCGAAAAAATCGCGGCTCAGAAGTCGGCTTCAATTTGGCAGATGCTCGAAAGCAGAGGTCTCGTCAATTTCCAATAATGCGGCTTTCTTCGCCGATTAAGAACCCTTTTATATTCATTCCAAGAGCCTGGGGGTTCGAAGACTTTTTAAGCCCGTCCTACTTGCTGATCTTTACCTCATTAACTAGTCGGAACACTTCCTTTTTGAAGGAACGAGATCCCGTTTAAGAGATACATCTAAAAGTGCTTGGATCTTATCAAATTTTCCCTCCTTGATCGTGCTGCGAACAACCGATTCCGCCACCATGATTTCTTGCACGGGAACGCTCCTATCATATTCAAACGAAGGAAGTATTTTTGTACAATAACGCACTGGATTGATTCGGAAATCTTGAGCCGTCCAAGTTCGTGCTTCTCCGTTAGAAAATTTTCGCGAAGACTAAGAATAAACCTGCCGCACGCTGGCCGCGTGAAGGGTCGTAAACCTCGGTGACCCGTCTCCGCGGTAGACATAGCCGAATCTAGAGCACCCGCTTCTGGCATCTCCCCCACAACAATGATGCCGGGATTCTGACGCAGTACTGCACGAGGGGCCTTTCTGAAATTTGGCGTATCAATGCCAATCTCTCTTTGAATGAACATACTTTGATGGTCGATGGAGTCGTACTCAATTGGGTACTCCAGAGTGTCAACCTCTTCTAAATCCCATTCATTCGCGATAAAATTGGCTTGGCAGACTTTATAACCTTGTCGCTCGCTCCCTTTTTCACGCTTAGCAGAAACATTCTTCGAAAATTTCTAAGGACATTATTTTTTACTAAGTTTTGATTATTCTAACCCTTGTGAGCCTAAATAGTTGACCGAGTATATAAATCGTATTGGAACTCGGAACCCCTAATCTACATTTCGAGGAAAAATGACTGAAACACGATTCACAGGATCCATTACTGCGATGGCGACTCCGTTTAATGACGATGGCACGCTAGCGGTTGGTGATCTACAAAAGTTTGTCGAACAGCAAATATCAGGTGGTATCCAAGGTTTGCTACCCATGGGTACCACTGGCGAGTCCCCTACACTCAATCATGAAGAGCATGGCGAGGTGGTTGAAATCGTAGTAGAAACCGCCAAAGGCCGCCTTCCCGTTATCGCAGGTTCCGGATCCAACTCTACTCGGGAAGCGATCTCTTTAACAAAGCATGCTGACGCTGCAGGTGCTGACGGCACGCTGCACGTGACCGGCTACTACAATAAGCCCACCCAAGAAGGCATTTTTCAACACTTCTCGGCAATCGCCCAAGAAACGGACAAGCCGATTATTCTCTACTCAATTCCAGGTCGTTGTATCGTTGACATTTCAATCGCAACCGTGGAAAGGCTTTTGTCGAAGCATCCGAATATTCGCCACATTAAGGAGTCCGGCGGAGAAGTAAGTAGAGTCGATGAACTCAAATCCGCACTAGGGGACGACATCACTGTCCTCAGTGGCGATGATGGACTTACTCTTTCGTTCATAGCATCTGGAGCCGATGGAGTCATTTCAGTAGCGTCCAATATTCTACCTACAGAAGTCACTAAGCTTGTCACTACCGCATTGAGTGGAGACCTGAAAAGAGCGTCGGAAGTTCACCGCAAGCTGTATCCATTATTCAGAGATCTTTTTATTGAGCCGAGTCCTGTTCCCGTGAAGATCTGTCTCAAAAAGCTCGGAATCTTTTCTACCGACCGCGTTCGCCTACCCCTTTGCAACGCAAGTCCAGAAAACCGGCAGTCTATACTGGAAAGCCTCTCGACCGTAATACCTAGTACGAACGCAAAACAAATTGATTAGAACATGAAAATTTGCATCAACGGATTCAAAGGTCGGATGGGCGCCGCGATTGCGGATGAAGCCGTGAGTTCGGGTCACACAATCACCGGGAAAGTGGATATCGGAGACGATCTAAAGGCAGCGCTTAGCGAATCTGATGTCGTGATCGACTTTTCCTTTCACACCATCACGCAAAGCGTTTTCGAAGCGGCTGCGGATCTCGGGAAGGCCGTGATCTGCGGAACGACGGGTCACACCCAAGAACAGCGTGCGAAATTACTCAAAATATGCCAAGCTATGCCCACTGTCTGGGCAGGAAACTATTCCATTGGAGTCAACCTGCTCTGCTACCTTACAGAAAAAGCCGCGGAGATTCTGCCTCTATCTTATAACGCAGAAATCACCGAGATGCATCACCGCATGAAAAAGGACGCTCCCAGTGGAACCGCCCTCATGCTAGCCGAATCCGTACTGGGCCCACGCAACCTAAGCTACGACGATCTTCAACACGGTCGCGAAGGTATTCTAGGAGAACGCGAAGAGAGAGAGGTTGGCATGCATTCACTTAGAGGCGGTGACGTAGTGGGCGATCATAGCATTATATTCGCGGATATCGGAGAGAGAGTTGAACTCACTCACAGTGCATCCAGTCGCGCGATCTTTGCTCGCGGGGCCATCAGAGCCGCTGAGTGGGTATTCGGTAAAGAGGCCGGCGTATACTCTATCCGAGATGTTCTCGGACTTAAGTAGAAATGATTGTCCTCATTGAAGGCAAACTGCTCAAAGCAACACCTCTTTCAGCGATTATCTCTGCAGGAGGACTTGGATACGCAGTCAATATTCCCCTTACCACAGCTGAGAAGCTTCCTCAAAATGGGGAGATCGTAACCCTCCACACGCACGCAGTTTACCGCGAAGACTCGCAAGCACTCTACGGATTTTGGGAAGAAAACGACCGCGACTTTTTCGAGCTCGTGATTGATAAAGTTTCCGGCGTCGGACCCAAAGTGGCAATCAGCCTCATGAGCAAGCTTCCCTTGGGAAATCTCATTTCTGCAATTTCCAGCGAAGACGCAAATCTCCTCGCAAAAACACCTGGGATTGGAAAAAAAACCGCAGAAAGGATTATCATAGAGCTTAAGGACAAGCTCACTATTTTTGCTTCAGCTAGCCAATCGATGGACCTAACCTCGGTAAATCAGACGGTATCCGCCGAATCAGAGGAATCCTCCAAAGTCACAGATGCAGCCTTGGCCCTCCAAGCACTTGGCTACAAGCAAATAGATGCCAAAAAAGCTATTTCCAAAGTGGTTGAGAAACTAGGCTCCAACGTTAGCACTGAGGCTATGATAAAAGCCGCACTGGGCTAGCATCAGATCACCTATTCTGTAGGCGAGGGCTGACTACTTTGAATTTGAGGGGCTATCTCGTGCGGTAGTTATTTCATAACTATTCCCCAAAAAAAAGTTCGCTTTGGAAAAGCTCAGAGGAGCCTCGTTGATTTCGGCGAAGGCATTAAAAGGATCCTGTAGTTCTAACAATCCCAGATCCAAAAGGTCTTCCGAAAATAGCTTCTCCGCATTCAACCCATACTGCTCCCGCGGAGGGATTAAGACGAATCGGTTGTTCCTGTTCCTAGTGTTCTCGCTTCTCAAATTGTCAAAAATAGAAACTCCTACGCTTTTTCCTCGTGATTGCTCATTTACCTTGAGAAAATGCGGAGTCGATACTTCAGACGAGCCAATTTCAGAAAAGAAGAGCGTGCTTCCACCCGAGGGTCCACTTTGAACGATCGGAGGCGGTGCAGTCGGACCGTTCAGCATCGGCAACAAATTTCGACCCGCCATCCCTAATAACGTAAATGCCGCCGCCAGTCCGCCCACAGCGTAAGCGATCTGCTTGAAACTACGCTTACTTTTCCCCGTCTCGAGGGAGTCCCCAAGGAGAGAGCAAGCTTTGTGTATGCGACAGTAGTCTAGAAACAACTTTTGACGCTCCGGCTTACTCCGAGTCTCCTCCGTAAGATCAGAAAGATCCAATGACGAGATCTCATCGTCTAAGTACAGGTTCACCAACTCTTTAAAGCGTTCCAAGTTCATAAAAGTTCATTTCCGAGCCGATCACGCAAGCTTTCGCGAGCTCTGGCGATTCGGCTTTTGACCGTGCCGATACTAACGTCCAAATGATTAGCAATCTCCTCGTAAGAAAGGCCTTTTGCGTTTCTAAGCACAAGAACCTCTCTGTGTTTTGTGCTCAAAAGCTCCATCGCGGCCGTAACACGATCCTGAAATTCGTTTGTGACAGCGATGTCTTGAGGCGTCTCAATATCAGCTTGGAAAATCTCCGCCAGCGTCGTGTCTGCTTCTCCTCCGACCTTCTGGTCAAATGACACAGACTTATCCCGCTTTCTCCGAAACCAGTACCAGTACCGATTCCGAGCCAAGTTCGTCGCTATCTGATAGAGCCAAGTCGAGAAGCTGGAATCACCACGAAAGTTTCCCAGTCCACGGTGGGCTCTTATAAAGGCGTCTTGCGTTACTTCCTCCGCATCCTGCGAGTTTCTAAGCAGTTGCATCACCATTGCGTAGATACGATCCCAATAACGGCTTACCATCTCCTCGAAAGCAGCCTCGTCCCCCTGCTTGAACCGTGCAACCAGCACCTTGTCTAAGGCTACTTCCTGTGCTCTAGATGACATAACATTCTGCCTTATCCGACGTTGATCTTTGATTAAAGTTCCCAATTTTCTCCTCCTATCCCATTTTTATGTGAACTGGCTTAATCGAGCGTTTCTCGTTTTAAATTTCGACTCAACCCAACGATGTTCACCTTTTTGACGCACCTTGTTGGCACTTAATTCCAATTTTCCTTTTGGTTATACGCTCAGAAATCATTTCCGGTTGCTAAAATCACTCCCCCCAAAGAGCCCTTTCCTATCCAATAATTGCCCAAAAGATGCTCTGTACGTAGCTCTGAACTTAATCCAATCGAAGTTCGTATCACTCTTAGAAAAAAATAGCCAATTGGCGGTTGGTCCGAACTGGTGGGTCGACTCGGACTCGAACCCAGAACCAATTTCTAAAAAAACCAATAAATCAGTGTTTAACTGCAAATCGCCTTATTTTAAACTTCTCAACTTCAGTAGTTTAAACAGGATCTTAAAGAATATGCAACCTCAAGAAACATTCTTAAAAGATAGGATCGGCTGATTTTGAAGATTAGGATCCATTTTGGGGATGCATTTTTGGGGCCCTAAAAGAATCTTTGAGGCAGTTCCCGCAACCCCCAATCGCTAACCATACTCAGTAGCTATCGTTTATGGGGCTGGCCTACCGGTAGACTATAGAACTTTGAAATAGCCACACCAACGGCAGTGTGCATTATCACGAGCCATCTTAATCCATTATGCCGGAAGCATGGCTCCATAAATTATCCTATGAATAAACGATATCTTCTTCTCATTTTACTTCTGGCTGCGTCTGCAACTTTGTGTGCACAAAATCGACCCGGCAACAGAGGTGCAGGTAGCTCAACCGAAGTGATCAACGCCTTTGAGGCTCTTGAATTCATGGGAATGCCATATCGTTTCCTCTTGCCGGAAAACTATGATTCTAAGGAGAAATACCCTCTTATCCTAAGCCTTCACGGAGGTGCCGGAGTTGGGGATGATAACGAGTCACAAATGAGAAATTGGACGGAAGTTTTTGTCGATAAAGTATGGCGAAAAAAATACCCCTGTGTGGTGATTGCTCCCCAATCTAGGAGCTCGTGGTCCCTTTTCAATGAACGCATTCCCGAATTGGCTCCGGAGAAAATCAGCGGCTTTCCAATAGGGTGGAGGAGCCGTTTTGAAAGCGGGCGTTATTCGTCGGATACTATTTCGACAGGAAGCCTGACCATGACCTTCTTCCTGATAGATAAAATTGTACGTGATTATAGTATCGATACAAAACGTATTTATGTAATGGGTCACTCCATGGGGGGTGCTGGAACCTGGAATGCTATCTGGGCCGAACCCGATAAGTTTGCCGCAGCAATTCCGAGTGCAGGAGGACTATTGCCATTTAAGGATAAAAGAAGTTTGAAAAAAACACCCATTTGGGCCTTTCATGGAGACTCTGACAACGTAGTGCCATTTGACTTTTCCAGCTCTATATTCGACGCGATGAAGGAGGTGAAAGGCAACATGAAGTTCACTTCCCTAAAAGATGTTAAACACAACGCAAGTGACTACACTTTTTATTATGAAGGCGACGACTTGAAAAAAGGGTATATAACCCAACAGAGTAGTGACCTTTGTGACCCTACACCTAACGTTTGGGATTGGCTGTTTAATCAAAAAATTGATTAACAACCACTTGGCTTCAGGTGCTAAACAAAAGAAAATCGATGAGTAGCTCTCCTTCGTGGATCCAACAAGGCGATGGACGCAGAGGCCTGACTCTTTTCTAGAGCTTCTGCTCATCGAGACGGTACCCGCCTTGCTGATGTGATAGAGAGGCATGCAAACGCGGTCTGTATTGTGTTCGACTGAGGGTATTAGGATAATGGATCAACTGCCCAAAGAAACCATAATTGGCAAAGCGGCTTGAAAGCACTTTTAAGGCTCTGGGATAAGTTCAGCCATAAAGAAGCAATTTGGCAATTCACTGGTGCCAAATAGCGATAGAGCAGCAACTGAAGTTTTATCAAATGAGAAGTTGCTCATTCCGCCCGTCCCATCTGTGGTACCCCAGATTGACCAGTTCTCGAGATCGTCACTTACCCAAAGACGGTAGATACGTCCCATAACAGTTTTTACCCTGATTGTGATGATATCTTCCTCAGTAGCAGAAACAGCTATAAGGGCAGAACTTAGCGTGTTATTGCTAGCCATCATGTATTCAAGATTACCATTGGTTTTGTCTTAGCATGTAACATGCAGGTGATTACTGGAATCAATCGCTAAGGAGGAATCCCAGCCGACGTTATCTGTGCTATCAAGCGAGATTGGAGTGCTCCACGAAGAGCCATTTCGATCGGAAACAGAAAAAATATCTTCACCATTCGAAACTGATGTTAACCCCGTCGCATTCACATCATTGGCCACAGGAAGCACGGCAGATTCACCCATCTCTTTAATCTCTTCAAACGTTTGGGCCCAACCCGAGACCGAAACCGAGCACACTACAAAGGCCGCGAGGCAACGTGCTAATGGGGTATCTTGGGCGAACGTGACTCTGACTGAACTTCAACCTCGCACAATCTAGCAAGGGCGAACGGCGTTAGGGCTTATTAGAAATACTCTCCCTCAGCCCGCGTCTCTCAAGGGATAAAGCCTCCACTCCAGCCTCACTAGGTTTCGAAGTCTAGCTTGTCTCTACTGAATTTTTTTCTTACTCTCTTGTAGCCTTGGGCCTACTCTTCCAGGTGTTCTTGGACCGTGCGGTAAAGATCGACCACATGTTGGTCATGGAGACGGTAAAAAACTTGCCGACCTACTTTCCGATAACTGACGAGTCGTGCAGCACGCAGAGCACGTAGCTGATGAGAAATGGCCGAATGTGTCATTTCCAGTTTAGCCGCAAGATCACAAACGCAAAACTCCTCTTCTGCCAAAAGCGAAATCAGCCGCAGACGCGTGGGATCACTTAGGACGTTGAAAAAATCACCCATTTTTTGGGCCTCAACCATCACCAAGGGATCCACGTTGCCTGAGGAATCTGTGTGATGCTCAGAGCAAACAACTTGGCAAATTTTATCAGTCTCGGAGCTGGGCATATCGTAGATTCCCTCTATAGTGACAAATTTGCAATTGACAAATATGTGAGTGTACGTTCATATATGAGCATGATTAATCAAGAATCGTCAAAGTGTGCATGTTCTGATTGTAGATGCGAAGTTAGCGACGGCAACCGTTTTGCATCGGATGGTAAGGAATTTTGCAGCGAAGCCTGTGCGAACGGCCACGCTTCTGGTACGGGCTGCTGCGAAAACAGCTGCCAATGCCAAGGGTAGCCTTCGATGAAGTTTGACCCCGGTAGCGAGCGGCTAATCGGTAACTTCATACACTAGTAGGTGTATTTACTTTTCGTAACCGTCATTTTTCCAACGGTTACGAATGACGGTTACTAAAATCAAGGGGCTAACCTCTTCACTTTTTTAAGTCTTTATTAATTAGCGACTTAAATGTTGGGTCGACAGGGACTCGAACCCTGAACCAATTGCTTAAAAGACGAAAGCTAAGGGTTAAAGCAGTTAAAAATTATCAATATTTATTTGATGGATAACGGCTTACAGCGATTTGTACTTAAACCACTTTAACGCAATTTAACCCGTTTTAAAGGCCATTTTAGGCATGAGGGTTAAACGCTAACGCTAGTTTTCAAGCATTAATTCTTTTGGTTTTTTCACAAAACTTAGGCTCTCACAGAAACTTCGCCCTCGTCGTCCTTGGGTTGGCTAATCGGTAACTTCATACACCTCAACCAGCACTTCACCCACTCCATCGTCGGCCGAGCTCACCTGTACTGTGTAAACCCCTACATCGAGGGTTACGAGAGCCGCAGCACTGCTTGTATCATCAGTCATAAATGGGCGACCTTGGAACGTCTCAGTGGGTTCCAGTGGAAACGCACCAGCAGAACTCATAGCGTTTACAATTTCCGCAACATTGTCATTGTCCGCGTTCCAATCGTCGACCTCAGCAACTAGATCCGGCGGGTTCCCGTCCCATCTTGTCTTATAAATGATCATTGTTGGATTTGGAAGCGGCGACCCCACACCCAAATCTGCCAGCTTCGGCCCTACAGCACGTATCAGCATCTTCTTCTGCTCGCCTAGTACTACGAAGCCTGGTGTAACTAGCTCGCCCTCACCAAGTGCTACGCGAGCCGATACGTTGACTATGGTTCTTGCAGCCTCGGCAGCGGCACTCATCTGGGCCATTGTAGCCAGTTCGTAGATTTCAGGAGACGCAGTTACATCCTGCTGGCCGAGTGTCCTGGAAGCAGCTTCAGCCGCACTCAATTCAGTCGCCGTAAAGAGACTGTAGGATTTAGGGTCAGAGGTAACATCGGATTGACCGGCAGTCCTAGCAGAAGCTTCAGCAGTGCTAACATCGGAAGCGGTATACAAACTGTAACTACTTGGATCGCTAGTTACGTCACCTTGTCCAGCGGTGCGGGCAGCTGCTTCAGCAGTACTGACGTCGGATGCCGTGTAGATGCTGTAAGACGAAGGGTCAGAGGTAACGTCGGATTGACCGGCAGTCCTAGCAGAAGCTTCAGCAGTGCTAACATCGGAAGCGGTATACAAACTGTAACTACCTGGATCGCTAGTTACGTCACC
>Ga0163109_10000240_pt1 | contig 44158 bp, 44 predicted proteins | sample CRUFie1St13metaG_FD_108704 | JGI IMG/M metagenome (GOLD analysis project Ga0163109, IMG submission 108704) | Marine microbial communities from the Costa Rica Dome - CRUD Field 142mm St13 metaG | ecosystem: Environmental > Aquatic > Marine > Oceanic > Photic zone | place: Costa Rica: the Eastern...
GCTATGTAAGGTGATCCTTTTGGAAATTGACAAGGTTTGTAAATCGCAGGGTGGTATTTTGAAATGACATTTTGGCGAAAATTGCTTGTTTTGTTTTTGGGCGGCTCCCTTCTTGCTGGCTGTGAGTCAAATTCCATGTGGCCGTCGTTGTCAGGTGAGGCGCCTCGGGCAGTATCAAATCCGACTAAGATCAATATTGCTGCACCGAGTGCCCCGGCTCCAGTTGGATCGGTTGGAGGTTCTTACCAGCCCCCTCAATTGAGTGCCCCATCCAAAAAATCGGGCCAAACCGTAGTTGGTTCCGCCACCGAAACTCAAATGAGTTTGGGGGGCAAGAAAACAGGAACTTTTGTAGGTAAGAAAATATTTTCGATGCGCGGAGATCTGTCGAAGTTAAAGGGCGCTATCAACAGGTTAAACAGCCGTATGTCAAAACTACGCGTTGAAAATGAAACAGCCACACAACGCTACCATGGCATAGTGGCAGCAATGAGTGCCAAGTTGCAGGCTGGAACGACGCCGGGCAATCCAGTTCTGGTGAAGCAATGGAATGAGGCGCAGCAGCAGTTGGAAAAAATTGAAGGTAACATATCCAAAATGAATGGGCTCTCAAACGATTCCGGTTCTGAGGCCACCGTGGCAGGATATCTTCTCGATAGTGTGCGCGCTACATATACCCTGAGCGGGGCCGTTGATGAGGATCACGTTCAGTTACGTCGTCTTGAAGATGAAGTAAATCGTACGGTGGTGTTTATTGATCGGCTTTTAAATGAGTTATCAAATGATATAAACCGGCAAACGGGTTATCTCGGGAACGAACGTCGCAATCTGACCACCATGTCCATAGCCATTAAAAATGGAGAACGCTATGGTGCTAGTTTAGTAAACCGTGCCTTTGCACAAACTGAGATCAAAACACGGGCAGCAGTGCGTTCTGGTAAGCGCCGAGCAAGTAGCAGACCCCTTGTGGTGATTCGATTTGATCGTCCAAACGTCGCGTATCAACAGGCATTATACAATGCCGTTAGTCGGGCTGTGGAGAGGAAACCCGAGGCTGCTTTTGATCTGGTAGCGGTCAGTCCAAAAGCAGGCACTCCATCCGCGCGGATATTAAATACGACAGCGGCTAAGCGCAACGCTGAGGGAGTTCTTAGGACCTTGACCGATATGGGTTTGCCAGCGTCAAGGGTGAATCTTACCGCAACTAACAGTACTACGGCCCGCTCAAATGAAGTGCGTGTATACGTGCGCTAGGTAACTACAAACAAAAGCGAGGCTAAGGCCCAAAACAAATTCTTAGGGTCTTTCCAATCATTCGTTTTGGCATGTTGGCGTTGCGTTTAGATAGCGGAATACTACTAGAAAAAAGCCCATTTCTGTTGCCGGCCGGTTTTATTATTTTGTTTAACCTCATTGACAATTATTTTTTAAAAAATTAAACATCGACCTTAACGGGTACATTGTCGATCAGCCTTGTAGAATCTAAAATTGCTGCACCAAAGATTCTGGTAGAACTTTCCGATCCATAAATGATATCTGTTTTCTCCAAGGTTATTCCATCCCTAACATCGATATATTCTACGTTGTCAAAGCCCGCAGATTTTAGAGTGGTTGCTGCCCATTTTTCAACCTCATTGCAGGTTGCGCCTTTGACCAAATTACTAGCGGCTTCTTGTAACGTTTCAAAGAGTGCAGCGGCAACTCGTCGCTGTTGATTATTGAGATAAGTATTGCGGGATGACAGCGCTAAGCCATTTTCGTCGCGTATTATTGGACACCCGATTATTTCACTTGGGATATTCAGATCTTTAACAAGCTGTCGTATGACAAGTAATTGCTGGTAGTCTTTTTCGCCAAAATAAGCTCGGTCTGGCGCGCACTGGTTTAGAAGCTTAGCGACCACCGTCGCTACTCCACTAAAAAAACCGGGTCTCGCTGTTCCACACATACATTCAGTGAGGCGGCCAACTTCAATCCGAGTTGCGAAGTCTTCGCCATAGATCTCTTTAACGGAGGGAGTGTAAGCGATAGATACACCGATATTTTCGAGCGCTGCAAGATCCTGCTCCTCATTACGGGGATATGCCTCGAGGTCCTCACTCACCGAGAATTGCATGGGGTTTACAAAGATACTTACAATAACCTTGTCGCATTCAGCCATCGCGTGATCAATGAGAGAAAGATGGCCCTTGTGCAGCGCGCCCATCGTGGCCACTAGACCGACTTTTGAACCTTGTGAACGCCATGCGTACGTCAGTGCACGCATGTCGGAAACTGTGCGAATTATCTCAAGCATTCTTTAAAAACTAGCCCGAGACTTTACGTGGCTCCGCTCCAAAACAATGTTCTGCATCTGGAAACCTTCGTTGACGGACATCGCGAGAAAACTTTTCAACTGCCTTTGCCATTTCGGCGTTCAACTCTGCGTACCTTTTTACAAATTTTGGCTGGAAAGTATTAAACATACCAACCAAATCTTCGGTCACCAAAACTTGACCGTCGCAGCGCGGTGAGGCGCCGATACCAATTATTGGAACTGGTGTGTTTTCAGTAACACGAGCGGCTACCGGTTCAACTGTTCCCTCAATAACAATTGCGAATGCCCCTGCTTGAGCTATGGCTTTCGCGTCTCGCAAGATCTGGTCCGCTTCTCTTTGGTCTTTTCCATGGCTACGGAAACCGCCGGCGGTATGAAGGCTTTGCGGTCGCAGCCCTACGTGCCCAAATACTGGCACCCCACGTTGGCTAAGAAAATACACCGTATCCTCCATTTCCACGCCACCTTCTAATTTAACGGCTTGGCAGCCAGTTTCGGACATTATTCGAGCTGCATTCCGGAATGCTTCCTCTTTACTTCCTTGGTAGCTTCCAAATGGCATATCAACAGCAACGAGTGCGGCATCAGAAGCTCTTACTACTGCTTTGCCATGACCAATCATTGTGTCGAGTGAAACACCCAGTGTTGTCTCCATGCCATAGAGAACCATCGCCACTGAATCTCCCACCAATAAGAGATCTACATACCGATCAAGAACTTGGGCAGTAGGTGCAGTATATGCCGTCAGGCAAACAATAGGGTCCCCACCTTTTCTAGCTCGGATATCGGGTGCGGTTAGACGTCGTTTGGATTTATTCATGGTTATAGTCCCATCCACCATGCTGCAAGCGATCAGTTCAACGTGATTTACATGTCACATGTGGTGCATCCCAGCAAGAGAGAACTTAAATCTTCGCACGACACGGAGTAATTTTCCATTGGGCAAGTTCGATTATGTTTTTAGTGGCGCCAATTTTTTATATGAATAAATAAAGTCTTTGGGGAAAGAATAATAAATTTGCATTTTCCAAATTACAAAAAAAGGCCCTATAATTTTTAATAAGTCGTCCTTCACGTCTTTCCCAACAGATCAAAACTAATTTGGGACGCAGTTATATAATGTCTGGATTAAAGGTAGGCGATTAAAAAAATCGACTAATTATTGCAAATTTTTATTTGATTTGCTGCTCGGCGTTTTAAGCTGTTTGTATAAAATTGGGAGAATAGTGATCAGGGCTATACCGCAAAGTGTAATAATTGAATTTGGCGTGAGTATTTCGTCCATTACTAGTGTATCGCCACTGCTGAAAATAAACCCCAGACTTGCACCGGCTGTCACGAAAATGAAAGTGCTTGGTATAATGCCAAAAAAAGTACCCAACAAATATGTCTTTAGACTAACACCCAAGAAAGCAGGCACGATATTTATGATGAAAAATGGAAATATTGGTACAAGGCGTAAGAAAAGCATATAATAAAGAGCATTATCCCGGAAACCCGGCTCCATTATTTTGATTTTACTTTCTGCACGTGCGCTGAGTGGCGCTCCCAGTGCAGTTTTAGCCAATGAAAAAACGATGCAAGCACCAACAGTCGCTGAGGTGACAACATATACCGTTCCGAGCAACTGGCCGAACATATATCCCCCTAAGATTGTAAGCAACGTGCCTATTGGCAAGGAGAGTGCTACACTCATAACGTAGATAAATATAAAAGCGGCTATCATTATGAAAGGGTATTGATCTACCTGTCTCAATACCCAGTGTCGCTGCAAATTCAGGTTCTCTAACGTTGCAAATTCGCTACCACCTGACATGTGGAATAAAGCAATGCCTAACCCCACTATTACGGGTAAAACTAATACTTTACGAATTGGGCACGACCTTTTCCTAACTCTATGTTTCCGGTGTTTCTTATGGGGATTATCTTTTGTCGGTTTTGTACTCATAATCTTTATAGATAGTAGTTCGTGGTAGATAGTTTACAAACCAAATTTTATGCAGATTGTTATTTGCCATCTTTCCTATTGATTACCTGTCTTGCAGGGATCGTTGACTTAGTGGACGATAAATTCTATAGAGCGCACGATATTTAATAGCGTTTGGAGTCCTCCGTGAAACGTACATTTCAACCAAGCAGATTAGTCCGGAAACGTCGTCATGGTTTTCGCGCTCGAATGGCATCGAAGTCTGGCCGTCAAGTACTTGCCCGGCGGCGCGCCAAGGGCCGCAAGATTTTGTCTGCATAGGTATGCCAATTGGCGTACTGCCGCTGAAACGGCGCGCGCAGTTTCTCCACGTGGCTGCTGCTCGACGCTACTTTGTCGCCCCGGGCTTGTTATTACAGGTATGCCGCAATAACGAGGCTGGTAAGGCTATACGTGTGGGATATACTGCTAGCAGAAAGGTTGGGAACGCTGTAATTCGGAATAGGGCCAAACGACGCTTGCGTGCAGCGGTGGAGGAAGTTATGCCTTTACACGGTCTAGCTGGTTACGATTACGTAATTATAGCAAGATTGGCGACCATCGAACGGCCATTTCGCGCGATACAGGCGGACATAAAGACTGCGATGAAGAGATTGAATGTTTGGCGTGAAGCTGGTGTGATATTGCCTCCGTTTGAATCTAGGGGAAAATAAATGCAACTTGTTGGAAAATGTCTTGTGTTTTGCATTCGCTGCTATCAGCTAACTTTTGCAGCTTTTACAGGTAACAGCTGTCGCTTCCAGCCGAGTTGCTCAACATACGCCACTGAAGCCATTAAAACCCACGGTCCATGGGGCGGGATCCTGCTTGGAATATATCGCATTTTGCGATGTAACCCTTGGGGGCCTTCTGGTTATGATCCAGTACCGCCTGCGGTGGATGGTAACCAATCCCAATTACCTCCTGGTTAACTTGTACAGAACTGGAATTTTTTATGTTGCCCGAACAACAAAAAAATATGTTATTGGCGATAACAGTCTCATTAGTGATTGTTGTTGGATTCAACATTATCTTTCCACCGCCACAACCCGAGGAGATGGGTCAAGACCAAAAGGAATTGGAACAAAAAACGCCGGTTGATAAGCTTAAGGAAAAAAATGCATTCGATGCTGATGGCAAATTAAGGAACCGGACTGTAACTGCCGACGCCGGGCCTAAGTTGGGTGCTGATACAAAGGATATGATACGGCAACCACCTCCTAGAAACCTCAGGCCAATTTTCAAAGATCGTGCCTCGGTGCTTCAAGATGATATAAATCGAGTAAAAATCTCCTCGACACGGTTGACAGGATCAATTGCTTTGACTGGAGCTCGTATTGACGACCTAGTTCTTAAAGGCTATCGGTCGTCTCTGGATCCAAATAGTGAAGAAATTATCCTATTACAGCCACAAGGCTCCGAGAAGCCATACTATGCAGAATTTGGTTGGCTTGGAAATGCAGTTGAAGTTCCAAATTCTAAAAGCGTATGGAAGGCAGACCGTTCTGTCCTAAGCCCCGGGAAACCAGTTACTCTTAGCTGGGATAACGGTAAAGGGCTGAAATTTGAGCGTGTAATTTCTCTTGATAATTCTTACATGTTTCAAATCACTCAGCGTGTAAGAAATTCGACAAATCAGGCGATTTCACTGGCGCCTTATGGGTTGGTGTCGCGAACCGGAACACCTGAAGTATTAGGCTTTTATATTTTGCATGAGGGGATGATTGGCGTTCTTAATGGAGTGTTACAGGAAGTAGATTACGACGATTTTGATGATGGGAGGCCCAAGCGTTTCGAGAGCAAAGGAGGATGGCTCGGAATCACAGATAAATACTGGCTTGCGGCCCTAATTCCTAACCAAAAGCAGACAGCAAATACAAGCTTTGTGAGCCACAAAAGAGGGTCACAGCAGGCATACCAAGCGGATTATCTCAGCCCATCTATGAGTGTTAACCCAGGGGAAACAATTGAAGCGAAAAGCAACTTTTTTGCGGGTGCTAAGGAGAAAAAACTTTTAGATTCTTATATGGTGGATCTTAAGGTGGATAAATTTGATCTCGCTATCGATTTTGGCTGGTTCTGGTTTTTCACAAAACCCTTTTTCTCAGCACTGAGTTACTTTAACGAAATGTTTGGTAACTATGGAGTTGCCATATTGATATTGACTGTGATCATAAAGATCATCTTTTTTCCGCTCGCTAATAAATCCTATCGTGCGATGAGCAAAATGAAGGCGCTCCAGCCAAAAATGGAAGAATTAAAGGAGAGGTTTGGGGAAGATCGTCAGCGTATGAATACTGAACTGATGAATTTGTATAAGACTGAGAAAGTAAATCCGGCTGCTGGTTGTTTTCCGATTTTGATACAAATTCCGGTATTCTTCGCTCTTTATAAAGTTTTATTCGTGTCTATTGAAATGCGCCAAGCGCCATTTTTTGGTTGGATCTACGATCTGTCAGCGCCAGATCCGTTGGGTATATTTACTCTTTTCGGGCTCATTCCGTGGGAGGTGCCTGTAACTCTTGGTTTCATTAACATTGGAATTTGGCCAATCATAATGGGGGCTACAATGTATCTTCAGCAAAAGCTCAATCCCACCCCTGCAGACCCTATTCAAGCGAAGATTTTTATGTTCATGCCAATTATATTCACCTTCATCCTTGCGCCATTTCCCGCTGGTTTAGTAATTTACTGGGCTTGGAACAACATTCTTTCAATAGCGCAACAATGGTTGATTATGAAACGGATGGGCGTCAGCATTAATTAGAGGTTTTGCTGTATTGGTAAACCGTTTTAGCAGCTCTAGGGGAGACAGAGATAGGATTGAGGCAGGGCGTGTACTTTTTGCGCAAAACTGTGATTTTGTCACTGGCGCAGCTCAGGTTGGCCATTTACCATTACATGAGTTGCCTGAACTTGCATTTGTTGGGCGTTCGAATGTCGGAAAATCAAGTTTAATTAACGCATTGACGGGTCGTAAATCATTGGCTCGAACATCTAATACGCCTGGGCGCACCCAACAGATAAATTTTTTTAACTTAGGTGATCGTCTTATGCTCGTTGATTTGCCGGGATATGGATATGCTCGTGCACCGAAGAAATCAGTGATAAGCTGGACCGAGTTGATTCATTTGTATCTGAAAGGCAGAGCTAATTTGCGCCGCGTGTGTGTTTTAGTTGACGCCCGCCATGGTTTGAAAAATAGTGATCGATCTTTAATGAGAGAGCTTGATCAGGCTGCCGTTGTCTATCAAATCGTATTAACAAAAGTTGATAAGGTGGGTAATGTCGCCCAGCAAACGCGATGCGAGATTGAGCGCGAATTATTAAAACATCCAGCGGCATTTCCGGCGGTTTTATTAACTAGTTCTCAAAAAAATATAGGGCTCTCAGAGTTGCGAGCTGAAATATTCTCAATATTGCCTAAAGTAGGTCAAGGTATAGCTTTAGGGTAACCCCTATCGTATTTTTAGAAATTGGAAGTTTAATATGATTGATAAAGCAAAGGTTCGTGCTGAGTGGTTGGGTAAAGCAGGTATACTTACCGAGGCCCTTCCTTACATGCGCCGTTATGGAGGTAAAACTTTCGTTATAAAATATGGTGGGCACGCTATGGGTGACTCCAAACTTGCCGCTGGTTTTGCCCATGATATTGTTTTGTTACAGCAAGTAGGTATTTACCCTGTTGTGGTACATGGGGGTGGACCCCAGATCGGCGCAATGCTAGAGCGTTTAGAGATTGAAAGTAAATTTATTGATGGACTCCGGGTCACTGATTCTGCGACGGTAGAGATTGTTGAGATGGTATTGTCAGGCCAACTTAATAAGAATATTGCAGCGGAAATCAGTAGGGCTGGTGGCAAAGCAATTGGGATATCCGGCAAAGATGGAAACTTGATAACGGTTGAAAAGGCGACAAGCGCGTCAGGCAATTCCGAAGTTATAAATGCTGCAGACCTAGGTTTCGTGGGAGAGCCGTCTGAGATCAATCCATTTATTATCCATGCGCTGCGAGAAACTGAGATCATTCCAGTTATTGCTCCGCTTGGTTGTGATGTGACAGGGCAGACCTTTAATATAAATGCAGATACGGCGGCTGGTGCAGTTGCTGCTAGCGTTGACGCAGAACGTCTTTTACTTTTGACGGATGTTGAGGGAGTGCTTGATAAGGACGGGAAATTAATACCAGAACTCTCAACGTATGAGGCAAAACTTCTTATGGAGGACGGGACTATCTCAGGCGGTATGATACCTAAATTAGAGACTTGTATCAGTGCTGTTGAGAATGGAGCTGAGGGTGCAGTTATAATAGATGGTCGAGTGCCACACGGTGTGCTTTTAGAAATTTTCACTGAACATGGCTCGGGAACACTGATTCGAGGGCATTAGAATATAGTTCACAGATACACTGTATCTATAAGACTGCAATGACGAGCTAAAACGTGATACAGGCACAGGTAGCAACAGGTATAGTATCCGTCACGCTAGAATCGATAGGGGTTGTGTGGATCCATGTTAAAAAGGACCAATATTTAATTTCCGCATAGCAAGATTATTTTCTTCTGCAATCAGTTCAACACAACAGCACGAGTGGCTAAATTTCTAAATGGGTATCGGGCATGACATTAAATATTGCAAAAGCGGAGCACTGGATTTTTGATCTTGACAATACTTTGTACCCTGCAGATTGCAATTTATTCCATCAAGTCGACATCCGGATGCGAAATTTCATTGCCGAATATTTCGGTTTGGGTGAGGAAGAAGCCCGGAACTTGCAAAAGCGCTATTTTCGGAAATATGGCACTACACTCAGTGGGCTTATGAAGAATCACGGGATGAAGCCCGAACCATTCCTCGAATATGTTCATGATATTGATGTTACTGTGGTACCTCCGAATCCATGTTTGGAACATTCACTGTCGTTGTTGCCCGGCCAAAAATTGGTTTTTACCAATGGGACATCGGAGCATGCAGGGCGCGTGATGAAGCGTTTAGGCATTGAGCACCACTTTGATTGCGTGTTTGACATATTTGCGGCAGATTTCATCCCTAAACCACGCATTTTTGGGTATCGTAGGTTGATAAAAGATTGTTTTATTAATCCACATAAATCAGTCATGGTAGAGGATGTTGCGTGTAACTTAGAGCCGGCGAAGACCCTAGGAATGACAACCGTTTTAATTACAAATTCGGATGAATGGTCTGGTGAGGATAAAAAAAGCGAATACGTTGACCATCGTGTAGATAACTTAACTAGGTGGCTTGGCAAATTGTCAGACTCACTCTAAGGGAGCCAATCTTGACTTAATAGATTTCAATGTGAAAATGGAGTCAGCGTAAATGGCATTAGCATCATTCAAAACACAGGGAAAATAATGAGTGATATAGTTTTAGAAAAAGTGATTGATGAGGCTTGGGAAAACCGTGATTCAATTAATTCCGAGACAACTGGTGAATTTCGTGTTGCTATTGAAAAAACACTCGATTTGTTGGATGCGGGGAAAGTAAGGGTCGCTGAAAAAAAATCTGGCCATTGGCAAGTTAATAAATGGCTTAAGAAAGCCGTACTTTTGTCATTTCGTATAGAGGATATGCGCCCCCAAACGGGTGGGCCGGATGGCTCCATGTGGTGGGATAAAGTATCTGCTAAGACAAAAGACTGGACCGAAAAAGAATTTGAGAAAGCTGCCTTTCGATCGGTGCCGTCGGCTGTAATAAGACGTTCTGCATATATCGCGCCTGGTGTGGTGTTAATGCCTTCATTCGTAAACCTTGGTGCGTACGTTGATTCTGGTACCATGGTAGATACTTGGGCCACTGTTGGCTCCTGCGCTCAGATAGGAAAGAATGTCCATATATCAGGGGGCGCTGGAATTGGTGGCGTACTTGAGCCACTGCAGGCAGATCCGGTAATTATTGAAGACAATTGCTTTATTGGTGCGCGTTCAGAGGTTGTTGAAGGAGTTATCGTTGAAACCGGGTCTGTTCTGTCTATGGGTGTATTCATAGGCCAATCGACAAAAATTATTGATCGCGAGACTGGTGTAATTACGCGTGGAAGAGTGCCCGCTTACTCGGTCGTTGTGCCGGGTAGTCACGCCGGAGATCCTCTCCCAGACGGATCAGCAGGTCCTAATCTTTATTGCGCTGTAATTCTCAAGACGGTGGATGAAGGTACCCGCGAGAAAACTTCAATTAATGAACTTTTGCGGGATTAAGAATGCTTGTCGATGCGATTGACCTCTCGCGCCAGCTAATAAAGTGTCCCAGTGTCACACCGGATGAGGCGGGCGCCCTCGACTTACTCCAAAGCACTCTAGAGAGTCTTGGATTCACCTGTCATAGGCTTGTATTTTCTGAGGAGGGTACACCCGATGTAGATAATCTTTACGCGCGTTTCGGCGAAGGCAGTCCCAACTTCTGTTTTGCGGGTCACACTGATGTTGTTCCTCCAGGCAATTTGAATGAATGGACACATGATCCTTTTGAGGCTGATATTGTGGACGGCATTCTTTATGGACGAGGCGCGGTTGACATGAAAACAGCAATCGCCTCTTTCGTCAGTGCATCAGAGTGTTTGATAAATAAACACCGTTTCAATGGCTCACTGAGTTTCTTAATTACGGGTGATGAGGAGGGCCCGGCTATAAATGGTACACGAAAGGTGCTCGATTGGCTCTCTTCTGCAGGAGAAAAACTGGATTCATGTTTGGTTGGGGAGCCAACAAATCCTTCTCGGTTTGGAGAAATGATGAAAATCGGGCGACGTGGCTCAATGAACTCAGTTGTCACCGTTAACGGTGTTCAAGGACATGTTGCTTACCCAAAGTTAGCTGACAGCGCATCACACCGTCTGATTCGTATGATGAGGGCACTTTTGGATGATCCCTTAGATAATGGTAATGATTATTTTGATGCGTCCAGCCTTCAGGTTACGTCGATTGACATAAACAATCCTACTGAAAATCTCATTCCTGGTAGTGCGGAAGCGCGTTTTAATATACGGTTTAACGATATGCACAGTTCAGACACTCTTAAGAACTGGTTAAAGGAAAAGCTCGATAAATCTGCGGGAGGGGCGGTTAACTACAACATTTCTACTAGAGTAAGTGGCGAATCATTCATTTATCCCCCAGGCCCACTAAGTAATTTGGTGGCTGATTGTGTACAGCAGGTTACGGGAGAGCGCCCGGAGATGAGTACAACTGGCGGGACGTCCGACGCAAGATTTGTTAAAGATCATTGCCCCGTTTGCGAGTTTGGTTTAGTGGGTAAAACCATGCATAAAGTTGATGAGTGTTGCAAACTGTCCGATATCACGGCGTTGACTGAGATCTATGAAGCCATATTAGAAGGCTACTTTTGCATAGAGAGCTAAAACACATAGTATCACATTTACTTTGCGATGGCAGGTTAACTCCACACAAATAAATTTGTGTGTCTATGAGGTTTTAATGCCTAGCACATCTTAATTTAGTGCAGTGGCGATGAAACAAGTAAGGTGAGTACGTTTTTCAGATATAACCTAAAACTGTCTTTGTCTCGAGAAAAGTGGAACCGCAGTGCAGTTAGGTTCGACTTTTCGGGAAGCGCTCAGACGGTAGTGTTACATTAAAAATTAAGGCTCATTTTTTAGTAATCTACCGATGTTAGATACAAACCCGCCGCAGGCGCGGTTGGACCGGCTGCAGATCGGTCTCGCGCGGCTAATATCCGTTCGACATCAGCGCGGCACCACTTGCCTTCACCTACGAGCTTGAGTGTTCCTACTATGTTGCGTACTTGGTGGTGCAGGAAAGAGCGAGCATCGGCTTCAATATATATTTCATTTTTTAGTTTGTATATTTTGAGACGCATCAGAGTTTTAATTGGTGAATTCGCTTGGCAGGCGGCAGCTCTAAAGCTTGTGAAATCATGCTTCCCGATAAGGGTAGCGGCGGCATTGGTCATTTTTTCAATATCGAGTTTGTGAGGGATATGCCAAACTCTGCCAATATCAATAGTCGGGGGAGAACGACGGTTGAGTATTCTATATTTGTAATGTCGTGCTTTGGCATCAACCCGTGCGTGAAAATTGGCATGTGTCTTTTCAACATCGAGAATGACAATTGGTAAAGGCCGAAGGTGAAAATTGATCGCATCACGCACTATGTCTGGGGAAGTTTCACAACTAAGATCAAAGTGTGCACTTTGACCAAGCGCATGAACGCCAGAATCGGTCCGCCCCGCACCAAAAAGGGTTACGGATTCCTGTGAAAACGCATGAATAGCATTTTCAATCGTCTCTTGGACCGTTATGCCATTCTTCTGGCGTTGCCAGCCAACAAATGGCTGTCCATCATATTCAATAGTAATTTTCCATCGAGTTCTCATTTGAGTTGGGTCAGGGGTGGAATAGTCATTCCACGAAGAAAAGCCGCTGTGTCCAGTATGCGTTTACCGGGCCGTTGCAAATGGGTAAGCCGCAGACTTCCTTGGCCGCAAGCTACCGTCAATTGATCATCAAGAACCGTTCCAGGCTGTCCATTGAGTTCATGAGTTTCTGCCGAAATTACTTTTATACGGGCTCCATTGTACTGGAACCAACTTCCCGGCCAGGGCTTAAAGGCGCGGATTTGGCGTTCGAGTTCGTTTGCCGATTGTGCCCAGTTCAGACGAGACTCTTTAGGATCGAGCTTGCTGGCGTAGGTGACGCCAATTTGAGGTTGGGGGGTTGGTGTGAGGGCACCGCTCTCTATTTTGCACAGCGTTTCCACAATTAATGTTGAGCCAAGTTCCGAAAGTGATTGGTGTAATAATTCCCCGGTGGTTTCATTGCTTATAGGAATTGACTTTGCTGTTAGGATTGGCCCGGTGTCAAGTCCTTCATCCATTTGCATTATTGTTATACCTGTGTGTGTGTCTCCAGCTCGAATAGCATGCTGTATGGGTGCGGCTCCGCGCCAACGTGGCAGTAGAGAAGCATGTATGTTAATGCAGCCAAGTCGCGGCATCTCTAGAATCTCTTTTGGCAGGATGATCCCATAAGCAGAGATAATTGCTATGTCGAGTGAAAGTGCAGCAAAAGCATCTATGACACATTGTTCTCGAAAATTAACCGGTGTTCTGGTCGGCACATTCATCTCCTGCGCCACGGTGTGGACTGGGCATGGTCTATTATTTTGCCCTCTGCCAGCTGGGCGCGGTGGTTGGCAATAGACGGCTGCTATGTCATGCCCGGCGTTTCCGATTGCGCGTAGCGGAGAAACTGAAAATAGAGGAGAGCCCATGAATGCAATACGGAAAGTCATATGGTTAACCAGCTAATTCGATTTATTTATTTCATTTTAAGCATTTAATTTTTTTAATTTTTTGAGCCGCCGTAAGATGATGTTACGTTTCAACGATGAAAGATGATCGATGAATAAGATACCCTGAAGGTGGTCCAGTTCATGTTGGATGCATGTTGCGAGGAGGCCGGATGCTTCCTTGTTTATTGTCTGATTATTCTCATTTATGTAGCGAACCTTTATTCTTTCCGGGCGCGTTATTTCACCATATTGTTGGGGTAAAGACAGGCATCCCTCCTCGGCAGTGACCTCCTCCTCTGACGACCAAACAATTTCCGGATTAGCCATGCAAATTGGTTCATTGAGCTGCTCTTTTTTTGAGATGTCAATAACAACCACTCTTTTAAGTATTCCAACTTGCGTTGCTGCGAGCCCAATGCCGGGAGCCATATACATAGTCTCTAACATATCTTTCATAAGCTGAGAAATCTCTGAGTCTACAGTTTGGATTGGTATAGCTTTTTTTTTAAGTATTGGATCTGGGGCTATGATGATTGGTAAAACAGTCATAACTTTTACTCACTATCCTTCGTGGCTACTCTTTTTCGTATTGGTAACGTGTCCGAAAATCAAGTACGGAGGTGTCAGGACATAATAACCGTGATACTCTCTATTTGCGATGCACATGTCGATAGATCAAATTTTTAAAGAGCCTGCACTTTTAATTGCAGCTGCAACCTTTATTCTCGCTTTAATTGTAGTGTTTGGGCAACGTCGAGATCGGTCAGCAGACCTTTCGGCACAAATTAAATTTTTAGCTGAACAACAAGTGGTCTCTCAAAACCAAATTACTGGCAGGCTTCAGGCCCAAGAGCGCGCTTTGTCAAAGTCGCTTGAGGAGCGTTTGGAAGTAGTAAGCCAAAGGGTCGGAGATTCATTAGTGAAGCAAGCTAGTGAAAATTCAAATGCCTTAACGGACCTTCGCGAGCGTCTGGCAGTAATAGGAAAGGCCCAGGAAAATATTACACAGCTTTCAAGCGATGTAGTTAATCTACAACAGGTACTATCTAATAAACAGACACGAGGGGCATTCGGGGAAATTCAGCTTGCAGATCAAGTAAAAAATATATTGCCTCCCGATTCTTATGACTTTCAAGTAGCGCTTTCAAATCAGACAAGGGTTGATTGCCTACTGAAGATGCCCAACCCACCTGGTTCGATAGCTATAGACGCTAAGTTCCCATTAGAAAGTTTCAACCGTTTTAGAACTGCAGAGGGGAAAGAAGAGAAGATAGCTGCACGGCGAAACTTCGCCTCTGACGTTTTAAAACACGTTAGGGACATCTCTGCGAAATATATCATTCCGGGAGAGACTGCCGACAGTGCACTGATGTTTCTGCCTGCTGAAGCCGTTTACGCAGAATTACATTCATCGTTGCCGGACGTTGTAGAAAAATCTCATAGGGCGCGAGTTTATATTGTTTCACCGACCACCTTAATGGCCACATTAAATACAATACGCGCAGTATTAAAGGATGCAGAAATGCGAGAACAAGCCGGTTTGATACAGAAAGAAGTAATGGCCATGAATGATGATGTGGGGCGCCTTGATGACCGAGTGCTGAAATTACAGCGACATTTCGGTCAAGTTGAGGAAGACATTAGGCAAATTCGTATTTCAAGCGATAAGGTTCAAAAACATGCCGTACGTATTGCAGAGGTTGAGCTGGAAGATCAGGACACGTCACCAGTTCCCGATTTTCGTGATGATCGTGAGAAATAGAGATCGTTGACTGATCCAAAAAGCATCGGATTTGTGTTTCTAATTTCATGGTAATAACTTGCTGAGAATTTTTGGAAGCCTGATGTTTTAGAAGGCTAAACAGAAAATTAATGAAAGTATGATACTGTGGCCTTAGGATGCCGAAATTGTTAAGCGTCAACTCACCCAAGTCCTCACCATACAAAAACCGTACGCGGGTCAAATAGCACCCTTATGAAATTTTAAAGGAGATAAATATTCTTGCTCTTACAACAGCGGAGTGACTTGACGGCGTGCCTTTAGCGCTGCTGTCAATGTGCCATCATCAAGGAAATCTAGTTCTCCACCTACAGGTACTCCGTGTGCGATTCGTGTGATTTTTACGCCGGAAGCCGACAAGCAATCCGTTATGTAGTGAGCCGTTGTCTCGCCATCTACTGTCAGGTTAGTTGCAAGGATTATTTCGGTTATGTCCTGATCTTTTACTCGTTCGACGAGCTTTTCTATATTTAAATCATCAGGGCCAATGCCATCTATCGCGGATAATCTGCCGCCTAGAACATGGTACCGTCCTTTAAAAGCAGATGTACGCTCCATTGCCCAAAGATCTGCAACTTCTTCAAGAACGCAAAGCTGATTTGGATTTCTTTTTGCGTCACAACAAATTAGGCAAGGCGAAATAGTATCAACATTCCCACAAACTTCGCAGTTTTTAATGCTGTTACTAATTTCACCAAGGGCTTCACGCAGCGGAATAAGAAGGCTCTCATGCTTCTTGATAAGGAATAGAGCAACGCGACGTGCCGAACGAGGGCCTAGGCCTGGCAATCGCGATAATAAGTGTATGAGTTTGTCGATTGAGTTCATATATGTGTCAAATGTTAAAAAGGCAATTTTATGCCGGGCGGTAATTGTAATCCACCCATCATTTCGGATGTCTTCTCTTGGATTGTTTGTTCTAATTTTGTTTTTGCATCATTGTGAGCTGCCACAATTAGGTCTTCAAGAATTTCTAGTTCCGAAGGGTCAATTAAATTTGGATCAATTTTCAAACTGCGCATTTCGCCCTTTCCGTTCAAAGATACCGTCACTATGCCTGCGCCGGCTGTCCCTGCCACATTCAGTTCAGAAAGGCTTTCTTGGAAAGAACCCATTTTTTCTTGCATTTCTTGCGCTTGTTTCATCAACTGCCCCAAGTTTTTCATCTATCGATCCTTTTCCATAATTCTGTAGTCATTCTTCAAGTTATTTTTCGTCTCTGAAATAGGCAGTTCGGATTTCGATGTGACTTTAGAAATCGCTGCCCCCGGAAATGCTTTTTTGATTGCCCGCACTGCAGGGAGCATTTCAATAGCATCTTTCTTTTGTTGTTCCCTTGCTTGACTCTGCTCTTCTAATGTCGGCTTACCCGTTTCCTGCGATATGCTTACGACCCATCGCGTGCGGGTCCAATCACTAAGTTTTGCTGCCGCTCGGCTAGCTAAATCACGAGGTGCATGGGCATTTGGACGAATTTCAATGTGGCCCGGCTCGAAATGGACTAAGTGAATATTTCTGCGCAGATTGCTGCAAATTGCGGCTTCCTTTCTCGAATCAAAAAGATCAACAACTTCCTGAAAATTTTTCGGCGAAATTGATGTTTGCAAGTCATTATTTACCTTTAAGTTTGGCGCAGCGCTTACAGCCCTCTCATCAGGTATTGAGTTTCTCGGGATTACATTGCTAGGGGGGCTTGTTTTTTCCTTATTAGCTTTTGATGTCGAAGAATCACTCTCTATTTTTTCTATTAGGGTAGTAGCCGGGGGTAGATCAGCAGCGTAGGCTAATCGTACCATTACCATTTCAGCGGCTTGTCGAGGCGCTGGGGCATTAGTCGTTTCTTTCAGACCTTTAATTATAAGTTGCCAATTCCGAGTGAGTGTTGACATCTCAACTTTGTTGGCCAGATGGCTGCCACGTAATTGCTCAATTTCAGATGCAAATTCTGTTTCGCTAATATTGGGATCAATTTTAAGCCGTGTAACCCAATACGTTACGTCGAGAAGATCTTGCAGCACTAGTGCAGGCTCTGCGCCATTTTCATACATTGATGAAAAAGTTTCGAGCGCTGTTTTTATATCGCCTTTCATTAAGGATTCATAAAGATCGTATATATTGCTACGATCTACCAACCCAAGCATTGATTGAACAATGGTCCCAGTAAGGGCTCCATCGCTAAGCGATATAGCTTGATCAAGAAGCGATAAACCGTCGCGTACCGAGCCATCCGCTGCATTAGAAATCAACTGAAGCGCATGTGTATCAGTTTTTATATTTTCTTTTTTTGCAATAATTTGTAGATGAGCAGTCAAAACCCCCACGTTTATGCGCTTCAGATCAAACCTTTGACAGCGTGACAGGACTGTTACTGGTACCTTTCTAATTTCGGTGGTGGCAAATATAAACTTCACGTGCTCAGGAGGCTCCTCAAGAGTTTTGAGGAGCGCATTAAAAGCATTCTTCGACAGCATGTGTACTTCATCAATTATATAAATTTTAAATCTGCCACCGCTCGGTCGATAGCGAACTCCATCTATCAACTCGCGAATATCATCAACCCCGGTCCGGCTGGCTGCGTCCATTTCTACGACGTCTATATGTCGGTCCTCGGAAATAGCTCTACATGACTCGCAACTACCACAAGGATCGGCTGTTTCCAGCCCACTTCCACCAAGCCTTGCACAATTAAGTGCTTTAGCAATTATTCGTGCTGTGGTGGTCTTTCCAACGCCGCGTACTCCCGTCAACATAAAGGCATGTGCAATACGTCCCGAAATTATGGAATTTTTTAAAGTTTGCACCATCCCATCCTGACCGACCAGTTCTGTAAAATTTGATGGCCGGTATTTTCTGGCCAGAACACGATAGCCTGATGAGATTTCATTTTCGAGGTTTGTAGTCATGTTGTATGAATGGGTTCACATAATACTTAGTTTCGGTAAAAGAGTGGGTGACCGGACCAATGACCCAAATCGAACTCGCTACGGCTGCTTCCTCTCGGACCTGACCGGATTAACAAGAGATCCGTCCACCGGCCGGCCACCCGTCACCACTATAACAGCATACGGCAAGAGTGGAACATACGTTCATGCAAAATCTTGCAACATAATTGCTGACATGTCAGTTTGCTACACATGGAATCTTTGAATTTTTATGATAGGCCCAAGTTTGATAAAGCTGGCCACTTGCGCACTGATAATGCCTGGCTTGAGCGCCAGATCGCTTCGGATTCAAGCCAAATTGTGCCAATTTGGCGAAGCCGGAATTTTGTTGCCGACATTGAGAATCCTAGACTTACGACCATGCCGATGAATGAAAGCATCCTAAATGATAGCCCAGTTATAGTTTTTCTAGGTTTATTTAATGGCACAGCCCATTTTGCTGTCGATTTGTCTCATTATGAGAAACCTCCGTTCTGTGACGCTGGTCGATTTGCAGATTTGAGGGTCATTGGAACACTTCTACCTCGCGATGAGAGCTCTCTTATGGCCTTCGCGCGAGCCCATATGACCTGGCACAAACGTCATAGGTTTTGTGGATGTTGTGGGGCGGCTACAAAAAGCAAAAATGGAGGACATGTGCGCGTTTGCACCAACAAAAATTGTAAGACAAGCTGTTTCCCCCGCATTGATCCGGCGGTAATTATGCTGATACATGACGGAAGTGACCGTATTATTCTGGGACGAAAGAAGACAATGTTGCCCGGGCAACATTCAATTCTCGCAGGCTTTGTGGAGCCAGGGGAAAGTTTAGAGAATGCGGTTGCACGAGAGGTCTTTGAGGAGGTAGGGATTGAAATAACAGATGTACAGTATCACTCCTCACAACCATGGCCTTTCCCGGCTAACATAATGCTTGGATTCACCGCGCGTGCTACCACTTTTGAGTTGAATGTGGACTATAACGAATTAGAGGGGGGAGCACGATGGTTTTCTAAGGAATACCTTCGGAATTCGCCAGAGAATGACACCTTTCGTTTGCCAAGAAAAGATTCAATATCCCGCCGTCTAATGACGGAGTGGATAGAGAGTTGATCCGATCTTCAAAATAAAAAATAGTATTAGTGGCAAGAAACGCTTTGTTTTTAAATAAAAAGTACATGAACAGATCAATCAATCCTTGCACAACAGTTTCAAGAAGAATGGCGGGTTACTGTATCAAGTTTTGGTTCCCTTGTTCTCTCTGTACGCGGCTCCGGGATAAACTCCTAAAATTTTTACCTCTCGGCTGAAAAAACTTAACTCTTCCATAGCCAGCCTTACCTTATCGTCATCAGGGTGTCCTTCTATATCGATATAAAACTGAGTGGCGGTGAACTGACCTCGGACCATATAGGACTCCAACTTGGTTACATTTACGTCGTTGGTGGCAAATCCGCCAAGCGCCTTGTAAAGTGCTGCTGGTACATTACGCACTCTGAAAAGGAATGAGGTGACAACAGTTCCCGTGCTTGGATCAGGGTCTATCGGAACCTTTGCCATCACGACAAATCGAGTGGTGTTATGGGGTTCGTCCTCAATATTATTCTTTAAAATATCAAGTTCATAGATTTCTGCCGCCAGCGCTGATGCTATGACGCCCATGTCATCTTTTTGAACTTTAGCCAAGTCCATCGCAGCGCCAGCAGTGTCAGCATGAATGACCGTCGTCAGCCCTAGTTCACGGATTACTTTCCGACATTGGGACAGAGCGTGCACGTGTGAATGTATGGTTTTAATTTGCTCAATTTTTGCCCCCCTGATTGCGAGCAGATGATGCTGAACACGCTGAAAATTCTCAGCAATGATATGGAGTCCTGAGTTAGGGAGGATTTGATGAATATCGGCTACCCTACCGGCGACCGTATTCTCAATCGGTATCATTGCAAGCTCTGCTTCTCCTTTATATACCGCTTGGAAAGTATCCTCAAATGTTGGACAAGGTAATGGTGTCATTTCAGGAAAGTTGGCGCGACACGACATATCGGAAAAAGCGCCAGGCGATCCCTGAAAAGCGATTTTATTCTCGGTTTCCATTTTTTGTTTATCCTGAAAAACTCTACGCAACTATATCTACGGCTGCAGCATACTGGCTGCTCGGCTTAGATCACTAGGAGTATCGACACCGATTGGGACTGTGTCAACGAGCGCTATGTCAATTCGCAAGCCAGCTTCGAGCGCACGAAGTTGCTCCAATGTCTCACGCTCCTCCAGCACTCCTGAGGGTAATTCTACGAATTGCTCAAGAGCAGTGCGACGATAGGCATAGAGCCCTATGTGATGAATGAGGGGTCCATCACCGGCGGGTGCTGTGGCGCGGGTGAAATATAAACACCTACCTATTTTCTTTCCCTCCGGAATCGATGCAATGACCTTGACAACATTTGGATCAGAGAACTCTGCCTCTCTCGTTATCGTAGCGCCAATGGTAGCGATGTCGACTTCTTCATTTTCCAGAGGTAACAGGCAGGCTTGTATGGCTTTGGTTTCTAAAGTGGGAAGATCGCCTTGGACATTTATGACAACGTCATATTTAACATCGGGATCATATTCACATAATGCCGCATGGATTCGGTCTGACCCAGACGGTAGTCTAGGATCTGTGAGTAATGCCTTGCCTCCAGCTCTCGATATTGCATCGACAATCTCTTGATCCCCCGCCGCTACAATGACGGGGCCAATTCCTGCTTCCACCGCTCGTTTCCAGACGTGGGTGATCATTGGTTCTCCATGTATTGGAGCAAGTGGTTTGTTAGGAAACCGAGTCGCTGCTAATCGAGACGGGATCAAAACAATAGGTTTCGTTGGTATCTTCATTTGAATGTTGTTGTGCCTCATCGTGGATGAACGAGTTATTCAGCAAAATGGGTTTGTGTGGCATTATGACGCGAGGTTGACCGAGAGCTCCAACTTTGGCATTAGATCAAGTTGATATAGAATAGTGTAATGAGGTTACAGCGTTTCGTTAACTACTAATTAAATCCATGCATTCGCAAATGGTCCATCAATAATGAAGGTTTGAGGTCGATAATGTTCAACGATCCTTTATTTTTTAACAAATTGGCTGCGGCAATAATAGGGGCTGCTCTTATTGCCATGACAGCAGCATTCATTACCAGCTTTGTTTACCAACCAACGATGCCTGAAAAGCAGGCTTATTCAATAGATGGGGGCACAGTCGTAGCCAATATTTCCCAAGCAACCCCAATACCGGTCGGCCCTGAAACAATCATGCCATTATTAGCCAATGCTAGTGTGAGTTCCGGTCAAAAAGTTGCTAAAAAATGTACTGCCTGTCACACCTTCGCTAAGGGTGGCAAAAACCGCATTGGACCTAACTTATGGCAAACCATTGGTAAGAGGCAGGCTGTGGCTGATGGTTATGGTTACTCAAGCGCATTCAAAAAGCTTAAAGGTAAGTGGACATACGCTGAACTAAACAAATTCTTATGGAAACCAAAAAAATACGTCAAAGGTACCAAGATGAGCTTTGTGGGTTTGAAAAAGGCAAAAGATCGCGCTTCGCTAATAGCCTACATGAGGTCACTAAGTGATAATCCGCAACCGCTTCCGTAACATAAAATATGTCTCATGTGTCCCTAACCAGGGATGGTTATGAAGAATGACCTCGTAAGTCTTGCCAAAGTAGCATCGGCACTCGCGGACGTGAGTGGTGCTATTCTGCGCAAGTACTTTCGCGCGTCTTTCGACGTTGAGATAAAAGGTGATGAAAGCCCGGTTACAATTGCTGATAGGAATGCAGAAGCAGCTATTATTCAGCGTCTTGAAAAAAATTTTCCCGAACATGGCATAATTGGTGAAGAGTTTGGAGCGGTTCGTGAGAATGCTTCACACGTCTGGGTATTGGACCCTATTGATGGTACCCAATCGTTTATTACGGGTATGCCAATTTTTGGTACTTTGATAGCGTTGTTGGTAGAGGGGATTCCCAAGATCGGGGTCATCGACCAGCCTGTAATCGGTGAACGTTGGCTTGGCATCTGTGGTATGGGGTCAACTTTTAACGGCAAGGTAGTAGCTACCAAAACTTTTTCAGCTCTTAGCGAATGTTACATGTGCTCTACACATCCATCTATGTTTGACGGTCCACCTGACGAAGTAAAATTTTCTCGATTAAGTTCAGCAGTTAGACAAACGCGGTTTGGCGGAGATTGCTATGCCTACGGGCTGCTTGCGTCCGGATTTGTTGATCTTGTCGTTGAGGCCAAGATGAAACCATACGATTATATGGCTTTAGTTCCGGTAATAGAGGGTGCCGGCGGCACTGTTTGTGATTGGGCGGGCAAACCGTTGGGGATTACTTCAGATGGGCACGTCCTTGCGGCAGCGAATATAGAAACCAGAGATGAAGCTCTGCAGTATTTAAATTTATGATTTGATGGAATGATCTTGCTTGAATCCACATCCTCACCCGCCTAAGTTTTTGAGATGAAACTTTTTGAATCAATATTAATTTATCTCGTCTCCGCTCTGATTGTGTTTTCGAACTTTGGTGTAAGTAATGCATCTGATCACTTGTATCGTGGACACGGCATTGCAATGCACGGAAAATTGAAATACCCAGATAATTTCAGGAATTTTGAGTATGTGAACCCAAGAGCTCCAAAAGGTGGGACGGTTCGCCTCGGTTCTATTGGTGGGTACGATACTTTTAATACATTCATTATCAAAGGTCGGAAGGCAGCTGGTGTAAACAGACTTTATGATACGTTAATGGAAAGCTCAGCTGATGAACCATTTTCTATGTATGGATTATTAGCTGAGTCCGTTGAAGTGCCAAAAGATAGATCGTGGGCTATTTTTACTCTGCGTACGGGAGCCTATTGGCATGATGGGCGTCCTATTTCTGCAGCTGATTTAATTTGGAGTTTCAACTTTCTTTTGACAAAAGGGCACCCTTATTATCGTTTTTATTATGGAAACGTTTCAAAAGTGGAGAAAATTGGTAAACGGCGAGTTAAATTTTCATTTAAGCCAGGAAAGAACAGAGAGTTACCTCTGATTTTGGGACAGTTACAGGTTTTTCCTAAGCATTATTGGGAACATCAAGACCCGACCAAAACAACTCTGAAACCACCACTCGGCAGTGGTCCATATAAAATTAAAAGTTACGAGCCAAATCGTTCAATTACCTACGAAAGAGTAGAGAATTATTGGGGTCGTGAACTGCCAGTAAACCGGGGTCGTCATAATTTCAAGCAAATTATTTATGAATATTTTCGAGACAGCACAGTTGCAGTAGAGGCATTCAAAGCTGGTCGGTTAGATTTCCGACAAGAAAATTCATCGAAGGCTTGGGCAACTGGTTACAATATCCCCGCTCTGAGGAACGGTTTTTTGCTGAAGCGCACCTTTAAGCATGAACGCACACAAGGAATGCAGGGATTTGTTTTTAATACGCGCCGTCAAGTGTTCAATGACCGTAGGGTACGCGAAGCTCTCAGCTATGCCTTTGATTTTGAATGGTCCAACAAAACCCTGTTCTATGGCCAGTATAAGCGTACAGAGAGCTTTTTCGCTAATTCTGAGTTGTCTGCAGTAGGAATGCCCTCGGCAGAAGAACTCGTCATATTAAAACCATTTCGCACGAAATTACCCAAGGAAGTTTTTAGTTCTTCTTACACTGCTCCTAAAACCGATGGATCAGGTAACAACCGTGATAATCTTCGAAAAGCTCGCAATCTGTTAAATAGGGCGGGTTGGAAATTTGATAGAGATCTGCGGAGACTTGTACATCAAGATTATGGTCTTCCACTCGAGTTTGAGATCCTTTTAGTAAGCCCACTATTCGAAAGGATCGCTCTACCGTTCAAGAAAAACCTTGAGAAGCTGGGGATTATCGCGCATGTGCGAACCGTGGACTCAGCACAGTATCAGAAACGTACTCAGAGTTTTGATTTTGATATGGTTGTAACAACTTGGGGGCAGAGTTCTTCGCCTGGCAACGAGCAGAGGATGTATTGGGCATCTAATGCTGCAGACAGACCTGGAAGCCGCAACCTTTCTGGAATTAAGAATGATGTTGTAGATGAGTTAATCGAAGGATTGATTGCAGCATCAGACCGAAGAACACTTGTTGCTCATAGCCACGCCTTGGATAGAGTTTTACTCTGGCAACACCTGGTAATACCGCACTGGCACACTGATAATGACCGGATTGTTTATTGGGACAAGTTTGGTGTTCCAGCAACAACACCAAAAAACGGCTTAGTTTTTTCTGCATGGTGGATTGATCAGAAGAAAGATGTGTTACTACGAAGCGCAGGTCATGGTGCTGTGTTGAGGAGGGGGCGCTAGGAGGCGCCTATTCGACGTGATGCTAGGTTACATCATTCGCCGACTTTTCCTTATAATCCCAACCCTTTTCGGAATAATGCTAATCAATTTTGCAATCGTGCATGTGGCGCCGGGTGGCCCGGTGGAGCAGATGATAGCTGAAATAAAGGGAACAGCAGTTTCTGCCACGGCTAAGTTCACGGGTGATACATCTTCGGAGTCTGGGAGAGATATGCAAAGGGCTACGGGCCAATCCGGTTCAATTGTGAGCAAATATCGGGGTGCGCAGGGGCTAGATCCAGCTTTTATAAAGCAGCTGGAAAAGCAGTTTGGCTTCGATAGGCCGGCGCATGAACGTTTCCTTTTTATGATAGGGAATTATATTACCTTTGACTTTGGTAAGAGCTACTTTCGCGACCAAAGTGTCACGTCTTTGGTGATTGAAAAAATGCCAGTTTCAATTTCTCTGGGCTTATGGAGTGCACTTTTAATTTATCTTATATCAATCCCGCTGGGTATAGCCAAAGCTGTGCGGGATGGTAGTCGTTTCGATGTTTTTACCAGTACTGCGGTTATTGTTGGAAATGCTGTGCCAGGGTTTTTATTTGCAATCTTACTTGTGGTGTTATTCGCAGGTGGTCGCTACCTAGATTGGTTTCCGCTGCGCGGTCTTGTCTCAACTGATTGGCGTGAGCTTTCAACTCTAGCTCTTATAGGCGATTACCTCTGGCATATGGCACTTCCGATATTTTCCCTTGTCATTGGTGGTTTCGCAGGACTCACAATGCTGACGAAGAATTCTTTTCTAGATCAAATAAATCAACAATATGTAACCACAGCGCGGGCAAAGGGTTTGACAGAAAAACGTGTGCTCTATGGTCATATTTTTCGTAATGCTATGTTGATTGTGATTGCTGGGTTTCCAAGCGCTTTTATAGGAATCCTTTTCACAGGCTCTTTGCTAATAGAAGTAATTTTTTCACTCGATGGTCTAGGGTTGTTAGGGTTTGAGGCAGCTATAAACCGGGACTATCCAGTCCTCTTCGGTACGCTTTATTTTTTTACGTTGGTAGGACTCGTTCTTCAGCTAGTAAGCGACCTCTTTTACACTATTGTCGACCCGCGTATTGACTTTGAGACTAGAAAGATATGAGTAACTGAAATGGCTAATCCGTTGAAAGTATCGGAGGCAAATGATTCAAGAATTACGCCCCTTATGCGGCGCCGATTGACTAATTTTCGCAAAAATAAGAGAGGTTTCTGGTCTCTATGGATATTCCTTTTGTTATTTCTGGTTTCATTATTTGCCGAATTTATTGCGAATGATCGACCGATAGTTATTTGGTTTAAGAGTGATTTATACTTTCCAATTTTTGAATTCTATTCGGAGACAGATTTTGGTGGTGATTTTGAGGCTGAGGCTGATTATGCAGATGTGCATGTACAGAAGTTGATCGAGGCCAATGGTTGGATGATATGGCCCCCTGTTCGTTACAGCTACGATAGCCATATTACAGATTTGGCTAGCCCCGCACCCTCTCCACCTTCCACGCGAAATTGGTTAGGGACAGACGATCAGGCACGGGATGTCTTTTCTAGAATGATTTATGGTTTCCGAATATCAATACTATTCGGTCTGGCCCTAACGATTTTTAGTTCTCTGATTGGAATAGCTGTTGGAGCGATACAGGGCTATTTTGGGGGATTGATCGATCTTGTAGGCCAGCGCGTAATAGAAGTTTGGGTCGGATTACCTATGCTTTACATGTTGATTATATTAGCAAGTGTTGTGCAACCAAACTTCTGGTGGTTATTAGGGTTGATGCTTTTGTTTAGTTGGCCTGGGCTTGTGGGTGTAGTACGAGCAGAGTTTTTGAGAGGACGTAATTTTGAATATGTAAAAGCCGCTCGCGCGCTGGGTCAGTCAAATAGGGTTATTATAATGCAGCATGTGATGCCTAACGCGATGGTTGCGACTTTAACATTTTTGCCGTTTATTACTTCGGGCTCGGTAATTACATTGACATCCCTAGATTTCCTTGGCTTCGGCCTGCCGCCTGGGTCACCCTCATTGGGTGAACTGCTCAAACAAGGTAAGGATAATCTTTTTGCTCCATGGTTGGGTATCACTGCCTTCATTGTCATTTCGGTTATGCTATCTCTATTAGTCTTCATCGGCGAGGCAGTGCGTGATGCCTTTGATCCTAGAAAAGGTTAATAGTGTGTGCCAGAAAACACTTCTTGATGTGAGAAACTTAGCAGTTTCCTTCCGATCTCTAGACGGCGATATACAGGCGGTTAAGGGGGTTTCTTTTGTTGTTAACAACGGGGAAACAGTTGCATTAGTTGGGGAATCAGGATCTGGGAAATCTGTAATTGCGCTCTCAATCTTACAACTTCTTTCTTATGCAACGGCATATCATCCTACAGGTTCTATCAAATTTAAGAGTGAAGAGCTTCTTGGTGCTGACATTGATACTTTAGGAAGGGTTCGTGGCAACAGAATATCAATGATTTTCCAAGAGCCTATGACAGCACTTAACCCTCTTCACACCATTGAGAAACAGATAGCAGAGTCTTTAATTCTCCATAAAGATTACCCTAGGAACAAGCTTCGGAAACGGGTGATTGAGTTACTTGAGGAGGTAGGCATTCAGAATGCGGATCAGCGGCTAGGTGCTTTCCCGCATGAATTATCAGGAGGACAGCGGCAGCGGGTAATGATTGCTATGGCACTCGCGAACGAACCCGATCTATTAATTGCGGATGAGCCAACCACTGCACTAGATGTAACATTACAAGCTCAAATTCTTGAATTATTGAAAAATTTACAGCGCAAGTTTGGGATGGCGCTCCTTTTTATTACGCATGATCTTGGTGTCGTTGAGAAAATTGCCGATAGGGTCTGCGTTATGGAGAAGGGCTCGATTGTAGAGTCCGGTGAAACTAAGAAAGTTTTCTCAAACCCGGCACAAGTTTACACTAGAAAATTGCTCAATGCCGAACCCAAGGGGTCTAAGTCTGCAGTAGATATTACAGCGCCAGTGCTGTTGGAAAGCAAAGAGATCAAGGTTTGGTTTCCGATAAAAAAGGGATTGCTGCGCCAAGTTGTGGATTATGTGCGTGCTGTTGATGGAATGAATATCAAGATTCACGAAGGGGAGACAGTTGGTATTGTTGGTGAATCAGGGTCTGGGAAGACCACTCTAGGTATGGCCCTGCTTAAATTGCAGAATAGCGATGGCATTCTCAGATTTGATGGGAAAGACCTGCAGAAACTTACAGCGAATGGGATGCGTCCCTTTAGACGGCAGATGCAAGTTGTTTTTCAAGATCCATTCGGTAGCTTGAGCCCGCGGATGACCGTTGGCCAGATTGTGGAAGAAGGTTTGTGTATTCATAAAATTGGTGAAAATAAACGCGAGCGAGACGATCTAGTTGTCAATGTTTTAGAGGAAGTAGGTATTCAATCGGTTCATCGAAATCGTTATCCCCATGAATTCTCGGGAGGGCAGAGGCAGCGCATTGCTATCGCGCGGGCATTAGTTTTAAGGCCCCGATTTATCGTATTAGATGAACCCACATCAGCGCTTGACCGTTCGGTTCAGGCTCAAATTGTAGATCTTCTTCGGACGTTACAAGTTAGATATAAACTTTCCTATCTATTTATAAGTCACGACCTTAAAATAGTAAAAGCTCTTGCTGATAGGGTGATAGTTATGCGGCACGGAAAATTAGTGGAAGAGGGTAATTCATCCAGTATATTTGAGGCTCCTCGAGATCCTTACACTCGAGAACTTATTATGGCAGCGTTTCATAATAGGACCAGTAGTGGGATTTGAGAAATAAACCGAAAAAAATAGGCCTTTAGTAATGGCATTAATATTTTTCTCAAAGGATGATGTCGATAGGTTTGAGCCTTGGAAAGAAGCTCTTGGGGAAGTACTGCCCGATCTGGATGTGCGTCCTTGGGGACAGCCCGGCGACATCGGTGAAATTGAATTTGCGTTGGTTTGGAATCCCCCTCCAGGAATGTTGGCGACATTCCCTAACCTTAGAGCTGTGTTCTCTGTTGGTGCCGGAGTTGACTCTCTCCTTAATGATCCAAAATTACCGGCAGAAGTTCCTGTATGTCGAATGGTGGATGAGTCGCTTACCCAAGGAATGGTTGAATATTCAATCCTTCATGTATTGAGGCATCATCGAAATCAGACACTTTTGGAAACAAATCAGCGCGCAGCCAAATGGATTACCTTTCCTTCCCCACTTGCTTCAGAGCGTAGGGTTGGAATTATGGGACTTGGTGCCATCGGAGGGCCAGCTGCTAAAGCAATATCGGGGTTGGGTTTCGAGACCATAGGGTGGTCTCGAAACCCAAAAGAATTAGGCGGCGTAAAGTGTATGCATGGAGAAGAGGGTATTAAAACCTTTCTGAGCGGCACTGAGATTGTAGTTTGCTTGCTTCCACTCACGTCTGAGACTGATGGTATCCTTAATAAGGATTTATTCGCGCAATTACCACGGGGAGCATCTCTAATAAATGCGGGCCGCGGAGGTCAACAGATTGAGGAGGATATACTGGAGGCACTCGATAATGGCCAACTGAGTCACGTAACGCTTGATGTATTTCGGAATGAACCGTTGCCTCCTAATCATCCATTTTGGAATCATCCAAAGGTTACAGTCACGCCACACAACGCAGCCGTTACTCAACCAAAAACAGCAGCCAAACTTCTAGCTAACAATATTAACCGTTTAAATGCATCTCAACCACTTATAAACGTTGTTGATACGTCGGTTGGTTATTAGTAAGCGTCAGGATAAGGTGATTTTTTAGGTATCGATGCGAAAATAAGAGGCTAGGAAATTTCTTTTGAGGCTTTTTTTAAAGCCCCATTGTGTAACATTCTGGTTTACTTCATTCCGCCACTAGAGGAAGAAACTTACTTTGAGTATTTCTTCTCAAGCATTGCATACACCGCACGTAAACCCATTGCCTCACCACCAACTGACCTTCCGATTCGCTTGATAGGGTTCCATCCATAAATATCAAAATGTGCCCAAGCGATATTATCGCCTACAAATTCCTCTAAAAAAAGTGCTGCGGTTATGGCGCCAGCGAAGCGACTTTGCCCCGCATTATTTATGTCAGCAATTTTGCTGTCAAGGAAACGTCGATATGGTTTCCAAAGGGGAAGCCGCCAAACCGGATCATCACATTGATCTGCTCCGACTTCTATATCCTTAGCAAGTGTATCATTGTTACTGAACATAACAGCTAGGTCTGGGCCAAGTGCGATTCTGGCAGCGCCAGTGAGAGTAGCAAAATTTATCACAATATCCGGTTTCTCAGCACTTGCTTCAGTTAGTGCGTCTCCAAGAATCAGTCTCCCCTCTGCATCAGTGTTTCCAATCTCAACGGACATGCCGTCGCGTGTTTTGAGCACATCCATAGGCCGAAATGCATCACCGGAAACGCTATTTTCTACTGCTGGAATTAGGATGCGTAGGCGAATATTTAATCGGTTAGCCATTATAAGTTGACCAAGGCCGAGTGCATGAGCCGCCCCTCCCATGTCCTTTTTCATCATGAGCATTCCGCTTGAAGGCTTTAGATCAAGACCTCCAGTATCGAAACATACTCCTTTACCAACAAGCGTAACCTTTGGCCGGTCTGGCTTCCCCCACGTAATATCGATAAGCCTTGGTGCACGCGTTGATGCTCGGCCAACCGCGTGAACCATTGGATAATTATCTCTTAAAAGATCATTTCCTGTGATTACCTTGCATACGGCATTGAAACGATCAGCTGTATCTTTTGCACAAGCTGCCAACTCGCCAGGCCCCATATCAGATGCTGGTGTATTGATGAGATCTCTTGTCAGATAAACGGCCTGCGCTGTGTTGGAAATAGCCGTCAATGTCGGTGAAGCTGCAACGGCTAGCTTGGAAACAGTTTTTTTTGATTGTCTGTAGCGATTGAATGCGTAACTTCCCAGGGCCCAACCAAGAGTTGCATTATCTAGGTCAGTATCATTTGGTTTTCCGCCAATAGAGTAGGTAGCAGACGCTAAATGTTCTGCGGCCTCACCCCAAGACCAAATATCATTTTTCCCTACAGTCCCCAAAAGTACACCTAACGGCTTACCTCCGTCCTCAGGTGGAAGGATGAGAGACTTACCAGGCTCCGCATAAAATCCTGTCTTTTTTACCCAATTTGCCAATTGGCCAGACTGAGAGGTTAGCCAATCACTGAAAGTGTCCTTATTGACGGGGGTTATTTCAACCGGTTGTTCTTGCGCCTCAGTTGTAAAACAATCTAAAAAAACCAATCTAACCTCGTTAAATTTAAAAAATTCATTTGCCCTTCTTATAATTTACTCGTGCTGAGAGCTTACGGCAATAATGTGCTAGCCGTGCCATGCAGAAACTATATCATTAACTTTTTGTGCGGGATCATCTGCCCGCATAACACTTCCCATCACAGCGATCCCCGCAGCGCCTCCCTCGCGAAGTTGTGCAACGTTTGAAGGCTCTATTCCACCTAGAGCCAGTGCAGGCATTGGCAGTGAACGCGCGATTTCTTTGAAACCTTTCACACCTATTGCAGGTCCGTATCCGGGCTTGCTGGCTGTATTAAATACGGGGCTTACAGTGACATAGTCGGCCCCTATTGCGGCTTTGCCTTCTTTAATATTATGAACAGAAACTCCGATTAATGATTGCTGGCCCAGCTGTAGTCGGAGGGAACGTAAATCATAATTTGTCTGCGGCAGGTGGACGCCTGCCGCATCCTCCAAATTAGCGGACTTTACGTCGGCATTGATTGTAACTACCGCGCCGAAAGGCTTTGCTTGCCGAATAATATCAGATAATAATTTTTGGCAAGTCTTTGGACCAATATTTTTCTCTCGAATCATAACCCATCGACAGCCACCTTCAAAAGCAGCGGCGACCACGTCAACCAGTGGGCAAGTGGCCTGACTCTGGTCGGTGATTAGTAACAAAGGTGGAAAAGGCAAATTCACGTACTTATTAAGCCATCTTCGGGGCTGGAAGCCTGGGCATAACGTTTTCTCGGTATCCTCCCAGCGCTGTATGCTAAACGCCCGGCACTAACTGCTTTCCTCATAGCCTTGGCCATCATTATGGGATTATGAGCTCGCGAAATGGCCGAAGCGAGCAGCACGCCGTCGCAGCCGAGTTCCATTGCCAAAGCTGCGTCAGAGGCAGTCCCGATGCCGGCGTCCACGATCACTGGGATGGAGACTGAGCTCCGAATTATCTCAATATTATAGGGATTTAAGATCCCCATTCCTGATCCTATAGGCGCACCAAGAGGCATAACAGCGGCACACCCAAGATCCGCAAGTTTTTTGCAAGTGACCGGATCATCGGTGCAATAAGGTAGCACCGTGAAATCAGCGCGAATTAAATCTGATGCTGCGGTCAACAGATGTTCAGCATCAGGATACAGCGTGTCTCGATCGCCAATTACCTCGAGCTTAACCCAAGTTGTACCAAGCGCTTCCCGGGCCAGTTCAGCGGTGAGCACTGCGTCTTTTGCAGTGTAGCAACCTGCGGTATTGGGCAGTATAAAATAATCATCTTCGAGAAGATCCAGTATGTTTTCTCCTGCACCGCTAAGGTCGACCCTGCGAATTGCAACAGTGACAATATCTGCACCACTACCGTCAATTGATTCGAGCATTACCTGATTATTTGGGAAACCAGAACTGCCAATAAGTAATCGTGAAGAGAAATCTCTTCCTGCGATCGTAAATTTTTCTTGATTATGCGTACCCATTATTTAACCCCCGGGCGCAGGTTGGACGATTTCGACGGAGTCACCGGTCTTGACTTTTGTGACAGACCAGCTTTGGCGGGGGACAACACTTCCGTTTATGGCCACTGCTACAAATTTTGCCGTAGGATTAATCGATTCAGTCATAAGAAGGTCAACCACGGTGGCTGCCTCAATCTTCCGTTTTTCTCCATTTATGGTTATTTTTTTACTCATCTTACGCACCTCATGCAGCATGCGGGGTTCTGTTCTTAGGTTTTCTAAATCGTTCAATCCCAAAGGGTTCAATCTCTTTCGGCAAGTCCCCCGTCAATATCAACTGGCTTATAGTTTTGGCTGTAATTGGTGCGAGTAAAATTCCATTACGATGATGGCCGGTAGCAATAATTAGTCCCTCAACCGACGTTGGGCCGAGTATAGGTGCGTCGTCGCGGCTAGTAGGCCGATGGCCGGTCCACATTTCGTCAATCTCGAGTTCGTCTATTCCTGGCAAGGCCTCCCAGCTTTCTCTTAGGAGATGCAGAATACCTCCTGCGGTAAGTTCCGCATCAAAATCTTTTTCTTCCACCGTTGCGCCAATCAGCAACCTTCCATCGTTTCGTGGAACCATATAGATACCTTTAGGTGCCCAGAGGACATGCCTTAAAAGTGGCTTGTTGGGATCCATTCTTAATGCAAGCATCTGGCCTTTTAGCGGTCTGATAGGGGGCAGGTCCTCTTTCGCTATCCCTCGAATTGTACGCGACCAAGCACCAGCAGCTAATACAACAAATTGGGCTGGGATTTCCTCACCATTTGAGTGAACACCGCGAACGCTACCATTTTCTGTTACAATCGAGTCTACTTCACTGTAAATCTTTAGATCTCCCCCTGCCCTGACGAAGGCTATCCTAAGCGCATTAACGAGATCTCTGTTATCTACTTGATGATCTAAGGGGCTGAATATTGCACTATTTATTTTGGGTGAGAGAAACGGCTCTTTTTCCCGGGCTTCAGGGCCACTCAACCATTTCGTATCTAAACCTAGGCCAGCCTGTAATTTATAATTGAACTCTAGGTCTGCAGCGTCATCACGGTCAAGCGCTACTATGATTGTACCTTCATCACGATAGCCAATGGGCACTCCGGTTGCTTTTTCCAACCTATTTCTAAATTCGGGCCAATATTCTTGGGACTTTAAATTGAGGCTGAGAAGCGCTTGTTCGCCTGGCTCGGCTTCTGCGCGCGCAGCCAACATGCCGGCGGCCGCCCAAGTGGCGCCCCTGCCAGGTTCAGATTTTTCAACAATAGTTACTTTCGCGCCTGCTTCAGCAAGTTGCCAACCGATGCTGAGGCCACACACACCTGCGCCAATTATGACTACCGTATTTCTCAAGCTGTTTTCACAATTTATATTAGACACAAAAACTCCCTGTACTGGCATTAGGCCACATCAGGTTCTATGGGTATGCTCTCAGCCGACGCAACGATACGCCAGCACCCCAGTAAGAGACAATTAGGTTTTAAAATAGCGCTTGGGGACGGTGAATTTCAAGTCTCTATATCTAATTGGTTCCTAAGTCGAAATCATTCTTCGTAAATAGAGATATGAGCGTAAGTCCTTCTGCAGATAAGGTGTGCTCAGCGCCTGCTAACCTATCAACAACAGTGATAACTATTTCTACAAATGCGCCGTTTTTACGCACTGCTTCTACTGCTTGCAAAGCAGAGCCGCCCGTAGTGGTAACGTCTTCAAACACGATAGCTGTATTACCCTCACGTAGATACCCATCTACTTTTTGGTCGGTTCCATGCCCTTTTGCTTTTTTTCGGACGAAGAAGCTGGGTATTGGTTTTTCCGGATAACTTCTCAAACTGAGCTGCGAAACGATTGGCACTGCGCCCATCTCCAGTCCGCCGATGCAGTCTAGTTTGTGGTTTTTGATTTCTTTCCATAATGTATCGGTTAGCAGGGTTGCTCCTTCAGGATCGAGCATCGTTTTTTTCATATCAAAGAAGGTGTTACTCTTATGTCCCGAGGCGAGTGTAAAGTTTCCCGACGTAAGCAATGATTTTTTTGCAATAATATCGCGCAACCTATTTTTTTCGGGATTCTCAAACGACATACCGTTCAGCTCCTTGCTAATCTGTGAGTATATAAATTTTAGCGCTTTTTAAATTTCTGTGCAGCTTCTATTAACCCGGAATTCTAATCACTAGGCGTGCGTCGATAAGAGATAATAGAAGTATCATGCGGCTTTGACGAACTCTGCGTAATGAGCATTAAGTGCCTCTGAAGCACCATAAATTGGAGTGTGTCCTCTTAACAAAATTTGAGTTGAACGTTCATAGGCTGCGCTGGGCATATTTATAGTTCCATCATTGGAAATGCTGCCTTCAATAGTGGCTTTCAGAATACCAGCAGGGTTGGCCATTTTAATTTCATGAAGACTATTATCATTTGTGAGTGGCTTTACTCCATGCACAATTTTATTGGCAACAGTCCCCGGAATTAAACATCCGGCAGCGAGGCACGCTCCGCCAGTTACCGCGAGTGATTTGTGGCAGGCCTGCGGAGTAAAGTACCGGACACTCAGACTTGCTCCGCGATCACTTTCATGCGTGTTAGCATGACCTATGATACAAGCTTTTGGTATTGTTTCACTGGCTGCCAGCTCTTCCGGTTTGAGGGTAACGCCATCTGCATTCTTTAATTTCATTGCTAGACCTGCAGCTACCCAAAGATCTTGCATTTTTTCCATAAATATTTTGTCGGCATCCAGTTCGGCTGGATCTTCCTGAGCTGTTTTGCCAAAATCAGATGCACTGGCTATCACCATTGGTACTGCTAAGTCGACACAGGATACTTCTAAGCCATTTAAAACATCCATGGCATTACCCGTTGGCAGTAAAGCTCCAGTTTTTGAGCCTGCAGGTTTGAGCAAGGCTAGCTGTACCCCCGGCCATTTTCCCATAACACCGGGGATCTCCGCATCTGTTGCCATCGGTTGTCCTGGCTTGGGCATGTCAATCAAGGCATGAGTAACTACACCGGTGTTTGTATTGTATATGCGAACACGGGATTGCCCCGATTGAACTGAAATCAATCCAATTTCCTGAGCGAATATTGGCAATGTTGACGACATATTTCCGCAATTGACACTCCAGTCTATAGCTGCTTTTCCTGGCGCGAGTTGAGCTAAGGTGCTATCGATGTCAGCATCATCGCGATCTGAGCGTCCCACTATAAACACTTTACAACTTTGCGGAATACCTCTCCCAAGGCCGGTAATTTGTCTGTCGCCGTGCACCTCCCCTTTTTGTGGTACGCCCATAAGGTGACGTATTAATTCTTCGCGGAGCGCCTGACCGTCAGGAAGATGATCTTTGAAAAGAACGATGCCGGTCGAGGTGCCTCCCCTCATATGGTAAACAGGAATTTCTAGAACACCAGAGAGGAAACGAGGCGCCATACCCAGAAAATGTACTTTTTCACTAACCATCTAATTCTCCATCTCTTAAGGGTTTGTTTGGTAAAGTTAGCTTGTGAATCGAGGCATGTCCAAGCCTACACCTACCAAATGTCCAAATAGATCGTAAATTTTGTCGACGGTGGGCTGAGGAAGAGGTGGCGATAAGATTGATGACAGATTAGCTCTGAGATGCTCTATGTTGCCAGTACCGAAGAGTAATACATCCACGCCTGGTTCGTGGCGGACAAACCTATACGCTGCGTCTATGATGCTTTTCGCTCCGCCTTCAACCATTAGAAAATCCAGTGGTTCGCCCAAAGCGAGGGCAGGGTCAATTTTCCCTTCTTCAGCAAGTATTTTAAGTGTTTCCTTTAAATATTCTCTATCCGAAAAAATGCTTCTAACAGCGTACATAAGAAGTGTTCCAACACCATTTTTTTGTGTCAGGGGAAAGATCGTATTTCGTGCTTGTTGGCACATTAAATGGTAGGCCACCATACAAACTTCCCAAATATCTTCCTCCAGCGCTTTTTCGATTACTGTGTGGTGGGGATCACAGGTTGCCGATTCAGTTAGACCAAGGTGTTTGATTTTACCTTTTTCTTTTTCTTTGAGCAGTGCAGGAGCAAGTTCATTTAAACTGTAGTCGTACTCCTCTGGTTTAACGCCATGTAAATTTAGTACGTCAACGTAATCTGTGTTGAGTCGTTTGAGAGAAGAATTAAGCCCGCAAATAACTTCGTCGGCAGTGAGACAGCCATCGGAATTCCTAATTGTGGACTTGGTGGCGAGTACAATTTTTTCCCGTGGAAACGATTTTATTGCTTCACCTACGATTTGATCGGAACCATAGTTTTCAGCGGTATCTATGAAATTTATGCCAAGATCAATTGCTTCGTGAACGATCGCAATCGATTGTTCGGTCGTTCTACCGGTTTTAACTCCCAAGCGGCTATTTCCACCGGTACCAATACCAGCAACACTTACCTTGAGGCCGGTTTTTCCAAGACTAGTATATTCCATGGCAAAGGATTTCTAGACCAGATTCGGGGTGCATTAATGTTTTCAATTTTTTATCTTACGCGTTAGGACGAGATGTTATGGCAAATGACTGATGCTGTTCGATTTCCTTCATCCAGTCATCTAAGCGCGGGTGTTTAACTCTCCAATTATCCTCTGCACCACGCCAATCAGCGTAGGAAAGAGCACAAGCGACAGTTAATGCACCCATATGTTTTTTACCTTCAAGCTCAGAAACAATCTCATCCAATGCTCTATATAATCGATTCGAGCGGTCGGTTTCCTTTTTGAGAATAGTCGGTGATTGCTCAGACGCATCTAATCTATTCTGACTGCTGCGAGCAAATAATGAGTCCATAAGAACAGAACCTATTGACTCCATTGTTTGACAAGAAAGGCGTTCCACAGGATCTTTTGGATATAGCTTTCCTTCCGAGGCATCATTCATGTGCTGAGCAATCAATATACATTCCGAAAGCCCAATACCATTATCTAACAAAAGAGTTGGAGCCTTGCCTGATGGGTGTGCAGATAAAAGAGTGTCTAAATTTTCCGGGATTGGCGATACATCAATTTCCTCGCACTGATTACGGTACCCTGCTTCAATAATTGCAATCCTTGCACGTCGACTATATGGGGATGTTGGTGTCATAAATAACTTCATTTCAGATATCACCTTGTTAATTTAAAATTAAAAAATTTTATAACGTTTAAGTATTCGTTTTCGATTAGACTTTAATTGATCTATTAATCAAACCCATACAAAACCCCGGCATTAGTCGATAAAATCAATTGGCGCGTCTCACTATCTTTTATCCAATTAAAAATTGGATCGATGCAGTCGGCGCTTTCTGGCACGCCAGCAAATGGGAACTTGGGATGTGGCCAATTAAGGGCAAAAAGCAAGCGATCAGGTCGGGTTATCGCTAGTTTTTTTGCTCTCGCCTTTAGATCTTCATAGAATGGAGGGCCGGAAAATGAATTCAGATAGAGGGCTGAGAGACGCACCCATATGTTTTCACAATCCTGCAAAAGTCTCAGTAATTCGCAGAAATTTGCCCCGGCGTCACCTTCTCTGGGATCGGTTCTACCAAAATGATCGAATATAATAGGGCACGGAAGCCCGGAAAGCATTTTGCCGTAGTCCAGAATAAAGTTAGGGTTTTTATCTTGCAGTTGTAATACCCATCCAAATGGTGCGATTTTTTTTGCAATCCCCTCCACCTGATCTAAGGTTATGTCATTATTAGAGCTTGATACTCGCACTCCTCTTATGCCTTTCACGTGTAGGCGTCGAATCTCCGCATGCTCAATCTCGGGGGAAACTACGGCAGTCCCACGTGCGAATTTCTGGCCAAGCAATTCTATGGCGTCTAGAGTTATTGAGTTGTCTGCACCATACATGGAAGAATGCACAATAACACAGCGTTCAATCCCTAGCCTTTTAAGCATTGCCTTATAGGCATCGATCGTTGCCATCCTTTTATTATCTACCGTCCTTGGATACTGCTCAAGCGCCCCGTAAATGTGTGAATGCGTATCGCATGTCTTTGACGGTGCCTTAAAGGTAGGCGCTCTGCCATGATCTTCCGTAAAATCGAAATCAGTCACCCAATTATTCCTGTTTTGATGAACTCGTCCCGGAGTGCTTCTTTGACTGTGAACCGCGGTTCGAATCCTAGATCATCCCTAAGTCTTTTGGTTACCATATGTCCGCCTCCCCTAAGGGAGGGGCCAGTAAAATTTACGGTGCCAGGGTTTGGCGCAAGGCTCCTAATCATTTGATAGTACTCTTTGTAGCTTATGCAATTTTCATCGGGGCCAGCGACATTATAGACAGGGAAAGAAGGTTTGGGGTGGCGTAGAGCAGCGATTGTGGCGCCGACTGCGTCATCAATGTACGTATATTGTGTACATTCTTCACCTGAAAGAAAGTCTATGTCTACGTCTTCCCCTGATACAATTTCTTTAATACGGTCGCGAGCAGCCGCCATTCCGTCGCCTTTTACCTTGGAGGGGCCTATAACGCCCGAGTATCTCAGAGCAAGAAAAGATAAATTATTCTGTTTTGCGAAACGATTTCCAAATATTTCACAGTAGTATTTTCCGGCTCCATAAACTGACCTTGCGCCAGGGTTCATTGTCTCCTCGAACGGACCTCTACCACCACCATACACCGCAATTGAGCTAGCAAAAATCAAACGGTTAACGCCTGCTACGACTGCCTCCTTCAAGATATTTATCGTAGCCGCTACGTTGACAGCATTAGCTTTTTGAGGGTTTTTTTCGCAATCTCCTATTAACATCGCTGCGAGATGTATAATTTGAGCAGGTTGCGCGGCTTCAATCGTTGCCTTGACATGTTTCGAATTCGTTATATCGCAGCAATAAAAATCGATTCTATTTTCAAGATCATATGGCTTATTAGACGGCGGGGGACGCCTCGCAGCAATAGCCACAGGTTCCCCTTGGTCAAAAAGGGTATTCGCCAACCCGGTTCCAATAGAGCCGGTCCCGCCAAAAATGAGAATTGTCATAATACTTTTATGATATCTTTTGTTAATAGTTATACTTAACGAACTAGTTCCCAAACTATCGCAAGCCTCTATACTCAGCAAACCAAATTACGAGACACATAGGAGCAAATATAATGGCAATTAAACCGATACGTATTGGTCTTATCGGCGCTGGTGGCAATATGAAGAACCGCCATATTCCGGGTTTTAAAAAAATTAATGGTGTCACCCTAGCTGCCGTTTCAAATCGGTCGTATGCCTCTGGGAAGAAAATTGCTGATGAGTTTGGCATACCGAAAGTTTGCCATGATTGGATGGAAATAATCGAGGATGAAACAATTGATGCGGTTTGCATTGGTACCTGGCCGTACATGCATGAGACGCTCACGGTTGGGGCGTTAGATCATGCGAAGCATGTTTTATGCGAGGCGCGAATGGCAATGAATTCGGCTGAAGCACATCGAATGCTTAAAGTGTCTATGGATTATCCACGCCAAGTGGCGCAAATCGTGCCATCACCGCGTACCTTCGCCATTGATCGAACCATTATCGAAATGATGGGCAAGGGATACATCGGGGATTTGATTTCTGTGGACGCGCGGGTTAATACTGGTAGCGCGTTTCCCAAAAATGACTCACCAATGCATTGGCGCTTCTCGCGAGAGTTCTCCGGCAACAATATCATGGCTATGGGAATTCTTTATGAGGCGATGATGCGTTGGGTCGGCACAGCAAGATCCGTTCAGGCGCTTGGCCAATCGGTGATCAAGCATCGCATCGGCCCCGATAAAAGCCGCGTGCAAATGACCATACCTGACCATGTGGATTGTATCTGCGAAATGGAGCAGGGCGGTATCATGCGTTACAGCATTTCATCCGTTCTTGGCCATTCGCCTATGAGCATCGAATGCCATATCTTCGGCACCGAAGGCACGATCTCCGTGCTTGAAAAACATGGTGGTAAGCTGGAAGTCTATGCTGGTAGGCGCAAGGATAAAGCCGTCAAGCAGGTAAATATTCCCAAATCGAAGCAAGGTTATTGGCGCGTCGAGGAAGAGTTTATCAATGCAATTCGCGGCAAGGAAGAAGTCAAGCTCACGGACTTTACGACGGCGACTAAATATATGGAATGGACTGACGCGGTGACACTCTCCATGCGTCGCGGCGAGAAAATCTATTTGCCGTTGACGGATCGGTACTAAAGAAAAAAGTTACTGTCGAGAATACGTTGGGGCGCATATATGACCCCGCCCCCGTGCTATAACTAGAAAAGCATGGGCCCTAATCGATAGCTGGGGCGTTCGTGAGCGAAGGAGCGTAACTGCTTGGCATTAGATCACCCCGTTCCGGTGACGACGCATCACCGGTTTGCCCCATGCAAGAGCTGAGTTGGTTGATCTGTGTTGAAATGGCGCGTTGATTTTGCTCAGAAATATTGAGGCTTGCGTTGAGCTGCCGTTCCGGGCAATGGCGGTGGGTGTGAGTATATTTTCAGGTTTAAAGGGCATTATGAATATAAAAAGTTTCATATGATAAAAATCAAAGTTTATTGAATTGACTAATGCCAGGTTTTGCGATGATCTAGTATATTTAAGCAGATTAATTGCCTGGAGAATGTTATGAGCAATACCCTGCCGCTTTCGGGCGTCCGCGTTGTCGATTTCACCCATGTCATCTCTGGGCCATTTTGCACTATGATGTTGGCGCACATGGGTGCTGACGTGGTTAAGGTGGAGCGTCCCGACGTGGGTGATTCGCTTAGAAATATACCGGGATATAGAGGCCGAGAGGGGCACCCGGATTATTTTAATTCAGTTAATAATACCAAGCGCAGCGTCGCGCTAGATTTGAAAAACCCTGACCACCATGCAGCCGCCGTTGATTTAATATGCAATGCGGATGTGGTAGTGGAAAACTTTAAGCCCGGAACGGCGGACCGGATAGGTCTCGGCTACGAAGAGCTGAAAAAGGTTAACTCAAAGCTTATTTATTGTTCCATTTCCGGGTTTGGGCAAACCGGCCCATATGCGCAGCGGCCTGCTATCGATCCTATTATTCAGGCAGTTTCTGGTGTGATGAGTGTGACAGGTGAGCAAGATGGGCCACCCATGATGGCGGGCTATCCTCTTACTGATACGGTGGCTGGCATGTATGGCGCTTTTGCGGTGGTATCTGCCTTGATAAAGGCGCGTGCGAGTGGAGTTGGCGAGCACCTCGATGTGAGTATGCAGGGTGCTATGCTCTATGTTTTAGGCTGTCGAATGGCAGAAACTTTGCAAGCGGGAATCATCACCGAACGCTCCGGCAACCAAAATCCTTTTCGCGTGCCGTCAGAAGTTTTCCTCTCCAGAGACAGGAGGCCGACTATTCTCCACTGTAGTAACGATAAGCGTTGGGAAGCTTTATGTCGCGCATTGGAAGTTCCCGAATGGGCAGAGAACCCAAAATACGACACAATGCAGAAACGTCAGAAATACAGAGAGGAAATTCATTCAATGGTGGCGGCTAGATTTGCAGAGCGCGATCAGGCGGACTGGATAGCACGTTTTGATGCTGAGGATACTACTTGCATTCATGTACATGACTATCAAGAGGCGTTAGATCACGAGCAGGTAAAGTATCGGTCGCAGTTGACATCACGAGACCATCCTTTAGACGGTAAGGTATGGACGGTCGGAGTACCGTTAATGGGTTCGGATTATAATGAGGCGATTACACGTTCACCGATCTTGGGGGAAAACACCGTTGATGTTTTACAAGAATGGCTGGGGTGGGACGAAAATAAGAGCAAGAATATGTTGTATAAAAAAACGGATAAGAGAGGTCGCCATGGTAAAACCTAGTAATGTCCGTATGGCAGAAGATGCCACTGGCAAGCGAACAACCTACGAAGAGATTGAAGTGGGTAAAGATTTAGGCTCGTTTGAATGGACCGTCACCGTGGCCGATATTGAGCGGCAATGTTTGTTGGATGAGCATTGGCATGAGTGGTTTGTCAGTGACTCTCCATGGGGCGGAGCAGTCGCCCCGCCGCAAATACAGTCTCGTCCGCCACGCTGGCTATTAGGCCGTACCTACAATATTCGTGGTGTTAGCTACAAGCATGATTTTGAATATTTGAAGCCTATCAAGGCGGGCCAGACCCTCACTATCTCGGGCAAAATCTCCGACAAATATATTAAACGCAATCGAGAATTTATGCGATGGGATACTTTCGCCCATGATGAAGACGGTGAGTTGGTATTTTCCGCGTCACGGGTTCAATGCATGGATATTATTGAGCGCGACGCCCCGCGCGAAGGTGTTGGTGTAGACGGCGGCCCAAAGCCGGAACGGATATAGGGAAATCTGATGGCGATTATTACGGAAGATACACCGATCGGTTATGCATTACCGCAGGTTTCACGAAGGCTTGACGTAGGTCTTAATCAAATCAAAACTAATGATGGTCAGTTAGACACAATACACACTGATGCTGAGGCAGCTGCTCGCGAAGGATTAAGTGAGCCGATAGCTGTTGGCTCGAGGATTTTCGGTGTCATTCCAAGAATGATGATGATTTGTTTTGATGAAGGCTGGATTGTTGGCGGCAAAGGCTCTGTAGTTACACGACGTCCTGCTGGCATCAATGATCTTATCACTGCGAAGGGTTATGTAAAAAGTAAAACAGTCGAAACTGAAGAAAAACTGCGTATTGAGTGTGAAGTGTGGGTTGAGACTGATAGAGGGGTCAAGGTTATGGTTGGTCAGTGCAGTGGATTGGTTACGCGCACCGCACCGTAAAATCCGTGCGACTTTGCTGCGGCGAAGGATTTTCAAAAGATCGGAGATTATTGTGGTCGCAAGTATCAATATTTTGCGGGCTTTAATACGAATGCTAACATTGAGGGGTGATGCCAGGCGGTAAGCTCCATACCGCATTACGGGGCATTAAATACTTGATGGCACATCTATTTGTGCGTTGAAGGTAAACTTATTTACAGTGATCAAAGAAAGATCGGAGCTTTTTGACCACCCCAATAAACAAATAAACCCCTCCAACATTTTTCAATCTGTGTGGTTCAAATCAATCCTGTGGTGCTGGGACTGTGCGTATGTATGGTAGGGGTCCGCTCCAGCCATCGGGGTATTTCTTTTTTGCCTCAGCGTCGGAAAGCGCCGGTACTATAATCACATCCTCACCTCTACTCCAGTTAACAGGTGTTGCGACTTGGTGCTTTGCAGTAAGCTGTATGGAATCAAGGGCGCGAAGGATTTCATCAAAATTTCGTCCAGTACTCATCGGATATGTTAAGGCAAGTTTAATGGTTTTATCTGGTCCTATCACGAATACTGTGCGCACCGTCTGGTTGTCGATGGCAGTACGGCCCTTTGAAGTTGCTCCTGAGTCATTTGGGAGCATTCCAAACGCTTTTGCCACCATAAGCTCTTTGTCCCCAATCAACGGGTAGTTTGGAGCATGGCCGGTTGCAGTTTTAATGTCTTTTGACCACGTTATATGATCGTCAATCGGATCAACGCTCAAACCAATGATCTTACAGTTACGCTTATCAAACTCCGGTTTCAGACCAGCCATATATCCAAGCTCTGTTGTACAAACTGGGGTAAAATCCTTCGGGTGAGAAAATAATACAGCATAGCCATCTCCAATCCATTCGTGGAAACGGATAAACCCCTCAGTAGTCTCAATTTCAAAATCGGGTGCGATATCGCCAATTGTTAATAACGCCATAAAAAA